>JAABUK010006235.1_pt1 | contig 17935 bp, 13 predicted proteins | sample 5559141 | NCBI WGS metagenome assembly JAABUK01 (sample SAMN10711869, study PRJNA513367) | rock metagenome | isolation source: Antarctica rocks | place: Antarctica: Victoria Land, Pudding Butte nord | collected 2016-01-03 | reverse complement strand
GATGATAGACTATGAGTTTCTCAGTCAATGATCATTCAATTGATAAGAGAAGCACATGATCTTTCGATCAATGATCATTCTGACATGAATCAAACATTGAACTTGCTGAGATGATCATATTGCTGATCGAAGATGAAAACGACGATCAAGCGTTACATTCAAAACTGTTACGTTTGTTGTAGATCAAAAGCATCGAGAGATTGAATCAATGAACTGCTGAAGTCATTGCTCATACTTGAACAGTGATGACAGAACATATCATTAGACTTCATTATCAATCTATCAGAAAGTGATGAAAACAACGCGATTCTGACAGTCATAGATCAATTGTCTAAGAAACGACATTATATATCGTGTTGATCAGATGACGAAGAAACCTTTGCAGAACAAACAATCAAGCTACTGTTGATATGAGTCTTCAGAACTCATGAACTATCAAGATCAATAATGTTCGATTGTGATTCACAATTCATATCAATTGTCTGAAAGTCTCTATGTCTGAGACTCAACATCAAGATGAAACTATTCACAGACTATCATTTGCAGATTGATGATCAAATAGAAAGAGCGAATCAAAATGTGAAACGATATCTACGAAGCTATTGCTCATATATGCAAGATGATTGATTCATCTGATTATCTATGATTGAATTTGTCAATAACAATGCTATTTTGTCATCAATTGAACAGTCGATGTTCTTTCTGAATAAGAGCTTTCACTCTCATATGAGCTTCGATTCGAACTCAATTGAATATGAGATCACTCAAGCTAGAATCGAAGCAGGCAAAGCAGAAAATATATTCGAACACATGAAATGATCACTAGCATTGATCAAGCAAGTCTTAGCAAGAGTCAGAGTCATAATGAAGAAACAGACTGACAAGCATCGAAAGAAAATGATTTACAAGATAGATGACATGATGTTTCTGAATTCTAGAAACATAACGGCCTCACGATCATCAAAGAAGCTAGATGATAAAATGCTAGAACTCTTCAAGATTCTGATTGAGATTGAACATGCATATCAACTGAAACTGTCGTTGACTATGAAGATTCATTCGAAGTTTGCGTCAAATCTGCTGCAACTAGATTCAAAAGACGCTTTAGAAGAACAATGAAATGAGTCGTCTGATTCTATAGTGGTTGAAGACAAAGATGAATGAAAAGTGAAAAACATATTGAACTTCAGACACTACGAATGAGACAAATGACTACAATATCGTGTCAATTAAAAAGAATACGACGTCAATCTACATTGATACAACGTCAATGAAAGTGAATTCAAAGATTGCTTGAAAGTCATCAATGACTTTCATGAACGTTATTCAAACAAGTCAAGATAGAAATCAACTCAAGAAAGATCAACTGAACTGCAGTAATGAGAACATTGCTAGATGAAGAGAAAAAGTAATGTTGTGATCATGCACTTCAAATTAGTCTAACATAGATCATATCAGACTATCATAGACTAGTATAAAGCTGATGTTGACACGCTAGCGATCTAGTGTGTCTTCGTGAGTAAAACTCACGACGTGTTGCATCTTCTTTCTTCTTCAGCTTTGAACTTCTAGTTAAAATACACTCATATGATTCGCTTTATGCAAACTCATAACAGAAATGAGTGATGAGAAGATGAGAAAGAATAATCAGATAGTAAAGTCTGTGTGAGAGACTTTAGTTTAATGCTTTTGCTTCATAGTTTACTAACTGTTATCAGCGAGTTGTTGTTAGTTATTTCAGTCAAAAGAAGTAATCATTGACAGCAGAAGCATAGACATAATAACATAAGTAATAAGATGCTGTGTTTTGAAAATATTGAAAATGCAAGAAAAATAACATCATGTGTATATTTTCACTGTCGTAGAAATATGACAATTTATCATTTTTTACTTTGATTATTCAGATGATTTATCTTGTCAGATGATAATTTATCATTTCTTACTTTATTTTTACATTAGCAATGTGTTTTCTAGATATTTTAAAGATCATTAAAATTAAATTCACGCAAGACTTATGATGCAACTGTAACACAGTTTGTTACGAGTGTGTCAAAATTGAATAGAGTTTTCTAGTCAACAAGTTCTAGAGATTTTGACTCATGTTGAATCTCTAGTCTCAACACTCTATTCTAGCGCTTTCAATACTTAAGCAAACCTGCTTCGTTCTCTTTGTTTTGCACTACTATAGATACAGCTCGAAACTCTCTTTGATTTCTTCTGTATTCTTAATATTCTAGTTATAGCTATCTCTATTGATCAAACATTCTATTCAGCTACACACTATCTCGCTGCAGTGTGATTAGATTCTAGGCACGATCATGACACAATTAAAGCTACATCTCTTTGTATTCATTAAATTATTATCATCAAGTCTTTCAACTATCAACACAGCTTTTATGATCACACTTTGTGATAGTCATAGAATTCAAGTGTAATAGAAATCATTAATCTGTCTTGAAATTGAAATAACAGCATTTCATTTCTGCACATTCTTTGTTGTATAGACAACATTGCATCTGTATCACATTTATGTTTCTTCTAAGTCTTTAATGCTCTTCAAGACTCACTGCAATTCTGTTGTATAAGAAAAATCAACATGTTCAGTATGAAATCTTCAATGATCTTTTATAATGAATTGCAGCGACATAACTGAATTAAAAAGATGATGCAGAAAGACTTAATGATTGATGACAATAAATAAAGTAAGATTGTAATGACAATAAAGAAGAAGATGATATCTTTAAAGATATATGACATAAAACTTGATAGTGAGCTGACAAAGAAAAAGCTTCGAATGATGATTGTAAAAATTATCATCATCTTCGACAAAGAAATTGAAAGCATATCACAGAATTAACTGCACAAGACATTGATGATCATGACTCAGTGACTGAACAACAACAAAAGATGAAGAGCATAACATTAAGAGTGAACATATGAAAACATTCAGTATTAAAGAAAGTTGCAAGAAAAGATTAAAGATGACAATGCTGATCAACTATTGTTGATGTTGTGAAATGTTACAACGTTGCTGATGAGTTCTATTCACTTAACTATGAATAAAAGATAAGAAGAGATCAATCTGTTAAACATGCAATTCAAAGAGTACAAAAGATTATTGATCGAGAAGAGAATTTACGACGTGACGAAGAATAGAATTTTTTATGATAGTGAAGATATGAGACGAATTGAGATTGAAAATGAGCGATGCTGACAGACTGCGTTGATAGAGATGACAGCAAAAAGCTGCTGTCACTTTCAGTTCATCATCAATCAACTTTCTTCAGATCAGTAACTAGAAAATTGTAAAAACTATATTAATTTGTTTACTGACTTTGAAAGTAGTAAAATCAATCTTCGCTACTTCAACATTTGAGAATACACTCAAGTCATCAATCAAATGTTGCAAACTGCAATCACGAAAGATCTTGAAAAGAGATGCAATAGCTAGATTGAAAAAAACTACACATATGCAGAATTCAAGAACGAAAATTCAAGAAAAGTAGAAGAATAATTGAAAGCACACGTTGATGCTCTGATTTCATTAACAGCAAAGATCATGTTTGTGTTATACAAGCTTGTGAAGAAGATTTCATGATTGATGAGCGAAAGTTCTATTACTTTTTGAACTAACAATATTCACAACATTTCAGTTTTAAAGCAAAGTCTTTGATACATCGTTAGTGAAAACTTACTTTCTAACAATAAAGATTTTGCAAAAAAGAAGTGATTGATACTCATGAAAGAAACACTTGATTGTTAAAAGATCTTTCAGTAAACATTGCTTAGTCTTTATCAAGATCTTTAGTGATGAGATTGTCATCTGCGACGTCTGTTTTACAGACTCTTCATTCAAGCATGATTATTTCTTTGAACGAAGATTATGAGCAATTTTGTTGATGAAACGAGATTTCTATTAATGTTAAAGAACTTAAATAAATTGATGCAATTATGAGTAGATTGATCTTCAATGCTTTAAAATGCAAACAAAGTGTTAAGATAAACAATGATTTACAGAAAATCATCAGAAGATTTGATAAACTTCTCACTGTGCTCATGATTCAACAACTATCATTCATGAATTGATTCAACATGTTGTGTACAAAGCTATTTTCTTATGAAATGCAAGATGTAAACTGTCTCATTATTGCAAAGTATAGAAAGATGCAAGCAGAACTCAAGAACAGAACTACAAGTGTAAGAATGTACTTAATGATAAACTGAGAATCAAATTTGAATATTAATGATGATCTCAAGAATAAAAGTCTTTGTCACAAATGTCGTGATTCTTCAGATGAATTCTGAGTAATCAGCTGTTTTCATGTCTACTGCAAAGAATGTCTTAATGCTCTCATTTATGAAGTTGTCAAGCGTGACAAAGAGCAAACTGCATGTTTAGATTGCAACAGCATTTACATTGAGTTTCAATCATGTGATGAGTTAAAAGAATTGCAAATAAATGTTAAAGACAGTGAAAGAACTTTCTTATGCACTTGCAAAGATCTTGAACAAGATCTCAAATGAATCAATTTCAACGACTCAATTTTTTCATCTTTGAAAACAATGATGATGCAGATGCAAATTAAGTTGTGATTGATGAAGAAGTTAAATAAGAAAATCATCATCTTCACTCAGTTTTACATGCTGTAAGCTCTCATCATGTCATGAATTCTCTGACTTGAAAACAAGTTAATTGCAAAACAGCATGAAAGTGCTGAGTCATTTCTTTCAACAGCACAACTGAGTCTTTGTCAATTATTATGACAAAATGAATCAGAAAGCTTGCAATCACATCATTATCATATTTCGCGATGATTCAATCATGAAAATCATGATTGTTTTTCTTAAATGCAGCAATATCAAGCTTAATCTCATCATGATCTTGCACATCATCTGCATCAATCTGTGATAAAACAGCAGCATGAAACAACAAGTTTTTTATTACATCTTTTGTATTAATCAATTCTTCAAAATCTTCATCATTCATCTTGTCATCAAGAACAACGTTGATGAGAAACTGTAAATGCTGCAAAACAGCAAGCGTAAGATCATTAACATTGTCATTGACAATGTCAAGATGCTGAATCAGCTGAGCTTGATGAAGCTGATGCAACTGTTTGAATCAATGAGCGTTGAAAAGAACAAAAAGTTGTTTATTCTGATGAATAAGAGTGAGAAGAATGAAAATGTTAATGAGAAAGCATCAGTGATGAAAGATTGTGAATTGAGAGTGAGAGAAATGTTGATTGTAATTTCATGAATCTAAGCTCTTTTTGTTACAATTCTAGCCTTCGTCTATTCTTCGTCTAGCCTTCGCCTGATTTCATTCTAATCGAGTCTAGCGAGAATCTGATTTATAGATGATGTCATTGAAATTCTGCATCATATGTGTAAGACGTCAACTCAATTGAGTCTAGCACAGAACTGAGAAACACACATATAAGTTGATTCTTTTCTGTAAATACTTTTCTTTCTTAGCATTTATCTATTAGTTAAATGATACTCATATGACTCGCTCTATGCTGATTTCTAACAGTAAATAAATGCTAATCAACTACTTTGCTATCGACGTGTAGATGATACGAAATAACCTACTTCGTTCATTCAGAAAATTCGCAAGAAATTCTTTGAATTACTTTCATCAAAACACACATTCAAATTTACTCAAATTTATCAAATCAATCACTTAATCTTATCATAATCAAATCTATCTATTTATTCTTACCTCTTTCACAATGACACGCGACTCTGAATCAGTTGAGTCACAAACAGCTCATCTGCTTAGAAGCATTGCTAGTAGATGAGTTTTTCTTATTTCTTTCAATGCTTCAGCGAGATCTCAGAATGTCGCTATTTCATGAGACATCAACACAAGTCAACAACTTCGTCAATGAGCTATCAATCAGTCAGACGAAGTCATCAAGATGCTGATCGAGCTAAGAGATCAATGAGACATGACTTTGAAACTCAATGAGCAATGAATCGATTTACAAGTCAATCACATCAAGAGACTTGATGAGCTAGAGATCAATCAAACGACAATAGACACTCAAGAAGAAACTATCATTGAACTACAAGAGAAAGTATTGAGTCTCAAAAAGAAACAGCGTTCAGCGAATTAGCTTCGATCTCGACAGTCTACGAAGTCTCAAGCTTCTATCAAGAACTATACTTGACGAGAGTCATCTACTTTATTTGATAACGATCATCACAAGTTCTTCAAGTTTTTGAACTCATTTATATTCACTGATGAAGAAAAATCAACATGAGACAGCTGAAGAGTCAAGATAGATGACAAGCTTCAGACTAATGTCGATCACTTCGATAATGAGAATATCTGTATTATCTATGTGATATCTAGACTAGAAGATGATGCTGCTGAGCACATCTTCGCTTGACGTCGACATGATGCTTCGCATTTATACATCTTGATCGACGAGTTATTTGAGCATCTGAAAGAAATATACAATGAACTGAATAGAAATCAAAAGTGTTGTCGCAAGTACAACGCTTTGAGACAAGCAGACAAGTCTTTCAATGTCTTTTACTTCAACTTTATGAAGCTATTCAGCTATCTCGAATACGATGATTGCATTCTGATGAACAATCTTCAGAATAAAATCAATAATCAATTGCAGAACGCTTTATCAGTCTGTTCAGAGAATTTTACTTCGCTCACTCGCTTAAGAATCTTTCTTTAAGATGTGAATAATAAACAGTGAGTCAACTATCAGCTACGCAGTCAGCTTTGCACTGTCATTGTCAAAGTCACTGTTGTATCTGATAAACGTGCTGCTACTTCATTGTCAATGATGACTTCGATAATCAATTATGTTAAGTCTATCATCTTTTCTATTTCTGAGTCAGCAAGATCATTTATCATCTGCTACATCTGCAAGACTCTCGATCACTTGTCAAAGAACTGTTCTCAGAACAAGATTGACACTTCTGCTTCTTAAGCTTTCATCTTTTGTCTACATGAAATCATCATTTCGAAGAATAAAGAGAGTGAGAAAATGTCTTCTTTCAAAGATAGCGAGACAAAAAACTAGAGACTTTCATCAAAGATGCGATGAAAAATGTGTTAATTTCTTCAACGACAAGCATGTCAGATGATTCTTTTGCTTTTGAATCTTTGACTACTGAATGTGTACTTTCTAGCAATGAAATTAGTTACTCATTGAAGTCATTGATTGACATCGAAGCTGCTGACTATTCATTCATTGATGAAGTGATCACGCAGATTGTTTGTGATCAGTTGCAAATCAAACCTCTGACTTTGATCAAAGCGAAGTCAATTCAAGAATTTGACAATCATTATGCTAAGAAACTCATTATTTATGTCATCTATTTGAATTTGACTGTTCAAGATCATACGATTGACACAGCTTCTATGTTGATCACTTGATTAGATTAACATTAAATGATTCTCAAAAAAACATGAATAAACAAAATCGACCTAGTAATTGATATGCAAACCGATTTTCTTCGATTTTCGAATTTCACTTCTAATCAGAAATCGATTGTTCTACTCACAAGCAACAAGATAATGATGAAGCAGAAGAGTTTGACTTCTACTCATATATTGAAAAGATCTTTCACTACATCTCAATTTTGTCTGAAATCACTCTCTTTCAGTCAGTTCAATGAGAAGTCAGTTAAACTAATTGAACAGTTAAAATCGCGCGACGCAACTTTAACTAACGTTAAAAATTCTAAATCAACGTTCAGTCTGAATTCATTCTCTTTCAGTTCAATGAACATAGCAATGATAGAAGCAGCAACATATAGAATGTTAGTTAAACGATCAGACATCAAGATCTTTGCTGTTATCATCTTGAAAATCGATCAACTCATAACTACAGTTGAAAACAAGTCTGAAGAAGTGAATCTGCATAAGCTTTCTCACGCTGAAGCTTTCGAGCAAGTCAAGATCAAGCTTTTCTCTGAATATCACGATTATCTAGACATCTTCGATCGAGCAATGATCGATCAGCTATCATTGCATCATTTCTACGATCACAAAATTGAGTTGATCGATGAAGAAATATCTTCTTGAAGCAGACTATATCAGATGTTCAATCACAAGCTTCAGAAGATAAAGAAGTATCTAATTGATCATTTAAACAAAGAGTTCATTTTCTTCAGCTTTGCATCATATGTCTCGTTCATTTTGTTCATTGAAAAGAAAGATGATAGTCTGCATTTCTGCGTCAATTACAGAAAGCTCAATGCTTTGATTAAACGAGATCACTACTCTTTGTCAGTGATAGACGAGACTCTCGCTCGTATACAAGAAAGCAAGTATCTGACTCGATTGAACATCATTGTCGCGTTCAACAAACTACACATGCATTCAGATAGCAAAGATTTGACTATCTTTATTACCTTTTTCAACTCATACAAATATCATGTAATGCTCTTCAAATTAATCAATGAATCGACGTTCTATCAACATTATATGAACGACGTGCTGTTTGAATATCTTCATCAGTTTTGTCAAATCTATCTAGATGACATTATCATCTACAGCAAAATCTTGAAGAAACACAAGTAACATGTACGATTGATCTTGAATAGACTACGAGAAGCTGATCTACAGATAGACATCAACAAGTGCAAGTTTCATGTTCAGAAAACTATCTTTCTAGAACTCTTGATATTAATCAAAGAATTAAAGATGAACTCGCGAAAGATGCAAGCAGTCGTTGATTGATCTACACTCAATAATCTCACTCAGATGCAGTTCTTCATTGACTTCTGCAATTTCTATCGACGCTTCATCAAGAACTTTTCGAAGATTGTTCATTCAATAATTCAACTCACTCAAAAGAAAATCATATTTGAATAAAATGAAGTCTGTCAGATCGCCTTCGACCATATGAAGAGACGTATAATCAAGACTTCTATACTACGTCACTTTGATCAAACTTGTGAGACTATTCTTGAAATTAACTCATTCAACTATGTCAACGATGAAGTTCTCTTTCAATATGATGACGAAGAAGTACTACATTCAATTGTCTTCTATAGCAAGAACATGTTTTCTGCTGAATGCAACTACGAGATATATGATAAAGAACTTCTAGTCATCATTTGAGCATTTGAACACTGACGACTTGAACTGAAGCTAACTGACATTTCTATCAAGATGTTCATCGATCATCAAGCGCTCATCTCATTGATGAAAGATAAAGAGCTGAGCAGACATCAGATGCGCTGAGTTCAGAAGTTAGCTGACTTCAACTTCAAGATAATGTATCAATCTGACAAACAGAACATTAAGATTAATGCATTAACTCATTGAGCTGACTTCGTGCCTAGAGATCTCAACGATGAACGCATTTGATATCAAAGAACTACTATTCTGACATTGAATTGAATGAAGATCGCTGATTTAAAGAAGAATAATGATTAATCAATCTATAGACAAGTTCTTGATGTAAATGAAATCGACGAGAATTGTACATTACTTCGCGAAGCAATAGCAAGAGACGAAGCATAATATGAAGATATCAAATTGAAGAATTGTCAAACTCAGAATGAAATCTTGTTTCATGATAGTCAGCTATGAGTCTCGATCAATGAACTTCTACAAATGAATCTGATTCGTGAAGTACATGATCAGTCATCGATTGATCATTCTGAAATTCTTAGAACAGTGAAGATCATAAAGCGAAATTACTATTGATCTTCTATGTGAAAAACGATAGATCAATATATTTGAAACTGCTATGTATGTCAACGTTCAAAGACATCAAGAAATAAATCAAATGACTTGCTTCAATCTTTATCTATATTTGAACAGCGATGACAGAACATAGTCATGAACTTCATTATTAATTTATCTGATTCGTACGACTACAACGCTATTTTGACTGTCATTTGCAGATTGTTGAAAGAAAGACATTATATCTCTTGCATCATTGATGATGAAGATATCACAGTTGAAAAGACAGCTGAAATGTTGCTTCAATGAGTATATTGAACTCATGATCTATCAAGCTTCATTGTATTCGATTGAGATTCTCAGTTCATCTTCATTCTTTGAAAGTTTCTTTGCAAACGACTGAGCATTTCTCTTCAATTGTTCATCGTCTATCACTCTCAGATCAATGATCAAAGCGAACGAGTCAATCAAAATGTTGAGCGATATCTTTGTTTCTTCTGTTCATACATGCAGAACGACTGATTCAAGTGACTACTCATGATTGAGTTTGTCAACAATAACATTTTATTTTCAATCATCTTCTTGATTCTCTTCTTCATGAACAAGAGCTTTCACTCTTGTATGAGCTTCAATTCTGACATTATCGAGTATGAAAGCACTCACGAACGTCTACAGATTGCTCAAGTTGAAGATATATTTGATCACATGAATAAGATACTGATCTTTGCTCACAAAGCTCTGATCAAAACATGAGAGCAAATGATGAATCAGACTAACAAGCATAGAAAGAAAATCAATTATGAAATCAGATCAAAGATGTTTCTGAACGAACGAAACATCATTACAGCGAGATCTTTCAAAAAATTGAATGACAAGATGCTCAACTCATTTCAGATCACTGAGTCTGTTGACTCATTCTATAAGTTGAAACTATCAGAGACTATGCATATACATGACGTATTTCATTCAGAGCTTCTTTGTTCTGTCGTTGATGATTCTCTGCTTAATTAAAAGAATGAATCTTTGAAATCAATAGTGATAAACGATGAAGACGAATGAGAAATTGACGATATATTGAACTCTTGATGAGATTGAAGATGACTTCAATATCAAGTCAAATGAAAGAATTATGACAACAATCTCAACTGATATAACGCTGACGACAACGAATTTATAAACGCTCAAGAGATGATTGATGATTTTCATATCAAATATTCAAGAAAAGCGCACTAAGAAATAACATTCATGCAAACATGAATAGTCAAGAGAAAGAAGTAATGTTACGATTCTAGTCTTTGTCTATTCTTCGTTTAGTCTTCGCCTGATTTCATTCTAATCGAGTCTAGCGAGAATCTGATTTATAGATGATGTCATTGAAACTCTGCATCATATGTGTAAGACATCAACTCAATCGAGCCTAGCACAGAGCTGAGAAACACACATATAAGTCGAGTTCTTTTCTGTAAATACTTTTCTTTCTTAGCATTTATCTATTAGTTAAATGACACTCATATGACTCGCTCTATGCTGACTTCTAACACTTTTTTTCTTCTTTTTTTCTTCTTTTGACACATCATTTCTTTCACATCACTATTCTCTTTTCACTTTTCTTCTTTTCTCACTCTCTAGTACTTCTTGATCAGCAACAAACACGTCATTTGCACACTGCATGCATGCATGCATGCATGCACTCAGCTCAGCTGATTCAACTTCATTCACATAGACAGCATTATTCATCTTATTCTGTATTTTACTTGAATCAATGAAATTCTTCTTGAACATTTCAACAGTTTTTGTATGTGAAACGTAAAGAAACTTAAAGAATGAGAAGAATTCTTCTACTTGATTTTAATCATTCAACGATGCTTTTTTATCAAATTTCTGCAGACTATAAAGTTTTAAAACAGATAATTCTTGATGATCTGAGTTTCATTAAGCATGATATGATGAAAATGAACTTGATGAAAGATATCATAATTCTTCTTATACATCTTCATTCATCATTCTTGTTTACAAAATCATCAAGCATGATAAAGAGCAAACTGCATGTTTAGATTTAACTGCAACATTATGTACATCAAGTTTTGATTGTATGATGAGTGAGATTCAGAGTTCTTCAGCAATAAAATGCACAGTTCGCATTCTCAGTTTGCACATGCAAAGACAAATTATCATAAATCTCTTGAAATTTATCTCAGATAATCAGAGTTCTTCAGCAATAAAATGTGCAGTTCACATTCTCAGTTTGCATATGCAAAGATAAATTTATCGTAAATCACTTGAAATTTATCTCTGATAATCAGAGTTCTTCAGCAATAATATTCGTAATTTGCATTCTCACTTTGCATAATGTGCAAAGATAATTTATCGAATTTTCTCTTAAATTTATCTTAAATAGATAGCTTGAACTCAGAATTCTTTGACAATAAGATTCACAGTTCACATTCTCAGTTTGCATGTGCAATGATAAATTATTGCAAATTTTCAAATCTATCTACACTTTTGAATAAGTCATGAAAACATTATCACAATCTCAATGCAACGAAGTTAAAACATGAATCTGACAGAGTAAATGAACATTAAGATGTTAATCTACTCATTCTCAGTCAATAATTGAACATAGTAGTATCAACAACAACAGAGTTACACACTTTCAAATATTGCATATCTTCAAGTACGCATCATGTCTTTTTCTTCTTCACTCTTTTTTTCTTTTATTTCAAAACTCGATTGCATTTATAAATTCATTGTATATCAATTATTATTTCACGTTATCTTCTAAGTGAACTGTTATGACAAGTAATAAGAACAAGAAGAACTTGAACACTGCGATTGATAGTCAAATGTGTAACATGTATTATGAATTGTTAATATGCAGTTAACTGACTCAATAATCATGTTTAATTCATTTATCAACAAAGTGTTAAAAGAAAAGTTAAGAAAGCAAGTAACAATCTCAACATATCATTGAAAGAATCTGAACTCAGATCTAAAAAACAAGAACGCAAGTTTCTCAACATGTTAAACAGTTTAAATGATGATTTATCATCTTAAAAATAGTGATTTGCAGAATGATTATAAAAGAAGGCAAAATCAATGTCAATATCATCATGTATATTTTCAGCTAATATGATCTCAACATAATTCACTAGAATCATTCGATTTTTCAAGAACATCTTGTCAAAGAAAAAAATGCATCAGCGTAAACAGCATTCTCACTTATCATTATCAATCTCATCATCTTCTCAGCTCAATGAGCGAATCTTAAAGTTTCAAAGATTAATAGAATTTTCATCAAGTTCTTTTGCATTGAATTCATGATACAACGCAGCACAAATTGATGATTCAGATGACAACTTTAGAGAAATTCTTTAAGCAGAATTCAGACGATGATCGAGAACAGTCTTTGCTGCAGCTCATGTCAATGTGCTTAGATACATAGAATTCATTCTACTGACAACAATTATGACGTGTAAAGTAGAGAAGAGCATAACATCATGATCAGAGCTGCAATGAGTTTTCTTGAGCAATCTTATGCACAATCTCTGAAACAGAGATTGCGCACATCAATTAAAACACAGATCATGAACAAACTACTTTGTCATGAAAAAATCAACAATAAATGAAGCTTGAAAGATAATGTGCAACTTAAATCTTGTTATATCATCAATAAATTAATAAACATAGTTATATAATTCTATTGAACAATATTGAGCATAAATAATGTTTTAGATTCAAGATGTAGTGAAAAATCATTATGTTTTTTACGAGAAAGTCAATACATTAAACTATGTCATCAGATTGTTAGTTAATAATAACTTCATCAGCTCTGATATTGAAAAGATAAACATCTTCACAAACATGATGCGTTGATTGACATGTACTTAGTTTGAAAAATGTCGTTTTCTAGTCTCAATGATCATAAAGATCACTGCTGTCTCATTTTTCAATCAAGAAGATTGTAGTCTTAATCAACTATCAAACATGAAAAATGTTTGCTGAGCTGAAAGATGAAATTATGATACTCATAGCAATCGTGATTCAACATGTCATCAGCGAATGAACAAGTGATCAGAAGAAGATCGAGAAATGAGAAGAGACTGCAGTAAAGAATATAACATTTTAACTGTTAATGTTCTCTTGTGCTTTATCTTTAAAACAATTGAACAATAATTGATTAACATGCAACAGTAATACATAAGCGAATGATCAAGAGCTGATGAAAACAAATTGAGACTCAAAGAAATTTGATATTGAGCATGCTGCATGAATGCGTTGTAAATCATATTGAATATCATGAAAACAACATATTCAACAGCATTTTTGCAACGTATAATTTCAATTGCAATCAGATAAATGATTTACTGACTATTAATGCGTCTTGAAAAATCATCAGAGAACATTCTTTCTCTTCTTTCATTGATTCAAGATACTCGTCAATGTATTTTATGAATGAGATCTCTAGTTTCATAAGAAATCGAACATTGCAGCTCAAAAAGTCAAACAATACAGAAATTGCAGCAGAAAAGACAAAGAATACAACAAATCAATCAGAATCAATGAATAGCGATGAATATGAAACACTTCAAGAAATATTGAATGATGAACAGAATCAAGATCAGAAGAATGATTTAGATGTGAGCATTCATTTTTCAGCTATAGAAATAAGTGATAACTAATGCAAGATAAATGTCTGAAGAACTCAAAGACACAACTGAAGTTGAATCTGATCAGATTTCGCTCAACGAAGTCAGAGATACATATTGACTATGAATATTAAAGATGAAAGATAGTCGAAAGATGAGCTACGCTTAATTATTCAACAACTTTCGTAAGCAGCTGAAAATAAACACTAAGACTCTGTATTATCAAAGAACAAATGAAAGTGAATGTGTATTGATGTTTGAAAACAAGTATCAGATTTTTCTGAAAAGAGTAGAAAAGAAATTGAATATCAATGTTGACATTCAACGAGAAAGTAAGAGTGATTATATAGAACTCAAGTGATAGTAGTAGAATATTTTGTATATAAACAATGAACACAATCATGAGTTGCTTTGATGCTTTTAGTTCTATTGATTGCAAGTAACTTATATAACGTGCTTGCAAGAATGAAGAATCATACAAGACATTATGAAATACACAAGCTTGTCTTCAAGAAACTAAAACTTTTGAGCAGTGCATGACATGATGTTTCAATGCAACAACAAGATAAATTTGAGTAAAATATCTCAATTTATCTATCATGAAATAATGATGTGATAAGTATTTGTCAAGAAACGTGCACAGATTACAAATTTCACATACTGATAATAACAAGCACTGAATGTGAACACTGATTAGATGATACATATTGCACATTGTATTATTTGAGCATAAAAAGCAAATGACTATCATTAAGAGTTACAAGTGATTGTAACTAGTTATTAGTTGTTGATGAGTGACTATTAAAGCTTGTGAGCTAAAAGCTCAACTAAACAGATATTTTTGACTGATGCTAGCTTGATGAGCTTGTAGTCAGTTTTAGCTGATTTCGTTAAATGATCAATGTACTGTGAGTCTCTGAGAACATGCACACGAAATTACTACAAGAAGTGCATGATCAATCTTCAATCTTTCATCTCAACAATAAATGAATCATCAATCTAGTTCAACGTTATTACTATTGATCAGATCATCAAGCTACTATTTGACAGTACATTTAAAACTGTCATGCTTGTCAGCGAAGCAAAGTTTCTAAAGATAGTATCAATGAACTTCATCATTCTCTTTCAATTTCACAGAAACGCTGAAAAGATATAACTATAAACTTCATCACTAAACTACTTCTGTCAGAAGACTATAACGTCATTTGCACAATCATATGTCATCTTATCAAAGAACATCACTATGTTTTCTGTCATTGAGAAGATGATGACATCTCAGTCAAAGAAATGATTTGAATCATGCTATGAAACGTTTATTGACTGCATAATTTATTCAGTTCTATTGTTTTGAACAAAGACTCTCAATTCATATTGACTATGTGAAAAAGTCTTTGCAAGTGACTGAAAATCACAACTAGTCTATTCACAGTTTATTATTTTAAGATCAATGATCAATTGAAACAAGTCAATCAAGACGTTGAATGCAAACTTAGAATCTACTGCAATTACATGCAGAACGACTGAGTCAAATGAATATCTATGATGAAATTCAGCAACAATTTCAATATCTTCTTAATCACTTCAATGATTTTCTTCTACTTCAATAAAGAATTTCATTCTTGAATGAATTTCAATTCAGATACAACTGACTATAAAACAACTTGTGAATGACTTGAAGCTAAAAAAGCAGATGACATTATCATTTGAATAAAAGAACTACTGAACTTCGATCATCAACAATTAAAAAAGATGAAGCTGATCATTAAAGTTCAAATCAATAAACATAAATGAAACGTCATTTATGAAGTAAATAACTGAGTTTGACTATCTTTCAGAAATGTCAAGATAATGAGACTCTGCAAAGATTTGAAAGATAAACAGCTAAATCTTTATCAAATTACTGTCAAAGTGAGTATCTTTTATCATCTTTGTTTATCAGTCAGCATGAAGCATTTGCATTCAATGTTCAGCTTAAAGCTACTGTGATCATATTCAGAAAACTCTTTATCAGAACAGCATTTAAAATCATTCAGATCAATCACTATTAAAGATGATGAACATTAAAAAATAGATGATATATTGAATTTCAGACGCTATTGAGATTGAATACAGTACAAAGTCAAATGAACAAATCTAAATAAAGATGACGAATGATACTATGTCAATAAAGAAAAATTCAATGACTCAGAGAAAGTTTTGAACGAATTTCATAAGCTATACTCAAACAAATCATGCTAAATATCAAAATAACTATTAACAAAAGTGAGCAAATAAATTACATTCATGCAAACATGAATTTTCGAAGAAAAGAGTAATATTACAAGCATATTAAGACTGAACAAGACTGAAGCTCTAATCAATTTGCAGTAAACGCTAGCGAGTTCTTTGTGTAATGATTAGAACTAATCAATGAGCTAGTCAGATTTGACTCAGATATGATTTAAATATAACTCAGATATGACTCAAATATGATTCAACACTCTTTTCTTTCATTAACATCTTGTTCATCTACATCACATTTGTTACGATTCTAGCTACGCATCTTCGTTGATAGCTATGTTGATGACTATGTTGATGACTATTCTGAGAACTATCGCCGATCGCTCGTCGCTAGAGCATAGACTTGTTTCGAAGTCAACTTTATTCAGAGTTAGCTTATGTTCTTCTGAGTCATATAGATAGTCGATTCTTCTCTTCTAGATACTTTTCTTTCTTAGCATTTATATACTCGTTACATTACATTCATATGACTCGCTCTATGCTGACCTCTAACATTATATAAATGCTTCTTCGTTACAGGCGAAGTGAAATAATCTGCATCGATTTCTTCGAGTGCTTCTGCTAGTAGTTCTTCAACCCTCTATTGACTTTGGTCTAGCGACTTGCGTTCGTGCAGCAGCACTCATCTTTCTTCTCTCGTGAGCTGATTCAGCGAGAATAAACAAAAGATTTGAACTCGTGCGCTGGTCAGCGAGTATAAACAAACGATTGAAACCATTCAACTAGGTCAAAGATCAGCGAATTAACCGTTCATTCAGATTCGCAAGAAATTCTTCGAATTTGTTGAACAATCAAACGAGATCAGTCATAGAACTGCGTGAAGTCTCTATTTCGAGAAGCAAACTCTCAGTGAGTCTGCTTCAATGACATCGTCAATGCGATGATCTTCTCATCATTCTATCTATCAGTGAACCGATTTGCCTACCAGTTCACGTGCAACTAGTGAGTCTGCTTCAATGACATCTATTCTCAATGCAATGACCTACCTTCTCATCGTTCTACTCATCAGTGAACCTGATCATACATTCACATGCAACTAGTGAGTCTGCTACAATGACATCTTTCGTCAATGCGATGATCTATCTACTCACATCGCTCTATCTATCATTGAATCGATCTGTCGACTCGTTCGCGTGCAACTAGTGAGCCTGCTTCAATGACACTTCTACCTTGCATAGTGAGTCTGCTACAATAGGCATTTCGATTCTACACAAGGCTAAGGAAATACATTCATGCGAACATGAATCGTTGAAGGGGGGAAGTAATATTACGATTCTAGCTACGCATCTTCATTGATAGCTATGTTGATGACTATGTTGATGACTATTCTGAGAGCTAT
>JAABUK010006234.1_pt1 | contig 17936 bp, 21 predicted proteins | sample 5559141 | NCBI WGS metagenome assembly JAABUK01 (sample SAMN10711869, study PRJNA513367) | rock metagenome | isolation source: Antarctica rocks | place: Antarctica: Victoria Land, Pudding Butte nord | collected 2016-01-03 | reverse complement strand
CTGTACTCAAGCAGAGCATCCCGGGCGCCGGCAACGCGTGGCCTCTTTCGGCGGCACCGCCGGTTCGCGGTGCTGCCGGCCGAACCGCTGACCGTTCCCCGAGGTGACGCCTGTCCGATAGTCGACCGGCTATCGGACGCCGGGGGGACCGCTCCACGGGCCTTGCGATCTTGTGTCACAGACGATCCGTGTCCGGACTGATGCGGGGCGTCCATGTAGGCCGCCCTTCGCGGTAGGGCTGCCGGGTCTTAACCCCCAAAGAGTCCTTGACCGGTGTCTGGTCTGACTGCAGCCTCGGTGGGTGCCTACAAGACTCGAGGTCGTCCGCGCGCTGGCGCACCCAGTCCGCCTGCAGATGTTGTCGCTGCTGACCGGTGTGCCGTGCAGTGCGGCTGAGCTCGCCCGCGAGCTGGGTGGGTCGCAGGCCAACGCCAGCTACCACCTACGCCGGCTCGAGCGGGCCGGGCTGGTCGTGGTCGTCGAGCGACTGTCGGTGCGAGGCGGGCAGGCAAGGCGCTACCGGCACGTCACCTCCAACCAGCCCGAGCGACCCTCGCAAGGTGCCACGACCCAGGTCGCGGGGCTGAGGGAGATCGAGCTCGAGTTCGCTTCGCTGCTCGCGCTGGCGCTGACACGTCGGTACGCCCTGCGCGACGCCGGGCCCAAGACCGACGTCGATGCCGAGCTGTGGGTCGACCCGGCCGTCTGGTCTGCGGTCGTCGACGAGGTGAACAACGCGGCGGCGCGCCTGCATGCCGCCGCCGTCGCCCCCCGCACCCCCGGGAGCCTCCGGGTGTCCATGACCGCGTCGCTGTTCGCCATGCGCCAGGGGTCGAGCCGCCCGTGAGGGCCGCCGGTCCGCTGACGCACCCGCCGTTCCGGTGGCTGCTGGCCGCCCGTACGACGTCGCTGCTCGGGAACGCAATCGCGCCGGTGGCGCTGGCTTTCGCCGTACTGGACCTCACCGGCAGGGCTAGCGACGTCGGGATCGTCGTCGCGTCGCGCTCGCTGACCAACGTGCTGCTGCTGCTGTTCGGCGGGGTGCTGGCCGACCGCCTCCCCCGACGGCTGGTGCTCACCGGCTCCTCGCTCGCCGCCGCCGTCACCCAGGCCGTGGTCGCGGCGCTGGTGCTGTCCGGGCAGGCTTCGGTGCCGCTGCTGGCCGCGCTCAGCGCGGTCAACGGCGCCGTCGCCGCCCTCGCGTTCCCGGCATCCTCGGCGCTCACCCCGCAGACCGTCCCGGCACCGGTCCTGCAAGCCGCGAACGCGCTGCTGCGCCTGAGCATGAACACTGCCGCCATCCTGGGCGCCAGCCTCGGTGGCATCCTCATCGCCGTGGCGGGCCCGGGCTACGGCCTGGCCGTCGACGCGGCCGCCTATCTCGTGGCCGCGCTGTTGTTCCGGGGTGTGCGGGTAGCCGCCCGAGCCCCCGCCGCAAGCGGCGCCCGCATCCTGGCCGACCTACGCGGGGGCTGGACGGAGTTCACCAGCCGACGCTGGACCTGGGTGATCGTGGCTCAGTTCACGGTCGTCAACGCCGCCTTCGTCGGCACCGCCGCGGTGCTCGGTCCGGTCGTCGCCGACGACACCGTAGGGCGCGCGGCCTACGGGCTCGTCCTCGCCGCCCAGACCGCCGGCCTGCTGGCCGGTGGCCTGGTCGCGCTGCGCTGGCACCCGGACCGGCCGCTGCGGATCGGCGTCGCGCTGACGGTGCTCGCCGCGGCCCCCGCCACAGCGCTGGCCCTGTCCCCGACCCTCTCGGTGCTGCTGATCGCCGGGGCGCTGGCCGGCTTCGCGATCGAGCAGTTCGGCGTGGCCTGGGACGTCGCGCTGCAACAGCACGTCCCCCAGGACCGACTGGCCCGCGTCTACTCCTTCGACGCGCTCGGGTCGTTCGTCGCCATCCCCATCGGCCAGATTGCCGTCGGACCCCTGGCAGCGATCGTCGGCCTGCGCACGACGCTGCTCGGCTGCGCCGCCGCCATCACCCTCGCCACCGCCCTGGCACTGAGCACCGCCAGCGTCCGAGACCTACAACGGCTAGAGGTGTCCGACTCATGACACTGCGCGCGGTTGTAACGGCGTCCCGTATGCCGAACGTCCAGCGGGACAGCGTCCCGCTGGACGTTCTCGTAGCGAACAACGGCGCCCAGAACCTGCTGGAATGTCCGGGTGCCTCATGTTGTCGTCGGTGCTCTGGTTGACGTCGACCGGATCCTGCTCGGGCATCGCAGCCCGTCACGTAGGTGGTACCCGGACGTCTGGGACCTGCCCGGTGGGCACCTCGAGCAGGGGGAGACCGAGGTGGAGGCGCTGATCCGGGAGCTGAGCGAGGAACTCGATGTGCGGGTCCTCGAGCGCGATGTCGTCGCGGTGGCCCGACTTCACCTCGGCAACAGCGGCGAGGCGGATGTGACCCTGGGCATTTGGCGGGTCCGCCATTGGCAGGGATTCATAACAAACCGGGCGCCGGACGAGCACGACCTGTTGGGCTGGTTCACCGCTGGCGACTTGGCCGGCCTGGCACTGGCTCACGCGGACTACCGGCCTCTGCTCCAGAAACTGCTGACCCAGCGGTAGCAGTCCCGCTGAACGATCGGCGGATTCTGGCGGTCAGCGCAACAGGAGGTCGCCGATGAGTTCGATCGGCTTGTTGAACGCTAGTCGTTTGCGAGGTCGGTCGTTGAGTTCCTGGGCGACCCAGTCGAGGTCTTCAGCACTGTGCACGCCCAGGTCGGTGCCCTTGGGAAAGTATTGGCGCAGCAGGCCGTTGAAGTTCTCGTTGGTGCCGCGCTGCCAGGGTGAGTGTGGGTCGCAGAAGTAGATGTCGATCTCGGCGTCGACGGAGACGTGTTTCCAGTCGCGCATCTCCGGGCCTTGGTCCCAGGTCAGCGACAGGCGCAGCGACTCGGGCAGGGTCTTGATCTTCGCGGCGAGGGCGTCGCGGACCTGTTCGGGCTTGTAACCATCGGGTAGGTGCAGCAGCATCGCGTAGCCGGTTTGGCGTTCCACCAGGGTGCCGACCGCGGTCTGGTTGCGCTTGCCGATGATCAAGTCTCCCTCCCAGTTTCCGGGCACCGCCCGGTCTTCGACCTCGGCTGGCCGCTCACTGACGTTGATCATGTTCGGGATGCGGTTCTTGCGTTGACCGACCTTGCGGCTCGGGCGCCGCAACGCCCGCCCAGTGCGCAGACAGGCCGTCAGCTCACGCTTGAGCGCCCCCCGGGACTGCACGTAGAGCGACTGGTAGATGGTCTCTGGGGACACCCGCATCTCCGGGTCGTCGGGGAAATCCACGAGCAGCCGGCCGGTGATCTGCTCCGGCGAGTACTTCCTCTGAAGATCCTGCTCGACCTTGGCCCGCAGCGCCAGGTTCGTTACCAACTTCGCCGGCTTCGGGCGGCCGGCCCGGTCGTAGGCCAACGCGTGCGCCGCCGTTGATCGGTAGCGACCCTGCCGATCGAGGTTGCGGCCCAGCTCGCGCGAGATCGTCGACGCGCTGCGCCCCAGTCGATCCGCGATCGAGCGCATCGACTCCCCAGCCGCCCGAGCCAACGCGATCTCCTCCCGCTCGGCGAACGTCAGGCAACGTCCCTTCAGCCCGCGGCCACGCCGCGGCCGAACCCCGCCCGCGTCGACCAGCACCCGCCGCCCGGTACGCCGGCTGGTGTCGATGACAGCGACCGCATCGGTGATGAACCCGCCGTCGGACATGACCTGCCAAAACTGCTGCAACAGGTCCGGACGAATGAAGATCGAATACTCAGCCACAGACAACACCCAATCAGTAGGTGTTGCGATCACCGCGAGAACCCAAGGATCGTCTATCGGGAATGCAAAGGTCGGATCACGATCCCCGGACAGGCGCGGCTCTGATCAGGGTGTTGACGAAGCACTGAGACGCCCCGAATCAGGCGCGATCGCGCTCGTCGAGCGGCAGGCTGCGATAGAGCTTCCAGTCTGCCAACAGCTCGGCGCGCGTGCCCGAAGGGTTCGTTGCGTGCCACGCCCGTGTGAACCGGTTGAACTCGAACTGTGGATCGATCACGGTGACGGGTTCATTCCGCGTCGACTCCCAATGCTTGACCGCGTCACCCAACGTCGTCGTGCCGTCGGCGGACTGGATGAAGTCGCGCAAAGGCCGATCGAAGTGGAAGGACGGTCCGACGTGGGCGCGGAACCAGCTTCGCAGCTCCTGCGACGACCTCTGGCCCGGCGGGATCACCGTCGAGGCCGACAGGTCGCCATAGAGCTGACCACGCAGCGCGTCAGCGGAGCGCCTGCCCGGTGGAGGCGCATGCCCGTCCAGCACCGCCGCCAGCCGTGTCGTGAGCTCCTCCTTCGAGCCGCTGGTCGCTACGTCGAGCAGGCGGGCCAAGCTACTCAGCTCGCTCTTCAACCAGTACCAGCGCAAGAACTCCGCGCCAGTCAACGTGGGTGCTAGATCGGGTCGCTGCGTTTGCTCGTTCCTCACTGCTCGAGCCTAAGCAAGCCGTGGCGATGCGTCTTGATCGGCGAAGGTCTGTCGAACGCGGCCCGGAGCGTCAATCCGCCAGCGGGTCGGAACTGAAGCCGGAGGTCCAAGGTCACCACCGCAAGGGGAACGACCAGCGGCACACCGTCCCGTAGACGATCCCTGACCGGTGACAGTCCTGCTTTCTCCAAAGGGGCGCGGGTGCACGCCTGCTCCCCACCTGCCACCACCCACTGTGCAGGCTTGAGGGCGACCAACGCCGACAAGCGCGATGTCGGGCCCTTCGGCTACCGGGACGCCCGGAGGTCGTGAGGCGGTGGCGTCGACTCGTCGTCGCTGCCCGCCGCCGTGTGATCATTGCGCTCGTGACGACCGGTGCGTTGGTGACGTTCGTGTTGACCGCTGCAGTGTTGGCGGTGACGCCGGGACCGGACAGTCTGCTGGTGCTGCGCGCGATCGTGCTGCGTGGACGGCGAGCCGGGCTCGCCACCGTGGCCGGGGTGCTGACCGGGCTGGTGATTTGGGTGGTGGCTGCCGCCGTTGGCCTGTCAGCCTTGCTGCGCGCCAGCGAGCTCGGGTACCAGGTACTCAAGGTCCTCGGCGCGACCTACCTGGTGATGCTCGGTGTCAAGGCCCTGCGATCCCGCGGTGCCGCCGAGGGGCAGCACGACCAGGGACTGCTCGGCAGCGGGTACCGCGCCGGCCTGGTGACCAACCTGCTCAATCCCAAGATAGGGATTTTCTTCGTAAGCTTCCTACCTGGCTTTGTGCCTGTGGGGGCCCCGGTGGCGCTGACGTCCCTGCTGCTGGGCGGTCTGTTCATCGTCGAGGGCGCCCTGTACTTCGCCGTGCTCCTGCTGCTCGCCGACCGGCTCGCCGGCGTTCTTCACCGTCCCGCCGTCCGGCAACGGCTCGACCGCATCACCGGTGTGGTCTTGGTCGGCTTCGGCGTCCGGCTCCTAGTGGAGAACTGACGCCGAGCCCCTCGCATGACCGGGCAGGCGATCACCGGCGCCACGATCATCACGGCGCTGCGCCGAACGTGCTCGGCGGCCAGTTGCTGCGTACGGCGGACCATCCCGGCGCTCGCGTCCGAAGCAACAACCTCCAGACCGATCCCCCCGAGGCCTACGGCGAGTTGCCCGGTTCCGCAGGAACAATCGAGGACACGCGCGTTGCGCGGCAGCGACTCGACGAGGTCGGCGGACGCGGCAACGGAACCGGCAGGCGTCAACTTCGGGTTTGGGATGAGCCACTCGTATACGTCGGCAAGCGCCTCGTAGCCGGCCACTGTGATCCTCCTTCGACGCGCACCCCACCGCGCCAGACCGCGCGGCGTGAAGGCCGAGCATGCCTGGGGAGGCGCGCACCGGCGAGCGGGTTTTCACCGCTCAAGGCATCGACAATCGGGCCGGTGCTGCGAAGCAACCGGTAAGGCCGCTTCGTCAGTATCGATAGTGCCGGTTATCAGGCACGAGGACCTGTCCCAGTAGCCGACCGGCCAGCGACACAAGATCCCCGGGTCGGCAGACGAAGAGCCGGAGCCGGGCCGGCCGTCCCAGTAGACCCGTCCGATTTGGAGTCCCGCTCAGGCACCTCATACGGCACACTGATCGTGATGACCGGACTCAAGATCGGCTACGCCCGGGTTTCGACGGTCGGCCAAGACCTGACTGCTCAGCGCGACGGCCTGGCCGCCCTCGGCGTCGACGCCGGCCGGGTCTACGTCGACCACGGCCTGACCGGCACCACCCGCGCGCGGCCGGGCCTACGCGAAGCCCTCGCGGCATGCCGCACCGGCGACACCCTGGTAGTGACCAAGCTCGACCGGCTCGCCCGCTCGCTGCCCGACGCCCGCGACATCGTCGAGGAGTTGACCGGCCGCGGTGTCCGGTTGCAGCTGGGCGGGTCGGTGCACGACCCGACCGACCCCGTCGGCCGGCTGCTGTTCAACGTCCTGGCCATGGTCGCCGAGTTCGAGTCCGACCTGATCAGAGCCCGCACCCGGGAGGGCATGGCCGTGGCGCGGGCCGCCGGCAAACTCCGCGGCCGCAAGCCCAAGCTCACCCCGACCCGCGAAGCGCTGCTCGTCGACCTGCACACGACCGGCCAGAAGAGCCCGTCTGACCTCGCTGAGCTGTTCGGGGTCGGCCGATCGACGGTCTACCGGGCGATCGAGCGCGCCACCGGCACCACAGCCCCTGCCGGCTCCGTCGAGGGAGCGCCGGCACCGACGATCAGCCGAGGAGCGGGCCCGCGGTCGAGTTCGGCGGCGCCGGGGTGATGAGCGCTCGCGGTGGGGGAGTGCCTCGGCAGTTGACGTTGCGCGGGTTCGGGCCGTCGCCGGTGGAGCTGCCGGTGGAGGCGGAGCTGGCCCGGTTCCGGGTGAAGGTGGTGGTCGACCCGCGCCCGGGTGGCTGCCATCACTGGGTGGGGGCGATCGGCGATGACGGCTACGGCCGGTTCCAGGCCGGTAGCGGGCCGGGCGCGCGGACGGTGCGGCCGCATGTGCGGCTGTTTGAGCTGACCTACGGGCTGCGCCCGGTGGGGGTGCCGCTGCTGCATTCCTGCGATGAGACCGGCTGCGTCGCGGTCGGGCATCTGAGCGTGGGGACGCCGGCGCTGAACGTGGCGCAGATGCACCACCGCGGCCGCAGCTACCGGCGGCATACCAGCATCGTCGATTTGCGCGGACCGGCCGGCCGGGCCCGGGCGATCCGGGCGGCGCTGGCCGGCGGCTGGGATCAGGCCGCGTTCCTGGTGGCGGTCGCCGTAGGGGACCCGTTTAACGGCCAGCTCACCCTGCCCCTCGAAACGGCCGGATAGCACTCCGGCGAGCAAGCCAAAGAGTGGTCAGCGAGGGTCCACCCGGATGGCAGATAACGTCCTCTACCATCTATTGACTCCGCTCCTGCCGGTGGTTACGTTGCTCAACAAGCGGCCTTTTTAACCCTCGGCTGTTCAGTTGAGGGGAGGCAGTGGAGAGGGCCGAGATGGTGCTTCGCTCTTCCAGTCGGCGTGGACGGGTCGTCTTTATGGCAACTGTCGCGCTGCTAACAGCCGCACCACAACGGCCGGTGCCACGGCCAACCTTTACTCCTACCAAGGGAGCAATTACTCCAAGGACTTCAATGGCATTCAGCAAGTGGAGGCTTGCGACCAAGAGTCTGATAGCCAGTCTGTGCACGCTGATTACCAGGTTATCGGGTCAGGGACGGTCCAGCAGGTGAGAGACGGCGACGGCAACAACGGTGTGTGCGGATTATCTGGTGTTTACTACAAGCATATCTTTGCGCACCGAGCCGTCGAAGAAGTCGCCGCGTATCCCGATAACTTTGGTCCGTGGCGATACCCTTCGTGACAGTCGGGCCTGTTATCAGCGTTTGTGACGTGATCGTGGAGGTGGGTGGCGTTACGCTACTCACCTCCGTCACGTTCGACGTCCCTAGAGGGACGTCGCTTGCCGTGGTCGGCCCCTCCGGCTCCGGCAAGACGACGCTGTTGGGCTGCGTCTCGGGGACGGTCGTACCCACCCGCGGCACGGTCACCGTCGACGGCGTGGACGTGTCATCGTTGCGGGCTGCAGCGCGGGCGAAGTTCCGTCGCGAGCGGGTCGGCCTGATTTTCCAAGATCCGGAGTTACTTGACGAGTTGTCAGTGGTCGAGAATGTCGCACTGGGTCTCATCTTTGCGGGAGTAAACCGTCGGAAGGCGATCATCCAGGCTGGGCAGGTGCTGGATCGGGTGGGCGTTGGCGAGATGTGTGACGCAAGGACCGCGACGCTGTCGGGAGGCGAGGCTCAGCGGGTTGCGGTGGCTCGGGCTCTGGTCAAGCACAGTCCCGTCGTGGTGGCTGATGAGCCGACGGCGTCGCTGGACGCGCAGAACGCCGCGCACGTTGCGGAGCTCCTCCTCGCCACTGCCCGGGAGACCAGCGCCGCGTTGCTGCTGGCAACACACGACCCAGCGGTTGCCGGACTGTGTGACCGGGTCCTGTCGCTTCGTGAGGTCGGAGTGGCCTTGTCGTGACCGTGCTGCTGTTGCGGCTTGCGGTTCGCTTGGCGTACTCACGGCACCGAACGCAGCGCTGGCGACAGATCAGCGTCTGCTGCGGGGCCTGGGCATTGACGTTCACAGTTTTGCTCTCGCTGGCCGTGGTTGGCGCGTCGACTGCGGCGGCTACCCGCCGCGCCGCTCGGATGCCGGTGCTGGCATTGGCCGGGGAACCGGCCGGTCTGATGGTTTCGCTACGCGGCGAGATCTGGCGGAAGCGGCAGTTCCCGGTCTTGTGGGTAGCACCGGGCGGCCGCGGCAGGTCCGTACTGCCGCCGGGGTTGCGGGCGCTCCCCCCACCCGGCACTGCGGTGCTATCGCCGGGGCTGATCGCGGCAGGGTTCCAGACCACCGGCCTGGGCTTTCGACCGGCCGCGACGGGAACCGGTGTTGGAGGGTCCATCGGCGCAGATGGTCTGGCATCAGCATCGGAGTGGCTGGTGTATGCCCGCCCGCCCGCCGGCAGAACTTTGGGTTCGGGTGGAGTCTTGTTTCTAGTCAAGGGCTACGGGCCGCGCTCTGGTGAGCCGACGATGAGCTTCGAGACAGAGGCGCCGACCCCGTCATCGTCTGCGGCCGGATTTGGCGTGGCGTGGCTATTCGTGCTTCCCGCCTTTCTGCTCGGCGCGAGTTGTGCCGTTGCTTTGTCCGTTCTGCGTGGCCGCCGAGCCCAAACACTGTTCCGGCTCGGGCTGTCGCGGTCTGCCCTGGCCGTGCTAGGTGCCGTCGAAACTTCCGCGCTGGCGGCACCGGGGGTGGTGGTTGGCGCTGTGCTGTGGGTCGCGGCTGCACCTTCGTTGGCTGCGATCCCGGGAACGGGGATTCGACTCGTTCCGGCAGCTCTCGTGTTGCCGGTCCCGACGGTTCTCGTCGTCGCAGTCGGCGCCCTTGTCCTCATGTCAGTACTTGGTGCCACCGCGGTCCGGCCGGCATTCCAAGATCGCAAGGTGAAGCGCGTAACTGGGCCGGCGAGTGTGCGCGCATGGCGCGCGGCTCCGCTTGCAGCGGCCGGGGCGTTGATGGTGATCGCACGCTTGGTGGGTGGGGTGACCGGTGTCCGCGTCCTGATGTTGGGGCTGATAGCGACGCTTGCTTCTCTGCCCTTGGCGATGCCGTGGCTGGTGTTTCGACTCGGTGGTTATCTCGGACGGCTAAATCAGCCGCACAGGTGGCTCGCGGGTCGAAGGATGTCTTACTCCTCGGTGGCCCTAGCTCGGCCCGCTGCCGCCGTCGGTGCGTTGATCTTTGTCGCTGGTGCCGTCACCGGCATCCAGGCCCGTCTGGCGTCTGCGGAGTCGACATACGACGGTGGTGCTCCGGTGAACAACTTCCTCCTAGGGTGGAGAGACTCTCGGCCCAGCGACGTCGTCTGGCTGCGACGCCAGTTGCCTCAGGCCGCTATAGCCGTCGTCATCGACGGACCCAATTCGACGTCCCAGGCTGTCTTCACCGGCTGCCAGGACGTAGCGAAGGCTTTGCCTGTTCCAGCTGCCTGCCCCAACTCCGGGCTGCCTAGTCTGACGCAAGAAGCAAAATTCGAGCACGTCTTCAATATGCCCGCGACGATCAACCCGCGCTTGCAACCGACGAGAGGTGACGTAGCGGACGTGTTGATCGCCGGTGGGCCGCCCGTGACGGCCGAAAAGATCTGGCGGCTCACAAATGACCGGCTATCCGCCGTCAACTTATCCAGGGTGGGACCCGAGCCATTAGCCGCGCCCCTCGCCACCTCCTGGATCCGCGGTGCCGGCGCGATCGGTGTGCTCCTCCTTCTGCTGACCGTGCTGCACGCGTTCGGCAACCGGACTCTATCCCTGGTAACCGAAGATCGGCAGCTGCTACGGATAGCCCTGGTATCAAGAGAAGTCAGGGCGGTGCAACGGGCCACGCTTATCGGACCGCTGGCAGTCTCCATCGTCGTCGGAACAGCTGCGGCGCTGCTATTCATCTGGGCCGGCGACCCGGTCATGCTGGCACTCCCAGCGACCCGCCTCGTGCTGCTTGAAGCCGTCGCAGTGGCCGCCATCACTAGTCTCGCTACTTTGTGCGTCGGCGCCCTGCAGCGCTCCTGGCTCGATGGTTCGACCAGCGATGGGCTCCGGTGAATGGCGGCTGGCCGACGAATATTTGCTTCATTAACAACCGTTTGTGAGACAAGCCTGCCGGGTTGCAGCAAGCGCTTCTGACTGGCGGCTAACGGCACTTATCCGTCGCAGCGAATCACGAGCTTCGGCGGACAGTCTCGGCTGCCGGCCGACAAGCACCTCTCGAATCTCGCCGGCGCTCTCGTGACGGCCAGGCTGGGCGCTTAGCGACGGGCGACGAAGACGTACTCGGAGCTGTTGTCGTCGAGCGGTTCGCCGCCGAATCCGCCATAGAGAGCTTCAATCTGCAGGCCGGCGACGTCGAGGAGACCCAGCCATTCGTTCTTGGTTGCCCACCAGAGCGAACCGGTTCCACCGTCGTCCAGGGCGATGTCCACTCGGTTGTCGCTGACGCTGTAGTGGTTCGTGTGCGGCAGCGGCGTGTCGGCGTGCTGGCCGTCGATGGCGGATGCGACGTGGTGGTCAAAGGTGAATGCGTTCCAGGCGAAGCGGCCGCCCGGCCGAAGCGATACCGCGACCCGCTCAAAGCAGCGACGGCGGTCGGCCCAGGTGGGCAGATGCAGCAGGGACCGGCCGGGGCAGTAGATCAAGGCGGCAGGCTCATCGAGTTCGAACTCCCGCATGTCTCCTTCGCGCAGGTCGAGCTCGACTCCCTCCTCAGCTGCACGGACTCGAGCCTGCGCGAGCATCGCCGGCGAAGCGTCGATCCCTATGACGCGCCTGCCCGTTGCCTGGGCAACCGGGATCGCAACGCGCCCGTCGCCAACGGCAAGCTCGACCAGTGGCCCGTCAGCATCACGGGCAAGCGCGACGTAGAACGGGACGTCAGCAGTGACGCTCACGGTCCAGTCCCCGTATCTGTCCGCCCAGGCGTCGTACCAGCTCGACATAGCCCAGCAACCTACGCGCGAAGCTGGAGCCGCTCGACCTGATTTCGCAGAAGTCTCCTAGCTCACAGCGCTAGATGACCATCGATCTGTCCGTTGCCGCATTTTTTGATTCGCTACGTGGAGGCCTTGCCGGCCCGGCGAGGCGAGCCATAGTGCCGGTTACGCGCGCCACGAAGACGTCCCGCAATCGCTCGTTTGTGGTTCGCTCCCGGTCTGCGCTGCCGCTCGATCGGTTGCAGCCGGCCTTTGAGCGTGCCGCGCGGGTTCGCTGTTGTAGCGCAACTGGTGTCCGGAACGTACGTCTCGTGATGGGGCGGAGTCAGACGTTTGCGGTACGGTCCGGGCATGGGGGCATCTGGGGTGTCGGTCCGCTACCCCGGCGTCCACGTCCCGGACGTGGTCACCGTCCCGGCCGGGGACCGCGGGGTCCTCTTTCCGGTCACCGTCGACCGGTCGGTCGACCCCTACCGCTACGGCACGATCACCGTGCGGTGGAACGGGCAGGACGTGACCCACCGGTTCTTCATCTACTGAGCCGTGCACCGGTCGGCGTTAGCCGCGTCGTGGCGTCGTGGCGTCGTGCCGGTGTGACAGGGCAGCCTCGGGGTATCGGACCGCCAGCAGGCCATCACCGCGAGGGAGCGTCATGACCAGTAGCGACACCGGGCAGGTCACCGGCACGCAGGACAAGGACTACAACATCATCTGTTTCACGGAGGCCTGCCTGAGCAACACGCTGCGCCTGCAGACCTACATCACCGACGCCGACCGGGACGGCGACACCGAACTGGCAGAGTTTTTTCGCAAGGCCCAGGTCGACAGCCGCAGGGGCGCCGAGCAGGGCAAGGCACTGCTCAAGTCCCGACTCAGCGGCTGACGCTGTCGGCCGGCACACCGCTTCGGGGTCGGCTACGCGTTCGGCGAGCTCGCGGTCAACGCCGACCCCCGGCTGGTCCGCGGCTACGCCGAGCAGATCCTGCGCGAGTTCGGCACCGACCGGATCGACCTGTACTACCCGCACTTCCCCGACCCGCAGATCCCTCTCGCCGACACCGTCGGCGCGGTCGCCGAGCTGATCGACCGCGGGGCCTGGTCCGGCACTTCGGACTGTCCAACGTCACCGCCACGCAGCTGCGCGAGGCGCACGCCGTCCACCCGGTCAGCGCCGTGCAGGTCGAGTGGTCGATGTGGCGGCCCGTCGGCGCCGAGCTGCTCGCCACCGCCCGGCAGCTCGGGGTCGGCCTGGTCGCCTGGTCCCCACTCGGCGGCGGCTTCCTCACCGGCACCGTCACCAGCATCGACGCCGCGGACTTCCGCTCCCAGGCCCCCCGCTTCGCAGCCGGCACCTTGCAGCGCAACCACGACCGCTACGCACCCGTGCGCGCCCTCGCCGCCGAACTCGACCTCACCCCTGGACAGCTCGCCCTGGCCTGGCTCCTCGCCCAGGACCCGCACGTCGTGCCGATCCCCGGCAGCCGCACCCCCGACCACATCCGCGAGAACCTCGACGCCGCCCGCGTCAGCCTGCACCCAGACACCCTTCGCCGGCTCGACCAAGCGCTGGCCGCTGCCCAGCCCGAAGGCGGCACGCTCCTCTGAACCGCCGAGGTCCCGCGCAAGAAGCGATCTGCTCGAACCCGATGCCGGCCGCGCCGCGAGAGGACCCCTCGCGACCGGCGCGGCCAAATAGCTCTGCGAGAACCGTGCCACCCACCGCTGCGATTCACAGACAACAAGCGACGTCCCGGATCCCCAAGACGTCCCGTACGGGGAACGCCCTACGGGACAGCCCAGCAGGAGACGCGGGGAGTGAGGGAGCGCCGGTTTCCGGACTGCCCGGATTCCCAGAAGACCCGCCCGCGATAATGCCCGGTGATGGTGGCCTAACCGCTACAGTCGTCCGGTGGCCAGAATGCTCGCGGGGTACGCCAGGTGCAGCACCGACTCCCAAGACCTCACCGCCCAGCGCAACGCGCTGACCGCGCTCGGGGTGAAGGCCAACCGAATCTACGTCGACCACGGCCTGACGGGCACCAACCGGGCCCGACCCGGTCTGCGTGAAGCGCTGGCCGCCTGCCGTTCCGGCGACACGCTGGTGGTCACCAAGCTCGACCGGCTCGCCCGCTCGCTGACCGATGCCCGCAACATCGTCGAGGAGCTCACCGAGGCTGGCGTGAAACTCAACATCGGCGGGTCAGTGCACGATCCGACCGACCCGGTCGGCCGGCTGCTGTTCAACGTCCTCGGGATGATCGCTGAATTTGAGTCCGACCTCATCAGGATGCGAACGAGGGAGGGCATGAAGATCGCCAAGGCCAAGGGCCGGCTGCGCGGCAAGCAGCCCAAGCTCAAGCCCGCGCAAGAGGCGCACCTGGTCGAGCTATGGCGCGCGGGGAAGCACACCAGCGCTGAGCTCGCCGAGTTGTTCTCCGTCGCCCGTTCCACCGTCTACCGCGCCGTGCAGCGCGCTGGAGAACCGAAGACTGCTCGGTCCCACAGGGCGTGAGTAGCCATGTCTTCGTCGACGAGACCAAGCGACGCGGCTACCTGCTCGTTGCCAGCGCCGTTGTCCCGGGTGAACTCGATGCGACACGTCGGATGCTGCGTGGCCTCGTGCTACCTGGACAGCGCCGGCTGCATATGAAGGATGAGAGCGACTCGCGCAAACGCTCGATCGCTACCGCGATCGCCGTCAGCCGCATCACCGCGACCATCTACGACGCCGGCCGGCGCCACCACACCGAGCGGGAACGACGAGCCGCGTGCTTGACAGCGCTGGTGGTCGACGCGGCCGCCCGCGACGACGCGATGCTGGTGCTCGAGCAAGACGACACCCTTGTCGTATCCGACCGCAAGCTGCTCTACCGCGCCACGCGTGAGGCCGGCTGCCCTGATCTGCGCTACGAGCACCGCCGGGCAGCCGTTGAGCAGCTACTCGCACTGCCCGACGCGATCGCTTGGTGCTGGGCGAAAGGCGGAGACTGGCGCCGACGCATCCAACCCGTCGTCACGCACGTCCGCGACGTGTGAACGAGCCCGAACAAGCGCGAAGCCCGAGCGCCACGGTCGTCCGGCCGGGTCTCGGGCTCACTTTCCGCAGCTAGTGCCGCGGACGGTTCGAGTGTAGAGCACCGGAGCTGAGTCGTCACCTCAATGAGTCGCAGCCTGGCGAGCAAAGGGACCAGATTCGCTCCGCTGCTAAGGGAACCCCAAGGAGAACGCCAAAGCCAACCCCACGCTGTGCCGCAGCGTCGCCGGACCCCTCGGGCAGATCTCCGGCCAGCTCGGCAACCTCGTCGGATCACTGAGATCCGGCGCGGTGACACCCGGCGCCATTGCCGGCCTCAGTGGGCTCGCCAGCACCGTCCAACAGAAGGCCGGCGCCGCTGGCGTCGCCGTTCAGGAGCAGCCCGTCCCCCTGGGCTAAGCGGCGCTAGGCGGTCCCGTGTGTCCCTCCGGCACCGCGGCGACCGGCCGCCCCCAGGCCCTGACCCCGACGTCCCAAGGTGCCGTCGGTAACGACATGTCAGCATCCCGGACGGGAAGGAAAGCGGAACGGTCAGGCGGAGAGGTGCAATGTCTTCGGACCCAACGGCAGCCGCGGCCACACGGCCGGAGACGGCCCAGACGACAAGGCCGCCTACGAGGGCTTGCCCTGGCAACGCTGAGAAGCAGGCGATGGGCCACTGACGCCCAGGGGGGCCCTCACGGCCGCTCAGTGCGGCCGAAAGCCGACGCGATATGCGAACGTCAAGAGCCATCATTAACTTGCATGACAGACGTCTCCCTTGCGTTACGATGTTTCATGGTTCGAACTCCAAGGCTTATTTTGCTTTCTCCTTTTCTTCCATTCCATTGTTTCACGTTCACGAGCTGGAGTGGTAATACACCCGACGACTCTTATGCCGGCCTGACCGACCTGGGCGGCAACTGAGTTCATCGGGAGCGCTTCCGCAGAAACGCCTGACTCGCCACGCAGGCCGACTTGTGGGCGCGTCGAGGTCGGTACCGACCCCTGTCCGCACCGGTCACCGGCCGGGTCAGATGGCGTTGCGCGAGAACCGGCCACGCTGAAGGTCACAGACTGGCTGAGTGGTCACCGGTGTCCGTCCGTGGGACCGCAAACGACCGTATGTGAGACAACCGGGCGGGCAGAACGGGCGCTTCTGTTCGCGCTGCAACGGGTAACCGCGCATGTGCGGAGGCGCCAGGTGAGGGGTGCTCGGCGCACCAGGCAAAGGTCAGCGCGCCCATTGGCTGCGTAGCCATCTGCAGCACCCTCTCCAGGAGCCGCCCGTCGTACGCGGGCTAATCGCGGTTGACCACGCTCATGGCAATGACCGAGACGAACAAGTCGTCACTGCCCGAGGTGACGCGCGTCGGCTGAGCGTCGCGCTTCGTCGGTGGCACGTGGCAACCTCGGTCCGTGCCTCCCCGCCACCACCCCGCCCCGCAGACCGTCGCCCGAAACATCCACTTCTACCGGGCCGACACGGGCACCGGCGACGACGGCCGCCCGGTACGGCTCGACATCGACGCCGTGCTCACCGCCGTGCACTCCCTGCCGTTCACGCCAATCGACCAGGGCGGTCGCTATCTGCCCCAGGCCGACGGTGAGGACCTTTGCGCCTGGGTCGACGCGGGGGTCTCGCCCCAACGGCTGAGACTGGCGCGGCTGCGCCGCAACGCGCTGCCGCAGGCGGAGATGGCCGGCCGGCTCTCGGACGTGGCGCTTGTTAGCGGAGCCGCGCTATACGAAGCCGTGCACCTGCTGTTCCTGCCGGACAACGTGATCGCCGCGGAGTTCAACTTCTACGGGCCGCGGCCGACGCGGCTGCCGGGCTATCTGGAGGCAGTGTTCGGCGACCTTCCTACGCCCTTCGGCATGGAGCAGATCCTGCGCCAGGACGCCGCCGACCAGCTCGACCGGCAGAGCGGCCTGCGGCTGCTCGACTTACGGGTCCGCCCGTCGTACGCCGCCATAGTGAGGCAGGCGGACCCGAGCCTCGGCGCGGCCCTGGACGCGGCGGCGGCTGTCGGCGAGGCCGACCTCGTAGGGGTCGTGCTTCAGGCTGAGCCACGCACCAGATCGGCCCGGCTTGGGCAGGGGCTGCTGACAGGCGTGCGCAGGCTTGCTCGGCGCCCGGACCTGCGCGACAACGCGACACGGTTCGGGGTAAACGGCATCGGGCCGGATGGCCTTGTGGAGAAGATTAACGTCCTGTCTGACGCACTCGTTTCGGTGCAGCAGGTCGCCCGGGTGGGCCGCACGAGCCGAGCGCTGGACCGGGAGTCGGCGTACGGCGCGGTCGAGGCCGCCTACCGCGAGGCGATTCAGAGCGGGCTGCTTGAAGGCCCCGGGGTGAGCGAAGTGCAGGGCTGATGGCCGTCGCACAACGCCGCTCCTTCTGGGCGGCGGTGTACCTCGCGGGCGGCTTGCTCGTCGCGGTCGCGGTCTATCTGGCTGCCAACCGGTACGCCACCACGGAGGTCGCTGCGTTCCTGAAGGACCGGCGCCAGGCCCTCTACGCGGCGCTCGTCAGCGTGCACATCACGATGCTCGGGTTCGCGCTCGCGACGCTGACGGTCGTCCTCGGGTATGCACAGTCGCCACGCTTCCAGGTGCTGCGGGACAGCCCGTGGTTTGCCGCGCTGTTCGACGTGTTCACCGTGGCCCTGAGGTTCCTAGCGCTCGCGTTCGCCGCGGCGCTCAGTGGCATGATATTTGACCGCGATAGCGCCCCCTTCGACGTCCTGACGGCGCTCGCGGCGGGCTCCACCGCGGCTGCGCTCGCGAGCGTCGTGCACCTGCTGCTAGTGCTGGAGAAGGTCGTTAAGGTGGTGACCGTGGACCCGTCTAGGCCCCCGGGGGGCTGAAGGGTCCGGCCGCGCGGCCGTGCAGGCTCAGTTGCCGCTGTCTCGTCGGCGGCGCCGACGGCTTTCCGGAGCCCGCCTCCGAGATCGCCGAGCCTCTGCGGCCTAAAGGGCCGTTGGCCGGCGCAGGTGTTGTCACCGAGGGTCCCGCCGCGAGTGGTCGCTCCTGACGCGCGCTAAATGCTCTGCTTGGCAGGCGGGTCGCTGTTGGGCTCCAACTTTAGGGCGACGGCTGATGGCTCATGGGATCAATTCGGCCCCTTTCATAGCTCCTAGCGCGAGATGATATTGACTAACTGCCCCAGCAAAGCACTGAAGATGAGGAGATAGGCGACGACGGCAAACCCTAACCTCGATCCTTCGCGCCGCCTTGTGATCGATGCTTGGGTCGTTCTTCTGGGGTGTGGTTGGGGCGAGTTGGGGATTTACTGATGGTGATGGCCCGGCTGTCCGACCGGGTGCGGTGTTCCGGGTCTCCGGGTTGTCGGGGCGGCTGGGGGTTCAGGCCGGCCAGGGAGCGGCGCGGAGCCGGCGGAATGC
>JAABUK010006233.1_pt1 | contig 17939 bp, 18 predicted proteins | sample 5559141 | NCBI WGS metagenome assembly JAABUK01 (sample SAMN10711869, study PRJNA513367) | rock metagenome | isolation source: Antarctica rocks | place: Antarctica: Victoria Land, Pudding Butte nord | collected 2016-01-03 | reverse complement strand
AGTCGCTCGTGTATAGTGGTTTTTGTCGCCCACGTGCCTGGCAAGGCACCTGTTTCACGGGGCTGAGCCGAGACGGGCGCCAAATGCCATGATATTGGAGCCGGAGATGTTGGGCTCTTTGCACATATATGTTGGTGCATTCGATGCTGAGAGACTGACCATATATGTTTATTAGACTGCTGAAGCAGGTGATTCGTGAGACGCGTGGTGGTGGTAGAGTCATGAGATTGACGTGTCTTGTACTACGATGTATGGCTTTTCCTATTCTCGCCTTGCTTTCTTCTCCTCAGTATTCGAGTCCCCCCGCCCCGCCTCCTCCGTCGAGCTCGATCTCGATCTCTTCTCATGTTTTGGTTCCATGCTAATTATAGTTCCCATCTTAATCGAGGTCTCCTCAGCCACCCTATATGTATTAGCCGCGACCGTCGCTTCCTTCAGCGACACCCTAAATAACTGTGTTTTGCGCTCATCGTCCATCATCCTCTCAGCCATCGACTGCTTCAGTGCTACCTCTCGATGTCTAATCCCTTCCCGCTTGAATGCTCGCGACTCCGCGAACGTGGCAATGTTAAACGTCTCATCGGGAGGCTTGGAGGCCTGAACTGCCGTAAAAGGTGGGATGGAGCTGAGCGCGGTACCGTCAGGTTCAAGCGCTTCGCTTGGAGTCATGCCCAGTTGCTCGAGAGGGACGAGCATCCAGATGGCGGTCTCGATAGGAACGCGCATCGTCTTCAGCGTGACTTCGCCATCTGGGTCATCATAGTCTGGGGCATCACAGCAGACCACACACTGCGGCGGCTCCGAGTTGACGCTCTCGTCATCGATGGCGAGAAAGGTAAAGTACGTAAAAGGGTCGACACGCCTGTTTTCGTCTGCGGGGCGCACAACTTTCTTATGGAAATCGTAGACTTGTTCGATAGTGTGGCCGATGAATGGCCATGGGCCTTCTCTATCGATGTTGCGCTCGATGGACTCGACGACGCTATCTTTGCTCGGAGTGTCGGAGCAGATTTCGATCCAGGGGACACCGTTGGCGTGCGCTACGAACTCTTCCCAGTACTGGAAGCTTTGCTTAGTAGGTTCCAAGATGTGGGTACGGTGGCACATACCTCGTCTGTGGGTTTTGTCAAACAGAAGACTGGGAAGTGTGCCTGATCCCTATCGAACTCGTGATAAGGGTTGGCCTCTTCTTCCGTTTCTTGCCCCTGGTTCTGCGAATATGGCGTTGTATCTTGCTGCGTGTCGACCACTTCTTTGTCCTCTCCAGCCGGCTCTTCTGACTTACGCTTCTTTTCTTGCTGTGTATCAACCACCCCTACAGGTGCTCCTTCTCCTTGAGTCTTGGGCTTGTGGTTACGCTGCTCCGTGCCTCCGGCTTCTTTACCACGAGTTGCCGATTGCTGCTTGGCTGACATGGTCGAAGTCCCCTGTAATGTTTTCTACGAATGCTTGTACAAAATCATATAGTTGACATGGACAAGCCCTTTAGACTAATCAGGCAACCTTTGCACGGAAATGACGTAGAAAATCCTTCAACAGGATGTGGCTTGCCAAGGCCCTGATTACATAAGAGCTCTGCACCAATTAGGATTCACTACATTCTATCACTGTTAGTTACCTTCCTCGATGGACGTTCAATAATCTCAGGTTCCTCCTGATCTCCATTGCAGCCGTATCTGTGGTTCTGGTCATTCATCATTTGCCACCCCTGCAGAGCCTGGTAGAGCACGTAGCACACCAGAGTTCGAGCTGGGGTCGTGCACTGAGGGTCTTTGATATCTTATTCAACCATCTACATTGATAGAAGGTGCCCATTGTGATGGCCGAGAGAAGTGATACTGCAAATCAAAGCGTTTGTGTATATATTCAGAAGATTTTGAGTATATATACAAAAGCTCTGACAGCTTGCGTTGATGTCTGTTGGTGGAATGAAGAAGGTATCACGGGCTGACGTTGATAATGTGACAAGAGTAGATGCTGGAGACTGTGTAAGGCATTATGTATGCTCCCAGATGCCAAGAGTAAGGTTCAATGCGCGGAAAGACTCACAATAAAATTGTTAGGTATCGGCCGTAGAAGCCTGAGGCGTGACACACTAGTAGGTGTATTTTTTGCCTTGTGCACCTTACCTTCCTAGACAAACGATACATCAATCACCATCATAATTCAAACACCTTTCTCTCCTTGAAACTTCTCGAACCGACCAACACTACCTTTTCACTCAACATAATCATCCTCCAGCATCTAGTCCTCACCTTTCAGAGCTCTCACCAGTCATCTTCACTCACTTATTCCTCGGTTTCCTGCCAACCTTTGTGGAACCTACTCCTCTTGACCTCAGATTATCATGGCTACCGGTATGCTCTTCCATTTCGTATCCAACCAAGCTGACACTATGTCCAGAGCCATCCTCCATCGAATCGACCTCCACTCCTGAGAATTTTGGAGTATGTATGGCCAGTACTTCCGTCACGTCAGAGTGACTTTCGATGCGCGAGACGTCGATACCACCATACTAATAGGTGGAGCTTTAGATGTGCAGAACCGAATTCTCTACAGCATTTCACTTGTAGACGGCATCGACAGCAATGGCGAAATCTCTCAAACGGCAAAAGAGAAAATCCACAAAACCCGCGTGATGAAACTAATGCTTACCTTCGCTAATAAAGCAATCCTACTGCGAAAGATGAATCTCAAGACCCTCGAGTTCGATATTGGGAATGTGCTTTGTCCGAGCGGATGTTGTCGTCGACCAGCCCTGGAGAGATTTGTCGAGGAAATGTTGACGTCCACTGATCATAGCAACACAACATACGTAAGGTCATGGCGTTCGGAGCAGATCAAGCTGATAGGTACATGGAACGATGCCGAAAAGCAGCTGGCTGGAGATTGCTGGGGCGTAGAGTTTGATGGGGATGTTGGGCATGCGAAAGAAAACTGGAGCATCTCTTCTGTCCGTCTAAAAGAGCGTGGGAGTGTGATGTTGAGGAGGTGGGATGCTTGACAGTGAGTGAGACTGACTGAGTAATTGAGCGTGATGCCAGTCGATGGAACAGATTCGTCGATACATATCATTACTTCTGATCGTGAGAACAGCCAAGATCTTGCAATGATGGTTTCGATGCAACTACCTGGTAGAAACCATAAATATACCTTCGATAATATTGCGTGCAAGAGAATTACAGATCCTTCGGCACGAATCTTACAGCTCTTATTCTTTTTGTCAATTCTTGACCACCGCACATTCTTGCCTTGGTACCCAGAATTAGTCGATTTGATTGGATCTATCGCAGGAATCTCTCGGTCAGGATCCCAAGAAAACACAGATGACAGTATTTATAGGCTTTATGCTCAGAAGATCAGATCTATAAGGTCGGTGATAGGGCTCACAATAGTAATCCTACAATCGACCGCTGCTACCAGCCTCGAATGACTTATTACGGCCAAGTATAAGAAGTAGCCGCTGCCCACGGCTTTATCTATACAATGATCAGCAGTTCATCTAACAGGTCCGATAGTACAAAGCGTCATGAGGCCTAGTAAGAGAACTCCCTGCGAAACAGTCAGCACGGTGCATGACGTACGGCAGCAAGCGACCTGGTTGCTTTATACGTAATCGCATCATAGCACTTCCTGCAAAGGAATATCTCAAAGATGACAAACACGTCGCGCTGACGCCAAACTGACTGGGGTAGCCTCAACTGGATCGGCAATTGGCAAGGCAGAGCAAAGACGTACTTTGGCACATCATCTCTCGTGGTTGAATTTAGCTCCAGTCGATGTAGCCAACGATCGAAGCTTCGCTATCATGTCTACTCGCAAATTTACCGGACTTTCGTGGTTTGTTGAGGTGCGAAGGATTTCTATCGGTAGTATTTGACGTACTTGACGGGTTGACGGCCACTTAAGATTGCTGAGTAATGCGTTGTCGGCACCCGGAGAATAGTGTTATCCCCGTTTAATGATGTCGCCGCCCCCTATTCTCCATGCACAAAATAGTGTATCTTGCCTTCGTTCTGGGTCCGAGATTTTAGACATTTAGTGTCCGGACTACGGGAATGCTTAGTCATCCCGCTCGGTCAATCAAAGCCACGTTGCCTTAGTACCTCAGACGTGTTATTAGTCTAGCAAGCTGGTCGCTAAGCCCCTTCAGGTTAGCGATACTAACTCCGTAGCCGAATAGTAATATATCTAAGCGTAAACTTTTATCTCTTTACTTATAAATACCTTATTATCAATAATATTAGTATTATTTACTATAGTATACGTATAAAGTATAGTATATATATTAAGAACTCTTATTAAGCGTGAAAATAAGCTAATAGCGTATATATAAGCTAATTAAGCCTTATTATACTTTATTACTCTGTAATTACTTCTACTAAAATAGCTATAGTATTTAGTTTACCTATATTAAGTATCCTACCTATTAGATATACTTACTCTAGTATCTTAGATAGCCTATCTAATATATTAAGATTAAAGAACTAGAGTAAAGGTATTACTATTATTACTAGCTAGCTACTAGGATTTTTAGAAATTCAGAAGTAAATGGATAGTAATAGCGTTATAGATAGGTTATTATAATTAAATTAAGTTAAAAGTAGGCTTATTAGAATTAGAAGAAGTAAGAGTATAATTAGGTATTAATATAGCTAATTATTTAATAGTAAAATTCTACGTAGAATAATTATAAAGTTAAATATTAATAGATTTTATTAATAAGCTATAAAAAAATGCGGGTATATTAGTTAAAAATATAATATTTAATAAAATTATAAAGGTTTACGCTTAGACGTACCGCCTTTCTACTACGTAGTTAGCCTTACTAATCTAATAGAGGCTTAGCGACTAGCTTGCTAGCTAATAGCACGTCTAAGGTACTAAGGCAAAAGCCACGTGCAATTTTCGACTACTATAGTAGTTGGCAGGTTAAATGTAAGCGTCTTGGCAGACGCTAATTAAATTTCACGTTTCTTCTAGAAGGATCTACATATATCTGCACGCGTAACTATGTAGTTTACCTACTATCCATAGATCGCTAGCTGTTTTACACATGTAATTTTGTTAGTGTCTCTTGGCACGCTTACATTTAACTACCTGAATACGTAGTACGTTCAACTATCAACCTTACAAATCATCTTCATCTCCGGTAGGAATACGAGCTGTATTTGACTTCGCACCTCAAACGTCACCGCCTTTTCATGATAGATTGATGTTACCATACAATGAAAGCCGTGATCTCGGACCGAGGCTACACTGGGTGTCATGGATTTCCCTACTGCAATCATCATAGCTTGTATATTTTGTTAATGAAAATTGAGCATGCAAGATCATCGCTTTCCTGTGCCACTTGCGCAATCAGCAGAGTCATCTCGAAGGATAGACGTCATACTTGTACCCTGGTCGTCATATTCGACTCCAGCCAAAGGTAGAAGCGCCTTACACATGCAAACACAGCTGAGACGCGGTCATGCAGGGTTGGAAGCTACCTGAACAGCCACAGAGATTTCCAGACTTTCTGGTAACATTGATCTATCCCATATATCCATTGACTCGCTAAGACGGTTTTCCATACCCAGAACAAAAGATGGCTTCTATATGATTGTGGTTATCCACACAGGATGTCGCAACATCAATGCTCAAAGCAATCCCGAAACAAGGATCATCCGCGACGGTCAGCTTGACTCGTTTTTCAGTGTAGCATCAGGTACGAGTCAAATATCAGGCCCCCCACCTCAGGTTGAAGTTGTGAGCCTAAACGAAACATGAACGACGAGACAGGCAGCACAGTCCAATGGAAAATGGTGGCTCCACAAAACCCACACACCGCATGTTGCGAGAGATCGGCAAATCGTCTCATGAGCATATTTCGTGATGCGAGGGTGTATAGCTGAGCCAAGTAGTATCGTCAAACAAAGAGCATTCAAAAGCTATATAAACCTCCATTCCCCCAAGAAAGAACCACTCTCCATCCTCTCTACATTCCAGCAACAACACCATAACAACCTTCCCTCACTTCCCAAGCCCTAAACCGATCGATCAGCAACTCAAATCTTTCTCCCGCCCATCATGCATTCATTCCAGTATCTCCTGCTCGCCGCCTTAGCCACTACCTCCGTCTACGCCACCAAGTTCGTAGGCTACACCAATAACAGCTGCAGCAGCGGCGCCGTCACCATCACCGACGGCGACCACAGCGGCCGCTGCTCCGAAATCGGCTTCACGCCCTCCGTCCAAGCTCAAGCCGTTGACAGTGGCTGCACACGTATGTTCTCGCTCCCAATACTCAATCTTTCACCGGCTGATGATCTATACCCATGCAGTCTACGTATACACAGACTCTGTTTGTGAGTTCCCCCGGCTTGTTTCCCTATCAGCCGCTACTGACTCCTTGTTCCATCGTAGGCTCCGCCAATCCTACCGTTGCCGGTCTTGGACAGTGCGTTGAGGACATTAGCCCAGGCTCCGGATTTTACTCCTATAACATCAGGTGCTAGATGTATGAGATCTGGATGCCCTCGCGAAGACTGTCCGGAGGGATGATGGCGAGAAGTGACTGATTTCTTTGATTTGATTGAGAATATGATTACGTTCGCTCAACGTTCGCTCTTTTCGGGATGTGCGCTGCGTGGCCTTCTCTTATGTTGATTACCTACACACACTCCTTTAGCACCTTCTATAGCAATCATCGAATGGTCAGGCCTGGCCGTTGTTGCTCATGGTTTCTGTGCCTTGCGCATCTCGTGTTTGCGTATTTCTGTGGAACAAATGTTGAAGTCCCGAGATATCATGATCGGCTAGTCGTTTCACCCCCCTGAACACGGTTCATGATGTCAAAAATTCTAGAATTTAGTAATGAAATCAGTGCGAATGGCACGAAGCGCACAGCAACAGCAGTCAATTCAGCCCATCTCCACGGAATTTAGGCTTACGTAACAACACCGTCAAATCAAGTTCAGCACTGTCACAAATCTTACGCAATTGTAGTGGCAGCTCCCAACAGTGCCGGCCATAGCCAAATCCCTTCGGACCCTTGATTTGTTCCGTGATCGTGATCTTGCGCAAGCGGAAAGGCTCGTTGTCCAAAATGTGAGCTTCAATCAGTTGCGAAAGCCATCCATATCGACTCGAGTGTTGGGATTCGAGGTGGTGGCTATACTGCTTGTTGGGAAACCATTGAGGCAGCTCATCGGCGCTGTAGAGGAAATGGCTGTCAAAAGGGAACCAGAGCTAGCATTCGCGAAGGCAGTATTTAGCATAGAAGCTGCTGTCTAAGATGTCTGAGCTGAATGGACATACCGATAATTGCTCAAGCGATGGAGGAAGAAGATGCTTCACGCCCCTTCTGTGGACCCGTGGTGACTCCTTAAAGAAGCAAGTTGACATCACATTCAAGGTTTTCAAGCAAATGAACTTGCTCAAATCTAGCTGCGTGCCATCATGGCTGGGCCAGTTTGTTGCGACCCCGTCGCCGAGGCTGAGATGAACCAGACAAGCCTGCAACGGTAAAAGGCTTTGCGCTGTCGAGGCTGGCGAAAGTGTGGATTCCATTTTGGTCCGAATGCGCATGATAGGCATCGAACCCAAGGACTCCTCAACACCAGTTGTGGCACATTGCAATGTAGTGATGCTGGACGCCAATTGGAGGAATTTGTGTAGCTCTGAGTGAGGCAAGTGTGTCCGGCCTAGGTTCAGCCTGGATAAGTTGGGGCCATCACTGCCTGCTGATCTCCGCTTCACGTGTGGGGAGGACACCCTCGAATCTGGATCGATTGCGCTGGCCACGATGCTCGACAGCTTTGTGGCCCTCATGTAATCGCATATTCCACCCAAGGGAGTCTTCCAACCCAGGAATGTGATTTCTCTGAGATGAGGATGTTCTGTATGTTCAAGGTAATCCGGGAGGAATGTGCTATTCCTATCTTCCCAATCTATGCAAAGCGACCTGATCTTCGGTAGTCTTTTCAATAATTCGTTGGCACGAAAATTAGCATTCTTCATCCGCTGACTGTTCCTACCGCCGTCTTCCCTGCACCTGATGGTGACTGTCCTCACATAAAGATTCAATTCCGATCTCCTTGCAAGGCTGGACATTAGCGTATCATATTTTCGAGCCAATGCTATCATTGAAGTCAGCCACTGCGATTGGTGACTGCAAGTGAATATCTGCATGATCAGTTTGAAATATCCGACATTGAGGACAACAACTCGAAGACGAGAGGTCACTTGCCTTGGTCTGGTGTTTGAACATAGATGTCGATATCGCGGGCTAGTATGGGAATCGCTAGTCCATTCAGCTTATCACTCACAGCGGCGACGTTGAGGAGAGTAGTTTCATCGCAGGCGGAGAACTCGATGATTTCAACGAGTAATTCATCACTGAGATCTTGTAGGACAGCCATCGCGCATGAGACTTGTTGAAGGGACGGGATTGTATTGCAAAGAAATCTAGGCAGTCGGCGAGTTCCTTGACTCAAACGATGTAGGAATCCTACCTCTAGGCGGTGCAGCTCTACTTCCACGTGGCCTGTCACTTCTCATATCTTGAATAGGTTCCGTGATCTATGTATAGCAATCACTCTGAAAGTACATGAGATAGTGATCGAATAGATGATACTCAATGACGGAGAAAGACAGACAGGCTGTATTGAGCTAGCTGTAATTTACTAGACTAAATGTATGTCATCATACCAGCTGAGTAAGCGTCCGAGTCTGGCTATTCTTTGAGCGCACGGAGTTAAAATGGATTTATCGGACTTGACTGCTTCTATGGCCGAGCGTTGATTGCCAATATATATGCGCAATATTCTACGATGGCTCGCGTTCCAACGTTTAGAGATTGTTCCCTATCTAGTACATAGTATTCTAGGTCCATCGTCAAAGAGGTCTACGCCGACATGATGACAGCTACCACACATCCCGAGTTCGATCAACAGACAGAAAGCTTAGAGGTCGCTGGGAGATTTGCGGGAGAGATTCGTGGGAAGACGATCCTGGTTACTGGTGTGAATCGCAAAGGGATCGGATTCTCAACATCAATGGCTTTTGTGAGTAGCCTGGGAACTTGAATGCCAAACACGAATTAATATGTTGATCAGGCCTCTCAATCTCCCTCCTTTCTCATCATAGCAGGTCGCAATCCATCCAGAATCCAAGAAAGCATCGACGCACTTAAAGCAGAGTTTCCGAAAGTGAACTACCGTGCTCTCAAGCTTGATCTCTCCAACCAACAAGCCGTCCGTGAGGCTGCTACCGAGGTCCTTTCCTGGAACGATGTTCCAACCATCGACATCGTGGTGAACAATGCCGCGGTGATGAACGGTCCAGAACGTATGCTCAGCGAAGACGGAATCGAGATGTCATTTGCGACCAACCACATCGGGCACTTTTTGTTTACCAGTTTGATTATGCCCAAGCTTCTCAAAGCCACCGAGGGCAGCCCGAAAGGCGCCACGCGGGTGATTAACGTCACCTCCGGGTCTCCGACGCTAGCAGGCATGCGCTGGAGCGATATCAATTTCGAAAAGATAAACAGGGACTTACCAGAAGCTGAACAGCCGCCTTACGACCTGCACAGACGCTGGGGAGTGATCAATCCCGAGGAGAAGTCGTATATACCACTCGAAGGATACAATCAAAGCAAAGTAGCGAACGTGTTGTTTGGCATTGCCGCAAACAAGCGCTTGTACGACAAGCATGGGGTATTGAGCCTAGCAGTTCATCCAGGGGTTATTCAGACAGAACTCACGAGATACACTGCGCCAGAGACAGTCGCGGCAATTCAGGAGATGATGAAGAATGGAGCATTTCAGTTGAAGACGTTGGGGGCAGGAGCCGCTACGACTTTGGTTGCCGCAACAGATCCGCAGCTGGGAATGTCAAAGCCTGAGTCCAAGGATGGCAAAGAGAACTACGGGGCGTTCTTGATGGATTGTCAGATTAGTGACAAAGGCTGCGCCCGAGCGGTATCAAGTGACGAAGCTGAGAAGCTATGGAAGCTGTCCGAAGAATTGGTCAAAGAGCAATTTTCTTGGTGATAGAGGGACTGAACGCAGTGTATGAAAAAAGCCAGCATCTCATTAGTGGAATGCACGCAGTGTGGCAGACTAGATGATCGGTCTCTTACCTATTCTACCCTTCCAGTTGACATTGCGTTCTGCTCCTCTGTATATGATGGCTCGTGAACCTTGACATTCCATTCCTGCAGAAACAGCTTGTCCTCCAAACGCAGCTCTTGCGAAGGTAGTAGAAGTTCGAATAAGGCGTCTTTGTAATGCTTGATGTAGGCCACTGGAAGGCCGAAGGACCTGCTCAAGAAGGGGCCAAGGACAGGACCATGTGGGGGCTGGGAATGGCCACCCTCCGTGCATACCTTCGGCCTCAGATCAGGCTTCATCACCCTTGGCTCAGGTTTGAGCAGGAGCTGCTGCGATTGCGACAGTAATTGAGCCTGGGAGACAATTTGGGGGTGAGGGGGTTTTAGTCTATGCCAAGTACTTATTCTACCGTAGTAGGTTAATTATGCTTGGCGCTGTCATAATTGCTTGGCGCCAAGCTAGTAGCTGCCTGAGGCATCTCTCAACCTTCAAATACTCGAGCCTAGCACTATCTGCACCTCCAATGAGCTGCGTTCCGGAACCATCACTGACCGGTCCGGTCCATTCTGATGTTCAACTTCGCGTCCATGCTAATACCATGGACACATCTGAGGAATAGACTAAAAGCCTTGAAGCTTCGACACGAACAGGCTCCGGATACTAGCCACGGCAACAGAAGATCGGAGCAGCCATTCCATTTCACCAACCTCCCATTCGATATTCGTCTGATGATATATGAGAAATGTCTTACGGCCCCATCGATTATCAAAATTTCCGCCAGGACTTTGCATTAAGGTCTGAACAAGAGACCTGGTCGTACAGAAGTAGACTTTGGAGGTGGACGGACGTTCCGGCTAATTAGCTATACTAGCCCGTTCGAGCTCAAAGGCTTCTGCAATGTCCAGATTCTCTCCACCTGCAAATTGGTATATGAGGAGGCAATACCTATCGTCTATAGTCGAAACTGCTTCTTCTCTCAAGAACACATGTCAAACTCTTGCAATGCCCTTGTCGAATTCACCAATCGTCTAAACCCCGCTACCCTGACTCAGCTCCGAAAGTTGACATTGGGCTTTCCTTCACTGCTCGGACCGCGTATGTGCCCTTCAGAGGATGCGTTCCTCCTGAACCTAGACGCCATCAGGAAATTTGGAAGACTGAAATCTCTCCATGTCTTTTGTTCAAACTCCTTCTGGGCCAGTGATCTTGATACACTGCGCATGATAGACCACAGTCGGGGGAATGCTAAGGTTGTACTTGCAGTGTGTGCCGACAAACTTCCCTATCCTATCACTAGCATGCATGGCGAAGCATCTGAGGTCATTGCTGAGGTAGAAAAGTGGGGATGGCGGTTCGTTCTCATCTAAGGCCTGTCGCGTTTTCGGATCACACGAGCCCAGGAAAGGCGCACGGCTGGGGAGGAAACATGGCTGTTGAAGGACGTTGTTCATATACAAGCATCATGGACACATTCGTAATTGGATGGTTGAGTCCGGGGGCGTTCAGTGAGCCACAGTACACTGCTGCAGCTGACCAATAGCATTTTGATCGCTGTATCTGCCTCACGAAACACGAATATGGATCTACGCAAAACGCCTGGGCTTTCTTTGGAACCTCGCTATTAGCAGTAAGTTTATGATGGACAGGACAGCCGTTCCATTCGGTGAATGCTCTCGCCCCCAGAATGTTGAAGCCGATCGCCCCGAGATTCTGCGTTTTCCAGGTGTCTGGGACATCAAGGGAGCCCTCATATCAAATGAGGAGCACCTACGGCATCGCGATAGGAAGGGGTTGGTGCCAGTTGCTTCGACAAGAGGGCAGCGTGGCCTGCGATATGACTCGCTTTCATAGATCGGCTCCAGCAGCGTGGGTATGCTGTTCGGTTGTAAGTACTACGAGTGTACCTTGGAGCGTACACTCGTAGCAGAATTCTTCGGCCGTATCTACAAGAACCATGTACTGCAATCTCACCGCTTGAATTCTCGAAGTTTGTTTTTGGGTAGCTTAGCCCGAAGCATAGCCCGTGGGCTTAAGTGCTCATTCGTTCATCAACGCTCGGGACAGTATGTAGTCTCGTAGTCAGCACCACATTGCGAATTACTCTACCGCCAAATAAACAGGGTAGGTTCTACCTCCACCTCGTACTTTCCATCCTCTACAATCGAGAAGTCCTCTCTAGCAACCCCCCACCCAAGCATGATCCCAACACCAACCCATCTCCAGCCCCAACTTCACCCCCCTTCCTCCCCCTCCACTACAACCCTCGCCCCCCTAATCCTAACCTCCTCCACCGGCCTATCCTCCCCCCCCGTCCTCACCAACCCCATCCTCTGCACAACCCTCAACCCCCCCCTCACCCTCCCAAAAATAGTATGTTTCCCATCCAACCACGGCGTCGGCGCCAGCGTAATAAAGAACTGACTCCCATTCGTATTCGGTCCACTATTTGCCATACTTAGAATGCCTGCGCCTGTATGTTTCAGACCGGGGTGGATCTCGTCTTCGAACTTTTCGCCGTAGATGGAGCTGCCGCCGCGGCCGGTGCCGGTGGGGTCGCCGGTTTGGAGCATGAAGTTTGGGATTATGCGGTGGAAGAGGATGTTGTTGTAGTAGCCGCGTTGGGCGAGGGAGGCGAAGTTTTTGCAGGTCTGGGGGGTGTTAGTTTTGGGGGCGGAGGGGTGGGTAGGTGGGAGGAGAGATACTTTGGGTGCGTGGTCGTTGTAGAGCTCGACTGTGATTGAGCCCTTGGGGGTATTAGCAGTGGTTGAGCCGAGTGGGTGTCTGTTGCTTACCATTGTAGTATCAAGGACCACGTTGGTCGCCATTTTAGCTCAAGTCCTCCTCCGACCTCTCATAGAGCTCACAGGTATATTCAGAGCATTCTTGGTATCTCAGTATCGAGGCTCAGCCCAATCACATCTTGCTTACATAATACCTTGGCGCATTGCTTCTCCGTGCAGAAGTTTGTAGAACTATTGTAGCATCATCAATATATGTCTTTTGCTGCCCAAAAAGTAGATGCGGGTGATCAAAAGTGTACGAACGTCCCTTTAGAACAGTGCTTCTACAGACTGTTGACTGATCCCCTTTTCTCCGCTCCTAAGCTACGTTTTCTCCTTCATCCTCACGCTGCACGAGGTACTCTATAAAAGGAATATGATTTGTATTTTGATACTACAGTCGAATGTATAGACCTCTTCCTTGATACTACACTACTACACCTGACGAAAGAAGGTCTGTGGCTACCTTGATAGTCCTCGACCTTTAGCCGTGGATGTTATCGATTGCCTACAATGGAAAGTGTTTCCGCATTCATCTTCTTATCATACAGGGATATACCGATGTGTAGGTCCTTCTTTCCTTGCTATCACTTGTCCATCATAATCACAAGGCTCGTCGGTAGTCAACCATTGAGGTGGGTGAATTTTGAGCTCACCTTGCGCTGTCCACACTTGCCAAACATCTTTCGCACTTGGCTTTCTCCCCAAAAGAATCCCGTAACTTGAGAAGTAAGTGAACCTCTGGAGCTCGTAAAAAACGTTCAATCTGGGAAACATAGCACTTCTGACTTCAATGACTGACACTCAGGGAACTATCATGTCCCATGAACCACAAATTTCCAGTCAGATTGCCAATCAAAGAAGCTTCTGTGGTACAATGGTACACTTTCAGACGAATGGTGGGTCCATTTAGTGACAATGCTAAGAAGACCTACCATTGTGAGCGAAGTTTTGCAGAAGCCACCGACAGGACCTCCAACAGAGAACACAACTCCGTACCTGTGGATGATTGGGGTCAGAAGTGCACAGCTACAGGAACTCTTTACCTTTGCCAATTTGCCATCAGATTCCTAGTCTGTGGCTTCCAGACTAGGCTATATCATTGTCTCCAGCCACCGAGCCCAGGTTAAACATGTCATCAACCCGTTTCATACATCCGATATTTCAATAACAGATCGGCAAGGCGTACCTCGAAAGCGTGGGCATTATCTTCAATGATGAAAAGCGCCATTTAAGACCTTCCTGACCCGAAGCAAACGAGGATTCTAGCCATATCGAAGGGCATTTAGCGAGTGCAGGAGTCGCCGAAATACTTTTTCCCCATGATGAAAAGGCCATCGACCCAACCCTTGCCATCTGCACAGAGCTGATTGACAACATGTGAAGCTTCGTCGTTCACTCGATATCGCAAGACTTTTTCCACATATTACCCTAGTATGGACTGCGGCATACCGAAAGACCCTTTTGGTTTGCTATTTTTAGCTTCTTATCTTATTCCCAACAGGTTCGTCTGAAATGTAGCATTTGGTGGCAATACTATCATCGCAATCTATTCTTGCCTTGAACCACCTTTTGCCGGCTCCAAATGACTGTGAGTGGGGACCCTAGTAGCGGCTGTTGAAAATCTAGGTAATTCATGGCCCATTTCGGCCTACGGAAAAGATGCAAGAACGTCCCGGCAAGTATGAGTCATTTTCCCTCGTACACTGTTCCCCATCGCTTTTTGCATCCATCACTTCCATTATCCCAAAGTGCGACTTCCCATTGATCAAACCGGCGAAAACACAGGTCAAAGTACAACATTATAGCAACCACAACGAACACCGGCAAGTTGCAAGCCTCCAAGATGCCTGTCACAGTCCACCCAGCACCTCATAGCGCCTCTCTTCTTGACCCACGCTATGATTTTGCCTCAACCCCAGACGAGCTCTTGGCTGGCTGCAGCCATGCCGAATATAGAAGTTGTACCAAAATCATCCAGTCCTCGTTCGCAGATCTCGACGGAAGCAGGATAAAAGCGTCAGCAAACGGCTTCGTTCACTCCGTAATCGAAGCTTACAACCACCACCATCATCTGACCATCCGCCCCGACGACGTTTGGCTCGCCATTCTAACACAGCTGAACATCTACATCAACGCCCATGAGACGGAGCTTCGGCACAAATTCGTCACACACGAAGGCCAGAAAGAGCTGGAGATCATAGATATAGGAACAGCATCGACATACAATTGGGGTGGGTTCGCACAGAACATCACCAAAATGATCGAGAACAATATTATCGATGCTGAATTGCGAGAATGGATCATACCTGACTTTACCACAACGACCGAAAAGGACAAAGTAGTCTGCTCAATCGTCATGATGAGTACACTCCAGAAATACTTCTCCTACAAATGCTCGCTGAAGTGCGGTCTCCCCTCTGTGACCCTTCAGGGCGAGAAAGCGGATTGGGAAAGGATCCTCTCACGGTTGGGGAAACTGACAACTTTCGGTTCGGAAGCGGCAGACTGGTACAAGCTGCTGGTACCGGTGATTGAGGCTTTCATCAACACTTACAACAAACCCGACTCGGAAGAAATCAAAGATATCTGGCAAAAAATTGCGCATGAGTCTGGCGGTGGCAGCGGGCCTACATACCTCTCTGGCTGGATCACGGCCTTCTGCTTTTGGGATGAGGAGGGTAGTAACCTTCACGCGCGGGACATGCGTTGGTCAACCAGCAAGCTTTCTTTGGGCGGTGTCGCCTTTCACAAAGTCGATATGGACGATATCGCGCCGGGCTGGGCGGCTGTGCCTGTGAAGGTGAACGACAATGGCGTTGAATTCGATGCTAGGATGGTAGCCGGACATGTGGGTATGAGTTGTGACAGCAGTGGACAGCGGACGGCGGAGGGCGAGATTGGGCTTGATAGCGTGCAACCGGAAGTGGGATGGTGGATGTTCAGAGTAGAGAAGGACTGTGAGATAAATGAGGAGAACAAGGTGTATCCGGGATTGTATAAAGGTAGGTAATTGGGAAACTGAGGTTTCAGCGCTTTTGCTAACAGCTGCAGCAGGAATGATGAACATAGTGCAGGTTCAAAAATTGCTCGGAGAGTATTCTGACTATTACTAATAAGCAAGAGAGGAGAATTGAAGGAGCATTACATAAGAAGAGGGAGACACTTAAACTACGCTAAGGAGCTTCCCCATCGTCGCGACTTTGCGTAATACTAGACTGTCTTCTTTTCCATTGGCAAAATGTGATGTTGTACCAGACCGGTTGACTTTCTTTCGTCATAAGGTTCTCCTATCCACACTCCTGTCATCTTCCTCGCAACATAGAATTGTTGCGGCCTATTTCATTTTCTCCTCTCGCCCACTCGATCTCTCGCCAAGGAACCGAAGTTGATACTTTGACAGACCCCGTATCTTCTTCGTTTTGGTGACGTCTGTGATATGTATTCGTGATGTTCTGAACTGTCTGATCACCGTTCACTGATTCAACAAATTTTTCGCGCTGGCGTGATTAGGGATGGCTCGTAACATAAAAGCCGCAGAATCGTTTATACTAAATAAACCATCTGTCGAAACCTGCTGGTAGCTCCCGCTGTTCCCTTAGATACCCCAGCTTCTTCTAAGAAATTTCGAAAATACATGCGGAGCATACCGGTGCATTTATAGTACAATCCAACCTCCATGCTCACAGTGTCAAACTCTCGCCAGCTTTCAAAGCTTGGAAGTAGGGCGCCCAAAACGGATGATTCGCGTCATACTGACAGTAGACGGAGTGAAAATGAAGGTGTTCCGCTTGATGTCCAGGCCACTGAAGGATTTCATGATGCGATGAGACTGACTTTCAGAATCGCCTCGATCTGAATAGCAGCCTTCGATCAAGTGTTGACATTGTTGTAATCATATTGATTCGTCGCTCAGTGTTAGATATTTATGTCGGTCACGATAATTTATGCCAAGGCCGCTAGCTTAGTTTGACGCTAGACCTACTGTTATCGATAAGCCCTAACAAAAACCTCCCTTGCGAAGTCAATTGACCCAACGTGACAAGCCATCCGTCTCTCATGCCCTCACAGCAGTACTCGAATACCAGCACCAATGGCAATCAAACCCCCTTCCACTCATCCAAACACAGCTTCTACACCCCAAGCCCTCACTTTCTCCGCCCAAACATTCGCCAAACTCTCCCCTTCCGCCTATCTGACCGCGAACCTCACCTCTCCACGCGGTCTCCTCCGCCCCTCCGGTCGCGAACACTCCGAATCAAGACCGCCAACAGTCCACACGGGCTCTCTAACACATTCACACGGAAGCGCGGTGGTCCGATGCGGCGATACAGCCGTGGTGTGCGGGATCCGAGGGGAAATACTGAAGGTGGAGGATGTGGCGGATTGGGAAACAATCCGTCGGAATCGAGATACAGAAAGCGAAACAACCGCTGAGCAGGAGCAAAACACCACTACAGAAGAAGAGAAGGAGTGGCGCCGGCGGAAACAAGACACCTCAGAAATCTCCAACCTACACCTCCTAATCCCAAACCTCTCCCTCGAAACCGGCTGCTCCCCCTCCCACCTCCCTGGCGGGCCCCCCTCCCCCCTCGCCCAAACACTAACCCAACGCATCCACACCCTCCTCCACAAAAGCCACCTCCTCAACATCGACGACCTGCGAATATGGTCACAGCCGCCCACCACTCCAACCACTGCAGAACGAGAGGGCGAAGGCGAAGCAGAGGAACTGGAAGCAATAACAAAACCCGAGATAAAAGCACACTGGACCCTCTACATCGACATCCTCTTCATCTCCCTCTCCGGCCCCCCCTTCGACACCGCCTGGTTCGCCCTCCTCGCCGCCCTACGAAACGTCCGCTTACCCAACGCCTGGTACGACACCGATGCCCAAACCGTCTTATGCTCCCCCCTACCCTCAGAAACCAAAGCATTAACGCTCTATGACATCCCTGTTGCGCTGAGTTGGGGTCTTTTCCACGGTGGGGAGGGGGCTAGGTGGTTATTAGCGGATCCAGATGGCTTTGAGGAGGGTTTGTGTCGGGAGGTGGGGACG
>JAABUK010006231.1_pt1 | contig 17945 bp, 8 predicted proteins | sample 5559141 | NCBI WGS metagenome assembly JAABUK01 (sample SAMN10711869, study PRJNA513367) | rock metagenome | isolation source: Antarctica rocks | place: Antarctica: Victoria Land, Pudding Butte nord | collected 2016-01-03 | reverse complement strand
GTTTTGCTGTAGATGATAATGTCATCTAGATAAATCTGACAAAACTGATGAAGATAGTCAAATAGCACGTCGTTCATATAGTGTTGATAGAAAGTCGAGTCGTTGATTAATTCAAAAGACATCACGTGATATTTGTAGAAATCAAAAAAGATGATAAAGATAGTCAAATTTTCGCTGTTCAAATGCATACGCAGTTTGTTGAAGATGACAATGATGTTCAATTGAGTCAGATATCTGCTATCTTGAATACGAGCGAGAGTTTCATCTATTAGTGATAAGAAGTAGCGATTTCGTTTGATCAAAGCATTGAGCTTTCTGTAGTTTATACAGAAACGCAAGCTATCGTTTTTCTTTTCAATGAATAGTATGAGCGAAGCGTATAAAGCTGAGCTAGAAGATATAAAGTCTTTATTCAGATGCTTAATCAGATAATTCTTCATTTTTTGAAGCTTGTAGTCAAACATATGATAGAGATGACTTCGAGAAGATGTTCTCTTATCGATCAACTCAATTTTATGATCGTAGAGATGATGAGAGAGTAGTTGATCAGTCATCGCTCGATCAAACACGTCTAGATAGTCATGATATTTCGAAGAAAGCTTAGCTTTGACTTTTTTCAGAGTCTCTTCGTGTGAAAGCTCTTGTAGATTTACGTCTTCTGATTTATTTCTAGCTGTTTTTAGAAGTCGATTGATTTTTGTGATGATGATCGTGAAAGTAGTTACATTCAATCATTTGACTAGTGATCTATATGCTGCAGTCTTTATCATTGCTATGTTTATTGAATTGAAAGACGAAGCGAAGTTGATTGAATTAAATGATTTCACGATTTTACTGAATGAAGATGACTTCTCGCTGAGTCGAGTGACAACAGAAGAAGTGAATCTCTTTAGTATTTGAGTAAAGATTAAACTTTTCTGTTCTATCATGATTTTCTTGCTCAAAAGAACAGTTGAATGAGCTTTGATAGAAGCTTTGATATGAGCTTCGAAACTAGAAAATTGAAGATGATTGTCTTTCATATCAATAGTCATCTTGATCTTGTTCATTCATGTTTTTTCAAGAATCATCTGATGTTGATCTAATTGAGTAATCAGCATAAAAACGAAACATTTCATATAATCTTGAACAGTTAGATTCAAATAAATTGCATGAGTAATGAGCTTTTTGACATAATGATCATTGAATTCTCTTATTGATTTGAGCTTGATTAAAGATAAAGATTCAATTTGCAAATGATCACAAACATTCTGCGCAATTAATTCATCAATGAATGAATAGTCAGTTGCTTCAGTGTCAATCAATGATTTTAATGAGTAACTAATTTCATTGCTAAATAGTACACATTCAATAGTCAAAGATTTTGAAGCAAAAAAATTATCTGAACTGCTCATTGTTGAAGAAATTAACACATCTTTCATTGCATCTTTGATGAAAGTCACTAGTTTTTTGTCTCATTCTTCAATTTCTCTGTAAATAATTTCTTCTCTTCTTTCAACATGATGATCTCATTGAGATGAGAGATGAATGCACGAGATGTCAAAGTACTAGTCTTCAGCTGAAAGCAGTTCTTTGAAAGATGATTTGATACTTTGCAGTTAAAGCAGATGATTGACATTCTTGATCATTCAGATTTGAGAATGAAAAAAAGTAGCAAGTTGAACATAGCTAGTAGTTGAGACTGAAGCTGATGTCGACGAAGAAATAAAACGTTTTTTCGAAGCTGTTATCAATTTGACTGTTTATTACTCATCACGTAGCTGATAATTGACTCGTTGTTTGTTATTCACATCTTGAAGAAAGATTTTAAGCTTATTAAGTGAGCTATACTTTATGAGGCAAACTGACAACGCGTTCTGAAGACAATTGTTGATTTTATTCTGAATGTTGTTCATCAAAATGACATCATCGTAGTTCAGAAAGCTGAATATTCTAGTGAATTCTGAATAGAAAGAGCTGAAGAGCTTGTTGAGCTGCTTTAAAGCAACGTATTTGCAACAACACTTTTGAATCAGATTCTGATCTTCGTAAATTTCTTTCAGATGTTTCAATAGTTCTGATAGTGATTGATAGAGTGAGAAAGCATCAACATAATGCTTTGCATAGATTTGCTAATCAGCATCGTCTTCTAGTCTGAAAATCACATAAACAATACAAATCTTTTCAGTAGAATAATGATTTGCATTAACATCGAGCTTGTCAATTATTTTGATGTTTCATGTCTTTCAGATAGAGTCATCTGTTTCAATGAAAATGAGTGAATTCAAAAGCTTGATGAACTTGTGATGATCATTCTCGTTTTCGTTATCAGATAAAGTAGAAGATTCTCGTTGAAAGTTAGCTTCTTTCTGATTGACTCGTTGCTCAGCTGATTGAGTATCTTGATGAAGCATAAATCGATCAGCTTGACGTTGTTTTGCTCTGAAGTTCAATCACTCATCTTGTAGCTGATTGATCTTTTTCTCTAGCTCATCATTTTTATCAAAAGCGACTTTTAATTGTTTCGTTCTCTTTTTGTGATTGTCTTGTATGAAAAGTCAATGTTCATTAAGTTGTAGAGTAAAGTCTCACTGACTTTGAAGCTCGTTCAGCATATTAATGACTTCGTCAAGTTGATTGCTGACTCAATGAAACAGTTGTTTTTTGATGTTTATGTTTCATGAAATGACAGCTTTCTCAGCTTCAACTGAAGCATTGATGAATAGAAGTGAAACTCTTTTATTGACAGTGCTTCTAAGCAGACAAGTTGTTCAAGATTCGACTGACTTGACGTTGCATGTCATGATGAGAAAAGATAGAAGTTATTGAAATAAGAGTAGATGTTTTTTGATGAGTGAAAATTCAAAGAATCTCTTGTGAATTTCAGGTAATAATTAAGTGCTTTATTCAAAGAATTTCTTGCGAATAGAATGATGAAAATGAGTGTAGAATCAAAGAATCTCTTGCAATTTAAAATGATGATGCAAATTTGAAGAATTTTTTGCAAATTTTTCTTACTGAATAGATTGTTTCATATCATCTATTCGTTGATAGCAGAGTAGTAAATGATGAGCATTTATCTAATGTTAAAGATTAGCATAAAGCAAGTCATATAAGTATCATTTAACTAGTAGATAAATGCTAAGAAAGAAAGATAGTTACAGAAAAGAAGCTGACTACATATGTGTGTTTCTCAGTCAACGTTAGACTCAATAGAAACTAGTCAAGATGACAAAGCGAGAATAAATCTGACAAGACTAGAAGATTGAGTCTGACAAGGCTAGAATCATGACATACAAGATGATGTTCAACAAAACTTCAAAACACACAGAATACACAAATAAAATAATGCGCAGACTCGTTGAAAACATATCAGAACAAATACACTTTCTTTTTGAAAGATATCTGCAGAAGAAAATATAGTCAACTTAGTTCAAAAGCACAATTACAATAGTGATGTAAAAGTTAAACAAGAAGAACTATTTTAATGCAAAGATATATAAATCAATTGTGCTACTCAACATGCTGAGCAAGATACTGAAGTTCATCATATTTAAACGTCTGCAAAACATCATAAAAGTGTATAACTTAATATCAAACATTTAGATGAAAGTTTGTAAACACAGATCAATAAATACAACTTTGCAACTGATTATAAAAAAGATATACATTATATGAAGTGACACAAAAAGAAAAGTAGTTTCATTGCTGAGTCTGAATGAAAAGAGCACATTCAACAATGTAGCACATAGCAGACTCTTGCATGACATGAAAAAAAGAAGAGTTCTCATACTGCTTCTCAAATTTGTGAAGAACTTTCTGAAAAATCAACACATCATGATCATAATTAATGATTACATGACGATGAAACGCAGCATGAACGTTGACATATTACAAAACTCTTTGCTATCATCAATATTATATCTGTTCTACAATGCAAACTTGTTAGAAGCATGTGATGACATCAGATTGAAAATAAGCTTCACAGATTTTGTAAATGATGTCAATATCTTAACATATGAAGAATTCATGAAGCGCAACTGCAAAGTTCTTAACAAGATTTATGATAGATGCAAACAGTGATCAAAAACGTACAACATCAAGTTTTTAAAGATAAAGCATGAGTTAATTCACTTTATGAAAATCTTTAAGTGATTTAATATGAATGTCAATGTAAAGCTGATAAAACATCAGATTGACTTGAAATCAAATATCAGAGTTTTGAAAGTTCAACTGAATTTCAAGCTGAAATGAGTGATTCACATGCATCATGTCAAAGCAAAACTAGTGATTAAACAAAAGATCATGCAAACAATCATTGAGTTTACTTGAGATTCATTAATGACGATGAAAAAGCAAATATACTTCGTGATGATGTGCTTTCTGCTTAGTCACGAAGTCATCATATGATACATGTCACAGAAAGTGAAGAATCATTGAAAAGATCTGAACATCAAGCTAAGATCAATACAAGAAAAAGCATTGCAACAAATCATCAATGTTTATTATGTTGTCAAGAAATAGAATACAGATGCAATATAAAAAGCTTCAGAATCAACAGAGCAAGCATGAACATATGCAATGATTAATTTAGTATATAAATAGATCTAGAAGATAGACTAGATATAAATGACTAGATGAATAAATAGATAGATAGATAGATAGATATGTCTCTATGTCGATGTTTTCATCTAGAAATGAGGTGAAAAGATGAGTAAAAAGATGAAGAAGAAAACTTCGTTCAAAAAACCTTTATAAATGATAGTCAATATTCTCATGAACTCTGAAGATGTAACTGAGTCATGCTCGAGAAACTTCTATCAATAGTAGTCAATGTTTTCATGAACTTTGAAGATGCAACTCAATAGTTCTGCTCAAGAAATCTCTATGAATGATAGTCAATGTTCTCATGAACTCTGAAGATGTGACTCAATAACTTTGCTCAAAAAATCTCTATGAATGATAGTTTATATCTTCATGAATTTTGAAGATACAATCGAATCAATGCTGTTTCATGAGTCATTGAAAGATGAGACTTCGTCTTACAACATTCTTCTTTCACTCTGTTACGATTCTAGCTACGCATCTTCGTTGATAGTTATGTTGATGACTATGCTGAGAGCTATCGTCAATCGCTTGTCGCTAAAGCATAGACTTGTTTTGAAGTCAACTTTATTCAGAGTTAGCTTATGTTCTTCTGAGTCATATAAATAGTCGACTCTTCTCTTCTAAATACTTTTCTTTCTTAGCATTTATATACTCGTTATCTTACACTCATATGACTCGCTCTATGCTGATCTCTAACATTATATAAATGCTTCTTCGTTACAAATGAAGAGAAATAATCTGCATCAAGTGCTTCTGTTCAATTCAACTATTGACTTTGATCTAGTCGACTTGCGATTGTGCAACAGCATTCACTCTTCTTCTCTTGTGAGCTGATCAGCGAGTATAAACAAACGATTGAAATCATTCAACTAGGTCAAAGATCAGCAAATTAATCGTTCATTCAGATTCGCAAGAAATTCTTCAAATTTGTTGAACAATCAAACGAGATCAGTCATAGAACTGCGTGAAGTCTCTATCTCGAGAAGCAAACTCTCAGTGAGTCTGCTACAATGACACTCATCGTCAATGCAATGATTTTCTCATCATTCTATCTATCAGTGAATCGATTCATCTATCAGTTCACATGCAACTAGTGAGTCTGCTTCAATGACATCTATTCTCAATGCAATAATCTATTCACTTTCATCGCTTTACTCATCAGTGAGTCTGTTACAATGACGAGTTCAAAGTCGATCTTTTCAATGAGCAAGTTGATCAGTGAGTCTGCTTCAATGACATTGTCAATGCAATGATTTATCTTCTCATCATTTTACTCATCAGTGAATCGATTCGTCTACTCATTAATGTGCAACTAGTGAGTCTGCTACAATGACACTTCGTTAATGCAATGATCTATCTTCTCATCATTCTACTCATCAGTGAATCTGATCATACATTCACGTGCAACTAATGAGTCTGCTACAATGACATCTTTCGTCAATGCAATGATCTATTTACTCACATCGCTTTATCTATCAGTGAATCAATCTGTCAACTCGTTCGCATGCAACTAGCAAGTCTGCTTCAATGACACTGTTAGAAATCAGCATAAAGCGAGTCATATGAGTGTAATGTAACGAGTATATAAATGCTAAGAAAGAAAAGTATCTAGAAGAAAAGAATCGACTATTTATATGACTCAGAAGAACATAAGCTAACTCTGAATAAAGTTGACTTTGAAACAAGTCTATGCTCTAGCAACGAGTGATCGACGATAGTTCTCAGAATAGTCATCAACATAGTCATCAACATAATCATCAATGAAGATGTGTAGCTAGAATCGTAACATTACTTTCTCTCTTCAACGATTCATGTTTGCATGAATGTATTTTCTTAGTCTTATGTAGAATCGAAATGTCTATTGTAGCAGACTCACTATGCAAGGTAGAAGTGTCATTGAAGCAGACTCACTAGTTGCATGCAAATGAGTCAACAGATCGATTCACTGATAGATAAAACGATGAGAAGATAAATCATTGCATTGATGATGTCATTGAAGCAGACTCACTGATCGACTTGCTCATTGAAGAGATCGACTTTGAGCTCGTCATTGTAGCAGACTCACTAGTTGCATGTGAACGTATGATCAGGTTCACTGATGAGTAGAATGATGAGAGCGAGTAGATTATTGCATTGAGAATAGATGTCATTGAAGCAGACTCACTTCTGATTCAGATCTACTACATAGTAGAACTTGTTTCATTTGTTGATTGACTCAATCAAGAGATCAATCATTGTCTGTCTTTGTAACAGACTCACTTCAAGTGTCGTTCAAGCAGATTAACTATCAAGTGACTGACTTGATGACGAGATCAATATCGAACGCGTCATTGAAGCAGACTCACTGTCGAACGTGTCATTGTAGCAAACTCACTATGAGAGAATTGATTGACTCATTGAAGAGATTGATTCGAATTGCGTCTTTGTAGCAGACTCACTAGTTGCATGTGAACATAGTAGTTTGATTCACTGATGAGTAGAGCGATGAGAATGAGTAGATCATCGCATTGAGAGTGTCGTTGAAGCAGACTCACTGAGATTTGCTTTTCAAGATAGAGACTTCACGCAGTTCTAGACTGATCTCTTTGATTGCTTTTTGAGATAGAGACTTCACGCAGTTTTATGACTGACCTCGTTTGTTCATCAAATTCGAAGAATTTCTTGCGAATCTGAATGAACGATTAATTCGCTGATCTTCTGATCTAGTCAAATGATTTCGATCGTTTGTTTATACTCGCTGATCAGCGCACGAGTTCGAATCTTTTGTTTATTCTCGCTGAGTCAGCTCACGAGAAAGAAGAGTGAGTGTCTGCATGATCGCGAGTTGACTAGATCAAAGTCAATAGTCATGTGAATCGAGCAGAGCAAGTCGATGCAGATTATTTCTCTTCGTCTGTAACGAAGAAGCATTTATATAATGTTAGAAATCAGCATAGAGCGAGTCATATGAGTGTAATGTAACGAGTATATAAATGCTAAGAAAGAAAAGTATCTTGAAGAAAAGAATCGACTATTTATATGACTCAGAAGAACATAAGCTAACTCTGAATAAAATTGACTTCGAAACAAGTCTATGCTCTAGCAACGAGCGATCGACGATAGCTCTCAGAATAGTCATCAACATAGTCATCAACATAGTCATCAATGAAGATGCGTAGCTAGAATCGTAACAGACACTTTTATCTTGCATAGTGAGTCTGTTACAATAGACATTTCGATTCTACACAAGACTAAGAAAATACATTCATGCAAACATGAATTGTTGAAGAAGAAAAGTAATGTTATGATTCTAGCTACGCATCTTCATTGATAGCTATGTTGATGACTATTCTGAGAACTATCGTTGATCGCTCGTCGCTAGAACATAGACTTGTTTTGAAGTCAATTCTATTCAGAGTTAGCTTATGTTCTTTTAAGTCATATAGATAGTCAATTCTTTTCTTCTAGATACTTTTCTTTCTTAACATTTATATACTCATTATCTTACATTCATATGACTCACTTTATGCTGACTTCTAACACACTCATTTAATGCTTGTTTCTTGAGCATCAATTTGATTCTTCAATGATATTGACTAAACAAATCAAGTTATTGATCAGAGTAAAGATGAAGAGTGAAATTGAAAGTGAAAGCAAAAGCGAAAGATGAAGATCGAAATTTTAAAGATATATGACTAGTCAGTAGATTGATAGCTAGAGATCAATATTTTCTAGTGCGAAGGTTGAAATTGAATAAAGTCATTAAATATTTAATTCTAATCATTACGCAGAATACGCGCTAAAGTTCACTGCGTAATGATTAAAGCAAGTCTCAATCAAATGAGATAATAGTCATTAAATCAACGAAAAATTGAGAACAACAAGATATAAAGATGATTGCATAATTAATAGTCAATATTCTCATCAATTCTGAAGATGCAACTTAATAGCTTTGCTTGAAAAGTTTCTATCAATAATAGTCAATGTTCTCATAAATCTTGAAAATGCAACTCAATAGCTTTGCTCAAGAAATTTTATCAAAAGTAATCAATGTTCTCATGAATTCTGAATGCAATTGAATGAATGCTGTTTCATGAGCTATCGAGAAATGAAACTTCGTCTCATGATATTTTTCTTTCACTCATTTAATGCTCATTTCTTGAGCATCAATTTGATTCTTGAATGATACTAGCGAGACAAAGACAAAGACGAAATCAAAATCAAAATTGAAAGCAAAAGTGAAAGATGAAGATTAAAGATATAAAATAAACTAAAGTGAAGACGAAGTTTTGAACATGACTAGCTAGTAGATTGATAGTTAGAGAGCGAGATATATGAGAGCGACAATGAGATGTAAACAGTTGCATGATTTTACAAAGTAGTAGAATCTACTCTGTCACTGAATATTCAACTATACAATTGAATAATGAGCTATATGAGAGCAATGAGATGTTTTAAATAGTCACATGATTTTATAAGATAGTAGATGAGCTACTCTGTCACTGATTCTTGCTGAAATGAGAACGACAAGATGTTTAAATAATCACATGATTTTATGAAGTAGTAGAATCTACTCTGTCACTGAATATTCAACTGTACGATTGAATGACAAGTTATATGAGAGCGACAAGATGTTTTAAATAGTTGCATGATCTTACGAGATAGTAGATGAGTTACTCTGTCACTGAATATCTGACTGTACAGTTTCTTATTTTTTCTACGAAACTATTTTGTTTCTTACAAAATCATTTTCTTTCTTCTTTCTTACTATTTCTTATTTTTTATATATAACAAAAATGAAAATAAAATTGAGCAATGCTAGAATTTAAACACTTGATCTTTGCATTTACAGATTTGAGCTGAATTTATTAAATTCAGAAAAATAGTTTCGTCTTTGATCTTTGAAGAAATTGCTTTAGAAGACATGATGATGAGATAAAGAGAATTGAAATTGAGATTTTGACAGAAAGATGATATGTGAGCTCGAGAAAGACGCGTTATCTTTGACTCTGTGATGCGTGATCTTTCTCGCTGAATTTATGAAACATGATGTATAAATTCTTCACGAATAAACACGACTTAATAAATGAGTCACAAGATGAGCTTCAAAGTGAGTCACTAGAAAGAGTTCTTGCAGATGAATCATGAGATGAGAAAATAAATGAATCATGATAGAAAATTCAAGCAGATGAGTCACGAGATGAGAGAATAAATTAAACTGATCATTAAGTTAAGTTTTGATATCAATCTTCTGACTCAACTTGAGTACTTGATATTAATCTTCTGATTTAACTTGAATACTTGATTTCAACATTCTGACTTGATCTGATATCAATATTGAGTCAATACTCGATTTGAATTCTTGACTCAACTCATCAAGAAATTGAAAATGACGTCAAGAGAGTTAAATATAGAAATTTTTTCAATTTTTCGCCTTTGCATTATCTTTTTGCATTATCTTTTTGCATTATCTTTTTGCATTATCTTTTTGCATTATCTTTTTGATAGAAAGTCATAAAGAGAAACATGAAGAAAAACATGAAGACTATTTGATAGAAAGTCATGATAGAAAGTCATAATAGAGAGTCATAATAGAATATTTATCTATTTATCTTCATGTCTTGACGAGTCGAGTTGAGAATTTCAAGTCGATACTCAATTTCAATTCTCTGACTCAACTTGAATACTCAGATTAAACATCTCAATTCAACTCAAATACTTGAATCAAGAATTTTAACTTGAATTGAGTCTTGACGAGTTGAGTACTCGACTTGAACTCAAGTACTTGACTTGACGCAATCAGTCTAGAATAAATGAATCACAAGAGAAAATTCAAGCAGATGATTTAAACGAGAAAACAGAGATATTTCAAGTGAGTGTTCAACAAGAATTTCAAGCTGATGAGTAGTAAGATGAGTTATGAAGTGAGTCATGAAATGACGAGAAACGTGACGAGAAAACAGAGAGTCTTTGCATGAGTTTTCGATGTAAATTTCTAGCATTTCGAGCAGATGATTGAGTAGATGAGATAGTTGAGAAAATTGAAAAGACTGAGAAAAGAAAAGTGATTTAAGTGAAGAATCGTTGCAAATTTCAAGCAGATGACGAGCGAAGAAATGAGCTTGCAGATGACGAAGTCAAGAATTTAAATGAAGAATGAAAGAAAGAAACAATGAGCTTTTAAGCTGATAATTGAATGAATTCTTGAGTTTCTTGAACAGACAAAGCAGACAAAGAAGATGATCAAGCTGAGAAAATGATAGACTTTCAAACTGACAATGAGATGAATTCTCAAACAGTCGAAGCAGATGAAGTTGAATTAAATCATTCAAATCAAACAAGCTTTATGATCTGTTGACGAGTCATTTTTCGCTTACACATTCAATGTATTTTGTTTAAATCATCATCATCATTGAGTAGCTTTAAATGTTTCGTTTCTTCTTGAACTATCTTTTTAGCTTGAGTTTTCTTTTTAGTCTGAGCTTTCTCTTGATTCAGCTCTTTCTGAGCTTGAGCTTCGTTCTCTTCAGTCTCAACATACATAGTCTGTATATGCTAATATAGTTAAGCTCTTTGCTTCTTTGATTTTTTCTTTCAGTCATCGAGTATGAATTTTAATGTCTGAGCAATATATTGATCTTTCAAATTAAACGTCTGCAGCAGCTGTTTTTTAGTCTTCAAAGAAAAGAGTATCAGCTGACTCAAGCTGATTGATGCGTTCAAATTCAGCTGATTTAAGCTGTTCATTGATGCATTCATGTTCAAGCTGCTCATCAATGCGTTCATTGTTGCAGAGATAAACATGTCACTTTCTGTTGTTTTGTCACTGCTTTACTTAATATCATGAAAATGATATCTTCATATTGAACTTTAATGTCAAGAAATAGAATACAGATGTGATATAAAGAGCTTCAGAATCAACAAAGTGAGCATGAACATATGTGATGATCAATCTAGTAAATAGATAAATCTAAAAGATAGACTAAATACAGATGATTAAATGAATAAATAGATAAATAAATAGATAAATATGTCTTTATGTCAATGTCTTCGTCTAGAAATGAGGTAAAAAGATGAGTAAAAAGATGAAGAAGAAAACTTCGTTTGAGAAATCTCTATAAATGATAGTCAATATTCTCATGAACTCTGAAGATGCAACTGAGTCATGCTTGAAAAATCTTTATTAATAGTAGTCAATGTTCTCATGAATTCTGAAGATGCAACTCAATAGCTCTGCTCAAAAAATCTTTATGAATGATAGTCAATGTTTTCATGAACTCTGAAGATGCAACTCAATAGCTTTGCTCAGAAAATCTCTATGAATGATAGTCTATATCTTCATGAATTTTGAAGATGCAATTGAATCAATGCTGTTTCATGAGTCATTGAAAGATGAGACTTCATCTTATGACAATGTGACATCAACAGAGATTCTACAGATAGAAACAAAGATAGCGTTGATAAATATTCATTTATGAAAGTTGATACAAAAGTTGATAATGAACATGAACTTTTAAAAATCAGATAAAGTTATTGAGATAATGATGCATTGAATTCGCAACGACTTGATACTCAAAAGAAGTTGAAAATCAAAGCTGTGTAAAACGTCTTTGCAGCTGAAGCAAAAGTGAATGAAAGAAACACTTGAATAAACAAAGATGAAGTGAAGTCATCTTTACATGATGATTCTCTGATCAGAATCATTGAGAATAGTTATAGTTGCAAACAAGAAAATGTCAATAAATCAACATCATCTCAACACATTCGCGTTGAAACAAAGAGTTTACTTGAATGATAACAACAGTAGAGAAGATGTTACGACGACTGCAATGAGAATTAACTGAGAGTTAAATAAGAGACTGAGAAAATCAACTTTAATTATTACTCATCATGAAGAACTGAAAGAATTGATTGTAAGAATGAAACGTCTTGCAGACGTAGTGACAGAGAATCGAGAGTGTCATGAAAAGATATACAAAGTATACAGTGATAATCAGACTTCTCTGAAAACAGTGAAAGTTATGATATCAACAAAAGATCAGACATGTCTGCAACAAGTTCAAATTACACATGAGAACATTCAATCTTGAAAAGTCATACTGAAGTTACATTGAGTGATGAAACATGCAGAAATACTTGAAAATGAAGTGATGAATAAAATGACTGATGATGCACACAACTTGTCTTTATTGCTGACTGAGCATCAACGCACTGAAGTGACAATGAGACTGACGCTCATACAGAAATAAATCAGACAAACATGAAAAATAGTCTGAAAAGAGAAATTCAACGCAGCTCATTTTCAATATTTAACATCAAAGATGATACATCGACATCTGCAACTACATAAGAATCATGCAAAGTCTTACAGCGCATTATTGATGCAACTACGCATGAGAAAAATTGACTTCAATCAATTTCTACATGAAAGATGAGTATTCAATGTTGCTACAACAACATGCAAGTGCAACAAAGATTAAATGTCAATCAAGTGCATTTTATTAACATGTTTCAGATGAAAAGTAGAACGAAAAGCAATCTAATGAGAAGAGAACATCATGAACTTAAGAAAGCTCTTAGAAATCATGAGCGCAGTGACAATGATCATTTGAATGATATTCTCAATGAGCATACTGAATCAATTTCAAGCTGTGACGTCATCAAAGAATCAGATGAAAGAAAGAAAAAATAAAGAAGAAATAAACTCATAAAGTTCTTGCATTGAAAACAGTTATAGTATAAAGCGCAGAAAGAAGCGATTTTTGATGCGAAAAGAACGTTACGCTAGCGTAGTGTTCGCTACAGTATATAGAATCTTGCATAGATTCATAATGAGTGTTGAATTGAGTAAGAATTAAAAAAAAAAAAAAAACTTCAAGTTTTCAACTTAACTATATTAAGTTGTATAAAAGATTGATTGAATTAATCTGCTTAAAGAACAACAGAAATTCTAGAAAAAGAAGAATTTTATCACTTGATTTTTAATGAATATTTCTTTTGAATGACTTGAAGACATTGACAGTTTGTAAAGAGTGACAGAGACAGATTTTAGTGCTTTTAATGATTAATATTTCAAATATTTATTTAATCTTATGTCTCAAATTTGCGTCACTTTTAGCTGAAATATATTTGTAAAAGCACTAAAATCTCTAGAATTTCTATGAACGCAGTATGCATCTTTATCATTTGATTCAACAAACATAATCTTGATATCTGTAACATTGATAGTCATGATGTTGAATAATATCATTGAGACACGTAATTTACTATTATCTTTGCATGTTTTTTCTTCATTAGATTCATTGAATATGATCAAACTGTCAACAGCGTAATCATTATTTATTGCAAACATAGCTTTAAAGTCATACAAACTGATTACAATGCTCAATGCATCTTCTTTTCTCTAGTAATCAATGTCACTATATGCATCTTTGTCATTCTTCTCAATCTTGTCACTCTTTTCTTATTGTGCACTTGCATCACTTCTAGCACTATGTTTTTTCATGTCAGCACTTGCAACACAAGCGCTTTTGCACTCTTGAGCAAAATGTTTGAAGTGTTCAATTAATGCACTTGCATCACTATCAGCACTATGTTCTTTCATGTAAACATATGCAACATAAGCGTTTTCGCAGTATGAAGCAAAATTTTCGCTGTGTTTGAATTCTTTGATTATAGTGATTACTGTGCTTGAGTTTTATTCTTCTCTAATTTCTTTCTTTTTACAAGTTATGTTCACAGTGCTTTTCTTTCTCATTTTACACATGAAGCTTTCATATTTCGTCTCATTACTTAGAATCTTTTTTGTCTTATTTACTTTATATCACAAATGTTCATTCTCTTTCATGTTTGAAGTATTTCATAAGTCATTAAACTTTTATTTTCAGTTGATCTTAATCATTATCAATTCATCATCTTTCTGTCATTCTATCATAAACTCATATTCATTGCTTTGTAATGTGATATGTGATGAATCTTTAGTCTGTGATGTTGAGTGAGATTTCTGACTAAGAATTTACCTGTTGCTGACTTAAGCATTATCAGTCAATGATTCATTTTCTATATTCAATTCAATTAATCTCTTTTACATAATATTAATGATTAAAGATTTAATTATGAGTTGCAATATTTATCACTTTATTTGATAACATTACTTTCAAGATAAGCAATGATAGTCTTGAAGATTAAAAGACGAAAATACTTTCTTGATGCAAGAATATTTTCTTATGACTTGCGTTTAAATCAAGTTACATGTCATTTTCTAACTCATATAATGAAAGATCATCAAGATAATTGATGTATATATTGAGTACAGCTTGAGTGTTAATAGTCATCTTAATATCATCATTATTAATCTGTTGCTTAATACAACATAGCAGAATCTTCAATATTGCTTGTTAATGATTGCAAATTTATTAATTTCATGTTGCATTGACATGCATTTATGTTGCTGCGTGTTATAAATTTCAGCTTCGCTTCAATCACTTCAATCACTGATATATGCAAATGTTCACTTATTCTTCACGTTTAATTTCTTAAACTTGTCTAATCTGTGCTCTTTTGATTCATATTCTCATATACAATAAGTGATCATTGTCACTGCAATGAGAACAACATTAGTAGAAAGTGAATTAAAGAATATCTTCATGTATTCTTGATATACTATCTCATTTCTGACTTTGCAGTAAAACTTCTGAGTTAATACATTTACTATGATTCTTGCACAAAATCTGTCTTAAAAAGTCTTTTCATGTTAGTCAATGTTGTAATATTTAATTAATACATATTTGATCACATGCAAAGTCATCATTATTTAGCAAACTCTGTATCAAATTCTTTTGCACTTTTCTTGTAAATTGCTTTTGTTAATCATATTCACTTTCAACTATGATTTGTACTTGACTCAGTACACTCAATCATTACATCTCAAAGAAGTCATACATTCACTTAGTATGAATCTTATTTGTAACGAAAGATTTGAGCATGTTATCTTTCAAATTTTTGTCTTTGTTGAAATGTTCTTTACTTCAAAACGTTTGTGATTTGACTTTTTGTTTAAATGATTTGCAATCTTCTTTCATGCTTCTTTCATTTTCTTACTAAGTCATTCTTTTTTAATGTTTGATCATGAACTGCTGTTGTTATTAATATGATTACTCAATATTCATACAAGTAAATAACAAGTGCAAATCTTGATAATTAACTCATGATTAATGATGAATTAACATTTAGTTCAACGTGATATCTTTTCTCATAAATATAATGTTATTAATTCTCAGTCTGCATTATTGATATCATTGTTACGATTCTAGCTACGCATCTTCGTTGATGACTATGTTGATGACTATGTTGATGACTATTCTGAGAACTATCGTCGATCGCTCGTTGCTAGAGCATAGACTTGTTTCGAAGTCAACTTTATTCAGAATTAGCTTATGTTCTTCTGAGTCATATAAATAGTCGACCCTTTTCTTCTAGATACTTTTCTTTCTTAGCATTTATATACTCGTTATCTTACACTCATATGACTCGCTCTATGCTGATCTCTAACATTATATAAATGCTTCTTTGTTACAGACGAAGTGAAATAATCTGCATCGATTTCTTCAAGTGCTTCTGCTAGTAGTTCTTCAACTCTCTATCGACTTTGGTCTAGCGACTTGCGTTCGTGCAGCAGCACTCACCTTTCTTCTCTCGTGAGCTGACTCAGCGAGAATAAACAAAAGATTCGAACTCGTGCGCTGATCAGCGAGTATAAACAAACGATCGAAACCATTCGACTAGATCAGAAGATCAGCGAATTAACCGTTCATTCAGATTCGCAAGAAATTCTTCGAATTTGATGAACAAACGAGATCAGTCATAGAACTGCGTGAAGTCTCTATCTCAAAGAGCAATCAAAGAGGTCAGTCTAGAACTGCGTGAAGTCTCTATCTTGAGAAGCAAACCTCAGTGAGTCTGCTACAATGACACTCATCATCAATGCAATGATCTTCTCATCGTTCTACCCATCAGTGAATCGATTCGCCTACTCGTTTATGTGCAACTAGTGAGTCTGCTTCAATGACACTTCTACCTTGCATAGTGAGTCTGCTACAATAGGCATTTCGATTCTACACAAGGCTAAGAAAATACATTCATGCAAACATGAATCATTGAAGAGAGGAAATAATGTTACGATTCTAGCTACGCATCTTCGTTGATGATTATGTTGATGACTATGTTGATGACTATTCTGAGAACTATCGTCGATCGCTCGTCGCTAGAGCATAGACTTGTTTCGAAGTCAACTTTATTCAGAGTTAGCTTATGTTCTTCTGAGTCATATAGATAGTCGACTCTTCTCTTCTAGATACTTTTCTTTCTTAGCATTTATATACTCGTTACCTTACATTCATATGACTCGCTCTATGCTGGTTTCTGTTGAAATCATGCCTAGAATCTAATCACACTGCAGCGAGATAGTGCGTAGCTGAATAGAATGTTTGATCAATAAAGGTAGCTATAACTAGAATATTAAGAATACAGAAGAAATCAAAGAGAGTTTCAAGCTGTATCTATAGTAGAGCAAAACAAAGAGAACGAAGCAGATTTGCTCAAGTATCGAAAGCGCTAGAATAGAGTATCGAAGCTGAGGTTTAACATGAGTCAAAACTTCTAGAACTTATTGACTAGAAAATTCTATTCAATTTCGACACACTCGTAACATTACCTTCTTCTCTTTAAAAGTCATGTTTCTATGACTTGTAGTGTAGTTCATAGCACTGACGTAGAGTCTTGATGTCTGCCTTTCTATCAATCTTTCTATTGATTCAAACCAACTCGTCAAATGTCTATTGTAGCAGACTCACTATGTGAAATAGAGTGATCATTGAAGCAGACTCACTAGTCGACTTGCTCATTGAAGAGATCGACTATCGACTTGCTCTTGAAGCAGGCTCACTAGTTGCACGTGAACGTGAGATAGATCGATTCACTGATAGGTAGAGCGATGTGAGTAGATAGATCATTGCATTGACAGCGTCTTTGTAGCAGACTCACTAGATTGATCTTGATTCGAATCGAGTCGAATCGAATTTGATGACACAGATTGTTTTGACTCGACTGATTCACAAGCTTGAGAAGAGAAAGGGTTGAACAGATTGTTTTCACTCATCTGCTTCATGAGAATGAGTTGATTCTCAAGCAATTCACGAAGGTTCTTTATCGTCGATTCTATTAATCGAGTGAACTGTGTCTACTTAATGAGCGATAGATTCTTTAGCAATTCAAACAGTCTCGTCGTTGATTCTATTGACTCTCTGATGTTGTTCTGTCTTTCGATTGCGTCGATCATCAGGTAAACGAATTTCTTTAGACTCGTTCTGCCTAGACGAGTA
>JAABUK010006227.1_pt1 | contig 17956 bp, 23 predicted proteins | sample 5559141 | NCBI WGS metagenome assembly JAABUK01 (sample SAMN10711869, study PRJNA513367) | rock metagenome | isolation source: Antarctica rocks | place: Antarctica: Victoria Land, Pudding Butte nord | collected 2016-01-03 | reverse complement strand
CCAGACTCTGTAGCATGTGGCCTAGAGTACTGCAGCTTCTGACTCAGACGTTCTGCAACTCAGGCTCAGACATCAGTAAACTCTGCTCCAGAGTCCTGTAGCCACTGCACACAGAAGAAGAGTTATCCGCGTACAGAGGTCTGTGGGTCTGAAGCTGCAGAAAAAGATTCTGCGTGTTCTGGATTCTGATAGAGTTTAGTCATACCCTATAGGGTTTGGGGTCACGGGTGTGGAAGACCACACCCTACCCCAACATTTAAGCAGGGGGGGTGTGTGTGTGCCCCCCCAGCCCGGAAGTTCCCTGGTTACACGCACCGGAGAATCCTTCCAGAAATCCTTTCTTTTAGGATTTCAAACAAAGTGTAACTAAGTAACTAAGGGTATAAGTACTACATAAAGTACTGGGTTGTGAATTGGGCCTGAAAACCTAGTTACCTGGGTGATTTGGGAGGGGAATTGGGAGGCTTCTCACATACATACACCTACTGATTAGTCATGACAGACGGGGCACATTTGAGAATCATTGAAACAGCCCCTTACTAAAAGGGCCGTTTATTCATGCAATTTTGGATTCCGTTTATCCTGCCAACCCTACTTTTTCTTACATAAGCCTGAAAATCACAAGAAAATACCCTATGGTCAGTGGTCAGATACGCAAATATATATATAGGCGCAGCCATGGTGTCAAAACCAAATAAGTGTTGCACAGCTTGGTTGAGGTAAGTGAGTGTTGCGTCAATGACTTCACCCTTGCTCACGTTTTTTGTCAAGTTCAATAACGCACAAGCGAAGGCATCAGGTTCATCTGCATGCAGTTCGCTTGGTGAGTTGCATGGTCTGCTGATGTGCAACAGTGTCACTAGGAGGCGTCTGCTGGGGTGTTTAGGTCCGGCACATGTAGCAGGCTTGACGTGACACGCGTGTACCAAAGGCAAATAAAGAGCTACAGCATTCACGCCCAGCTATATCATGCTATTTGTACCATCTGGTTGAGTGACTACTAGTAGCTATTATAGCTACTATAATACTGCTAGTAGCATCTAAATTAATCATCATGCTTAGGGCAACGTTGCGATGAAGTATAGACATTGTCTATTAGACAAGCAGCCGCTGTTTGGCTTGAAGCATGATGCGTAGTACAACAGTTCCCATGAGGACCTCAGAACCAAAGTTTGCTACTGAACAGGCAAAAAGTACATTCAAAGGTCAGTGCCAAAAATAAGTACAGTAGTGTGATCCAAAGGCACCACAAGAGTGTCTGAGCTGTAAACAGGCCTCTGACGGGTGCAGTTGTTGTCGTTATGCATCTGTACGCAAGGTACTATACACGTTCTCCCTCAAGCAGATGCCATTGGATCCACCTCCGGAGTCACCCACTCTTGAACTGCAGTCCACATGAAATCCTCAATGCATTGATGCAATGACTCACGTTGCAGCCCACCACCAAGCATGCGCTTGAAACATGAGCATGCATGCTGCTTTGCAGCGATAAGCAGCTGCATCGTGTCACTGTGAGGTGCACACTGACGTGAACAACCTACGCATGCTGGTGATGGGGTAATGAGAATGCATAGCCCAGCACAGCATAAAGATGAATGGGGTCACTACTGCAGTGAACCAGCACACACAATCAGATGCTGTGTAGTAGCTCCTACCGTAATGATTACTGCACTCAGAGTTGCAGCCTTGGCACAATGCTTCAAAGCTTGGTCCACATTGCATTGTGAAGGGTGTTGTCCCTTCTCAGGTGAGAAATCTGACCTCAGAAGGGAAATCACGCTTCACACTGCAACAATAAGGAGACAAAGCTGTCATGTCCACCTGCAGTCATATGATGCATGTGGGTCAGAGCTAAGACATATTTGAGTCATCGGTCCGTAAGCTTATGCTCACGCGTATGCTCTTCACAAATGCATGAGCTTGTCTGTGTGACAATGACCACAGTGCTATTGGGGCAGGGAAAGGAAACATGTGGAGAAGGGTTGGGCACAGGCAAAAGCATGCTGACCAACAACATTTGACAATTGGGAGGGACCAACAGAAGGTCCAACATGCAAATTTTGACCTCACAGTGCAAACTAGCAGCTTTACGTTGCAGCTTGCCTCATGTGAGCAGGTGCATTGCTGGGAGGCCCACCTGCTGATGCTTGGGATACTCCTGCTGACGCGCTTTTCTCTGTGTTTTCAGACCTGACCCAAGACAATGATGCTGGGATGTCATCACAAGTCTGTGGACTCTCCAAGAGCACAGCCAGCAAGCAACTGACACAGTCAGCAACACACTGTACTAGAGGCAAATTGGGGCCCAAATGGAGCTCAAATGGGCTGTAGTACATCCTATTGCTGACTGTGTAAGTTCTTGTGAATAGTCTGCCTCAGCATAGTGGTGGCATGTAGGGGCTATGTCTCCTTTGACCGCAAGGCAGCACATGCTGTTGGTTCAGAGATGGTGCTCACTAGCGCAGAGTTAGTGCCGTAGCACTGGCCAAACTGGACAAGGGGCATGCATCCTTAAGGCAGGAAATTTGCAGAGACGTTGACAGTGAGGGTGCTGCAGTAGGTCACAATGATTGCCGCGTCACGAAATGAGGCCCTGCTTGCAATCACAACATTGCAAAAACCAATGTCAGTGACATCAGTTGCTGCATTCCATTGTGCATTGCATTGCATTGCAGGCGGACAGGTCAGCATGCCTCCCTGCCACTCTGTGCTGCAGTGCAGAAACTCAGTTGCCGCGCATAGAACAGTCTGAGCGCAAGCACACAGAGCAGTACGCTCACCCTGAGGGCATGTTAGCTTCAGCTGAGAAACGTCCCGGCAGCACTCCAGCAGGGACTTGACAGCAATGTAGTTCTTGTTCAAGATGTTGAAACTTTCTGCAGTGGCAATTAAATAAGCACTCAGCTGACAGCGCTACGTGAAAACGATGCAACAGGTGTCAAAAAGCCACCGCAGCTGTGGCCTGTCCCAAAGGTTGCAAGCATGACGCCTACACTGTGACTGATACAATGCATCGCACAACAGCGGCGAGATCTGGCTCTTGCTCAACCCAGATCATACAGCAAGCAGGCACTGCTTGTCACTATGATGCTTGTAGCCTTGAGCCATGAAGAAGTACCTTCTGACCTTGACACTTTTTGGCTCTGGCCGTTACTGCTGCAGCACCAGTTGCCTCAGCTGCTACCTTGGCCAACTGATAGATGCGGTGACCCTCACTCTTCTTCATACCAGCCAGGTCTTCTTATCTGAAGCAATGTCACCTGTGCTCGTCCACAACCACCAGCAAGTGCCTGAAGCACAGGAACAGCAGATTGCAGAGTCCTTGAAATCACAATTTTCTGAGATGAACTGAGTGTGCGAGTTGCTGGGCAGACAAGTGGGAGGATGGGTGGGTGGGCAAGTGTGGGGATGGGTGGGCAGGTAGGTGAGTGGCTGAGTGGATGGACAGCTGTATGGATAAGATGCTTGGCGAGTGGGTAGGTGGGTGGGTGGGTGGGTGGATGGTTGGGTGGCTGGAGAGGTGAGTGAGTTGGTAGGTGGGTGAGTGAGTGGATGGGTGGGTGGGTGGGTGACCAAGCACATGAACGAGCGAGTGAGTGAGTGAGTGAGTGAGTGAGGGATAAGTGAGTGTGAAGAGCAAGGTGAGGTGAGATATTAGAGGAAGATGAGTGGACAAGCCCAAACAACACAGGAAGCACCAGCAACATGTAGGGGAGTAAGACAATCTTCACATTTTTTTAGCTCTGCAGGAGCAGCAGCAGTATCAATCCACCAGTGTGCAGCTCAACAAGTGCATTGCTGATATCTTGAGCTGCGTAAAAGATATGAGCAACGCACTTGTTGAGCTGCACTCTGGTGGAGACACGTCGGAAGAGACTCTGCTTGGCTTCATCAAAGATATTCTGCGCCTGTGACAACTTCTGCAGAACCTGAAATCCAAAGCCTCACAGCCCCTCTTCAGCAAGTTGATAAGCTTATCGACTTGTTGAAGAGGCGCTGCGTGGCTTTGGGGTGGCTGTCTGCAGACCACAGCATGCGCTGCTTGATTGTACATGTAATACCTAGGCCTACAGCAGAAAGTGGCATGCTGACCCCTTTGTCTGAGAGGGCGGGGGGGGGGGGGGGTTGCCACAGGAAATCAAGTTGCACTGAGCTCTGCAGTGCAGTTGCCTCCACTGAAGATGAGGCCTGATGGGAATGATCAGGCTGCAGTTGACCAAGTGATCACTCACGAGGAGGCCATAGAATGTGCAACTGACTGGACATGAGGGTCACCAGGGTTCCTGTTAATGGAAAAGAGTTCAGGCCTTGAACAAGAGGCATGTTGTTTGCTATGTTGTGCAGCAGCCCAAGGCCTGGTGGGGTACCCTGATACAGTAGCATGCAGTGTACCAGGACAAATGAAGAGTTGCTAGCCATGATTTTCCAACAGATCCAGCTACTAACAATCAAACTTGGCTGTAGAACCAGCAAGCATGTGTTGTGGATATGCTGAGGTATAAGTTGAGAGGCCGTGTCAATTTGCTGAACAGAACAGGCAGCAGTCTTGTCAGCTATCGTTTGCATTTTAGCTGGCATGACTGCAGCTTGCTCAGCACTGCTCTAACTTGTCTGCTACACAATGGTTCCAAGGGTTATGCCATGTCATGTGGCAGAACGAGACCATTGGCAAAGGTGATCTAATGTAATGTCTGCAAACAGCTACAGTAACAGTCACTGCATTTAAGGATGGCTTGATTTGACACAGTTAGTGATGATTGGTCTGTGCTGGGCGCATGACGGTAGCCAAACCTGTCAAGCATGTGACTGTGCCACTACATCAGGTCTTGGTGCACTCATACCTAGCTTCAAAGCTTGAGTTTGAACTTGCCTCACAACGATCATCAACTCATGGATGGCTTTGGCCAGTCAGGATCAAACAGTGATGTCCTGTCAATCATCACAACCTGTCAGCAGGTACAGTCAAATGAACAGCCCTGAGCTCAAGCACAGGCCGCATATGCCATAGGCATGGGTTGAGCAAGCTTCCAAATCACTGAAGCCAGCAAGGTGCATCAGCATCCAACGAACCTGCTGGAAGCCTGCATGCTGGCCTGAGGTCATAATGCTGATCACCTTGCTGGATAATGTCACACCAGCATGGTTGATTCCTGCACAAGAGCGCTGGATGTACAAGGCATATATGCTACAACATACATGCAAGGAGCCCCGGTTCCATGTGCATAGGAATGACATCAGGCAGTTTGTACAGCGCACTGCCGTTGCAATGGCCTGCTACTGCACACCTTTTCAGCGTCTCACCATATGATTGCTGACACGCACTATGCCTGCACATCAAGGTTGAATGTAACTTCTGCTCAAGCTTGCCTGTAGGCTTGACATGTTGCAAACGCTGGCATGCCTGACAACACCTGAGTTGATGGTGTCCAGAGCAGCACGCATGCTGCATATGCCGCAGCAGGCGTGAAAGAAGTCATGACAGTTGTAACTGAAGACACAGCAGAGCTGGCACTTCTTCCCTCTCAGCCTGCTGCTGGAACAGCACATTGGTGTTATGTAGGAACAGCAATGAGCAGTGGGGCAGGGCCCTGGCAGGCCTGTACTAGGCCCTACAGCTGCTTGTCACCTTTGCACATGGCCATCAATTGAAATACCTGGTGAGACACACTGCTTGGCACAATCAGCCACCATGGCCATGCAAGCTGCAGGTCTGTGCAGCTTATAATTATATTCTCTCTGTCTCTGTGCATTACGGGCAATGCGAGTGTTTTTGCAGCGGTGACAGAGGCATGATTGCGTTACAAGTGCAGGCTGTGAGACTACACAGGAGCTCCAACAGCAAAAGCAGGACATTTGTTGTCGTGCCAGTGTGTTGACGTACAGTCGCTGACATAGAATGCTGATAATGAGATGAGTGCAGATTCTGCATGAGCTCAAGACTTGGATGCTTTGTTACCCTATACTGCCGAAGCTTCAACACTTCAATGCACTGTTAACGTAGACGACACTATGCATATGGTGGTCATGTTGGCCAGCAATATCACTGGCAAGCCATGTCCCAAGTGCAAACACAACATAGCTGACAGGGTCTGCCTGTGAGCCTGCTAACAAGCTCTACTAAACCAGTACAACCAGCTTGCTATTTGGGAGACAAGCTTGTGTCAAAGAGCAGCTTGTGATAGCACCAGGAGTTGAACTTTAGTTCCACGCCAATGCGTGGCTTGTACCTGGAAATTGATGTAGATAACCACAAAATGGGTTGGAAACTTGACAAGTTTGAGCGATGCTGGGTTGAACCCTAAATCTGAACCCTTTTGTGTTGGCAGTCTAAATGGCTGATGAGCTGCTGATCTCGTCTGTGTTGCTTGTGCCAGCACTCTGTGTAACATAGATGCTGAAGCAAAGGCTGACAAAGTTTGTAAACTATCAGGATCAGCACGCCAATCATAATGTATGGCAGGACAGTGACATAGTTACAAGCAAACAAGCAGGAAAGGGCCAGACTGTCATGATCAAGATCTAGTGTACATTCAGTTCAGTCGTATGCCAATGGCTCACTTCTTGTGTCTTATGGGTACAAAGGCTGGCCGTTTGGGTCTATGATGTTTGCATACCCATTAAGATAGAGGCAGCTACTGTTTTAGGCTTCCCTGATTGAATTCTTCTCCTTCTGTCCTGTTGAGCACATGGAACAACAGAGGCTGGCCAACTAGCAGGGCTGCTGACACAGCTTCCTGAGATCTCTGTCCTGACACCATTTTGCTGGGCTGTTTCAGGGATGCACCAGCATGCAAGTTTAGATGTGTTGCAGCCAGATGAAGGAATGCCCCTGGGTCAGAAACCTACCTGAACAAGTGCTGGTACAAATGTTCTCTGCTCCTGGCCAGGGCTTGGTTGCTATCCTGCTCTCTCTTGGCATGGGTGGGGTCCTGCGTGGCATGGCTGGGGTCCTGCCTGGCATGGGTGGGGTCCTGCCTGGCATGGGTGGGGTCCTGCCTGGCATGGGTGGGGCCCTGCCTGGCATGGATGGAATCCTGCCTGGCATGGCTGGGGTCCTGCGTGACTCAGCCCCATGTGGCCATGAGACCCACTGCTGACCTGCAATGCATGAATGACACATCACATCAAGCCGCTGATTATTGCTCACTATCTCAGACAATGCTGTACATGCCATAGATGTAGCAATAACTAGTCAAGGTACAAGGCGTACACATGTGCAAGCACTTATTGTCTTGTGTAGGCCAGCTTCATGCGGATTTTAGGGAGTTGTCGCATCAGGGCACAAAGCTCACTTTACTGAGAACATTTGCACGTGTCCTAATGCCAAGCTTGCAAATTTTGCAAACTTTGGTGTAGGCGTCTGCAACTTGCCTTCAAGTTCCATTATCATGAAGGCCAAACAGCAGCTTGAACAATCCAAAAACTGGTTAAGCAGTTGTTGCTGCTGTGCCTCAGCTGCGCCATCTCGCAATAACACAGCAAGCAAAACATCGACATCATCCAGAAGTTGGGATGCAACATGGAAATCGTTACATGACAGTTGACCACAAATGCACAGTCATGTGCTTTGCAAGCATGAGGACAGCTTCAGATATATGCCTGTGACGCCCTGTTGACTGAGAAGACTTGCTAACAGCACCAAGATAATCCAATCTCATGCTTCAGCTTGTACAACACTGTACAAATTAAGCTTGTACAGTATTGTACAAAGCAGAGCACGAGGCTAAACTTTCCTGGCGCGCGATGTGCATCCTGACATTGAGGTGCCAATAAAATTGCGAATTTGCACCAACACTCGTATGGGGTAAACAGCCCTGAGCATGCGTGAACAGGCATTGACATGCTGACATGCTGACATGCCAAGTGCATCATTTTACGAGCTGACAGACCATTGCAAAACCCTCTGATCTTACCTAACAAGTGAGATGCAAGGAGCTTGCAAGGAACTGTTTGCAGGATCTAGATACAGTTTGCTGAGGCTGCACTAGTGCTTCATTAGTGGAGGAAAAACAAGAAGTGCACGCCGTGCAGCTGCAGTGTCATCACCGAATGTCAGACACACACCCATCAGATTGTTGCAGCAGCTGGGGATATTGTGACTTCCTTTGAGAAGATTAATTATCTGCATGCTGTGGTCTCAAGACCAGCTTAAGACTGTTGCATGTTACAGCATTGCTTCTTGCATGCTCAGACTGTCAGCAGCACGCACAGTACACTTTGGTGGCATGAAGGTCTCCTTGATAGCAAGTGGCCGAGTGCAGCTTCAGCAAGCACAGCCAGCAAATTGACCAGCCTCCCAGAGCAAAAGCCAGCATGCCAGCCTCAGCAGTCTGAAGGCTGACCACATTGCCAGCTGGCTACATGCCGGTGAGACAGCTCTCTGCATCTCAAGGTGGTCTGCCATGAATTGAGCCTTTTGGTCTGCCATGAATTGAGCCTTTTGGCATTTCAGTCCAAATTGCATTGGACACAGCCTGGTTGTAGCATCAGATCTGAGTGACATCGTTATTGAATAACTGGCTAGCTGTGCAAGCGCAAATCATAAACCTGTTGGCATGTAATCTCATTTAGTAGATTTATTAATCAAGAATTGCGTTGCTTGTGAATGATTATGAGTTTAAAGCAGACTGGCTGACAAGAGGTCCACTCTCCCTCATGCTTCAAGTTATGTTGTAAACAAAGTGTGCAAACTGGGAGGGACTGTCTTTGACCAAAGTCTTGGTCCAGATTGCATATTGGAATGTACAGCTGGTACGCAAGGAAAGAAGCCATGGTCTCAAAGCTGTAAAACTGTATGTGAAGAATAACAGCTGCTGCAGTCTTTGTTGCAGAACAAGATAGGCGAATTACCAGGCGTGCTTTTCAGCCTGTGATGTGACACCTGTCATAGCATGTGGCTGTCCTGAGCTGAGCTGCAGGCAATAGAATCAAAAACAGCCAGGCAAACTGCAAGCAATCTCAGTACAAGCCAAGGGGGAGCCTACCAGGACCTCAATGCAGCAGTCATGACCAGATCAAGGCTGCAGCGTGCCTCTTGTCACAGGACCTCTGATGCAGCAGGCAAAATTGCAGACCGCCCATGTGCCACAGACACCCTGCCCCCCTCCCCCCCTTCAGGTGACAACTGCCATCTGCCATGCTGCTCCCAGTCCCTGCATCCAGCAAAAACCTCACTGCTGCCTTTGCTGCAGTACTCACCACAGTGCCACAAAGGTTATATCTGATATAGCAGCAACAAGAGAGACCAGGCCAGCAAGCTTGCCTCCAAATCCCTACATTACACTTGTAAGCATCAAGCACAGCTTGTCTTACTTCATGTACTTGCCTGAAAGTCACAGAAGTTGATCATCCAAGAGTCAGGCTTGATCAGCAGGCGCCTTGGCGTCTGAATGCAGCTGCAATCAGTTCAAGAAGCTGCTGGGGTCAATGAGGTTTGGTCCAGAGCTGCTAACCGCAACTCCTGAGTTCCCGACAGAACGCAGATGCTGCCAGGCATGCATGCTGTCCAGACTGAGCTTATGAGCAGCAGACAGTGCCCAAGAGCTAGGATTACAGAGGAGTGGAGCTCACTCAAGGACCTGATTGCTAAGTGTTCTGCGGACTCAGAGCTGCCTTGATGCAAGAGCAGCAGAACTGAGTGACTTGCACAGGCGCAGCTTGCATACCTCAGGCTTATTCAAAATTCACAGATGTTCAGGCTGGAAGCTCATCACAGCTGTTATCAAGACATACATGACGCCTGTCATCAAAAGCCAGAGACGTCCACACATTCATTCCAGCAAAATCCACATGCATGCAGCTGTGGTGCTGTTTTCAATAGCATAAAATGAAGCTAAGACAGAGCTTCTCTGATGAACTTGATACACTCCTCATTGGCGAGTGGTGCGTCAACAGGTTGCTGCATGAAATGCTGCAAGACATCCTGCTTCATGGCAAGTATCTCAAAGCATCCTGCAGGGTATGTGGTTGTTTCCAGTTGAACTAAATGCTCTAGCACACTGTCTGCAGCCTCCACTGTTGCTGCCAGATCTTCAAGCCTGCACCAGCAGGCATGCAGTTTGCACACAAAGCTCAAAGCCTGCAGTCTAGCGACGCAGAGAAAAGGCGCAGAGTTGAAAGTGTAGATATCGAGACAGATGGGGATTCAAGTTGCTGCGGTGCAAAGACCAGCAATCACAAAGATATCAAAAGAAGCTCACAGCCTGCAGTGTAGCAATGCAGAGAACGTGTGCAGAGCTAAAGGACTACAACAGATGTGGCTTCATGATGCTGCAGTGCAAAGACCAGCAATGCGTCGGCAGCTCAGGGCCAGAAAGACACTCATTTCACACTACTCTCACCTGCTTTTTGCATGAGCATGCCAATCAGCATCCCTATCACCCTTCAGCTGCAGGCTGATGCACTGCACCAGCCCAAAGTATCTGATCACAGGGAAGGCACATCTCCAGATCTCCTCATCCGACTGCTCTCTCCAACTGCTGGCCCAGCTAGCACCAGTGCTGCTGCTGCTGCTGCTTGAAGCACTGCTGGGCTGCTGCTGGCTGAAGGCAAATTGCAGCAGGTGCAGCAGCAGTGACTGGCGGCTAGCAGTCCACTGGGTGGGAGACCATACAAAGAGGGATAGCACCAGTAGGTAGGCTGTTGCCTTGTCAGGAGTGCTGCTGGAAGCTGTGTCGGCTGAGCTTGGCCACTGTGTCAGTTTGTCCAGACGTGCCTTCTGAGTCTGCAAGGCAACACCAGCAAGGCGGGTGGCTCGACTTGTTGAAACATGCAAGCTGGGTGATGGCAAGGGACCCAAGCAAATTGCAGGCAGCAGAAAAAGATACCTGTTCCTAATGCAGCATTGACAAGCTGCGTCTTTGATAGACTTTGTGATACTCTCACTGTGCTTGTGTTGCGTCTTGGAAAGACCAGGCAAACAATGACAGAGATGGGTCTAACAGCATGTGGGTTGACGCCAACAAACAGTGCATGAACATATGGCAGACAGGTTCAGCTATATCCAGCACACATGGGTATTGCTGAAGCAGCTTGATGCATTCTCAAGCTTCTGTGAACAGCTTCCAACTACTGTCAATCTCAGCAAGACGAAAGCGGTGGTCTTTGAAACCGGGCAAAGTGACATGTGAGAGGCGTGCCTGCAGGTCTGAATCACTGCAGAAGCCAGCAAAGTATTGCCCTAGCTGAAAGAGGTATGGCAGCAGGCGTGCATTGGACTGTCTGCCCCCTCCTCTGCTCTCCAGAGACAGTGACTCCCCATAGGCCAAGCGCTGCAGCAGGCAAGCCATGCTGCCTGCTATTGCACCCACTTGGGTTGAGGCATCACCTGATGCAGAGCTGCTGCTGTGACCCCGACGGGAGCCTGAGGAGCTTGTTGTTGCCCCACCCCGGCTGTCCCTGCATTGCATGAGAATTGCCAGCTTTGAGTGTCATTAGCAACAGTGTGCGGTATGCAGCTCAGATATCGTCCTAAACTGAAGCTGTTGGGCATGCAGAGACGTCACAACCTTTGGTGACATGCCGTGTAGTGTACACACTACATGGCGTGTCTCCCAAAGACAGTGAAAGACCTGACGCTGCTCTCCCGGCACTTCTGAGTTGCACACAAACTATAAATGGATGTTCCTCTAAATATAGTTACACAAGTGTATCCCCAGGAGCTCCATACCAAGACAGGCTCATGCTAGCAGCAACACCCTGATTTTCCTATGTCATATGTGCAGGCTGAGAACACATGCTATGGAAGCACAACATAGGAACATGCCAGCCTGTTAAGAGCTGCAGATACTTTACTCCTGAAGCATTGCGTGAGACTTGTTAAAGGCCTCAGCCAGATGCATGGCAGCAGCCTTTGCACAGTTTGTTGCCTATGTCCTATGACAGTCATCTCAGGTCACAGAGGGACACTGCCAAGTGTTCAGGCAAGTACACAACATGTCACCTGCAAGCTTGTCATTGGTGTAGTGATGATACTCACTTGTGGGGCGCATGACTGAGAGCTTCCATGAAAGTAGCCACAGCAGCAGCATGCAGCGTGTCAGAGACACCGGTGGCCTTCAGAGGCAGCAGGTTGTTGCAGAGGGTCTCCCCATTGCGCAGGGTGGCCCCCTCCCACTCCCTCTTGGGGGCCCTCAGCGCGGCATCTGCCTGTTTGGCTGCCTGGTGACAGCTGCTGTGGATCAGGTTGAAGTGGCTCACGCTCATCCAGGCCTGCATATGGGGCCAATAAAATTTGAAATTCTAGATTTGAAATTTGAACGATATATGAACATTTGAAAGCATGGATGATTTGATCTGAACATTTCAAGGTGTCTGGACGCTTGAAGCAAACACTCCTTGCTGGCAAAGATGAAAGGCTAGACAGACTCCCAGGCCAATCCATGGTGCCGTGTCAGGAACTCAACAAGGAGTAATTAGCGTCCTGTGCATTGTGTCTCGAGTGAATGGCCGTACAACACCAGGCACACACAGTGTGAAAGACGGTGGTTTGGTGCAGTGGGGACCAAACATGAATGAGAAAAGCAGAGCCAGCAGGTGATTTGTATGTATGTCAGTTTACCTGAAGGGCATCTGGTTTGGAACTACTTGACCCCCGCCACACCTCTGGTACAGCTCCAAAACCTTCACCGCTGCGTAACTTCATGCAGTAACAGTAAGCTGCCAGCAGCTCCTTGGGCCGGCTTGCATACCCCTCCTTGCAAACCATGCACACTAGCCCACGCCTCTCCTCTTCATCTTCTTTGCTGGGAGCCTGCTGTGCATGCTGTGCTTGGCTTGGAGCAGCTGCTGCTGAGCTGGAGGCGCCGGAATCAGCGATACCTTGTGCAGCCTGCACATTGCGACAATTTATTTTGATCTTGTGCACAGGCCCCAACAGTTTTGATTTGAGTGAGTGAACAAGTGAGGCTGCTGTGCACAAGCAAATTGCTGACAGCAAGGTGTGGAAGGATCTAAGAGTAGGCCATCTGGACTCAAATAGAGCAGAATGTGGCCACCCCTAAGATTTGCTCAGCTCAAAAAATGACTTTGAGGAGAAGCTAGCAGGCAGTGTCACAAAGATGTGCCTCTCTGCCTGCACGTTTCTCCTCAAAATCGTCCATGAAAGGCAAGCATGCTGTGCAATGGCAGCACAACATTGCTCTGTGTGTACACAACAAGCGGTCACTGAAGAGTCTGCTATCACTGACAGCTTGGGGATGTTACCCTTGTCAGGCATCAGGCACACCCAAACTCACCGTGGACGGCATGTTGAGTGAAGCCAGCATGGCCTTTCGGCGTGCCATGGCCTTCTGCTTCATAGCAGCTTTGGTGGCTGCCCTCAACTTCTTGATGGCTTCACCAACAGGGCTGGCCCCGGCTTCTTGCAGCTCCTCCAGTAGGCTCTCGGCTAAAGGTCCAATGGTGGATCCACTGCTGACTGCCTCCAGCTGATGTAGCAAGGGTAGCAGATTGACCTTCTCAGCTAGCACGTCACATGTTGCCTGCAATGTGCAGAGATATAGTCTTAACATTTGCACATATCAGTGCGGTATAATGGTCAATGGGTAATTCTGCCTGTGAAGATGTTCAGCCACAATCATGTCACAACTACTGCTGAGTAGATTTCAGTTGCAGAACAGTCAGTTTCTATCAGTTGTTTGCATTGCAAAGTAGCTACCACAAGTGTGCCCCTGTACAAATCATGCTTAAGATGGAGAGAAAGCAGGTCTTGATGAACCACTATTTGCATGGTGAAGAACTGTGCTACACAGTCAATCTCACCGGATGGCCACCAGCAAAGGCTGCCAGCAGCTGTAAGGCCCAGGGCAGGCCTGCCATGCTAATTGCCCTGCCCCACTGCTCACTGCCCTTCTTGCACAGAACGCCCTGTTGCCTTTCAAGCTCCCCCTCTGCCTTCTGTCCTTGCCTTTCTTGCCCATCCAGAGTGTCTTCCCTGCTGGGCTCAGCTGGGGCCATGACAGAGACCCCAACTTGATCTCCAGATTGAGACTCAGACTGATCATCTATACTCAGCTGCGTTTGAGATTGTGTGGGTGCGTCTGCCTGAGCCTGTGGTTCAATGGTGAACAGGGCTAGGGCATAGCCAGCTAGAGCTTGGGAAATGGCCCTGTCTAGCACAAGGGCTCTGAAGCTGGTTGAGGGCAGAGCCTGGGCCTGCCCTTCCTCAGTGGACTCAGTGAGCCTGAGCAGGCTCTGCAGCTCAGACTGTTGTGCCTGTAACGCAAGCATGCAAGTCTAAACAGGCTACACAATTACATCAAGTCACAACAGAGGCAAAGTTGAGAATATCCCTTGGGCAACAATGCTGACGCCTATGCAAGGAACTGTGGTGGACAAACCCCAAGGTCTCAGTTACAGCTCTCCTCTAATCGATGACAAGCCAAATTTTGAGAGATTAGACTTGCCACACTGTCAGCGTAGAGATCAGAAAGGGAGCTGCAAAGAGGCACATCGAGTGTGACCTGGTGTGGTGGTGTGTCTGGGCCTGCTGCATCCAGAGCAGTCAAGTCCAAGCAGCCGGCATAATGATCCAGCAATGCTGCCTGCGCTGCTGCATTGCCATGAGCCAGGTATGGCAACACTCTAGCAAGCCCCCCTGCATACCACAGCAGCCTCATTGATATGAAGAGCTATGCTAGCCAGACTTGCCCCAAACTTGCAGGTATACAGGTATATGCACAAGCAGGGACGCAACCCTGAGAAACTATCTCTCATTGCACAGCACTACTATTGTATAGGGAGTTGCAGGGGGCTACAAAGCAGCCTGCAGTGTGCCGTTCTCGGGACATAGTACACCCAGAGATGCTGACTACAAGCTGCAACAGTCCCAAGTGATGATTCAGGGTATGGCAGCAGACCTGCTGCTTTAGTGAGGCCAGCTTCTACAAGAGCCTTCAGCCCATCTGCCACCCCATGCACATCCACCCCTAGCCCCTGCGCATGCACACACTCTTGGACGCCCAGCATGCACGACACATCAAACATGCATACATTGCAGTGATCAACTTGACGGTCCTTGAAAAACCTGACGCTGCAAACGTTTTTTTTGCTGTTAACAAAAAGCCGTCACAACGTCTAAGCAAACAGCAGAACAGGATGGCAATGATTGTTCCCTTATCATGACCTGGCAGCATTATTAGGCCAAGGAATGGAACTGTACCTTTGCGCTGACTTGACTGTTCGCTGCAGCATCACAAGCTGCAAGTGCTTCCAGGATTGTCAACAGCATGTCCAGGTCCTCAGCTGCCACCGCCAGCTTGCCCTTGCTGTCAGTGCTACCACCGCTGGGTACTGTGCTGCCACTGCTGTCAGAGGTGGGTGGCAGTGGCATGGTGGGGTTGATGATTGGCAGCAGCAGCTGATGTAGGTGCTGCAGTAAGCTTTGCAAGCCCCCAACTGAAAGCATCGTCTGTTTGCATACCTGTGCAACACGCTTCAGGCTTCACTAACTGTCATGAAATAGCATAAGGACCATGCAGCTTGTATCTGAGCTGCTTTTCCAAAACGACCCAGAAAGACAACAGCTTAAACAGTTTACAGTGAATGGTCTAGTGGATCACTATGCATTGAAAGCTGTCATTGCAAGACAAGATGGATCCAGCTGCAGACTATACAGGCGAGACAGGTGGTGGGCAATGCCCTGCAGCCAGGGCAAAACAGAGGACAAGAGACTGCACATACACAGACATGGGTGATGTACCTTGAGATGAGAGGCGTGCAGCAGCAGCTTCAGCAGCAGCTGGTACTCTTCCCCTTGTTGCTCCTTTGCACTCACCAAGCGCTCAAGCAGCCGTGGCAAACTACCTGCATGGCACCAACACAATCCTTGAAACAGTGCCTGCCTCAATTTGAGCTGCTGTGTCACGACAGCAGAATGATGTGCACAGTACCAACATAAAGTTTGATTTTGTGTCTGCCTCAGGTTGAGCTGTTGTGCCACAGAGGCACAATGCTGTGCAGTCATGTCCCATGCTGAGCGAGGATCAGCTTCAGGTCTCATGCAAGGTGCCCCATTGGGGAAGGTACCATGCAGACTTTGTGACAGGGACCAATGCATTCAGCATCTGGAAAAGCTGCTCACAAGAATGCTGCACTGTGCATTGGCGTAGGTTCAGGGCAAGCAGGCCCTGAAAGAGATTACAGCACCTCCAGAGAAAGCCCATCAGAAAATGTTTCATGACGTTTCAGGGGGTGAAAATGAGGGATGGAAGCATTAACAGCACCTGAGGCAGCCTGCTCTGCAAGCACCCTGGCAACAGCGTACTCTTGCTCTGCTTCCTGCTGCTCGCTTGCTGGCTCTGCCAAATGCTCAATCATGCGCTCTGTCGCTTCTCCATCCAGGCCCTGCAACCACAAAACATGCTGTTGCAAAAGCAGCCATGACAAATACTGCTGTACTAGTGGTTTTACAGTTTGATGAATTATGCAGGAGTACAGGGGATGTGTTGCCTACGACACGGGCATATTTTCATTTTTTCCCCCTACTTTTCTTTTTCATATATTTATTGTTTGTTCACGCTTTTTGAAGTTTCTTTAAACACAGGGCTAGAATTATTTAGTATTTATGAGTTTTTTGTGTCAATAGTTTCCTTGTCGGAGACAATCACTGCCGTGTGTAGGCCGAAGAGCTTGAAAGGCAAGGTTGCCAAGCCATGAAGTGGCTGTGGACAGCTGATACAAGATGCCTGAAAAGCAGGAAGACTTCCCTGTGCTTTCTGAGCAGCATATTCTGTTGTCAAGCTTGTCTGGTCCAATGAAACAGGACGACAGCAAGCCGACAAATTGTCAGTTGTGAACATCACATGTGTTGCAGTGACCGCTGCTGCAACTAACTCTGCTTGCATCTCCTGTCTAGCAAGCCTGGACAGGTGGTATTAGTAATCCCCAAGCAGTTGTGCCTTTGACAACCTTGTCCTACCACATGCTGGAGTTCTGGAGACTGTAATCTGGCTTTTGGTGCAGCCTGTAATGGCACAGGCACACACAAAATGTTGCAGAGGCTAACACAGTAAGAGGGAGGAATGACCTGTAGTCGGTAGGTAACAACCATAGGAGGTCCCATCACATCAACTTCACCCCTTCCAGGCAACCCTTGAGAGCTCCCCTCCCCTGCAACATGACATCCAGTCTACAAAGCCAACCGCAGCAACACACAGCAGCATTCATGCTGAAAACAGGCGACATTGTTGATAAGCAGTCCATGCATCTTTTGAGCTTTTGATTTGGTATGATTTTGGCTCGATCAAAAATACCGTCACACACAATTCACGCATCCGTTTTGTGCTTGGCTAGTTTGGACGCACTATACAACAGCCCATTCATGAAACACACAACAGCATGCAGTCCTTGAGCAATGGTTGCACATCAGTGTGATGGAGCATGTGGCCTCAGCCAGCCAAACAAACACACAGAAGGGCACAGATGGGTGTGATGTTCTGGGCAGCCCGGCATAACACTTGGCTTCTCATTAAACTGACGCCAAAATGCGCAGCCTTTTCTTTCTTTTATGGTTGTGACAGTCACCTGAAGTCTCACTGCCAGCTGATGGGAGAGTGGGTCGCCAGACACATTCCCAAACCAGGCGTACAGGCAGGCTCAGGCTGATGATAGCCCCACCCACCAACAGCTCCATGCCAAAGTCATCATCCACCAGACCTACAACAGCACTCACTCATGCCCTTGCTGTGTGCGTTTGCATTGCCTGTCAGACAGATGCATTTGGCTCCTACGAACTGAGGCTGTGCATGCTGTTCATGAATGGAGCTTTGGGTCCGACGGGTTGGTCTCTGCAGTTCTTGTGATTACAGCAACACAAGGAAAACAGTACTCGGACAGCTGACGTGAGAAACGCAGATGGTAGTTTTCCTGATTGCAGCGCAAATGTCAAGCCAGGAATGTCGCATATGCGCAGCCATCTGACATCTCAAGATGTACATGTCGCCAAATTCTGCGTCAA
>JAABUK010006226.1_pt1 | contig 17961 bp, 19 predicted proteins | sample 5559141 | NCBI WGS metagenome assembly JAABUK01 (sample SAMN10711869, study PRJNA513367) | rock metagenome | isolation source: Antarctica rocks | place: Antarctica: Victoria Land, Pudding Butte nord | collected 2016-01-03 | reverse complement strand
TTTATATGTGCAGGACAAGTTGTAGGAAGATGTTTGTTGTTAGTGATTCTCAAGATATGCAGCTCAAGCTGCGGCAGCACGAGCCACCCACCTTTCCTAGCCTTCAAGGCACCAAACTCTCTGAAAATGAAGATGGCGCAACATCGGGTCCTACAAGCAAGGAATGCCGGGCGCCTATGAGATGTCTGCAGTCGAGATTTGACCTGTGTGCACAGCAGTATCATACAGTTCTACATAACACAACTACCTCCGCCGCAGATACCAATTGAACGCCAACCCGAGCGTCTCTCCATGGAACGGCGATGGCACCTCAGCCAAGCCCGGTCTTGCGACAGGATGTCGCAGATATACCGCCGAACAGACGTTCTGGTTGACCTCCAGGTATCTCGGTATGAACGCAAAAGCTGACATGAACTCCCTCGGTTTCCACGGCGTGGCGTAAGGCTTCGAAGAGTCGATTGGGTTCTCATTCGCACGTGCTAGTGCAGCGTGCAAGAGCTCAGCATCCTTCCGAGCTCGGTATTCGTCGACCTTGCCCGTTTGCCTCGATATCGCGGGCTCTGTCGGTTGTGGTTCCTCGGGCACGTTGTTGGCCTCATCGCGCTTCTCGGCTGCCTCTGCGGTGTCCAGTCTCACTTCTCGTGGTACTTCGTCCTGTGGTATTTTCGTCAGAATCTCTGCCAGCCCTGATTCCAAGCCATCGATCGTGTCCTCTACGTTCGCCTCTTCGATGCCCCGTAGCTTCGACATTGTCTTCTTGATCGACCGAGAGAATTGTCTCAATTCCTGCTGCCGCTTCCCAGACAGCTTTCTTTTCGAATCGTCCAGTATCTTCTGCGCCCTAATCATCAGTGACCGCAACGCCTTCTTCGGATCATCCTGGTCTTCTGGACGCCCGGACATAGCCTCCCGTTCTTCGTCGGACTCAAGCGTCGCCGCGCCCGCATCACTATCCTCCTGCTCCTGCCTTTCCTGCTCGCGCTCCATCGCCAGCGCTCTTTGCTCCTCCTTAAGGTCCCTAACATCTTGCAGCGACTTCGGACTGTCCTTCCGGCGCTTCTTGGCCCCTGTCGCGAACAACACCTGCTCTGGCTCGACCGAGAACATGTCACCAGGATTCAGCTGATACCCAGGGTATATCATCTTCTTTCCATTGACCCTGACAGCCCCGTGAACCACAAACTGCCGCGCCTGCTTCGTCGAAGACGCAAAGAGCGCGCGCCAAATCGCAGTGTCTAATCGCCGTTCCAGCGGATGGAATGCCATATTCATGTAAGGTGTCTTCTGCTTTTTCCTCTCCCGACCCTCTTCTGCTTTTTCCAACCCACTCCCTCTCCCTAGCGCCATCTCACTGCCATCGTTTTCTGCGAGGTATCGATAGTCCATAGGCACCACAGCCGGTAGTCTCCTATCGAACATCCGCGTCCAGTGCTTCTCCTTGATCTGAGGGTTGTGGTATCCCCGCGTCATCGATTTGGCGACCCATTTCTGCTGGAAGAAGGTTTTGTTCGCGGCGGGAGGTGTACCGACTTTTGTGAAGTTGTAGAGGTTGTATTTGGACCATGATTGACGCAGTTTCTGGTGGAGGTTAGTGAGTGGTCGCGTGATGAGAAATTGTCGCTACGTACAGGCCGCTTCAAGCCATGGAATTTGTTTCTCGGCATGTTCAGTCATCCATCTGGTCTGTGATGTAGTGCTCAAGACAACAAATGCTCAAAAAGGATGAATCAATGCTACAGGGAATGTAAGGGTACGTGATATTCAATGGGATGCGGAGGCTCGGGGGTGCCCAGCATTCTGACAATCCAGCCCGCGAATTCTGCCGTAGACGCTGTCGATCGCCTTCCATTGTCTTGACGACACGTCCTCACGACGCCTTGCTGTTCCTACCTACCTGTACTCTCCTACAATCGGACCTATCGCGCAGCCTCGCGATATTTTATCTCTTTATGGCGTGTAGGGTGCTGTCATGTTCCAAAACGCACGACGAGATTATACCAATAGCCATCAAATCCATGGGCCTCCCTTGACGAGCTCAACATCAGTCGTCATCTAAATTTCCTTGACCTGAACAAGTTATACTGCTTTGACGATACGCCAGTTGATCGGATCAGGCGCTCTGGTAGCCTGCAACTCATGCTCTCGGATCTACAGTACGATCGCTTACATCAACTTGGCACTCTATGGTTTTAAACGGAGAGATCGGACTTAAGCTTCTCTCATCCTTCAGGTCTAGGTACAGGCGACGTACTTATTCACCTTCTCTCTCACTCTATCGACTGCTGTCATTTCATTGTATCTATAAAGTTTTATCAACATGACTGCTCCCGCCGCACCTGTCCCCAAATCTCTCCTTGGGCGGCATCGCCTGTTGGCCCCCACGGCAGGCGTACTGGTGAGCCCGTTATGCCTTGGAGCTATGAACTTCGGGGATGCGTGGAAGGATTTCAGTAAGGACGCCGACAGAATGTGATTGGAGCAATGCTGACTGTTCTGTCCGCGTGCCTCAGTGGGTGTGAGTATAGCTGCGAGTTGAGTGCCAACTTCGTCCTTCGACTAAAGCCCATCCCAGGAATGCAGCAAGGAGACCGCTTTCGAGATGCTCGACTACTTCTATGAGCAAGGCGGGAACTTCATCGACACAGCGAGCAGTTACCAGCAAGGCGAGTCTGAACAGTGGATCGGAGAGTGGTTGATGGCCCGCGGCCGTAGAGAGGAGATAGTAATCGCCACGAAGTACACGAATGCCTGGCAGTCGCATCTGGGGGACGCCGTCCAGCAGAGCAATTTCGGCGGCAATGCAACCAAGAACATGTACAGTTCTGTCGAAGCAAGTCTCAAGAAGCTGAAAACGGACTACATCGATCTGTTATATGTACACTACTTTGATATGAGCACAAGCATTCCGGAGCTGATGCAGTCACTGAACTATCTTGTGGCACAGCGAAAGGTTCTGTACCTTGGCATTAGCGATACGCCAGCGTAAGTTCTCGCTCGTCTGTTCGTGCTCTTGGCTGATCAGGTTACAGATGGGTCGTCGTCCAAGCCAACTGCTATGCTCGAGAGCATGGTCTTCGGCAGTTCTCGGTTTACCAAGGCAGATGGTCTGCCGCTGAACGAGATTTTGAACGAGAGATCATTCCTATGTGTAAGAGCGAAGGGATGTCGTTGTGTCCTTGGGGTACGCTTGGTGGCGGTATGACTACACCCCAAACTACCTCTCGGATGATCCTAGCTAATGTGATTAGGCTACTTCAAGTCGCCGGAGGAAGGTGACAAGCAAGGTGGCAGGACTCTGAATGTCAAGACCGGTAAGGAGGCGACAGTCTCTGTTGCGCTCGATCTTGTTGCGAAGGAGAAAGGCGTCCCAATCACAAGTATTGCAATGGCGTGAGTATACTATTCCACAGAATTGCATGAGAGCTGACAATTTGGTAGATATGTCATGCACAAGTGTAAGCAACAACGTCTTCGCGGACAATACGCTGCAATCTATACTGATACACCCCTAGCACCTTACGTCTTCCCAATCGTTGGTGGCCGCAAGACGTCCCACCTCAAAGGCAACATCGAGGCCTTGGGCACTCAGCTGTCCCAGCAAGACATCGAGGAGATCGAGACTGGTTACGACTTCTCCGTAGGATTTCCGCACAATTTCATTTCAGGGATGAACAGGGTGCCTCGCGGCCCAGAAGACGTCGTCTTCACTAAGCGTCAGGGTCACTTCGACTACGTCCGAGGCCCTCAGTCGATACCAGCGCATCAATTTCCGCTGGCCTCGGATGGTCGCTCAGCTGCGTAGCCAGATCGGGCCCAAACTGCTATTTTCACGAAAGGCTTTGCTAGGTACCAAGCGACAACATTGCATGTCAAACGAAGTGGCGTGCAAGGTGGATTTACGAAGACCGACCACGAAAGAATTAGACTTGGTTGGCCATTTGCACTTCGATGAACTATCAACAATCATCCCAGCGAGCCTCTCCAGCCCACCACCCTAGTCTTCAGAAGGTCTTCCTTGATGATCATTTCCTTCTTCTTCTCTAACTCTTCCATATCCGCAGTCGCGGGTACATACCGGCCCATAAGAAACCTTGCTCTCTCCGTAGACAGATACACAGCAGTACCACCTGGCAGAGCCGGCTGATCAATCAACAACTGCTTGATGTTGTCCGGAAAATTGCCTCCGCCCAGCTCCGTGACCACACCACCTGGATGCATCGCAACACAACGCAGGCGACCAGCGCCCATCTCCTCCTCCCGCTGCAGATACTCGATCATCAGGTTGCCGGCGATCTTCGTGAAGCCGTATGTCGAACACATTGGAATGAACTTCCAGGTACTTTCGCTGGACACATGGATGAGACAGCCAGTCCTCTCGGCCGCATTTACAGCATCGAAGTATGCTCGAGAGATAAGGTAAGGTCCTTTGATGTTGATATCGATCTCCTGGGCCACTAGAGCTATGTCCGACGATGCGATGTCCGATTTGGCCAGAGTGACTGCAGCATTGGAGACCACGATATCGGGTGGCGTTTCGAGGCCAGCAAATAGCTCCTTCACCGAGACTTCGTTTGAGATATCGAGTGAGACGACGGTGATCTCGCATTCCGGTACGGCCTTCGAGATGATCGTGCGAGTCTCCTCCAGCTTGTCGACTCGCCTCGCACCCAGTATGAGTTTCGACGCTCCGGCGAGGGCGAATGATGTTGCGATTCCTCGTCCAATCCCACTTCCAGCGCCGGTGACTAAGACGGATCTGCCCTTTGCGGCATCTTTGAGGCCTTCGCGAGGATCGATGAACGGGTAGACGTCGTGTCTGGTAGGCTTGATGAATGAGAAGGCCATGCTGCTTTGTTGTCGGTTGGAAGGGCTGGGTCTCCTTCTGTACTTATAGATCTACTAGCGCCATACAGTGTCCCTATCTCCGTCCGGTATGACCGAAACATATACCTTTTGACGTTGTGCACAGTCGGCTCACAGACTTGTGCTCGCCGACTGCATGCATCTACGCCAGCCATAGCCGACCCTGTTCATTGCCTTGAGAAAGTGGCATAGTATTGCGGTCACGTCTCCAATCGATGCCAACGACCAAAAACATTTGCAACCAACCCGCTGGCCTGAAACATTTCTTCGCATCGAAACGTGACTCACATTCATGGAATGGATGGACATTCAGGTGACGCAAAGGACAACAGCCAGGTCTCTCAGACAGCATCATATACGATCTCGAGCCCATTGCAAACCAAGTTGTCCTTTCAGCTTCCAGACCACCCAGGAGACGAAGATTTCACCATCGAAGCCATCAAAGTCCTTCCGAGAGATCAACACCAACATCAAGATGTCCAGCTCAATGAACAAGAGCGACTCTGCTCGCATCCAGAGCTCTGGAGTCCGTCACATCGTCTATCTTCGCAAACAATGCTAACAGTGTCCAGGCCAAGTCCGGCAACGATGCTAACTTTGCATCTCGTGCCCAGTCAGCCGCGGAGAAGAACGCGAATGCTGCCGCCCATACCTCCAGTCAAGGCTCCGGCGACTCCAAGAGTGGCTTCGGAGGTGGTGCCAACGAAAAGTCTGGTGGACAGGGCAACGCTGGTAACAAGAAGTAGACGGATGAAGCGTCCATCGTAGGAATCAGGTGTTGTGCGAAGGACGAGACATCCACTCCTTTTGTCTCGATCTTGAAGGAGGGAAAGAAGTCTTATGAGAAGTCTTGTTGAACTCGAATCCAAGTGTCACTACCATCCTTTTCAATAGGTCCATGTGACCCATGACGTATTTACTACCGTGGTTTGTCGTTCCGTGCCTCGTATCGTGTCAGCGTTGGAATGAGTGTCCAGGCCACCCAACGTTAGTGACGTAGTCCAGACATGCACGTAGAGATGCTACCAAGTTCAAACGCATCTGAGGTGACTCCACCACCAATATTGTTGTCGCCACTCCCGCCAGTAACGTGTTATTCTCGCGCCCTCTATTAGTGCTTCTGGCACGAAAAGAGTCTTGATCAGTACTGGTACAGCAACATATCCCTCCATAGGCCCAGATGCATCATTCTGCGCGGAAGCATCTGCTTCTCGAATGGTCGTCTGTAGCTCTTGCAGATCGGATGTAATACTTTCCCGCCTCGTGGTCATGATCGACATGGCAGCTTCGAGTCTGCTCAGGACTGACGTCGCCTCAGGCCAGTAGTCTGCCACTGCTTGCATCGTTCGCTTGAGTGATTCGTGCGTCTCCGGCGTGCCCATGCGCAAGCTCGTGTCTGGCAACCGACTCTCAACGCACTGTTCGATACAAGCCGTGAGGAGAATATGTACGATGTAACGAGGCTGCCCTTTGAGCTGGTCTCGCTCGCGAAGTCCTTCGGACAGTCTGCAGATTTGCTCCGCCGCTATACTGCAGATCGCAGCGTCCGTGGGTGTGGAGCTGGTGGCTAGCCGTTTCTCCTTACCATCAGGGCGATGTAGAAGTAGGAGAATGGAGTAGTAATACAGCCACATGAAGCTGAGATGCATATCTGATGTGGTGTGCTGCATCTCTAATCCATTAGAAGTAGAGAGTCGCCAACGACCAAGGGTCTCATCAGCATCTGCTTGTGCTATCCGTCTCCTGGACGGTGTAACTTTAGGACCGAAACATTGTCTCAGTACGTCAGAGAACACGATGGAGAGCTCCGTCATCTTAACAACAGTGTCCGCATTTACTGCGTCGAGTTTTTTCGGGGTGACGTCGCGTCCACTTATCATCTCCACGTCACAATCTTCGAGATTAATTGATTGGGGTCGGCCTAGTTGTGCTGAGATCTGGACATCGCATTGGAAGAGGAGCCACCAATGTCTTCGCCATTGCGATTTAGAAACTGGGTCGAGCGAGCTTCTGTCGATATTACGATGCATTCCAAGGTCGATTGCAACCGTTCGAGCCATATTGATCCAGTACCAGGCAGTGGAGCCGACGTTCTGGCCAGGATCATCTTGCTGCCAGCTCAGAAGTAAAGCTGCCTGTACCATAGTTATGTGGCTTTGCCCAATCTTGGACTTCCATAGCGCCTTTGCCGTATGGTACAGATGGGACGTGACTTCAGCCCGCCTTTCCAATGGGTCTGCAATATGTGCTGCCACATGTGCGACGGCATTAAGCAGCAGTGAGTCTGATGATTTGCAAATGTTCACTGCGAGATCGTTGTCCGCGTCGATCAGTGGGAGGCCAGGATTGACGTATTCGAGGTATACATCAATATAGTGCTGCCTGTCCATAAACCTTGCATTGTCGAACAGGTTTGGCTGCTCCTCACTACTCGTGTGGCGCTGTGTTTCGGCTCCTGTTACTGCTCCCGCCATGTCTTTCCGAGCGACAAAAAACTGGAGATTGGACGTGGCAGTCCCTATATTTTCGATGGTCAGAGATTCTGGAGTCCGCCGATCAAGGTCAAATTCATCTTGCAAGAAGTCGACCAAAGCACATTGACAAGCACCAACGTTAGCATCGCCCTCGACCCGCTGCACCGGGTCGAAGGCCAGCTCTACGTTGGCTCCAGGTCTGTTGTCCGAGTGCTCCTGATCGTTACAGTTACCATTCGCCAATGAACCATCTGGCATTGTCTCTTTCTCTGGCGCCTCGTCCCCGCCAGCCGGTAGCTGAGCGTTGGCTGCTCTGGAACTCGAAGCATGTTCGGCCCCCCGTCTCCGTCGCCTGTGCAGCTTGCAGTCATTCCGACTCGCTTTCCGACAGTTCGTGCATGGCGAGCCCGCAGCGGAGACGTCGCACTTCACCTTACTTTCTCCAAGGCAGTCGGATTAGGATATAAACATCAGATAGGACTTGGAGCGGACACATACCGTTGATGACAAGTCACACATGCCTTCCGAGCTACTCCCAAATCAGTCAACCTGCTATCCAATCGCAAGACTCCGGTAAGCATACTTGGCTTAGCCCGCCCATTTGTTGACCTGCCGTGTACCTGGACTGCATCTGTAGTTGAAGGCTCAAGGCCTTGCCTCGCCTGTGCTTGCTGCTGTTGTGCCAGACCGACCGACAATATCATGTTCCCGAAGTCGTCACCGATGTCCATAGGGTTCTGCGGAGATTTATGGGTATGATTAGTATATCTCTCACTAGGAGAGCACGTGGTGTCTTAGCGAAGGATATTATATCAATCATTCTTACGTCGAAAAGGCCCTCGGCCCAACCACGCATCGTTCGTGCCATGTTGTCTACTCTAGATCGATACGTCTTGAGCTACGGATGTCAAATAGAGACGACGATGTGCCATCGGTTGGTGGCAGTGGAGGGAGAGTTCGGCCAGCTGAGATCTGAATGTACCTGGCCCGTGCGTTGCAGCATCGCTCGAAATGCTCGGAAAATCAGCTTTTAACGTGCTTTCGAGATTGCTGTCTGTCGCTCGATAAGGAATTTCGAATCGAATTACGAGCATTTCTATGCCTTCCATGACGGCACAGCTCCTCTATAAGCGCGCATCATAGAACGCTAGTCCGAGCAGTACAAACAACGCTTGAGATAAAACACCAGCCGCTTCAGCACGACGCTCACTGTGCCGCGACAAGACCCTCGCCCCTTCTCGAGAAGCTCAGCTGCAAGTCGTCCTTGGGGAAGATAGTCGCAAAGATTCGGATCTCCTCGCTCAGCGGCGTAATCTCGTGGTGCCAGTCGAAGTCAGTGCTGAGCTTGTGCAGCAGAAGGATCAAATTCAACACAGCGTAATTCTGCCCAATGCAGTAGTGTGGGCCAGTACCGAACACCAGCCAGTTCTTGCCTTGATCCTCAGCAGTGCCTGAGATCCAGCGCTCTGGGTCGAAAGTATCAGGCTCCGGGTACGCCTCGGGATCGTGCAGCGACAACCAGGTCGAGGGGATAATCATCGAGCCCTTTGGCGCTGTGTAGTTGGCTTCTGGAATGTGGAAAGCCTTCTTGACGAGGTAAGGCACCATGATCACGGGTGGACGGTAGCGGAGGGTCTCCTTGACGACCGCACGTGTGTACTCCTGTAAGATGTGTTAGTATGAGAGACGTTTATGAGAGACCGAAAGCAGCATGCTGACGTACCATCTGCTCAAGGTCTTCCAGCTTGACCTCAGCCTTTGAATCGGGACGAATACGAGCACCCTCCTCCCTGACCTTCGCCAAAACCTCCGGCCGATCCGCAGTAAGTTGCAACAGCCAGCTGCATGCTGAGCTGGTAGCGTCCTGGCTGGCGAACAAGAAAGACATGACAGTCATGCTAATCTCGTAATCGGAGAACATTCTCAAGAGCATGGACGGCTTCTCTTCCTGCGGTACTTGCTCGCCCTTTGCGATGCGTTCCCGGTAACGTTCGGACTCGAACATCTGCTGAACCCAGCGATCCATAATGCACTCAGGCTCAGCACCCTTCTGCCTCATCCGTATCTTCGCTTTTGCAGCGCAGGCGGAGAACGCCACAATGACCTGATCCGATGCTTTCTTGCCGTACCATGTCTTCGTGTACGGGATGATGAATGGGAAATTGACAAGCTCCAATGCTGCAGTCATATAGTAGTAGTCGTCCGCAATCTTCTTGACTCCTTCTCTTGACATGTAGTGGCCAACAAAGGTCCGGCAAGAAACAGCACACATGAGCTCTCGTAGCGGGTAGACGAATGGCTGCGGAGCACCACTCTTTGCCTTGGTCATCCGGAGGAACGACTCAAAGTACTCGTTGTAGACCTGCTGCTGGCTGGGAAGGTATGACTCCATTGCCTGCCTGGTGAAGAGCCCATTCAGGCCTTTCCTGTACTCGACATGCTCTTTCCCATCCATGAATACCCAGTTCTCTGCCCTCAAAAGCTTGTGCGCGACGTCCACAACGCAAGGCTTTACGTACGTCGGACTGTTGAAAACCTTGCGGGACATGTCTCGTGTCGACGAAATGATGACGAACTTGTGGAAGACGCTCACGCAGGAGAGCTCTCCGGAGGTCCATTTCTCATAGTACTTGCTGAACTTGGGATCGACGCTTTCGAGGAATGGCCCAATGAAGGGGATCTTGAAAGGATCGCCTACGAGGTTGCCCTTTTGTCGCCAGTACTGTACTATAACCCAACTGTCAACAAGAGTCGCAGAGTCTCGATTTCACTGCACATACTTTGATCATATGCCACCGCGATCGCCAGAACGGTGAAGAGGACGCTCCAGACACCTGTGTTCTCGAGGACCTTGCTCATGATGCCAGATTGGCTTGAAGATATGGTGGCGTGCATGGTATCCGGGAGGGACGTTTGAGAGGCATTGTAGACCTCCATTGGCGAGGCCATCTTGAAGTCCAGAGTAAGATCTGTCCTTGGTTTGAGGAAGAGAAGGCGAATTATCGAGTAAACTTTTGTGTATCCTGCCCGTTCGGGATCGGCAGGCACTCGATGATGCACAACACAATGAATCTGCCTTCAATTACGCCATTCCATGTTGCCGACACCCCAATTGATATAGTGTACTTGTAAGAACCGCGCAATGGAGGCGAAAGGGGTGTGGAATGGTTCGGTAATCGCATCGTACCATTTTCAATGATCGGCTTTAATTTCTTGCCGCCGACTGGTCAATGCTTCGTCGAACGAGGGGCCACGTCCGACTTGGCAGGGCAGGAACGATAAGGCTGTAGATCAGGGTTCAAATCAGGGTTCACAGTCACATGGTTGTGGCCGAAAGCGGAAGGAGTGGTTTTGGAAATGAATAGATTGTCTTCCACGAACAGGCTGACCTCTGATATCTGCGCGCTGTCTCCGCTGCAAGTCCATGCATGGCCCTATCACAGTCTACGATCTGCGGTCCATTTTGCAATCTCCCTGTAGAGCTCTCGTTACGCTTACACTGCGGAACGACCACGATGCAGCTGTAGCGCCATCACCGTCATACGGCCATGTATGACCCAGACGTAGCCTCTGATCTGCTGTGGATAACGCAACCCGTTCGCGGAGCGCCCATTCGCAAATGTTCAGGCATGAGCCTGGCATAGAAGGAATCCCCAGAGTGCGGAACGACGATGATGCAGCCAGAGATATCCTGGAAGAGCCTTCGCAATCGTCTCCGCCGGGTCGTGTATGCCTATTGGGAAACACGGTGATCAAAATGCGCAGCGCCGGCTCTCCAGTGTAATCTGCGATGAGATGCCACTACATTCGCTGCTCTTGACAGCGATATGGAGCATGTTGCGATGGAAGCGTGTACGCCTATTGCGAGTCGGATGGTCAGTCTGCCCCGATTCTGGAGCGTAGTTTGCGAGAAGATGCCACTACAGTCGCTGCTCCGGAGAGCAATATGAACGATGTTCTGTGAGATTTGAGAGTAAGTCGAGTCATGTGGTGACGTCGATGTTGACAAACAACCACGTGCAGGTCACATGCATTTTCTTCCTCAAACTTTTCACATGAAAGCAAACACCACAACTTATCTGAACAACACCGGCGACACCCGATCACCCTCAACATCTGATCAAAAGGTAATAAAACTTCCCTTCCCCTTTCTTCCCCGTGACAGCACAAGATGGTTTTCGTGGTGTGGGAGACGTACGGCATATGCAAGTGGGCCATGCTGAATAGGTGCAACGCTGGCACTGAATGCCCGTGGCGCCACCCGGAGAAGAAAGAGCGCGTGCAGCTGTGGGACCTCGAGTCGAAGAAGCAGAAGAAGGACTGGGAGGAGCATGGGATACCACCGCCCGTCAACACGCACAGGAATGCTCGGGATCGTCCTCCGCCAGGCGTGAATGGCCGTGATGCGGATCCTCCTCCAGCCGGAGCAAACGTCACTGTTCCAACGACGCTACCACCTGCTCCTGCATCCTTGCCAGCCAGACCCCAAGACCGGGAAATTTCGCGGTCAAATGCGCAAGAGCCACGTGCGCCGACACCGACCATCGATTCCAGTTCCCGCCTGGTGTTTGTCGATCTCTACGTGAAGCCAGACACCGAGCCAGGCGAAATCGAAGAAGTCTCGATGTTGGATGCGCCACCGTCGCCGACGGCGGCTGCGGCAAGCTTCATGCCTAAGAAAGGCGCCAACAAAGAGCCGCTGGGAAGGCCGAATCGCCTCGCCTCCAAAGATGAAGACACGATCATGACAGCAAGCGCAGATGTGGGACCACAGCAGCCTCATGCCTCACAAGGAGATGATAAAAAGAGCGCTCGCAAGAGTACCAACCAGATGCCGCTCGGAAGGCCCAACCGCCTCGCCTCAAGCACAGGGGACACAGTCATGACAGCAGGTGTACATGTAGGACCAGCGCAGCCTCGAATCGTGCAGGAAGACAGTGGAAAGAGCGCCCAAAACAGTACCAGTCAGCTGTCGCTAGTTGCACCTACCGCAAACGCGATCAGCGTTTGGATGCGGCCACAGACCCCGGTACCTTCTCAGACTACGGACAACAGCGACAGCCCTGCGCGGAGTGGCGGGTATGGGGAAATGCCGCCGCCCGCGGGAGTGCCAAGACTTGATCCAACCTTAATCCAGGCCGCTTCGGCGACCCCAGAGGATTCGACTTTCAAGACGCCATACGGAGTTCCTTACAAGCAGCCCACCATGGGCGCTATGAAACGCACGTCGAACGGTGAGGCCAAGCCGATCGGGCCTCATCCATCCACAATTCGAGTCTCGGCGCGATACATGTCACAAGCCGCAGTTGAGAAGCGACTCCAGCAGCCTGCGCAGAATGGCGAGCTCGATCATCAGGAGCGTTCGGTCGCGGAGGCACGTGAGGACAGTATGCGCTTACAGGGAGTCACCTGGATCGATAACGTACGGCGCTCGCTGCAGCTACCGATTCGTACCTACAGCACGGCATGCATGTACTACCACAAGTTCAGGCTGGCGCATCCGGGAGTACTGAATACGATGGAGTACGGTAACGCTTGGGCAGATGCGTGCGCAGCAAGTCTGTTGACGGCGTGTAAGGTGGAGGATACGCTCAAGAAGAGTAAAGACATCCTGGCTGCGGCATACAATCTGAAAGTCTCGACGCACGATCAGCTGGGCTCCGACGATGCAGGGTTTGAGGCACCAAGCAGAGCCGTCATCGGTCTAGAGCGTATGGTTCTGGAGGCTGGTGGCTTTGACTTTCGGAGCAAGAATCCGCACAAGCTCTTCTACAAGATCGCGCACAGTATGCCAGAGGGCGAGGACGACGAGCGCGCGAAGGTCGAGAAGGTCGGCTTCACAGTGATGACAGATCTGTTCCGGACGTTCGCGCCGTTGAAGCACACAAACGCTACCATGGCCCTGGCCGGTCTGGAACTCGCTGCTCACCTTGTTGCAACTTCTTCACCAGACAACGTCTCGGCGATCCGCGATAAGCTGCGTCAGTACGACATTAACAAGTGGTCAACGACTCGCGAAGAGGTCATGGAGACTTTGCTCGACCTGCTCGACCTCTACACCCAACACACCGCAAACACGATTCTCGGAACACAGTACTCGCTTGACGACTTCCTCAGAGTCCGTCTAGCGTTCAACAAGGAGTGCAACGACAGCAATATCGCACGCAATACTACAGCGCCTGCACCGGATCGCGGTACTAATGGTACCACACTCCAGGTGGCTAACGGCCATCCTACCCCTGTCTCGCCACCAGCACCGGACTCGCAGACCCAGCCACAGCCCCAGAATCAGCCACCGGTGCCCGAAGGTGGTGGAACTTTGCGCTTCATGCTCAACCCGCAACTCGCAGCAGATGAGAAGACGGAGGTGCAGAAATACTTTGTGGAGGAATGGGAAGAGTACGAAGAGGAGATCGAGGTTCCAATCCCGCGTCGGCAGTCCGACGACCGTGGCAGCAGGCGAGGATCAGCTCCCAACATCGCTCGTTCGGACAGAGAGCTTTCGCGTGGCACGGAGGACCGCGATCGCGAGAGAGAGAGGTTGAGAGAGCGTGAGAGGGAGATTGAGCGGGACAGGATCAGGATGAGAGAGCGTGAGCGCGAGAGAGATCGTCGTTTTGCGGGCAGTCGCTACGACGATAGGAGGTACGATGATCGCAGGGATCGCCGCTTCGATGACAGGCGCTTCGACGAGGGGCGTAGACGCGGCAGGTGAGGCTCATGGGAAGCTACCTCCAATGACAGCATCCCCTAACACAACGGCACGCATAGCGCATTTGCGACGATCAATGCTTGAGAAGGAGCTATGGCTGCTTCACCGCGTAAGTCCAGCTTCGCCGCCGGAGTGACAGCACCGCAGTCGCCGCTTCGCGACAGAGGAGTGGCTCATTGATTAATTGGAACAATGGTTGCACACCGTGTTCATGATGCATTGAATCAGTATGCCGCTACCGCATAACATCAAGCATAGCCTAAGTAGTTTGCAATGGCCAAGCTGCTAATGCTGCCCATTTGAAAGCAATCATGTCTCCAGACCATTTCCAGTGCCTGATTTACCCCGAGGCAAATGGGAGCAAAACCTCCACTTCCAAACCCACAATTTTCTCATCATGGCTTTCATCAGTAACCCAACCCTTCACGCCTCCATCTTCTCGTCATTCACAACCTTCCCCTTCTGCAGATCGTCGGCCAGCAGCATCAACTTCTTGTACTGACGATGAAGCGCATCGGCCTTGTAGTCGTCCGCGCCCTTCGCCACCATGCGCTCCGCGATCTTGGACCACATCTCGCGCTCGAAGTCTGCTTCGATCTCCTGCTTGGCTTCGATCAACTTTGCGTTGTCTTCTTCTTTGATGACTACGAAGTTGGACTTGAGACGGCTGGAAAAACGTTAGACGGTTGATTGAGCAAGGTTGTATGGAACTAGACTTACGAGTAACGATTCGGCAACGTAGAATGGGCAGTCTTATCCCCAACCATCTTCTCCCACGCCGCGCGGATGTCCGGCCAGGCGTCGCCGCGGTCACGCATGTCGATGAGCATCTTGTCGTGCTCGGCGCAGAGGTCGTAGCTGGTGGCGAGGGCGAGGGACTTGTTTGGAGTCTTGCCTGGCGGCTGCGTAGGATGTTAGTGTCACGTGTCAAGGTAGGAAGGTGTGGATGATGTATAGTCACCTTGCGCTGGCGAGGCTTTGGGGTGGTTCTGGCCTTCTTAGTAGGGGTGGCGTTGGCGTCGGCTTCGGAGCCATCGTCGCTGCTTTTCGCTGGTGTCTTGCGCTTCTGATATATTGTTAGTAGGGTTCATTGCGGGAAGTATGGTGGAGAGCGCACCCTTGCGGAGTCTTGTGGTGTCTTGACTGGAGTAGCTGGCGGACCCATTGACCCATCACTTTCGGCAGGAGCACCCGCTGGTCTCCACGACGCCAACAACGGTGTGGTGGTAGGCTGGGGCGTGAAGAACTCGTCTGGCTCCTCCATGTCGAGAGGTTATCGATTGGATGTACTGGTGGATGTGTTGATTAATGTGTTAAAAGAATGGGTGAAGTAGTAGGAACAGAGGATGCATTCTGAGATCTAAGAAGCCACTTCAGACTTTAGCTACGCGAATTTGCACGTGAAGATCAACTTACGTGTCCACGTCACTGGGTCACATGCGCACGTGCAGAGTAGCACTGATACTTCACTTTGTTGAGATGTGAGTTCTGCACGCAACCAGAAATCTACCTTTTGCCCATTTCCCCGCTTCTGGTCGACAGGAGCTAAAGTAGGGTAGAGAGAGATGTCCACTCAAGTCCCTTGATCTTTATGCTTTCGGAGAGTACTGTCCTAAGAGCGCTGCGGGAGTGTTACACTTACGGATTTTGGCAGCAGCATTGTGGTTTTTCTGGTCGCCTGCCAAGGCGCAGACCGTCTGTCGTCACTCATTCAAGGTACATATCATTCTTCAGGTTCCGCAGATTCTGCAAGAAACCATAGCCACCCTCACCAGCAGTACGTGAAGGGTCCGTGTTGCCATACCGATGGTCCACGCCTCGTGACTGAGAAGGGTTTGGCTTCCTACCACCAGTAGTTTGCCCAAGTGCCCGCTGCCTCTCCTCTACCGGTTTCTGTAGACTGTCCACCAATTTCAGACGAGCTTTCTCCTCTGCTGTGCCTTTCCACACCTCTGCGAGCTGCCTGAGTTCGTCAATTCTTGCGGAGGCTGCCTCAAGACCTGCCGGGTCGTTACCAGCCCCCACCAAATCGTTGATCTCAGTGCGCAGCTTCTCAACATAGGCCTTGCCCTTTTCTCCTCGACTTCGAGAGTCGTCCCCAGCGTCCGGAGCAGAGACCGAGATGAGGGATGATGTTAAGGAAAGGTCGGAGGGAGCTAGAGGCCATTGCATTGCTTCTCCGAAGATCTTGATGACAGTATCGAGTCTTGTCCGAACCGCTGCCAGTGTCTTGAGCTGAGTGAGGTATTCAGGGTCTAGGTCTCCGTCACTCCGAGCGGGATTACCGGTGCTCTCGTTCATATCTGCAGCTTGAGCGGCCGCATCATCTTGTTTCGAGGCCGTGAATACCTCTATGTCCGTCTTCAGTCCATTCTCCAGCGAGTCTTTCAGGCCTATGGTCTCCCCGCGCAGCACTTCCACCTCATATGCCAGTCTTCCTCCACTGCGTAGTATCTCATCCGTCAACTGAGTCAGACTGTTCGACAAGCGTGATGTCTGAGCATTGAGCTTGGCAAGAAGCACCTGCAGCTGGGATGAGAGTTCCGGCAGGGCGACTGCGCTTGTGACATTCGTGCTTGGAGTACTTCTCGCGGTCGATGAGATAGACAGCGCTGGCAGAGTGCTGTTCAGGTAGTCCACAGGGTCGAAGTCATGCTGAAGAAACGGCTGGACGCTGCTATCGGAGACGTGTGTAGATCGTGCGTCGATGCTCGGGACGCTCAGAGTCACTGCCATTGCGACTCTGCTCTGCGGTGAATGAAGGCATGTATCACTCAATCTCCCGTCATTGGTTTAGATCCAGTGCACGGGCCCGATCATATGCACAGCAGTAACTTTAAATTGCAAGCCAGCTTTTAGAACGTTGTTCAATTGCTGTGTTGCCTAGACCTAGACCACCAACAGGTGAATCGCCATAGGCCGCATGGAGTTTGGCTGAGAGACATTCGTTCCAGTCACCGACATTTGACATCGGTAGGTCTCAGACACAGTAACGTCACTTCAACGCCCGCCGTTAGTGAACAAGGCTCGCGTCCGCCAACACATGCCTTTGTGCTACCAACGCCACCTTCCTGACCTTTTCACCCACCCACGTGAATTTCCAGTCCTTCCAAGGCAGCAAGTCACCTGCTCCGCCTTTCTTAAAAGCTTACCTTGACTTAGGCGCAGAACTTCACCTCTCGACAAACTGCACCGCAACACTTTCGTCCATCGACGCCGCACAGCCTTGTGGTGGTGGTCCGCATACACGAGTACACATCTTTTGCGTCCACGGTGCAAACGTCTGCTGCAACTGTCTAGACAACATCTACAAGCTGCCACCAGCAGTAACCCACTCAAAAGATGCCTCGCCGGCAGTATGTTACTGATCTTCAGAAGGCCCAGTCAGACGTACTTCCAAACGGCATCTCCAACCTTCAACCTGGCGGCGATGACGGCCAGTTCGAGTTTCTCTACAGCAACGAAGTCTCAGTGGTGTCAATCAAGGTGACTGCTTTGATCCCCGAACTGAGCGATTACCCAACGTCTCACGAATACATGATCTTCAGTGGCGAAGAGGCACCTCCACATTTTGCGGAAGCTCTGCAAAACATCCGGCGTACCAATGGCAAGACTGTCTTCGAGCTGCTAGACATCGTCTCTGCTACCCTTCTGAAGGTCCCAGCAGATGCCGACGGAGACACGCCCATGCCGGACTCACAGCTTGATTTCGATGAGCAATCTGACGGCGACTATGAAGATGATGATATCTACGACAGCGACCACGAGGCCTTCCATATCGGCGCAGACCAAATCTTACCGAATGCTCAGACATCGCAAGGCGTTCACATGAAGCCAGCAGACCGGGCATTTCGAGCACGCATCAGATCAGATCTACGCATCGCGAAGGAGGCAGGTTTCAAAGTCGGAGTG
>JAABUK010006225.1_pt1 | contig 17961 bp, 20 predicted proteins | sample 5559141 | NCBI WGS metagenome assembly JAABUK01 (sample SAMN10711869, study PRJNA513367) | rock metagenome | isolation source: Antarctica rocks | place: Antarctica: Victoria Land, Pudding Butte nord | collected 2016-01-03 | reverse complement strand
TCCCCAACACCCTCCCCCACACCATCCTCAACACCCTCCACGCCAAACGCATCCCACTCACCATCCCTTTCACCATCACCAACACCACTTCTGATGCAATCCCCAGCAGTCACTCAAACCCCAAAACTCACCCCTGCATCCACATCAGGCCGCTCACCTGTCAATGCCATCATGTCAGCTGCCAATGCAAGTGCCCCTGTGCCAGCTGCCAATGCAACTGCCCCTGTGCCAGCTGCTGATGCACCTTCAGCTGCTGGTCCAGCTTCGGCACCTGCTCCGGGAAATAGCAGCAGCAACACCACCGCTGTGCAGATTCACCTGCGCATCACTGGATCTGATGTTGTTCCATTTACCAATGCCACTGAGTCTGCTGTTCTGGCTGCTCTTGAGCAGGTAGGGTCTTGCTGTCCACACATGCATTGTGCAAGCCGGTGCTGCACGACTACAGGACTGCTTCTGCATGCTGACTGATCTACCTCATCTGTCTGTCACTCAGCATGCCCTGAGCTACTTGTGCACCCCACAAATGCACTGATGCATTGGGTCCTGTGTCCTGTTGAAAACGACCAACAAAAGCAGCAACATTACCAGCTGCCCTAGCTCCACCTCATGGCAAGGCATCCTGCCAACAATTGCTGAGAGGCCAAAAGATTCCACTTACATTGCATTTTCAGCGTTGCAATGCTGCACACAGGCAACCAACGGCAGCAATAGCTCTGTCACAATCAACGGCTACACCCTCAGCATTGGCGCTCCAGCCCCAGGGACTGCATACAATGTCTCGGGACCAGCCCCATCCCCAGCAGTGTCAGACACTCACACACGCAGGAGGCTGCTGATGTCTACCAAGTCTAGCGGACTGGGCTTCAAGGAGATTCGCCCATCCACCTGGCAACAGCTCTGGCACCAGATGCTGGACTCTGCTGGTGGCAGCCTGGAGTCACATGGTCAAGGCCTACTAGCACTGGGCCAGTATCTGCGGCAGATGCCCAGGCAAGCATGGTGGGCAGCCAGCAATACCCTTTCCAACCATGTGTTGGGCCACTCGGTAAAGAGTGCAGCTCAAAGCAGGGTGCACGCCTATGCAACAGTCCTGTACCGGAGAGCCAATCAGGTGTTGGTGAGCCTTTTGCGTATTCAAGGTGTGATGCAAGCCAGTGTTGCCAAGGCATCTGACAGGACAGGCAGACTTGGCGGGAGGGAAGACTGGCGTATCTTAGCTTCAAGCGATGACGATGGGGTGGACATTGACGTGACAGTTGATGTGCCGTCTGGGCAGGATGGCGCTGCAGCACAGAACAGCATCGAAGGCCCCAGCTTTGCTCCTGCTTTGCAGCAAAGTCTAAGCAATCAAGGTGCGAAGCACCAGCACCAGCATCATCATTCTGCAAAGATTGCATTGTGCATTACCTTGCCCTACTGCACACAGCAAGTGACTTGCTCGCACGGTGACAACAAGCTGTAACGCGACTGTGACACAGCCTTGTGTGTGGAGTCTCCAGTGCCACATTGCTTTCTTGTTGGCTATCAATGAGGCACATCAATGAGCAAATGTGTGAACCAACCAGCAGCTCTGCAAAATGACGTTGCACGCCACATCGCACCATTGCTGCTGACTGTGCTGCAGGTTCATGACAGTAAACTCTCCTGGCTCATGATGCCAGCCTCACTTTGAGATGCTTGCAATGCAGGCATCAACACCACTGCAGTCAACGTCACAGGCACGCAATCAGTTACATCAAGCAGTCCCAGCTTAGCAGCTGCAGCTCCAGCCAATGCCACCCCCCTGGCAAATGCCACTGATGCACTGCTTAGCCCCCCTTCATCAGCCCCCCTGAGGGCGCCTACTACAGCACCTGCTGCCCCACCTGCCTCAGCACCCACCCCCTCAATCTCAAACATGAATGAGTCAACACCTATCACCGCTCCCAATGCTGCCCCTGTGACAGCACCAGAGGCTGGTGTCCTAGGGCTTCCTGTCCCTGCCCCAGCCCCTGCCCTGGTCCCAGCTGTGCCAATTTTGGCTCCTGGACCATCTCTGCATAGCCCTGCCCCAGCCCCTGCTCCTTTGGCGCCAGCCCCAGGGCTGGAGGCCCCAACAGGGCCTTTAGCAGCTCCTGCACCAGCACCAATGCCTGGCTCAAGTATGAGTCTGCTTGCACCTGCTCCGGCCCCTTTGTCTTTTCTGGTCCCAGCAATGGCTCCAATCCCAGCTCCCAGTCATGCACCCCTGCTGGCCCCAGCCCCTGCCCATGCTCCGCTGCTAGCGCCAGCCCCAGCCCCTTTGGCCCCAGCCCCAGCTCCCTTGGCGCCAGCCCCTGGTCATGCGCATTTGCTGGCACCAGCGTCTGCCCCTTTGGCGCCAGCCCCAGCTCCCTTGGCGCCAGCCCCTGGTCATGAGCAATTGCTGGCACCAGCACCTGCCCCTGGTCCATTGCTTGTACCAGCCTCGGCCCCTTTGGCGCCAGCCCCAGCTCCCTTGGCCCCAGCCCCTGGTCATGTGCCATTGCTGGCACCAGCACCTGCTCCACTGCTTGCACCAGCCCCGTCCCTTTTGGCGCCAGCCCCAGCTCCCTTAGCTCCAGCCCCTGCTCCATCAGCAATAGCTGCTGTGTTGTTGAATGTCACTCAGTACCAGGACGTCAGAAATGCTCCAGCGTCTTGGAATAGCAGTGCGTACTCAACAGCCACCCTGCAGTTGACAGTCACCAACACTAGTGTTGCTGCTTTTGACAATGTGACCCAAACAGCATTGCTGAATGCTATCAACAGCTACTTGGTGGCAGATGGCTACAACAACACCTACCTGGGACTGAGCAGCATCTCGGTGAGTCCCCCTTCGACACTCGTTTACATTGTCGCCATTGCCATCTCGCTGAGAGCCAACACAGCCTGCCTTCAGACTGACTCAGCTGCTCTGCAGATGCACCCGTCAATGCTGCTGCTTGTGGGCATGTTCCCACAGGTCATTTGCTCCTGAATGGTCCCACTGCTCTTCCCCCATATGCTGCTGCTGCTGTGAGCACATTTGCATGCTGTGTTTCAACAAAAGGACTGAGAGTCACAGAGCTATATGACCAATATCATGTCTTGCTATGTGGCAGAGTGAGGTGGCAGTAGTGCAAGCTCCACCAGGCGCAGCAGCATCTGCCCCTGCTGAAGGCTTGCCACCAGGCTTGTCCGTGAGTGTGACCGTAGCCCCCACAAACAGCTCAGTCGCAGCTCCTCTGATAGTGGTTGCTGCACCTTCTCCCGGACGGAGACACCTGCTGGCTGGCACTGTCATCAGCAATGGCACAGGCGTAGATACAAATGTGACTGCCACAGCGCCGGCTGATGAGCTGAGCAACATCACCAGCCTGCTGCAGCTAGCTGTCACCAGTGGAGCCTTGCAGCAGCAGCTAAACAATGCTGGTAAGTGGCTACCTGCTGCTCAATCTGTCTGCCCAGCTCTTGGCAGTGTGTGGTAACATACACACATGGCAAGAGACATCTGCATGCAGCTGTACTTGTGCTTGGTGTGCATGGTGAGCTTGCTTGAGAAGACACGACCTGATCAATGATACATGCTGTCAGCTCTGTGCATTGCAGCAACAGAGCGGCAGAACACCATATGTACTCTGGCAGGTCTATGTGCTTGACGCTGGCGGCCAGCCCCGTGGAACATCTGCTAGCGTCAGAGCAGCACTGCAACATAGTTGGTTCCAGAGCAAGCGTCATCACATCTGTGATTACTCATCCACCCAACCGGCTGTTGCATCATCAAACCTAAAGTTTGCAAGCTGTGTCCACAATCCAAATCCAATGTCTGAGTAGTCATGGGCTGATGTGTCTGGCAGGGGTGAACATTGGTCTGACAAGGGCAACTGTTGAGGCAGTGGAGTCTGGCTTGCCTAACACAGCCAATGATGCTGGCCAGCAGCAGAGCAGTGCAAAAGGCGTCCCAGGTCACAAAGCTGGCATACCTATTGCTGGAGCTGCTGCTGGTGGACTTGTTGCCCTTCTCATTGGTGAGCTGTGCTGCGCTTGACTACTTCCTGACCAGCAATGAGCTACCTTCTACTCCCTGTCATCACCTTTGTCCAGTGGTATGACTCCAAGGACCAGCTCCAAAAACTGCACTCTTCAGCAAAGCTCCGCAAACTGTCGGGATCAGAGTGTACATAGAGAGTGTCACTGCCTTTTGACTGGTGCTCCTTGGACAATTATTTGTATACTTATCACGTCCTTTTCTCATGGTTCTCTTGACCGCTCATTGGCTGCGTGTTGCTTAATTTCACAAGGTGTTATGCTCCTGCCGATGTCAGCCCAGCCTGTTGGTTGTCTTGTTATTGTCTTGGTTGACCACCATGTACTGGTGTCTGCAACAGCAACTGCTGTGCTGTGATGCGAAAAGCCCTGAAAAGCCCACTGTGTGACTGGCTTGAGGCATCAATATGCTGGGTTTTGCAATGTTCAACCTCTAAAGAGAGATCACTTAGCATGATGCGGGTTCAGGGTAGGCCGATATGCAGTCACCCAGCACAGCACAGACACACATAGCTTTGGCATTGTGCATGGATCCCGGCATCATGTCCGGGCTCTGAGCCATAAAATATCGGCCCTTCTGCAGAAATATGCTGCAGCTGTCGGCTCCTGCCTAATGCAGGCCAAAGCGCTTGGAGCATTCAAAAAACTATACTCCGCTGACCAGCACTGTACTCATAACCATGATCAAGCAAAGACACTGACATGCAGTCTGCATATACATACAGCAGTGCTTTGCAGTTGCGAATGTGCTTGCAAGAAGGCATAGCGCAAAAGGCATGCACTACCCTCCTTCCCTTCTGCATCAGGTTACAACCAGTGCCATGTGTGTCTCAACCGCCTGTGTTTGCTGCAGCTGTGGCATGCTGTTAGGTACGCGTCACCAAAAGGGCAGAGCACAGATTTGCTGTCTTCCACTGCAGCACATTTTACATACCATACTATTTGTGCCTCACTCAGTTTTGCTTGCTGCAGCGGTGGCCTGCTGTTGGATATGTGCCCAGAAGAGGGCAGACCACAGAAGTCACGCATTTTGCTCCCTCCCTCTGCAGGACATTTGACAATCCATACCATTTGTGCCTCACCCATTTGTGCTTGCTGCAGCGGTGGCCTGCTATCAGGTATGCGTCACCAAGAGGGCAGAGCACAGAAGGCATGCAGTTTACTCCTTCCCCTCTGCATCACAACCAGCGTCATTTCTATCTCACCAACTTTTGCATGCTGCAGCGGTGGCCTGCTGTTGGATGTGTGCCAGGAAGAGGGCAGAGCGCAAAAGGCATGCAGCACTGGGTGGGAAGGTGCCTGCAGCGCTGCCAGACATAGAGCAGCCGCCTGCACAGGAGTCTGCTGCCCAGGAGCAAGCTGAGACCGAGCAGCCCACCAAGCCCTTGCAAGAAGGCCAACCTATGAGCCATCCTGCTGAGCAGTTCAAGATGCCAGGTGCGAGTGGTCGCGGTCATGGCACTCCAACGCAGCATATCTGTCTGGAAACAGTGGTCATGCTCAAATGCTGCTTGAGCAACATGCAAGTGCTACTTGTATGGGTATGGGTGTTTTGCAGCCTATGGTTCCCAGACATGCCTTTGACATTGGTCATCAAGATGGGTGCAACTTGTTGTTGAAATAATAAGGTGTCATCTGCTGCCATTTGGATGGTCATATGGTGTGACAATATCTGTGATCTGCTGCAGTGGTGGGACCACCTGCTCCAAACCTATTTAGGCAATCTCTACGTCAGACCATTCTGGAGCCAATCTCCCGCCTAAACTCCAGAACCTCCTCAGTTGCCAGCTCAAGGAGAAGCTGCGTGTGTGTGAGGCCCCCAGACCTGGCACACAGGCGCCTACAGGAAGAAGAGGAGGAAACAGCCAAACCTCTGCCAGTGTCTGTCATTGCTGCTGCAGCTCCTAAGCAGGCCAAGGCGGCCAGGCCAGCCAGGTAAGCATCCTGCAAGCTGCCGGTGACTCTTACTTGAAATGTCTGTCTGTCTGTCTGTCTGTCTGTCTGTCTGTTGGTTTGTCCATTTTGCCTATGTGATTATTTACAAGACTGTGTGTCTGTGCGTGTGGTCAATTGCTCATCGCTGCTGAGACCTGATGCAAACAGCTTCACAGCAACCGCGAGCCAATTGCTATTTTCTTGCTGCTGAGCCTGCTTGCACATGCACATTCACACTCTTGCAATGCTGTCAGAAGTCACATGGAAAGGTGTACCTCTGCTAAGCTGCCTTAATGCGCTCTGTGAAGCAGGTACACAAAGCAGCGTGCCAAGCCACCACGCACACCCAGGAGCATTCACTCCAGTAGTCACTCCCAAACCTCCCCAGCAGCATCAGCCAAGCGTGTTGCTAGCTACAAGCCTGGCCCAAAGACTGCTGCCCATCTGGCCACTCAGCTGTCAGCCACCAGCAGACGAGCCACACCTGGCAGAATGCCTCTGCCAGAAGTGAGATTCCTGAGCCTCTTCTATACATTGGACCCCTGAAGCTCTCACCTTCTCCCTCCACCCTTTCCATTCCCCTCCTATCCCAATCCCCCCTCATGGCCCCTACTTGCCTTTTGCCACCCTGCAGCTTGCCCCTTGTCCCACTAATGTAGGGGCACATACCTGCTCCTCTGACAGGAGCATTGTCCACACGCCCTGCCAAGCTGCAGTTTGCAGCTTGCATGCCCATACAACTCTTGTCCATTTACATTCAACGTCTGCTCAGTCTGCCTAGGTCCAAACCCATTCTCCAGCATGAAGTCGGCAAGATTTGCACAGTCTAAAGATGGTGCATGCCACAGTTCCTTGTTTCATGCAATCAGTACTTGATCCCACAGTTTCTTGCTTCATGCAATCAGTACTTGATCCCACAGTTCCTTGCTTCATGCAACCAATGCTCGCTCCCACAGGTGCTGGCAGCCTTGAGGGTACGTGGGTTTGAGGTGGATGCAGGGTTGCCCCAGCAGGCCATGCAGGCAGAGATGGCCGCCTTCCTGGTAATACTTCACTTACTCACTCATTGCTTCATGTACGTACGCATTGCTTCATTTACGCACTCATTCCTCATTCAGTCTGGACAACAATGCTCACATTTGCACTGTGCTTGTCAGAATGCGCAGTGACTGCCATTGCTGATGGCGCTGGCTTTAAGTGTGATGTCACATGTCAGCATGACTCATTCCAGTCTGGACAATGGTGCTCGCATTTGCACTGTGCTTGTCAGAATGCGCAGTGACTACCATTGCTGATGGCGCTAGCTTTAAGCGTGATGTCATATGGAGGCGTGAGTCAGCTTCTGGTCAACGGCAGTCAATGGCTTAGAACAAAATGCAGTATTGTGTCTGTTGATGTGGTCCAGGCTCACATCATGCTTTGAAGCTTCATAGCCTAGCACTAAAACCCTTCTTCTTCTTCTTCTTCTTCTTCTTCTTCTTCTTCTACGTCAAAAGCCCATATTCTTTTTCTATGCGATACCAGTACACAGTGCTGCCTTTCTTTTGTGGAGACCAGAAAGCATCAGGACTGACAGTGTGCACAAACTTATATACAGGGCAGCCAGTTGCCAGAGGGATTGCTGTTTGGCGGGAAGTATGTGATTCAACAGGATCGGCAGAGAAGTGGATCTGCAGCAAACGTGCTGGCACACCAGACCCCTGCAGCCTGTGATGGAGATTCCTCTGAGCAGGAAGATCCCACTGAGGTGATCTGTGCTATGCCATGCTGTGCTGCCCTGCAGCAAGAAGTGGTGACAGAAACAGCGTGAAAACATGTGTGCATTCTTGCATACAATATGCAATTTTGGTGCATTGTGTGTGGCAACAGGCTCTTTTGCCGACCTTGTGTTTGACCCTTTCGGACATATCATGACTGCCAGCATTTGTGTATCATGTGTCATTGATGAGATAAGAAGCCAATATGACTCATAAAGTATGAGATGATAGCGTCAGAGATTTCCTCAGAGTTACAGTACTCAGATACTGAGGACGTAGAGGCATTTAAGCACGTTCCACAACCCTTTTCATCTGTTGTTTTTCACACCTCTTTGAATGACAGTATGTGTAAACATTCTGTAACTACATGCAGGTGTCCATCAAGTTTGTCAGCAATCTGGATGAGTTTGGATCTGAGCAGAGGTTCTACAGCAGCATACCCACATCCAGTGGCAACAACCTGGGGGCCTTTGTGCCCAGGCTGCATGACACCATCATTGGCTCCAACACCACCTGGAGTGGCGAGCATCATCCTCCTGCATTTGTGCTGGAGAGAGGGCATTTTAGCTTAGAGGTGAGCCTCACATTCTGCCCATCTTGCATTCGCTGTCACCCTCTGAATTTCTGTTACAATTATAATAGAGCTGCTATTAGAGAGCTGCTATTATACAGCTGTTGTCATTGTCTAGAAGGGCAAGAAAGAGGACATGTCCTTGCTTGCCTTGTAATGTGCTTGGTATGATCCATGCCAGTCTTTGCATAGGCAGGCAGTTATGTTTGACACGGATATGGTCACTGTGTGTCTGCAAGACATCGGGTGACCTTTCGTTCCAACCATGGTCTTGAGGCATTTGCTTGGAAACATGACATGCAGCAGCTGTGCCAGGGAATACGGCCATGATCAACCATTTGCCAATGTGAACAGCGATCAAGAACCATATTGAAGACCTTGATGCTCAAGACAGGCTTGTTTGAGGGATGCAAGACTGTCTCTGCATGTAGCAGCTATAACAGGCATGCATTCACATTCTGCTGTATGGCTGTCACAAGGTGACTGGGCAATGCAGGAGTGGCTGGCTGATGGTGGGGGCTGGGAGGAGGGAGGGGACAATGTCAAGTACAGCTTCTTCAGCATGACCAAGGCTGTAGAAGCCTTGCATAACAGGGGCATAGTCCACAGGTGACCCCCATAGACACACATATGTGCCTGTGCAGTATGGGTTCACTCGGCTGCTGCTAAGTCTGATCTGCTACAGCGTCATGATCATGAGTGAGCAATGATGTCAGAGCCCGTGTTTCAAAGGACAGGCTCTGAAGGACATTGTGCAGTAGCGTTTTCCGTGGTCAGGGTCTGCTTGCATGCTCCACTGATGCACACAGACAATTCACCATGCTGCTGAAAGCATATAGCATGCAGCCTGCTGTGCAAGAATGTCTTTGCACCTGTTCTCCAACTTTGCAAGATGATGTTGAGTATGCTGGCTGGCTCCTGTCCCGAGGGCTGCTGATGTGCTGCAACAGGGATGCTTTACTGTTGGTGACAGCCTGTTGCTGACAGCCTGTTGGTGACAGCCTGTTGTGGGGTGCAGGGAGCTGGTGCCTGCCAGCTTTGTGTGGTTTGGAGATGTGTGCCGCTGGAAGCTGGTCAACTTCCGTCACTGGACTCTGGCAGGCTCAACTTGCCCTGTTCGCTTCACCTTGCGCTATGCCGCACCAGAGGTGATGCTCTCTCTTGGCTGATGCTACCTTGCTTGATATGCTTCCTTGCGCAGCGGTGATCAAAGGTAGCAGCGTGAGCAGGTAAGGCCTTGAGGGTGATGCTGCTTGCTGATGCTTGTTTAGCTGTACATTGAGTTGTTTCTACAGGGTGTTGTGGACCAGCAACTTGCATGAGGTGACGTGGAACTGCCCTTGCAGCTAATGTTGCCTCTGAGTGTCACACAGGCCTTTCTTGGTTGACTCAGAGCATAGGTTTTGTTGCTAGTTTTCCTGTATGGTACATCCAGCAACAACAACCCAAGGACGCTCTGACTTACAGAGCCTGAAAATTTAGATATACAGCGTGTACATGTGTTGTGCATGCGAACGTGCTGCACGCATGTGTGTTGCTCATTGATCTGACAAATCTGGCTCACAACTGACTGTCCATATCAGGCTGAGGTTATCCCAGCAGCAGTGGCAGGGCCAAAACACTCGGCCATTGCCTGATGAATTACACACTATCTGTTGTCTGTTGTTCATAGCGCCTGCTGGTTTCCTGACTTTATGGCTGGTGTGTCAGGTGGTGGCAGCAGCAGTGGCAGGTCCTCAAGCTACCATGGTCCCATCCCCAGCAGCAGACATGTGGGCCCTTGGGGTGCTGGGGTATGAGATGATGACCGGGCAGCCCTTGTTTGGCACCCAGTACAGCAACAACGATGTCATTGCAATGCTGCTTGGGCGAGTCTCTACGCATGCTTACACATTCTGTGCAGCCTGTGCTTTGCTGACATGCATGTGTGATGAGTTTCTTTCACCTGGCAGATTGTATGTTGATGTATGTACATTGGCAAGTGTTGTTGGGTCCTGTCAGAGCTGCAGTCAGCTTCCTCTCTGCTGAAATGGCACCCTCACTCAACTTGCGTATGCACTGCTGCAAGGAACCATGGAGTATATATGTAGCGTGCAGGGTGTATTTAAAGAGTGACATGCAGCCGACACGACATCAGTATTAGATATGTCTTTTGAGGTGTCAATGCATGGTGTATTGCTTACAAACACAACTTCTGATTGCAGGTACCAAAAGCTTCCCTTTGAAGCAAACCTGTCCTGCTGGAATGCCATTCCTGAGGCTAATGCCAGATCTTTGATACAGTCTCTGCTGAGACCAAAACCTCAGGAGCGAGCCACGGCATCAGCACTGCTGGCATCCCCAATGCTTGCCGGAATGGAGCTTCTGTCCACACAGTAATGGTGGCCAGGGGTTTTGACAAGGAAATTCCTTCCATACAATGTCTTGTACAAGGGTTGACTTGTACAAGGGTTGACCTTCTGCCCAACAATCTCTCATTTCATGACATGCTTATACAGATGACCTGACCAACACATTAGCCTGCAAAGACGTATCATTAATTGTCCAGCAAAACCTTGTTGAACAGTTGCTCTCTATTTCATGGAAAGGCCAGGCGTATTGTTTGCTGCATGCTATCACAACCACTATGCTGAAGCCCTTGAATATGCAGGATGCATACTTGTAGGTGCCTAGCAAATTGCAGGATGTGCCTGGCAAGTTTGATTTGCACGTCAGGGTCTGTTTTAGGTTCACCGCCATAGCGAACTGTCCGTACTGCATTTTGCGTTGTCGCTGGAAGGCAGGTCTCGTGTCTTTTTGCTTTTGGAAGCTACAAGAGCCAGGAAAATGACGAGCGTCGCTGAGCCTCCGTCACACAGCCCCACCGTCGGCTCTCAGGACGCTTCCGCACCGCCGTCAGCAACTCCTCAGGACAAGTCCAAACCGTTTGAATTGTACGTTTTGCGCTGCTATTGTACACACTGTTTCTGTTTGATGAACTCGTTCTGAAACACTCTGTGTGTACAGTTTTGGCAGAGCAACTTACGCATCTCACGCTGATGCATGCATGGTGAGAGATACTTTAGCAGTTGACCCAGAGGTATGTGCAGCGGAACACTGATCGTTGACATGTGACCCAGCTGTTTCTGTCACAGATGTGACCCACAGATGTGATTTGCATCGTTGGCTTTGCAGCTTCGACCTGAGCAAGTGACCAGAGCCCTGAGTGTAGAAGGCACTGACTTCGTCATGTAAGTCAGTCAGGGATTGCTCCGCAAGACAGATTGCATATGTTCACGTTCCATCAAGTTCTAGCTTGTGCAGGAAGTTCAATGCAGCAGATGTCAGAACATTGCGAGCTGCGGTCAGCACGTTTTGTGACTTGCTAGCGTTGGTCACACGTACACTTGAAATGTTTGGCCAAGGTAACTAGCCATTTGACACAGCCAGTACTTACCAAGCCAGAGTTGGCCAAATATGGCTGAGATAGTTATGAGAAAGATATCAGCAACTCCTGAAGGTCTTCTAAAGGCCTTCCTAGTCCAGTCAGTAGTCATATAGCTAGGATGTGAGCTCACTATTCAATGAGCAAACAATGTACATCAGTCTGCCTGTTCCGAGGTGCAAGCTAGAGCTTATCAGGTCAAGGTGAGAGGCCTTTTGTCATATGCATGCAATAATACAGCAAGACTGCAAGAGATGTCAGTTTAGCCATTGCCTCCAGTATCCTGTCTGCCTATGTTGCAATGTAACAATGTAGATTACATTAATCACTGTTACATACTGGGCTGTTCTATCATGTCTCATTGTCTTTGCAGGCTGGGCAGGAAGGTGCGTGTCTTGGATGCGGGTATGCGTACAGATGCAGGGATGTGTAAGCATGCTCAGCAGCAGACCCTGCCACTGCAACTTTAGCTACATTTGCGTTGCTGCTTGCACCTGCCTACACTGCCTTTTCCAGCGAGTGACCAGACTCCTAACAGCCAAACTTGCAAGCAACGCAGTAAGTACTGCAACTTGCCACGGAAAATCACCATTTGGCAAATCAACATTGACATTGACAAAGTACAAAGATGCATGCCTGCAGCAACGGTCAGCTATGAAGGCCTGCACAGCAAGATACATGCCAGTGAAGTCCGCTTTACACACACACAAACGCAGCTACGCAGAGCTATCTTTGCGTTTGCGCCGCATGGATCGTTTGACGCTCTCAACTCTAGCAGCCGAGCCTAAAGATGTTGGTGGGCCCCACGCTGCCTTTGCAATGCAGCATTGCTGTTCAGCAACTCTGGGCATGAACACCAGCTTCCACACCAGTGAATAGCGAGGCCGTGATCCAGCTACCTGTGATGGTGTGGACACCCTGTGCAGAATATCCTGTAAAACAGCAATTGTAGCATTTGAGTCAGGCCGGCACTGCAACAAGCTGCTGATCAAACAAGAGCAGCGTGAAGTGTGGCTGTGTTTGTGCTTGGAGACAGCAGGCTTGCTGCAACCATGACTAAAGCACACGAAACTCACAGCATATGTACATTCACCAAGGCGACCGTAGCAGTGCAGTGACCCTTGCATCGTTGCTTGTGCATGCTAAGAGCTGGTGGCTTGATGTTGATCACCTGATCCATAAGAACTGCTCTGAAGCACTTGGGCCGCACAACAATGCCAATGTCAGTGTCATCATCCAGAAACAGAGTCTCTGCATCCCATTGGCGAGGCCACTTTGTGTCCAAATACAGCAGCAAGCTCACAAGCAGAGGTTGCCCTGCAGACACTAGTATAGCTTTTGCAGCAGAAAGGTTCAACAACACCATCAGGTCTATCCTAGCTGGATGATACTATGGCAACATGCTCTGCCAGTGTATGTTACATACCACACTGAGCACAGCACAACTGGATAGGAGACAATCATACATTGTGGTGCATCCTCTGCAGAGGCCGCTGTGTGGAGTCGAGTACAAAAGTCTGCCTGGATTAGCACCACAAGAGGCAGGCAGAATGCACCACATTTTGTGGCTACAAAACAGCGAGAATCGTAATAATCATGACAAAATCATTTGCAATTAGCCACCAGTTAGAACCATATACAAGTGCAGGCATGGATGAAGGAACAGATAAGGGCAGACGTACCAGGCTCCCCATTGCAATAGTGGCCAAAGGCATCCACCCATGGAGACGAAGGGAAAGCGGCTGGATCAGCATCAATGTGCCAAGTGTAGCAATCACCATACACAGCAGCATTGCCCACAAACTGGTTGCAGTCCACTGAAGCCGCCTGATTGCCACCAGTGCTGTCAGCATGCTGTTCAGTAGTAACCGCTATTGCTGACTCTGAAGCTGCTGTGAGGTCTTCTTGGTCCATGTGACAACTGCTTGAGCTTTCTGCTGGGCTGTCACCACTGTCGATGCCATTGCCAAGAACACTCTGTTTTGATCTGTCAAGCTGTGGACTCTGCACTTCATGGCTGTGTGGTGCTGCTTGCTGATTGGTCTGGATGAGGTGTGATGGCATGTGTGCAATGAAGTAGTCAGGGTACAGCTTTGCCAGGCGAGTGTGGACTTCTTGCATTGCTGGCAGATCCCCTTTGGCAAGCTCCTGGAGGACTGAGTCTTTGAGACCCCATGTTTTTGGCAGGCCCTGCCCATCAGCTGTTTCCCTTTCCCATGAGCTTGAGGGAGGCCCTTGGCTGTGGTCCCAACCCGGCTGCGTCAGTGTGTCTATCAGGCTTTGGCGCTCTGGCTCACCAATAAAATTATCTAGGACTACCACGTGACCATAATCTAAGCGCATGGCGCTGCCGTGGGGCACCAGCCTGGCATCTAGTCTAGCATTGAGAGTGACCCGAAGCGATTCTGGGTCCCAATCTGATTCATGCGTACTGATCTCTTTCAAGGACAGCATAGTTAGGTGTGTTTGTGGTACACTTGTGTCGCTGATGATACTGAGGCTGATCTACTTGGTTTCTCTGTATTGTTTGAGCCTGCGTTGCTTTGGTGTCAGCAGTAGCTGATCCAGAATGGAAGCCTCCTTCAGCTTACGCGAGTCCTGTATTTAAAGAGCTCAAGATGAATTGCAGCCTACAGCTAGAAAAGCTGATTCACAGTACTCAACAAACAATTACCCGATAAGTTTGTATGCGCTCTGCCATGCCATCCAAGTTCTTTTGGATTTCGTCTTGCCTGGCAGGACAAACTCCAGTTTCAGGGACAGCAGTTTGTGACACAGGCCCGATTGTGAAGCTGACAAAAAATCACAGGATACAGCAGTTGCACACCTCAATGCCGCTAGTTTGTCGTGCTTGTGTCCCTTTGGTTTTCTTTGATAGCCAGCCCTGGGTGAGATTTGATCGAACTCCCACTCTCTGCAGCATCAGCAGCTGTAGTTGGATTTGTTGTCTGACTCACGAAGCAAAGCTATGGCGCAATAGCTTGAACAGATTGAACAACATCAAGCAATGCCGTACAAATTACTGACCTGCCCTCTGCAACAGTTTGCCGTCTCAATTTGGCAAAATTCTTTGCTGAGATGGCTGGCTTGTGCCAGATATCTCCGATCTTGAGGGGCTGGAAGGCTTTTTCACCAAGCTGCTTCAAAACCCTGGAAGCCATGCGCCTCCCCTTATGACAGAGTGACGCAAAACATCTGAGTCATCTGCATGCAAATCACACTACCCAGATCACTACCCGAATTCACTTCGTAGCTCGATAGGGTTGCAGTTGCCAGCGGTTAGGGTTCTCAAAGCGACACAGCAAACTTTCCACAGCACCATCGGAGATTGCGGGGAAAGGCTAAGTCGTGGTGAGCCATCATGTACCTGATGTATTACGATGATGCGGAAGGCAACCGGGTGTACACAATGCTGGTAAGGCTTTCAAGAACGCTTTGTGACACGATGGACCTGCGTAACGCTCACATTTTTGCGGCCTGTGCCGCAGAAGACAGCCCCAGACGGTTCTGCAACTCAGTCAGCCCACCCAGCCAGGTTTTCGCCTGACGATAAATTCTCGCGGGAAAGATTGACTTGCAAGAAGAGGTTCGGGCTGCTTCCTACACAGCAAAAGCCACTGGAACTTTAGAGGCCTGCTCCTGCCAGCAATGTTCCATACGAGTCAGTACTTTACATAAGGGCGTCCGCAAATGCACACAGTAGCATCCGAGGCACAGTATGTCAGCTCAGCTTCCCGAGCAGTCTTGTACATTTTTGTATGTTAGAGTAGGTCAGCAGGGCAACAGATGACACAAATAGACAGAATGGAACTGACAGAGACAAGCGCATGTTGGAAGCCCCAAGTCTGTGTTCTCGTCAGCGTGTGAAGTGATATCATCTTTTGCTTGTGGTTAAGATTGTTTGCAGTTGACTTTGCCTGCAAAGGTTTCCTGTCCCAATCAGCATAAACTCTTTATTAATCAAAGTCATGGCATGCGCGCACTATCACACAGTCTACTATAAGGCCAACACAGGCGCTGCCTGTGCTGTCTGTAATTTCAATGAGCTTGAATCCTGCACCGCGCAGAGTTGGTCATTGGAAATGCTTTGCACACATTGCAGAAGCTACACAGGCATCTGCTGCACAATGTTGCACATGGCTGCAGACTACTGGGCGTTTATGCACACATTACTGATATATACCTGCTGTCTTGGACTTGATGGGGTATATGTTATATAATGATGTCACATGCTGCAAGCACTGTAAGCTGCAGGTGTGTAGCTGGCATCTCAGCTTATGCACCTGGCTGGAAAGAGTCCTGCACTGCTTTGGCCATACTAGGTGCCTGCTTCAGCGCTGTCTGCTTGGATGCTGCCAGCTAGGCTGCCTGCAAAGTCATATGGTTCATACCACCAAGAACAAAGGCCATAGGCAGAGATCTTTTGAATACGCTAAAGCTCCGAAACCAGAAGCTTGATCGAAGAGTATTGCCTTGCCTGGACTGCATGGGAACTGTCGGCGAGTGTCAAGCTTGCGATCACCTCATTTGTTGCTTGTGACGTTATTATAAACCCAGCCGTGGCTTCACCTTGATCCGTGGCCGACACGCAAGCCCTTGCAATTGCAGGCTCGGAGATTTTTCCTCTCCTTCGTGACTTGGCGCAATGTCTGTGTCCTTCCCTGGCAGCAACAAGAGCAAAGCCGGCCGTTTGGAAAAGAGCACTGACGAGCACAAAAGAAGGAGGCAGGTCAAAACCAAAGGAGGACCTGTGCAACAGGGCAGACTTGGACGTAGACCGCATACAGGGGTGTGTGACAATCGACTGCTATGCAAGAGCACTCAGACTCTGTCACCATTGCATTAGATTGTTTGTCAAGCTGACGTAAATGTGAATCCTTGCCTTGTCATTACGCAGCCTCTTGAGGACCTGGGCAATGCACTAGTGTCCTTGTTTCCAGTAGAAATGCAATACAACATCAGAGGGAGTTGTAGGTAAGAGTCTTATTCACACACAGGTACATTCCTGCCAGATATCTGTTCGTGGGTAACTCATGCGTAAGTGCAGGAATGCCCGCAGAGCAGTGCATGGTGTCTTTCAAGCTGTTTGCAGCAATTTCCAGAAACTACTGCCCAAGCAGGAACAGTGACATATTCAGTAATGAGACTGCAAAGGATGCAACAAGACAGCTAGAACAGCAGCACCAAGCAATAACCTTGGCAGGCCTGCAATAGACTTCTTCAATCATGGCACTGCATGCAATTATAGCACGTGCTGATTGCACTCATAGCCTTACGCAGCGCCTTCACTAAGCAATAAGAATTTACTGCCGCAAAGGTGTTGCCTGCATAAGGGAAACAACACACAGCGCATGAAGAGAGTGTCAGACCTCCCAATATCATGATGATAATCAGCAGAATGCCATGCTGTTTTGAATTATGAGACAGGCATGCTGCCTAAACTACATCAGTGTTCAGGTACCTGTACCGATTTATCAAAGCTGCCACTATGAGATTCTTTAATGTCCATGCACCTTAAGGCGACAGTATTTCTTGCCCTCCAATACAACAGTTGCAGAAGGTTGCAGACTACAATCATTTCATTGTATAGAGTGAACTCTCCTAGATTGCAGCACAGGCACTCTGTGCAGTGCACTCAGCTTGGCAAACTTTGGCACTGGGTTGAATCTAAGGTATTGACAGCTAATGTGACCTGCTCTTGATTCATTGTTTGAGGACACTGCCAGCTCCTGTCGATCAACAATGCAAGGTTGCATTGAGAAGGCATCAAGCTGAGGCTTTATTCTGTGACTGGGGTTGGTGTGCACTGCTGCACTGCACAAAGCTAACAGACTAATCTAAGCATCAGCTGTCAAAAAGTCTGATCCAAGCTCAATCTTCTTGCCCATTTCGAAGGAAGGCAGCCCCCTATATGGGCAGGAGGAGCACCTGAATGCATCACCCAAGCCACACTGCAGATACACAAAATTGTCATGACAACTCATCTTGTCATGCTAGTTCTGTTCAATTTATCAGCATCTGCATAGCAATGCGAGGTGCATTTGGACAAACATGTCAGGAAAATTGCCAAAACGCTAAACAGGCAGCAAACTCTTCATGTAGCAGCTGTGTTTGCCAAGCCAGAGGCCAAGCCAGACTTACGCTGCCACATGCGGACTGTGGATTCTCCAGCATATCTTGTGAAAGGTCCACCTTTTGCACTGCAGCTTCAGCATCTGCCCTGCCACAGGTGCAGTTTTTGCAAG
>JAABUK010006223.1_pt1 | contig 17965 bp, 8 predicted proteins | sample 5559141 | NCBI WGS metagenome assembly JAABUK01 (sample SAMN10711869, study PRJNA513367) | rock metagenome | isolation source: Antarctica rocks | place: Antarctica: Victoria Land, Pudding Butte nord | collected 2016-01-03 | reverse complement strand
GGCCGGAGTTGCACCCGGCCTTCGAGAGCAACGGGGCGATGTCCAATCGGTAGCTTGAAGGCCGTCGGCTGGCCGACCCGACGACCTCGATGGGAGCTGTCGCGGTCCGTCCGCCGACCTCGACAACCAGCGTGGCCCGGCCGTCCCGACGGGCGATGACCAACCCGCCGGAGTCAATCTCGGCGATCCCTGTCGGTTCGACCCGGAAGGATGCGGCGACCGTGGCGTCGGAGGCCAGCCCGTCGGACTCCCCGACCGTGACGGCGACCTGCTGGCGGGCGTCGGCCCCTTCGAGCCGGAGCGAGGCGGGGTGGAGTACAAGTGTCGGCGAGTCGGCCCCGGCGTCGTTTGCAATCAAGCCCAGGGCGAGGGCCAGCCCTGCGATCGGGGGCATCGGGCGATCGGACCACCGTCTCGGCATGTCGGACCCCCGCTTCGTGAGCCCGGACCCGGCTACCGAACCCCACGAAGGGCTGGTTCGGAGGCCTCGCGGGTTCATCTTAGGACTTCGAGGCCAGGACGGTCAAGCAAGGCCCGACCCCAAACACGAACGGGCTGGCGGCCCCCGTGAAGGGTCCGCCCGCCCGTCGTTCGATGTCGCAGTCGCGGGGCTTCCCCCGCGATACCGTTTACTTCGTCCTGGTCGCCTTATGGGCGGCCTTGGCGACGGCCGCATGATGGACCTTCGCAGCCTTGGCGGCGGCGGCCGCCTCGGCCTTGTGAGCCTGGGCCTCGGCGGCCTTCTCGGCCTTGAGGGCGGCGGCCTGCTGCTTTTGCTGCTTCGGGGTCAGCTTATGGCTACCCGAGGGCGGCAGGACGGCAACCGGGGCGGCTCCGGCGACCGGCTGCACGATCGACGTCGTGATCGGTAGCGCGGCCGAGAGCAAGGTGGTCGGGGCGACCGTGGCGGTCGGGGACGCGGTGGAGACCGCGGCGACCGGGGCTGGCGCGATGGGCTGGTTGCCGACTTTGAAAGCGTCGGCGAATCCGACCAGAGCAGCCCCGTCGGTGTCGGTGATCGACCCTTGCGGGAGCGAGACCGTCACCGTGCCGGAGGTGTTGTAACCGCCGGTCAGGAAGAAGCGGACGGCGTGGTCGTCGATCCAGGCCAGGCTGGTGGCCCTGGCCGGGTTGGAGGCCAGGAGGCCGCCGCCGGAGAGGACCAGGTCGGTCGGGCTCAGGGTCGATGCCTTGATGTCGTCGGAGAAGTTGACGTCGATGTGGGACGGGCCGGGCTCAATGGCCAGGGTCCCCGCGGTGTCGGCGGCGTGGGCGGTCCCGTTGTTCGACAGCGAGGTCGTCAGGACGCTGAACTGCCTGGTCCCGAGGGCGATCCCGCCGCCGACCGGGCTGTTGACCGTCGAATGGCTCGACAGCGAGAAGGCCGAGACCATTCCGCCACCGGTGGTCCCGGTCGAGCCGGCTCCAGCCCCGTTGGCGCTGGTGCCGGAGCCGGTCGTGTTGATCGGGCCGTTGTAGATCGTGCCGGAACCGCCGGAAGGGCCGGTCAGGCCGCCGTAGTAGAAGGCCCCGATGCTGGCCGGGCCGGTGCCGGGGAAGCCGTGGCCGGCGATCGCCAATGCCGTCCGATAAAGGAAGTCGCTGGACGGGGCCAGGGCGTTGTCGGCGGCGTTGATCGCCGAGGACTTATTGGTCAGGTCGAAGTTCGAGTAGGTGAAGAACACGGCCGGGGTGTCGGCGTTGGGCCTGGGGTCCTCGGCCTGATTGAAGTAGGGGTTGGCGTAGATGTTGCCAAGGGCGTCGGGCGTGGCCGAGAGCAGGGCCGGACTGAACCCGTTGAAGGTCCCGGTGGCGCTGGCGGCCGGGGTGTTGTTCGCCCCGTTCTGATAGAACAGATTGTTACCGACGGCCAGCGTGTTCGGCTTGTACGAAGTGATCGCCGCACCGGCCCGCTTGCTGGTCAGGTCGTGGTTGGAGAAGAAGATGTTGTTGATGACATAGGCCTGGGTGGTGTTGAAGGTCAACGAGGTGTTGTACAGGCCCGTCGTGTTGTCGGCGATCGTGTTGTTCACGACCATGAAGGGGGCCTGAATGCTCGAAGTCGAGCCACTGTCGGAGATCCCCACGCCGTTGATGTTGCCGGCGATGATGTTGTCGAAGAGGGTGGAGGTCGGGGCGTTGGCCCCGGCCGTGCTGAGCAGCACGCCCGTCCCGGCATTGACGATGATGTTGCGGTCGATCTGGGCGTTGGTGTTGAACGCCCGGACGGCCACGTCGGTCGGGTCGATCAGGCCGAGGTTCGGATCGCCGATCAGCGGGCTGAGGATGGCGAAGCCGCTGACCTCGGTGGGGATCCCGGGGATGCTGCCGGTGATGTAGACCGAGGTGATGTTGTTGCCGGCGGTCGAGGTCCCGGTCAGCGAGGCGATCCCATAGATGAGAGTCCTGTAGGGGCTCCCGGCGAAGAAAGTGGTGTCGGTGCTGGCCGGCGAGACCGAGAGGAGCCGGACGCCCGGCTTCATCGTCACGTTCTCGTTGTAGGTGCCCGGCAGGACGAGCACGTCGTCGCCTTCCAGGGCCGCCTTCATCCCCAGAGCGATCGTCGGGAAGGGATTCTCGCGGGTGCCGAGGACCCCGACCCCCACGCCCGATCCCGCCACGCCGACGTAGATCAGGCGAGAGTTGGAGGCGTTGAAGAGGACGGACGTGCCGCTGGTGTAGTCGCTCCCGACGCCCGAGCCGGCCCCGTCGAGCGGGTTGGTCGCCAGATCAGTAATCGGGGTGGCCCCGGTCCCCTTGAGGACGACCCGATACTGGTCATTGGGCAGGCCGGCGGCGGCCACGGCGAAGGTCACCGTCTCGTAACCCAGGGTCGCCGGGTTGGTCGAGTACGAGAAGGTGAAGCTGGAGGCGATGAGAGGCACGGCGATCGGGGTGTTGAAGTTGCCCGTGCCGCCGGACCGCTGGATCAGGATCGAGTTGGCGTTGAGGGTCGAAGTCTTGATATTCTTGGTGAAGACCACCGTGAAGACGACATGGCCGTTGGCGTCGACCGTGGCCACCGTGTTGGCCAGCGGGTTGAAGGAGGCGACCTTGGGGTTGACCGTGTCCACCTGGAGGCCGGTCAGGGCCCCCTTGGCGGCATAGGCCGAGAGCGGGTCGGTCGTCAGGTCGGACTGGTTCCCGGCCTGGTCGACCACCCGGACCCGGACCAGGGTCAGGAGCGAGCCGGGGCCTTCCTGATGGCCGTCAACCCCGACCTTCCGGGGCGTGTCGGGGATCGCCGTGATCAGGGTGACCTTGAAGTTGCCCGCAGCGTCGGTCGTGCCGATGCCCGCGTCGATCAGGTCGAAGACCCCGTCGCCCTTGGACGAGACGTCGATGTGGACGGTCTGGCCCTGGAGGGAGTTAATTGGCGGGAAGACGTCGGTGATCGAACCGTCAAAAGTCGGCTTGTTGATCTTCGTGATGCTCATCCCGCCGCTGGTGTCGCTCGCCGGGTCAAGCCTGAAAGTCCCGGCGACGAGCAACGGGGGGTTGGTGTCGATGGTGAAGGTGACCTGGAAGTCGCTGCCGGGGAACTGATCGGAGCCCGAGGGCAGGGGGAGCTGGGCCCCGGTGGTCGGGTCGATGTTGAAGCCGTCCAGGGCCAGGCCGCTGTTGTCGCGGATGACCGCCGAGCCGGTTCCCTTGAGGATCAGGCGGAACTCGTCGTTGGCCAGCGCCGTCGAGGTGAAGATCCCTGAGGTATCGATGGTCAGGATGTCGGAGTTGGGGTTGAAGCTCAGCTTGCCGGCGAGGTTGATCGACCGGTCGAGCGGGCTGTTGTTGTTGCCGAAGATCCCGTCCCCACCCGAGGCCTGGAGGATCACCGACATCCCGGTGAGGGTTGCCGGGTTGATCCGCTCGTTGAAGAGGACCTGGATGTCCCGCGGCAGCATGTTGGTGCCGGCGATCGTGCCGACGCCGTAGATGTTCGTGATGCCGGTGGTGGTCTCGGCGGCGACGGCGTCGATCACCGGCGGATTCTGGATGATGTACTCGTAGGCACCGAGGTCGAAGAACGGACGGCTGCCGTAGCCAATGTTGGGGGAGTTCGGGTCCTTCACCCGGAGGTTGCCGACCTGGTCACGCTCGCCGGTGATTGGCTGGTAGGCGTAGACCGCGGGGCTCGGCGCGTTGCCGACGGTCCCCTGGCCGGACGACTGGAGGACCGGGATCCACTCGTCGGGGAAGCTCGTCTCGGCCACGCCGGTCGTGCTGCCGGGGAACAGCCGGCCGGGGAGGGTGACGATGTCCACGTAGTAGGGGACGCCCGGAGGCCCGCTGGCCGAGAAGTTGTAGCCCAGACCGCCCCGGAAGTTGATGTCGCCGGCCGGGTGGTTCTGGTCCAGGTCCCGAGCGAGCAAGTTGCCACTGGTGTTGAGGAACACCGGAGCATTGCGGATCGTCGGGCCGGTCAGGTTATTGGGATCGACGGCCGTGACGGAGGGAAAGAGCATGTCGCCGAAGATGGTCGGTCCGATTTCGGAGCGGGCTCGGTCGATCACCGAGGAGGTCGGCAGCAGGAAGAAGTTGCCCGCCCCAGGGTTGCGGAACCCGGGGTCGGTGAAGATCGCCTGGCTGATCGAGGACGGGTTCGCATTGGTGCCGTTCAGGTTGGTCGCGTTGCCGAAGAAGTCGTCGTACTGAAGCTGCGAGGGCAGGATCGTGATGACATTGTTCTGGCCCTCGTTCTGCGTCCCGCCAAAGTTCATGCCGTCGAAGGTGACGGCGGCGACCGTGTTGTTGCTGAAGATGCTGTCGATCGCCAGGGTGGCGACGTGGGCGAAGAGGCCCGGGCCCTGCCCGATCGTGTGGATCGCGGTGCCGTTGGCGTAGAAGGTATCGTTCAAGGCGATGAGCATCGACGGCGAGGGGTATGGCCCTTTATCGGGGACCACGTCCGCGCCTGCGTTGGAGATGACCTGGATGGCAGTGGGATTGTTCGAGAACGTGTCATTGACCAGGAAGAGGTGGGTCGGCTCGCCGTCGAAACCGGTCACACGGCTGTCCAGGGTGCCGTAATTTGTGGCGACCACGATCGACCCGAATCCGGGATGCGAGTAGATCGCGATGTCGGAGAAGTTGGAAAGGTTCGAGTTCGAGACCGTCAAGGATTTCGGGGCGTTGTACTGGTCCAAGTAAATGGTCTGGCCCAGCGAGTCAATGACGGGCAGGCCGAACAGGGTGTTGTAGCTCGGCGTGAAGGCGTTGGCGGTCAGATAGTCCACGCCGTAAACGATGCCGTTGCCCTGCTGCTCGACCCGCGTCAGGTATTTCAGGTCGGCGTTATCGATGATGCTCCCTGAGCGGGGATCGAGCAGATTGTAGCTGGTCAGCGAGTTCGCCCCGAAGTAAATCACGCCGCCATCGCCCGCCTTCGGGGCGGTGGTGTCGCTATTGATGAGCTGAGTCATCACGGTCCCATTGACGGTCGTCCCCACGGTGTTGTCGTGGGCCGAGGTGATGATGACGGGGACCCGACTCTGGCCGGTCGTCTGGTTCGCCCCGATGCCGACGATGCGGATCTCGCTGAATGCACCGGGGTCGATCAGGATGTCGGCAGGCGGGTCGATGCCGTTATCCACCCCGACGATGAACCCAGCTCCTTCCTGATAGGAGCTGGAACGCAAGGCGCCAGGCGTGGCCGCGTCCGATGCGGCCGGGGGCAGCAGGCCGGGCGTGTTGAGCAGCTTGATGACCAGAGGAACTCCCGGGGCGGCGACGATGGTGCCGTCGGCCAGGACCGTGCCGGGCAGGGTGCTCTGCAAGGTCAGGGTAACATTAGGTTTGGGCGTAGGCACGAGCCGAGTCGAGGGTGGGGCCGGCGGGATCCCGTCGATCAATGAGGCGAAGGACGGCCCCAGGACGATCGTGTCTCGGAGCAGGTAGGTGAAGTCGCCGCCGGCCCAGACCGAGTTGAAGTCGAGATTGGAGGTATTGAAACCGGTCGTCCCGCCGGTCACGCCGACGCCGTTGTAGTCGTTCGCGGCGAAGACGTTCCCGTGGATGAAGGGGGCGCCGGAATTCAGCGGCCGGGTCGGGTCGGTCGCCAGCAGGGCGTCGGGCGAGAGATTGATCGGGACGTCGGCGTTGAAGGTGAAGATGTTATTGGTGATCGAGACGAAGGCGCCGGCGTTGTCGAAGGGGTTGATCTCGATCGCGTGCACGGTGCTGGAGCCGGCCGAGGTGTTCACGAACCCGCCGCCGTAGTTGATGATCGCCGAATTGATCGTGTCGCGGGAGCCTGCGTCGAGCTGGATGCCGCCCCAGTCGGCCTTGGCCGGGGCGGGGGTCAGGGCGGCGGCGGGGAGGGCGGGGAGTGCGGCGACAATTGTGGTGACGAACTGGGTGTTCGGATCGATGAAGGAGGTCGTCGCCGCGTTGTCGTTGAACGAGGTGAAGAGGACCTTGGCCAGCTGGCTGGAGTTCGCCTTGAAGCCGGGCGAGGCTGGGCTCACCAAGTTGTTCTTGTCGTACTCGTTCATGTAAGTCGGGTCGCCCACGACCAGGCCGGCCGCGGTGCCCTGGCCGGTGCTGTTGGCCCTGCCGAACCGACCACCCTGAACTTCCTGGCCGATCTCCAACCAGGCACCTCGCTCGAACTTCACGAGCATGCCGGGGATGACGTAGAGTCGGTCGGTCGTGTCGGTCAAGGCCCCGCTCTCCAGCATCAGCCGCTGGCCAATCTGCATCTTGGAGGTGAGCAGGTACGGGTAGGGGCTGTTGAAAACGTAGTTAGCCGACCCGCCCGAGGTCGTCGGATTGGTCGGGTACGCTTCGGCGTCGGTCGGCTGGGCGACGCCGTTGGCGACGTTGGCCCGGATGTAGATGCCGTTGAGGCCATTGTTGAGGAACAGGTCGTTGCGGATCAGAGGGCCCTGGGCGACGTCGTCGGAGCGGAGCGAATCGACGTCGGCCGAGAGACCGGCCTGGGCCGACCCGGCCCCGCCGGCCTGGGAGATCGTCGAATCGACGATCGAGGGTCGGCTGTTCAGCAGGGTGATGCCGTCATAGCGGATGCCGACGGTCTGGGGGACTGCCCCGCCGGCATACTTCTCGGTGAGGAACTGGACGGTGGACATCACGTCATCGGCGCCGGAGACCGCGTCGGCCTGACTCTTGGGGTCGCCCAGCGTAGTGAACTGCCCCTTCAGGCGATTGTCGGTCAGGACGTTGCCGGTGATCGGGATCTGGCCGGGGAAGAGGTCGGCCCTCGGCGAAGACTGGCCGGGCAGGGCGGCCTGGCTGAAGTTGCGGTAGACGATGCCTCCATAGTCGCCTGGGAGCGGGACGGATTTGGAGTCGCCATTGGAGACGCCGCCGATCGACGAATCCTTGTAAGAGGTGACGACGACGCGCTGATCCGGGTTCGCGCCGCCGAGGATCTGCAGGGCGCTGCCTTGGTTCTGCACGAGCAGGGCGGCGTTCTGCAGCTTCAAGGTCGAGCCGGAGGCGAGGACGACCGTGGTCAGGGCCGGTATCGCGGTCGTCGCATCGTTGGCGATGGTGGCGATCTGGCCGCCCGAGGGGGCCGGGGCCTCCAGGATGAAAGGCTTCTGAACGATCGCCCCGGTCGTCAGGTCGCGGCTCGGGACCGAAGCCTCGGCGATCACGACGACCGGCCCGCCCGTGGCCTGAAGCTTCTGCTGGGCGGCGAAGAAGGCCGAGGGCTCGAACTGGCCGTCGCCGCTCCGGTCGTAGGTCGCGTTGAAGTTCGTCCCGGCATTGACGGCGCTGTTGAGGTCGCCGCCGTTGATCGCGTTAGGGATGGCCTCCGGAGCCAGCACCGGGTAGGGCCTGGCCAGGCTCCCGTCGGGAGTCTGGCTGGGGATCTGCGGGTTGTAGATCGCGTCGGCCTGGGCATAGATGATGTTGCCGTTGGGCACCACGACGAACCCGGTCATGAACGCCCCGCCGGCGTTCCCGTCGCCGGAGAGGTCGGGGAGCTCAAAGTTCCCGGCTCCCCGGACCGTCCCGTTCTGGAGCTGATCGACGTACTTTCCCGTGGCGTTCTGGTAGCCATCGAACTCGCCGTCGAGCACGTTGCCGAAGATGTCGGTGATCGGCGAGGTCGCACTGTTGGGCAGGTAGAGCCGGTAGTAATCGGCCGGCAGCGTGAAGCCGTCGGGGAGCTGGATCAGCAGGCGGTTGTCGAAGCCGTACTGGCCGTAAACCGCGCCCGGGACCGAGTTGGTCAGCGTGACCTTGATTCCGGCGACGGTTGTAAACCCCGAGGTGTTGGTCATTCCCAGGTCGCCGAAGTTGCCGTCGGGCAGCGAGGTCGCCGCGTTCGCCGAGCGGACCAGCTGGATGGCGTTGGTGTAGTTGACCAGAGGGTTCAGCGTGTTGGAGAAGTCGATCGTGAAGAGGGTGGGCGGAGCGGCGGACCTGGGAGCGATCCCGGAGATCGGCAGCTCATAATTGGCCCGGACGCCCGAAGTATCCAGCCCGCCGGGCGTGGCCGCGTCGGGGGTATAGGCGACGTAGCTGGTGATGTACGTCGGGGTCGGCTGGAGGCTGAAATCCAGCTCGTAATTCAACAGGCCGCCGGGCCCCATACCGTTGAGCGGGTTGCCCGCGGCGTCGGTCAGGCCCTGGCCGTAGGCCGAGGAGAGCGCCAGGAAGCGGTAGTTGCCGGTCGGCAGCCCCGGAGCAAAGGTCAAGTTGACCTGCCCGGTGTACGGGTCGCTGGACTGGACCCGGGCCGAGGTCGATACGAATGTGGCCGAGGTGATGAAGCTCGACTCGTCCACGAGGCCCGCGCCGACGACCCGGAAGAGACGATAATTCTGGACGTTGTCGGCGACGACCGGGTCTAGTGCGGGAATGGCCAGCCGGGGATCGACCGCGAATGGGCTGCCGATCGCCTGCGGGTTGACCGGGTCGACGATGTTGAGCGTCAGGTTCGTCAGGCTATTGATGTTCTGGCCGGGGAGGATCGACGTCGCCGGGCCGCCGCTGGTCGGCTGGCCGATGTAAGGGTTGCTGGTGTCGACCCGGAACGAGGTGTCGTGGGCGGTTGCGAGCCCCGGGAAGGGCGGTTGGTCGGCCGCGCCGATGACGACCACCCGAACCCGGTTGGTCCCTTCGGGCAGCGGGGCGAATCCGGCCGGATACTTGATCGTGAACCGGCCAAACGCGTCGGTCGTGGTCTGCACGTCGAAGTGGCCATTGAGGCCCCGGCCATTCGTGTCGACATTCAAGTCGAGCCCGCCAGGAGCTACCCCCTGGTGCGGAATCCCATTGAACTCGGCGTACACCAGTAGGTTGGAGACCGTGCCGGGGAACAGCGCGGCGACCTGGCCGATCAGACTCGGCGACGTGATGTTCGTGTTGCTGTCGCCTTGGACGCCCGAATCCGAGGCCGGGGCGAGCGTCAGGGCCGAGATGATCGGCGCCTTGATCGCGACGACCCCGAGATCCTGGAAGAAGGTTGAGCCGCCCGGAGCAGCCGGGTTGGTCCCCGAGGGGAAGACCCCGTTGAAAGTGCCGTTGAGCGGGTTATTCACGCCGTCATAGACAAAAGACCGGACGACCAGCCCGTAGTGGTCGGTCGGCAGCGACGACTGCGAGACGTTGGTCAGGTCGAGCGTGACGGTGAAGTTGATCGGGTTGTAGCTGAAGGTCGCCCCGGGGAGTTGACTGACGACGACCGCCGCCGGGCCGAGGTTCGGGTTGAAGACCCCACCATTGCGAAACAGGAAGATGTTCTGGCCATTGGCCGTCGCCGGGTTCAGCCCCTCGCTGAAGGCGATTGTCACGATCCGGCCGAAGAAGTTCGTCCCGATCACCTTGGGGCCCTGGAGCTGCTCCAGGTTGAACTGGTCGAAGTAGGTTGCCGAGAGCGGCTGGCCCTTGGCGCTGGTGATCCCGGCGCCGACCAAGGCGTCCTTGTAGATCCCGTTCGCCGAGGCCAGGCCGTTCGGGACGATCGTGATCGGGAACCGGACCACCGAGGGGAGGAAGGGATTATCGACCCCGACCGGCGTGCCGACCACGACCGTCGCCCCGTTCGGGCCGGCGACCAGCAGGTTGGCCGCCGAGAGGGTGCCGATCTGCACCGCCTGATTGAAGGTCACGTCGAGGTAGGCCGGCACGTTGGGGACCAGCGAGTTGCCGCCAGGGACGATCGAGACGACCTTCAGGGTCGCCACATAGCTCAGGGCGGCCAGGGCGTTGGCCAATCCGTAGCCGGCCTGAGGGCTCCAATTCCCCTTGGCCTGGCCGTTGAGCGGGGTCGCCGTGGCGACCAAGTTCCCCAGGATCTGGTCGCGGGTCAGCGTCGGGTTGGCCTGCTTCATCAGGGCCACGACGGCTGCCAGGTTGGGCGCGGCCGAGGAGGTCCCGAAGAAGTTGGGCAGGGTCGGGACCGACTGGTTCGTGGGGGTCGTCGGCTCGGAGAACGTGGTCGCCGGGTCGCCGGGGTAGGGCGGATAGGCCGGGAAGACGACCTGAGTCGTGTTGACGTTCTGCCCGAAGAACGAGGTGTTATTGCCGTCGGCGGACGAGAGGTCGGGCTTGAGGAGCAAGCTCGGAGCCGCCAGGGGAGTGCCGTCTGGGGCAAAAACCTTCAAGACCGGACCGGTCGAGCTGAACGGCTCGTTGGTGTTAGCCGGGTTGCCCGCAGCCGGGGTGTGGACGTAGTTGGGCGTGCCCCAGAAGGGGACGGCCCCGACGCTAATCGTCTGGGCGCCCGAGTTGTGCCCGGTCGTGGAGGGGTAATAGGTCCCGCCGGCAGCGCCATACTTGGTGTCGACCGAGAACCCGCCGTCGCCCGTCGCGTAGAAGACGACGTGCCCGGGGGCCGGGCCGCTGTCGACCTTGATCGCGACGGTATACAGGCCTGCCGGCAGGCGGCCCGTGATCTGGGTCGGCTGCTGCATCGCGACGTTGTTGGCGTTCCCCTGGGCCACGACCGTGCCGGCGGCGTTGAGGATGTCGATTTCGACGTTCGAGGTCACGCCACTGGTCGTGTAGAACGGCTGGTCGAACTGGAGGACGATCCCGGTATCCGGCGTGTAGACGTTAATCCCGAGCTGGGCCGAGGTCGTCGACCCGGACGGGTCGAAGTTCATATAGGTCCCGGAGCCGAGCGAACCGACCGTCGTCGTCACCGAGCGGAACTGCGACTCATAGCCGCTGTCGGCCTGGTTGCCGGCCGAGGCGAGGTAAGTCCCTCCCGAGGCCACAATGTTGTTAACCGCCTGCTGGATGATCCCGTCCTGATAGTACGGGTCGAGGAAGTAACCGACGTCGTCCACGATCGTCCTGGCACCGACGTTGTAGAGGGCCTGGATGTTGGTCGCGAAACTGGCCTCGCCCAAGAATGCCGTGGCGTAGGCAAACTGGGCACCTGGTGCAATGTCGTAGATCTGCTCGAGCATCGCACGGCCTTCGTCCGTGCCGGTGTAGGTGGTCACGCCACCAACGGTCGTCCCAGGCAAGTCCTGAATGATCTGGACGCCGGCCGGCAAGTCTCCTGACGCGACGGACTGCGCCAGTCCATTACCGTTATTCAGGTTACTCACGCTGTCCGAGAGGACGCCGATCTTCTGACCGGTCCCGTCGACCTTGAATGCCGCCTTGGCCGCCGGGCCGTTGATCGCCAGGTCCGACTGGTTGGGCGAAACGCCCTGCTGATAGTTGACCGGGATGTACATCGGCTCGCCGCCGATGGTCTGGGCCTCGCTCGCCAGTTGGGGGAGCTTCGCCAGCGGGAAGTATCCTTCGATCAGGTCGTATTTGGGGACCGTCGCCGTGACGACCATCCCCAGAGACTTCAACGCCCCCTGGTACGTCGTGAAGTCGCCGTAGCCGCGGACGTCGACACCAATGTAGGTGTTGACGAAGTTGATCTTCTTGGCGAAGCTGCTGGTGAAGGCCCCCTTGGCGCCGTTGGCCTCGTAGTTGAGGTACTCTCCATAGATCTTCACCGCGTCGGTGCCGAGATTGGCAATCGGCCCATTGACCCCGTCCAGCACGTTAGTGTTGGTCGGGTGCCAGTTTGGCCCGCCGGACAGCAGGCGGCGCTGCTCCAGCGCTTCCAGGTCCATCAGGCTCCTGCGGCGTCGGCGAGTATCGTCGACGCGCCGCTTGGGACCTTCACCGCGCCCATTGTCGTTGAAGCTGGCCATCGACTGACTCCCCCCGGTAAGCCCCGGAGCTTCCCCCCGCGCGGTGCACTACCGCCCCAGACGCCCCAACATCCGGGGCGGTACGGGAGAGCTCGAAAGATTCATGCTGAATTGATAAAATAAAACTCATGTCTCGTCCCGGCCACCGGCGGATTCCCGCCCGCGACCGGCCGCAAACGCCGCTAACCCAAGCCAACCGCCCCCTTCAAGGCTCGCCCGGGATCTCCCGGATCGGGCCAAGGTCGACCGGGTTGCGGTGCGGACCATCGGCCTAGCCACCAGACTCCCATCGTCCATTACCCTCCCTGAAATCAGGACCAAGGTTCCCTCGGAAGGTGGTCAGAAAGATCGACTAAGTGCATGCAGTCAATCATTGCCATTGGGTTATTCACCCGTCAAGACTTCAGTCCGAGATTTCGCTGAAGTTATGGGACGAGGGGTGTGATTCGTACGAATCCGGAGACGGGCAAGGTGAGCGACACGCGGATCATTTCGAGTGTGGCCTCTCCCTCTCGGTTGTCAAAAGCCCGGCGATGATTTATCGAGAAGCCGCGACGGTCGTGAGGTTTGCGGGTCCCTGGCAAAGGAATACAGTCTCCGCCGGGGCGGTCGATGGGCCGCCGGGCCGAGATAGGAGCTGGCAATGCTCGACCCCAAAGCGTTCGGAGGCCAGTTGATCGTCGCCAGCCCGATCCCAATCAACGGGCGGGGCGAGATCCACTTTGAGGGCGTTCGCCAATTGATCGACCGGCTTGGAGGCGGTCCGGCCGTGGGGGTCGCAATCGACACCCTGGGCTCGCGAGGGGCCCGGCTCGCGTCCGTTCAGAGGGCCGGGCTCCTGGCGGCCTGGCGCGAGGGGTTGGGTGCGGGCCGGATCCTCGTCGCGCTGGCGGGCGTGCCCCCGGAAGTCCGTCGCCCGGAGGAGGTCGCCGCCTCGGCCTTGGCGATGGCCCGGCAAGCGGCCGACTTTGGGGGCGACCTTCTCCTGGTCGACCCGCCCGTCGCCCTCCGGGGCCGACCCGAGCGCGATCGCTTGGTCCTGGAACACCATGCCGCGGTCGCCGAGGCCGGCATCCCTCTTTTGATCTCGTATCGCCGAGAAGCCTCGGGCGGGCTCGCTTACGGTCCCGACGTCCTCGCCCAGCTGCTGGCCAGGCGGGAAATCCTCGGAGTCGTCGTCGACTCCTTCGATTCGATCGTCGCCTTCCAGCAGGTCGAGACGCTCGCCCGGGAGCTCGCCCCGTCGAAACTCGTCGTCTCGGGCGAGGAGCGCTTCCTCGGCTACAGCCTGATGAGCGGGGCCCATGCCGCCTTCGTCGGGATTGGCGCGCTCGACCCCGTCCTCGTCGCAGGTTTGGTCGACGCCCATGCCTCGGGCCACCCCGCGCGGTTCCTGACCCTGAGCGAGCAGGTCGACCGGCTGGCCGCGGCGATTATCGCCCCGCCGCTCGACGGCGTCCCCCTGCGGTTGCTCAAGGCACTGGTCCACGCTGGCCATCTCCCGATCGACTCGGCCCATGATCTGGGGGCTCCCCGCAACATGGGGAAGCCGGTTTGAGGCGATCCACGGCGGACTCTCCAGAATGTCGTCCGATCCTCCCGCCCTTCTCCAGTTTGTCAAGCCCGATTCCAATGCACTCAGAGGAGCGGCGGGACCTCCACCCCGATCGCCCGGAGGTCGTCGACCAACTCCACAGTCGTCCGGTAGTGCAGGCCAACGAGCCCGGCGGCTCGGGCCCCCTCGACGTTCTCGATCATGTCGTCGATGAAGACGCAGCCGGCGGCCTCCAGGTCCGCGGCCTCGACGCAGGCCTCGTAAAATCGCGCCGATGGCTTGACGTGCCCCACCTCATAAGAGAGCACCAACCGATCGAAGTGGACCAGCGTCTCGGCGAACTGTCGGCGAAACTGGCCCGCGTGCAGGTCGTTGGTATTCGAGCCGAGGATCAGAGTATACCCCTTCTCTTTGAGAAACCCGAAGAAGGGGGCGAGCGACTCGTTGGCCGTGAAAATGTCCGACCACGCGGCCACGAAGTCGTCATGCGAAATCGCCAGGCCGATGAGGCCGGAGACCGAACTCGAAAACGCCTCGGCCGTGATCCGGCCCGACTCGTAGTCCTTGAGGACCTCGGAGAAACCCAGGGGACGAAGCCGATCCAGGACCTCCGCGCCGGAGAGTCCAATCCGGGCCCCCAGTTTCGAGGCCGCCCGGCCATAGTCGAAGTGGGCCACCACGTTGCCGAAGTCGAAGATCAGTGCCGGTCGCCTCATGGGTCGTCACTCCAGGTTGTGCGGATCAAGAAGGCCGGCCTGCGATTTTAGGAAATACCCTGGGTTCTTATCCGTGTTCAATCCGTGTTTCGTCCGTGGCTAATTTCGACCCGATCCCGGAGGCGTCTCGAGCCTACCGACGGTCCCCATCCCTGCCCATATCTTCGGATCGATGGAGGGGGAGACGACCCGGAGCGAGCCGTCCATCATCAGGACGTTGACCCGGTGGACGTGGCCGCTCGAAGCCCCGATGGCGGCGGTCTTGCCGTCTTCGGCGATGCAGGAGGCCGGGGCGTCCGGGGTCATGGTGTGATTGTAGAGGGTCGAGCGCCACGAGGCTTCGGCCCAGCTCGCCCCGGCGTCGCCTTGCCAGCGGTCGGCGGGGGTCCTGGGGCACCCGGCGGGGGGGACCGGGCCAGGGACCCTGGCGTAGTTTTGGAGGGCAGGGTGCCGGTCCTTGCCATCGCCGACCAGCCGCTCGGCGACGGCGGCGGTGTAGCCCTGGCCGTCGGCCGCCTCGACCTCGGCCGAGGTCGTCGTCCTCCCGGGGGCGAACGGACCGTCGAGCCCGGCGCGGTCGTCACCGGCATTGGCCCGGTAGCTGACGACCGCCGACGACGGGCCCGTCATCGCGTTCGGGTCGCTCGGGCAGGCCAGCCCGGGGACGCGGATTCCCGACGGCGGGGCCTGGCTTGCCTTGGGAGGGTTTGAGGGGTCGTGGAGCTCCAGCAGGTCGGGCACCGCGAAGCTGTCGAGCATCGCTTTCAAGGGCGAGTCACCCTCCCGCCCGCCGAGGGCGGGGACCGTCGGGTAGTGCCGTTGAAGTTGGTGGTAGAGGGCCAGGCCGTGACCGATTTGCATCAGGTTCCGCTGGCATGTCGCCATTCTGGCCGACTCGCGCCCTCGGGGGAGGCTCATCAGGAAGAGGATCGCAACAAACCCCATGATCGCAAAGATGACGATGACCTCAACGACGCCCAGGCCTCGACGGCGGGCGTGGGCAAGGCGATCCGGTCGGGACGCGGGCGGCATCATGGGCGGAGGGCCTTGGGTTCGAGTCGCGGGCCGAGGCGGTTGCACGACGCGGCCGAGGGGCGAGCGGCCGGGCCCTCTTCCCGGCCATACAATGGGCCGAAGCCCCCGGTTTGAGCGAGTCGGGCAGCGAGGCGGACGACTCGGTTGCAAAGGCCGATCGGGCGTGGCAGTCTGGGGCTCCCCCGATCGGGTCGCTCGTGCGGCGACCCGGCCCTTCCAGCTTAACGAAAAGGAGTCTCCCGTGAGACACTCTCCCGCCTCGACCCGCGTCCGGGTCGGCCTCGGAACCCTCGCCGCCCTCTCCCTGGCAATCTTCTCTGCCCCCGCCGCACCGGCCCCCGCCGACTCGGAGACCATCGCCCTCTTCGACGGCAAGGTCCTCGACGGCTGGGAAGGCCACCAGAAGTACTGGTCCGTGGTCGATGGCGCGATCGTCGGCAAGAACAGCGAGGAAGTCCCTGTCAGCACCTATCTCTTCACCAAGAAGAAGTTCAGCGACTTCCGCCTCAAGGCCCGGGTCAAGCTCGTCACCTCCGAGATGCACTCCGGGATCGCTTTCTGGGGCAAGGCCGCGCCCGAGAAGGGCGACAAGTTCACTTACATGGGCCACCTCGTCATGTTCCCCTCCAACTGGGGAATGTATGATCTCCACCGCCGGGGAGGCCTCCCGGTCGACGGCAAGCCCGCCATGAAGGCGTCCGAAGGCCGCCAGCACGACTGGAATGACCTGGAAATCCTCGCCACCGGCAAGCGGGTCCGCGTCGCCGTCAACGGCGTCGCCGTCGTCGACTTCACCGATCCCAAGCCCGAGCTCGTCGCCGAAGGCCCGATCGCCCTCCAGCTCCACTCGAACAAGGTCCCTCAGGAGGTCCAGTTCAAGGACCTCGTCGTCGAGACCTTCCCGAAAGAGGATCGTTTGATTACGGTCAAGGCTCCCTGAGAACGCCTCGATCTCGAACGCGGGGGCCCGGTCGGAGCCGGCAACTCCCCCGCGCGTCCGGGCCGGACCCGTCATCGCATGGATCAGGACCAACCGATCGACCCCGACCAATGGGTGGACGAGTACGGCGACGCCCTGCATGCTTATGCGATGTTCCGGCTCCGCGACGCCGACCTGGCCTCGGAGGTCGTCCAGGAGACCTTCCTCCAGGCCTGCAAGGGCCGGTCGCGGTTCCTCGGACAGTCGAGCGAGCGGACCTGGCTGATCGCCATCCTCAAGCACAAGATCATCGACCAGTTCCGCCGCAAGGCCCGCCAGGAACGCGGGCTCGGCGGGGAGCCGGGCCCCGCCGCCCTCGACGGCGAATGGTTCGACGAGCGGGGTTCGTGGAGGATCGCCGTCGGCCGCTGGGGCGACTCACCCGAGCGGGCCGTCGACCGCGAGGAGTTCTGGGAAGTCTTCCGAGCCTGCCTGGGCGAACTGCCACCGAATCATGCCGAAGCCTTCGTCCTCGTCGAGTTCGATGGGCTGGCCGGGCCGGAGGCCTGCAAGATCCTCGGGATCACGCCGATCAACCTCTGGGCCAGGCTCCACCGCGCCCGGCTCCAACTCCGGCGCTCGCTGTAAGCCCGCTGGTTCGGGCCGGGGAGCGGCGAGTCCCCGCGGTGAATCGACCATCGGGGACTTTGTCGAAGTGTCGGGCATGATGTATCCTCGAATCATGACGCGGCTTGAAGCGGTGAGATACATCCTGACGCTGCCCTGCTCCGAGAGCTCCCGGCTCGCCTCGGAGTCACTCGACCGGCCGCTGGAGCCGGCCGAAGCCCTGGCCTGGCGGCTTCACGGCCTGATCTGCACCTCCTGCCGGCGATACCGCGGCCAGCTCCTCGCGCTCCGCAAGATCGCCGGAGACCTGGCCTTGAGGTGCGACTCGCCCTCATCGAGCCTCCCCGATGACGTCCGCGAACAGATCAAGCGTTCGCTCAGGGACGACTGATCGGGCACGGCCTTCGGATTTTCCCGGGCTCCCCGTCAGGGTGCGGGCCGGGCGACGACGAACCCCGGGTCCGCGAGGCCCGGCCCCCTGGGGGGCGGTCGGCCCGATCCCCCCCCGCTCGCGGCGACCCAACGCACGGCCAGGGGCCCACGCCCGACGACCCGACCTCGATGGCCGGGCGCGTCGCGATCGCCCCGCGCCTTGACCTTATTGAAACCGGAGGATCGCTCGCCATGTCCCGATCGCATCGCGCAACTCGACGACTCGCCTTCCTCGCCTCGACACTGGCCTTCGCCGCGTACGCAAACTCCGCGAAGGCGGAAGAGAAGCCGCCGGCGGGAGTCGTTTACGTCCAGAGTAATGTCGCCGCCGCTCCCGGCAACCGGATCATTGGTTACCGGAGGGACGACTCGGGCCGCATGACCGAACTGCCGGGCTCCCCTTTCCCCACCGGAGGGGCGGGGATCTCGCCGAGCTTTAATTTGGGCCCCTAGGCCGTGTGGACAAATTTCAGGTGGTTTGAGCAGGATGGGCGAACATCCTGACCCATTTGGCCTCCCGGAGCGTTCGAGATGCGTCGCC
>JAABUK010006221.1_pt1 | contig 17968 bp, 15 predicted proteins | sample 5559141 | NCBI WGS metagenome assembly JAABUK01 (sample SAMN10711869, study PRJNA513367) | rock metagenome | isolation source: Antarctica rocks | place: Antarctica: Victoria Land, Pudding Butte nord | collected 2016-01-03 | reverse complement strand
GAAAAAAAATTATCTTTTTTTTATTGGTGGTGGCAGTAGTTCTGGGATTAGTGTACCCTTCTGTACAACCAATTGCAGATCCAAAAAATAAGATTGATACGGGAGACACTGCCTGGTTGCTGGTAGCAACCGCCCTAGTACTTTTAATGACTCCCGGACTTGCATATTTCTACGGAGGTATGGTAAGAAAAAAGAATGTAATATCAACCATGTTACAGAGCCTTGTGTGCATGGGAGTTATTACAGTGTTGTGGGTAATGTTTGGATTTAGTCTTGCTTTTGGCGATGACATTGGTGGATTTATTGGAAATCCTACCACATTTTTTATGATGAAGGGCATGGTAGGAAATGCGGTGTGGCCGTTAGCTCCCACTATGGTTTATACTTTGGTGAAACCAAATTGTTCCTCGTTCATTTACTGGCCCTTGTAATGGTATCGGTATTTGCTTTTGTTGGCTCTTATGTTTTGCTGATGATTACAAATGCCATTAGTCCATTACGTGTTACAGCTCTGGAAGGAGAACAAGGACTGGATCTTAGTCAGCATAATGAAGAGTTGTAAAATCAGTTTATAATTATTTGTTGGAAGAATATAACCGCGGAGGGAAACGCCGGAGAAGAAGAAGAGGTTACACAGAGAACTCCTTTGTGTAACCTCTTCTTCTACTCCGCCGTTTCACTTGGTTAAAAAAAACGTATTAGTTCTTCTGCATTTCTTTTATATGATATTCCTGAATCAACGCAGGGTTCTCCGGTGTTAGTGTAAACCTTACTTCAATATTTATTTTTTCACCTTCCAAAATAAACGATCCTCTTAAATTGTTAGTTGCAATTAGTTCATGAATGCTAATGATCCTGCCGGCTTTATCAAATATTGCCGTAGCTTCCTTTTTTAGGGAATCAGGAAAATAATCCATAAAGAAATTTATAGCAAAAATGCCACTGGCGGCTGCATCGTTCCAGTCAGGTAATAACTTAATCAATTCATTCTTTCTTTGATTCAGAATAGGAGATACAGGTAATGACCGTGGCTGGAGTTTTGCGAGAGAAATGAGGGTGTCCAGTGCTTGTATGTTCACATAGCCCGCAGATGCATATGTCAGGTTAGCAAAAGAAATAATTCCTATGCCATAATCGGGTAATATTTTCCAATCACTGCCAAATCCTGGTAACCCGCCACTATGACCCACTTTCACCCTTCCATCGCAATCTTTCGTCCAGCCTAAACCAAAGCAATAGTCGCTCACCAGTGCACAAGCTCGTCCATCGGGATATTTATATTGAGCATTCAAAGACGGAACATTCCAGGGATGTTGCATTTCGCGGACCGAACTTCTATTTACAGGGCCGGCTTCTTTTTCATTACCAGGAGGCCAGACAGACAGATGAAAGGCAACGTATTTACTGAAATCTTCCATCGACGTAATCATCCCACCCATTGCACCATATGCTCCATCTTTTAATAACGGTTGCTTTACCCAGGTTCCATTCAGCCAGCGGTATCCGTATGCTAATTCATTTGCAGGCACATCACTGTAATCCCAATAAGTATGCGTCATTCCCAGGGGAGCCCAGATATTATCTTTGATATATTGCTGATAAGTTTGTCCCGAAACTTTCTTTATTATATATCCCAGCATAGCAAAGCCCATATTGCTGTATTCATAAGCAATCCCGGGAACATTGGAAAATGAAATTCCTTTTTTTATCATTTTTATCATTTCTTCATCTGAGACAGCCAGTTGACGGTCACCCCAGGGATTGTCTTCCGGAAATCCTGCAGCATGCGATAATAAATGCCGGATAGTAATGGGTGCAGCATCGCTTGAAGGATATTGTTGATCTTTTAGTTCAGGAATATACATATAAGCAGGATCGTCCAGTTGTAGTTTTCCATGGTCTCTCAGTTGTAGTATAGCCATTGCCGTAAAGCTTTTTGTCATAGATGCAATACGGAAGCAGGATTGAGGACTTGCCATGATCTTCTTTTCTACATCTGTGTAACCCGTACTGCTTGTGTGTATCAGTTTTCCATCCACTACCAATCCATATACAATGCCGGGGAAGTGATTTTTCTCTGCATAGTTTTTAAATACTTTATCAATGGCAGGTAAGGCGGCCTGAATATTTTTTATTTTTGTTTGAGCTTTGGATGTAACGGGTATAAAAATGTTGAAAATTAGTATCAACAAAAAAGACAGTTTGTGTTTTTTCATTAGTCAGTTTTTGTATTGATTGTTCTTTTGATAGCAAAGGGATTAATTTAGTGTGAATATAAGACTAACTCAGTTTTATTTTTTAACCTTAGAGTCCTTCATGAATTGAAATTCAAACATCATGGTAAGATAACAGGATAAGTTGCATTGATCATTGGTTGTTTTTGAACCATAAAGACACGAAGGCACGAAGGAGCAAAGAGTTTTTTAGAACAAACACAAAATAATAGTAAATCTTTGTGCTCCTTCGTGCCTTGATGTCTCCTTGGTTCAAAACTCATTTTGGTTTGGGCCGGATTAGGGTTACAGATGAAAAACTGCATTAGCTCATTCCCTTTCATAGAGATTAAAGATATTCCCATTAACCGGATCATATGATAAAAACAGGTTTAATATAATAATTATGATATCAAAAGAAATACTCATTTATTTAAGCAGATTGTATTCTTTTGGATTGGCCATCTTTCATATTTTATTCTGGAAACTTTTCGACTGGAAAAATGATTTAAAGAAATTAACAATTGCCAACAAGGCAATCATTCAAATAGCTAATCTACGGCTTATCTATTTTTTTATTCGTGGGAGTTATTTGCTTTGCATTTACTAATGATTTGACTCAAACCAGGTTTGGCAGGTTTTTCTTAACAGGGTTATCAATATTTTAGTTTGGGAGAACAATTGAACAATTTATATTTTTAAACGTACGCAGTAAGAAGGTTCATATCTTAACTGTTAATTTTTTTGTAGGATCAATATTATTTGCATTGCCTTTAATTTTATAATGGGTATTAATAGCTATCAGCAGTCAGCTATCAGCTTTCACGAGATTACAATATTGATTTCCTGACTGCTGGTAGCTATTGATAAGGAATTTTATGGTTGACATGGCAGTAGGTTATAATTCAAAACCAGGCTGATGAAAAGTCGGCAAATTGCCTGTATATCTTTAAAACTCCGGCCCAAATGTTACCCGTAGAATTATTGCGCTTAAAATATTTATTCTTTCAATAAGATTCGTCCCACATTCTTAACTTACCCATTATAATTATTTACCAAATCTTTTACAATGAAAAAGATGCACACCTTTTTTGCATGTATGCTTACTTGTTTAATGGTATCAGCAATCAATCCTACCGGGGAACCGAAAGAAATACTTCTTTGGCCAAATGGTGCGCCAGGTTCGGAAGGTAAGACAGGTGAAGAAAAAATCAGCACTTCAGCAAGCGGCGAAATTTCAATATCGAACGTTCACCATCCATCCATAATTCCATACCTGCCAACTAAAGCAAAAACAACCGGGGTTAGCGTAATCATTGCGCCGGGTGGTGGTCATTCCTCATTAAAAATGGATTATGAAGGGTCAAACTTTGCAAAATGGCTTAATGAAAGAGGAATCACAGCTTTTGTTCTGAAGTATCGTTTAGCCCGCGAAGCGAATTCCACGTACACAATAGACGACCATGCATTTGCAGATATGCAGCGTGCCATCAGATTGGTGAGAAGTCGCGCAAAAGAGTGGGGGATAGATACATCCCGTTTAGGAGTGATGGGTTTTTCGGCCGGCGGAGAACTGGCAGGGCTATCGGCTATGAAATTCGATATGGGCAAGCTAAATTCAACAGATGTTGTAGAACGACAAAACTCAAGACCGGATTTTCAGTTGTTAGTATATCCGGGTGGCATTACCCGGTTGGAGCCTGTAAAAAATTCACCTCCTTTATTTATAGTAGGTGGTTATCTGGACAGGGATGAGATTGCAAAAGGGATGGCCCTTGTTTATCTTAAATACAAAGAAGCAGGCATCCCTGCTGAACTACATATTTATGCTAAAGCAGTGCATGGGTTTGGTGTAAGAGAAAACACACAAGGAGCAGTTGCAGGATGGCCATCCAGGTTCTACGAATGGCTAACAGATATGGACATCCTAAAAAAATAATTTCATATTTAGTGCCATGTTAATCGTGAATTCAATAGCTATCAGCAGCCAGCTATCAGTAGTATAACGCGGGCGCTATGTTTCGACAAAAATAACTTTGGAAATAGAAAGTATTAGTCGGTTTTTAGCCCTTGTGACCCTTGTGTAATATCTTAGTGTCCCTTGTGGTTAAATTTCTAACCACAAGGGACACTAAGATATTCACAAAGGTCACAAGGAACTTCAGAATCATAGATGTTAACTTGTAGGCAAAATTTCAGTTATATAAATGCTATCAGTAATCAGGAAATCCATAACAGTAGATCCTTCTCATGAAAGCTGATAGCTGATAGCTGATCACAATACGAATATTGAATCTTTTCTTTTATCTTAAAACATAAGCCGGTATCCCACTCCTTTTATGGTGATAATTTCTATAGATCCGTCTTCTTTCAGATAACTGCGAATCTTGGTAATATATACATCAAGATTCCTGCTGTTGAAGAAAGAGTCATTACCCCATATTGCATGCAACAATTTTTTTCTTTCAATTATATTATTCCTGTGCTGCCATAAAAATTTAAGAAGTTCCGTTTCACGGTATGAAAGTTTTTTTTCATTGTTGTTTAGCATCAGTGTTTGCCTGTTTAAATTAAGCTGGTAGTTTCCAAATTGAAGCAAACCACTTGTAATAACATTTAAATTTTCCGGTTTGGTTATTCGCAATGCATTCTCCATTCTTACTATCAGCTCTTCCATACTGAATGGCTTACGAATAAAATCATTACCTCCACTTCTAAAGCCTTTTATTACATCTTCAGTTTGTGTTTTAGCTGTTAAAAAGATCAATGGTATGCTGTTGTTTTATTTGCGTATGTCACCAGCCAGATCAAATCCATTTTTGTTCGGAAGCATTACATCTAAAATACAAATATCCGGCTGTATTTTTATAAACAACTGCAATGCATTTGCACCATCGGCTTCCATTGTAACTTTAAAGCCACGGCTCTCCAATGTTTCCTTAACAATTTTTCCCAGGAACACTTCATCTTCCACATATAATACTTTGATGCTCATAATTTTTTCTTCTTTGGTAGCCGGATACCAATCTTCCTGATCCGCCGTTTATCATCAAATCAGATCTCATTCATCTCTTTATATGGAATATTTGCCGTGAACACACTTCCCTTTCCCAATTCACTTTCTACCTCGATAAACCCCTGGTGACGTTGAATAATATGTTTTAAATAGCTTAAACCCAATCCATATCCATTTGTATTATGCACGTCATCAGTTGGCACACGGAACAATTTTTCAAAAATGCGCCTCTTATATTCTGCCGGTATTCCAATTCCATTATCTTTTACCTTAAGTTCTATATGCATTCTATGACATTTCAGAGCAATCTCAATTTCAGGATTTTTATTGTTGTATTTCAGTGCATTGTCAAGAAGATTAAACAGCACACTTGTAATATGCATCCGGTCAGCCTCTATGATAAAGTTATTGCCTTCAGTTTTTAGGGTTACTAAAGCATTTTGTTTATCAACCTGCAACTTCATTATAACTATAACTTCTTCAATCAAAGCCTTAAGATCAAATCTTTCTTTTTTTAATTCTACCTGCCTGTTTTCAAACATGGATAGTCTTAATACTTTATCTACCAGCAGTGATAAACGTTGTATTTCGGAAGCAGATATGTCCAGGTATTCTTTCGTCTTTACAGGATCTTGTATGGCATTGAAATCGCGTAACGCTTCAATAGCTACTTTCACAGTTGCAATGGGAGTTTTTAGTTCGTGTGTTATATTACTGATGAATTCATTTTTAATAGAAGCAAGCCGTTGCTGCGCCAGAAGATTGCTGTATAAGAAAACAAAAGAGATAATAGTAGAAGCAATCAATGAAAAAGATATCAATACAGGCAATTTTATTTTGCTAAGCAGGTATTGAAATGGAGCATCGAACGTTGCCTGGTAAGCATAAGATTTTGACAACCCTATAAAAGTGATATTGGTCTTAAGTTCATCCGGTTTAATTACAGGCAGTTTTGTGTCTGCTGCTTTGCCTGAAATACATTTCAAAGTATAACCAAGATTGATACTGTTTTTTAATAATGCTGCTTTGTAAGCAGCATCAATTTTTTTCAAAGACAATGAATCACTAACCTTATGTTTAATTTCAATTATTACATCCAGTGCAAACAGATTATTAGGTTCACCGTGCTTAAAAAGGGTGGTGTCGTTTTTAAATCGTAACAACTGCAGTTTATACACCACATCGCGAAACAACACATCCGTTTCCATGCGCAGTGCTTCCCTCTCTTGTTGATACAACCTCAAGATCCAGAAACAGTGAAACGCCGCTATTAAAATTATAATAACAACGATCAATCCCCTGGATAATCTTAATCTGTTCATGCATTATTAAATTAGTCAGCAGTTATATTGGCAAGTGTAATGATAACCTTACAAAAGTAGGCGACTCCATCAACTCCTGATGAAAACATTAACCTTAATTAACCTAACTGCAGGAATGGTTAACGAGGCTTACGGTACAGTAGGGTTCATTTCAATAATGAACTGACGAGAAATTGCTATCAGCAGTCAGCTATCAGTTATCGGGAGAGAACACCAGCAACAGTTTAACTGATACCTGATAGCTGACTGCTGATAGCTACTGCCAATAGATATCAGGCTGCCGCCTTTTTATATCTTGGTTCTCCAACAGGGTTTAGCAATTCATATGCATGGAGTCAGTCTTATAATCATTCAAGCTTTAGGGGTGACATAAAAGTAGCTGGAGCCGGGGATGTAAATGGTGATGGTTTCAGTGATGTAATAGTGGGATCATATATGCTGGACCGCATTCCCCCATATGAATACATCCCTGTGGACATATACCGTGCTTTTTTGTATTATGGGTCAGCATCAGGATTAAGTACAGCTGCCGGATGGACAAAGGATGGCGCCACAGTTTCAACAAATGTATCTGGTGCTGGTGATGTTAATCAAGATGGATACAGCGATGTAATCATAGGCGCCCCGGCATATAGCAACGGACAAGCGGGCGAGGGTATTGCATCCGTGTACCTGGGTTCTTCATCCTGACTTAATACTGTAGCTGCCTGGACAGCAGAGAGCAACCAGGCAGGTGCTGCCTTTGGTGTAAGCGTTGCCTGTGCAGGCGACGTAAACAAAGACGGATTTAGTGATGTAGTTATAGGCGCCAATAAGTGGGACAATTCAACAGACAGCAGTTTAACAGATTCCGGACGGGCCTATGTGTACCACGGTTCATCTTCAGGGCCTGGTATCACGCCAGCATGGACAACAGAAGGTACACAGGCCGGTGCAATGTTAGGTACCAGGGAAAGGGTGCAGGGGATGTGAACGCAGATGGATACAGTGATGTGATTATAAGTGCTGGTCTGTATATTAACGGTGATGTATATGTATATGAACGTGATGCATTTGTTTACAAAGGTTCTGCCTCTGGCTTGTTAAATACTGCTGTTTGGACATTTGTAAATAACCAGCCGGAAATAGGTGCCTATACAAGTATTGCCGGCGCAGGAGATGTAAATGGTGATGGTATAGGTGATGTAATTGTTGGAGATCCTAATTATAGTAACGGAGAACAAAATGAGGGCCGTGCGCTTGCATACCTAGGACAGCCCGATGTTGTGCTCCCATTGCATATGCTTGAGTTTACCGGCAGGCTTACAGGTAATAAAGCAACGCTGCAATGGATAACGATCAATGAAGCTGGTACCAGTTATTATGAAGTTCAGCGCAGCACTGATGGGAAAAACTTTATACCAGTTACAAAAGTAAATAGCAGATCAGTTTCAGGCAGCAGTCAATATAACATAACAGATGATTATCCATTTACAGGAACCATTTATTACCGTTTAAAGATTGCTGGCTCAGATCAAAAATTTAATTATTCTTTGATAGTGGTATTGAGAAATGCGAAAGGTGATTTCTGGGAGATACATCCTTCTCTCCTGAGCAGCGGGCAGTCATTTAATCTTGGTATAAACAGTCAAGAAGATAAGAAGAACATTACCTTAAATATCATAGATATTAATGGCCGGATATTGCAGAGGAGAAAGTTGCTGCTCACAAAAGGTTATCAAATAATTTCTCTAACGGTTATGGGCAAAGGCTTTTATATTATACAACTGGCCGGATTTAAAGAGGGAGCTGAAGTGAAAAAAAATTTGGTTGAATAAATAATACTTTAAGCATGAAATTATGTATTCAATCCATTACACTATTCATGCAACAGGGCCGTAATCAAATATAAATGAAAATTCCATTGTAATGTTAGATATGTTGTGCATACACATCTCATAAATAAATTTATAAAACCAGCAAGTGTGATGAGTGACTGCTAATAGCTACGGAATTTTACGCTTACGCGGCATTAGTAATTATTTCGATTTACTCCGGCGGATAGAGCAGTGATTCTCTTTCGGATTCTTTGTCATTAAGTGTCTGATGAATTTGTTTTATATCAGTGCGTTCTTTCATTATTTCAAGATCTTCGTCATGCTTATCTTCCAGGCCCATCTTCTGATGTATCTCATGAACCATATTTAAAATCTTTGTAATTTCATCTTCAGCACGTACATTGATCTCGAACTCAATCTGCTGTCTTATTTTTTCTATCCTGCCCTGGCGGTTTTGATTTATTAAAACACATACCGATAAAACTATAGCAAACAGGGAAACAACCATTTGAAGTGTAAAGAATGGAAAAGTATCAAACGATTTTAATGGCTTAAAAAAATTCAGGTTCCAACTTATCCACAGGATAAAAAATATGATACAACTTGCAAGAAATCCAATGCTTCCGAAAACCCGGATAATAAACACAGCGAAATGATCCGTCCAGGTTTTTGTAAAATCAAGAGAAGATTTTAGCGTAGCTTCCTGGTTAATTGAATTGTTTTCGGCCTTATTGTTATTATTAGCTGTATTGTTTTCTTGTGACATGGTGTGGTGATAGTTAATGTGTTTAAGCTGTTAAGATTAAAGATTACATGTAAATTATAACTTAACTATGAAAGCATATCTACACTATGGACTGTAATTTGTTCGGGATAGCAATATTTTTCAAGCCAGCTATTTAAGGGTAATTACAGCGCGCAATTAATTTGTTAACTGATCTAGTGTTATGGTAAGTGTAAATTGACGTATTTGCTATCAGCCGTCAGCTTTCAGGTATCAGAAGGAAACTTACTACACATTGATCTGCTGACTGCTGATAGCTGACGGCTGAAAGCAGAACGCGTCACGTTAGAGTTGACTTAACACTAAAAAATATAATTTCTGTCGCTTGTCAAAAACTTCGTTCAATTGTTCTGCATTGAGCGCCATATTATGAAATGAAATTTATATTGTATTACTTCTTCAAAACCCAATCTTCCTTTGCTGCCCATAAACCTATGTCTTGTTTGCTAAGTGCGGCAGCCATCAGGTCAGGAAATTTATCGGGGGTACAGGCAAATACGGGTATGGTTAAGTTTGAAAGAAATTGCGCATTACCATGATCGTAAGAAGGAGCACCCTGGTCATTGAGTGCGAGCAATACAACTACCTGAACGCCGGCCGTTACCAACCCGACGGCTGTTTTTCGCATTTCCAATTCATTTCCACCTTCGAACAAATCAGTAATAAGAATCAGTACTGTATCCAGCGGGCGTGTAATGATATTACTGCAATAAGTTAGGGCAGCATTAATGTCGGTACCGCCGCCGAGTTGCACGCCGAATAATAACTCAACAGGATCTGTGAGCTCTTCGGTAAGATCGGCAACAGCAGTATAAATTCAGGCAGAACAATTAGATTTTTCCTGTTGCACTCCTGTAACCATAGTTCTAACAACCGGTAATTTTCTACTGAAACAATATCAGTTAAAAGCCGGTGGGCAATTGCACTACAATAAATTGCAACTTCCTCTTCAGCACTCGTAAAATTTAGATCTTTATTAAGAGGCACAACGCCACACTTCCTGTAATTGAAAGCCACAGCAGCGATGTTTAAGTACTGCTCTTCTTTATCAACATCTTCATTGATTAGTGCAAACACTTCAGCAAGGTTATCGGAAAAATCTTCCTTCTTCAGTTGCCTTTTATCTGTACCTAACGTAGCAGTATGAACTATAGTATCCCAAAATTCCATTTACAAGCTTTTATAGATTTCGTTTACCCAAACACCAACAGGTTCATATTCTTTTTCTTTACCGATTACAGCAACGGTTACAAACTTGCCACCACTGATCGCCAACAGCTTCCATATATTTTTAAAGCTTTCGCTTATTGAAATCATATCATTGTTTTTATCTGCAAGCCACCAGCGTTGTTGGTACAATGCAGGTGTTACTTGTTTAATAACATAAGGTTTTATCGAAGTAAACGGGCTCAATGCATTAGCAGTCGTTTCCGATGCAGCAATTTCTTTCCAACCAGAAAATATTTTTCCCGGTGCGACTGAGTCTGCATTAATCTGCCTTTTAATCAGCGCCCGTAGCGGAACAGCAGAAGGATAGAATACAAGTTCTGCCTGTATATATATTCCCGGGGTAAGTGCTAATTGTCCACCCTGACCCCTTATTAAAAATTGAAGTATTAAAGCAGGTTGACCGGAAGCAGTTCCATGCAACCAATATTTTTCTATGCTCAGATTATCATCCTCTGATACCTGTTTAGCTAATACCAGCCAGGTGTCTGTTACACCCTGTTGTTCTTTTAATTCTTCCTGGTTTTGCGTAAAGCCAATCCAGTTTCTTACGTCCTGTTGCAATTCGTGTGAAAGTGTTTCCCTTCTTTCTCCGTTTTTTCTTCGCGCTGTACTCTTTTGCTTATCCAATCATTTACCCAGGCAGGCATTTCTGTAGTAGTAAAAGTATTAGGAGAAAGGGCGTACAAAAGGAACAACCCCAAACCATGTTTACAGGGAAATTTACGGTTGGGACAAGAGCATTTAAAGGCTATATTGATAAGATCTATTTGTGTTTGATAAGGCTTACTGCCACTGCCCTGGCATTCACCCCACATGGCTTGCTCATTCGCACCTTTGCTTACCCACTTTGATGGACTGGCTAAGTCTTTCCCTGATTTTTTGGATGGTTCATCAACGGCAAGCGCAAGTATTTGGTCTTCAGTAAAGTTCAAAGTTGATAGTTGTATTATATCGGTTATTTATGTTGATCTCAATACGCTTAATGCTGTTAGCATGGCCTATATAAAAGAAAATAATTTCATGATGATGTTAAACGCTAAATGTAACGAGGAATTGCTTTGAAATGTAATAGTCATGTATTTAATCCAATTAATTTTCGCTTATGAAAATTTATGCATTGTCCTGAAAAAGCTTATCCGCATTAGCTTAATGTAATGCAACCAGGAAAGACTAAGTTTACAAGCTGCAATTGGGTTGTAATAGAATCATTCTCTATGCCCAAAATAAAGTAAGTGTTTTATCTCCCGTTGGACAAATAGCTTTTTTGTTTAAGCTTGACTCCGGACATCCGGAGTATTCTGTTAAGTATAAAAACAAAAACTTAATAGAAAATAGCATTGTCAGTCGTACTTTTATTAGTAATGATTTTTTTAGCAGTGATAATGAAACCGGACATATTACAATCTCTGAAAGAATGGATGTTTATATACTGCCTGAAGGGAAAACGAGCAAAGTGTACCACACATACACTTTCAAGCCAGGTTAGTCATTGTCAGCGATCGGAGGGAGCCCTTATCGAATTTAAAATAATGCAGCTCCATCCCTTGCCCGGCACATTTCGCCAGCCGGCATCTTTTTAATTCGGTAATGAATTATGAAACTATAATATGGAGCTATCAATAAAAAACTACAAGAACATCCTGCCTAAAGAAATGGTAAAAAAAGCTGAAAAGAATAATGTCAGGGAGTGTGATGAGATTGAAAAAGGCCATTTCCAGGCTTATGTGGATGAAAACAATAACAGCTTTGATGTTTCTATTACTGTAAACAATAAGGAAGCAATTATAGACCATAGCTGTGATTGCAACAGCAAGAGCGACTTTTGCCGTCATAAAACAGCATTGCTGTTGTATATAACAAACCCTAAAAAGGATAGTGGACAAATAAAAAATAGTAAGAAAGTAAGTCAATTGGAACTTTTAGTGGATGAGGCTGATCCCGAAAGGCTAAAAGCCTGGATAAAAGATCTGCTGGCAAAAAATAAAGATCTTGAGCTTGCTTTCATGCACCAGTTTTCTAACCAGCAAAAAAACTACACACCGGCAGATATAAAGCAGCTTACACTGGATGCAGTTAAAACAGTGGTAAAGAGTAGAAAAAAGGTAGAAGTAAGTGAAATGAAAAAAATAGTTGGTTTATGGACAGAGATACATAATTTGTTTATAACTCAATATACCGCACATGTTACAGATGAAAATGCATTCCAGAATTTTAATGCCCTGATAGAAGCCTGCGAAGAAACTCAATTAAAAGTTAATACCTCCAGTAACGGTTTTAGTAAGTACCTGGAAGGCCTTTTGATAAAGGCTATGGAGCCCTTACATAATTTGCAGAACGAGGATGCCTGGGATCTGGCTACGGGATATTTTGCCGATCGCATCCACGGGGAAACTTCTAGCCTTAAAATTAACTACCTGGCATTCTTATCTAATCTCCTTGATACCAGCAGCATGGATAGAAAAAAAAGACTGGCAGACAGGATGGTAAAGCAGTATGCTAAACGTAAGCCGCAGAAGTTTTATAAAGATGATGAGATGTATACAGACACTGTTTTGAATATTGTAAAGAATGGCGGTTTGTTTGCAAAGTATTATGATACATTTAAACCGCTTCGTTTCCGAAATGATTATAATGAAAAGCTTATAAGCTTACTTATACAATACGGCCATCTGAAGCTTGCTGAAAAATATTGCCAGGAACATATTAATGAATATAACCGGCAACAAAAAAGTATACTTTATCTGCAACTTCTGAAAGAAATATATACCATTGAAAAAGACAGCGGAAAATTGTCGGAGGTATTAAAAGAACTCATTCCACAGACATTTGATTTCGATGATTTCTTATTCATTTATGCACAAATTGAAAGTGAGGATGAAAAGAAAAAATGGCGGTACAAAATGCTGTCAAGGGCAAGGCACACGGCTTCTTCTGATTTTGATGCCATGGCTTTTTCTTTCAAATTAATGGACTATGAGAAGAAGTATAAGAGAATGTTGGAGTATATTGATGTGTCTTCTCCTTACAGCATCATTATTAAGTATGCCGATAAAATGGCTATCGCAGACAAGAAAGGTTTTCTAAAAGAGGTTCTTCATAAATCGGACGATTATTACGGGTTACGAATTGAAACAACAGTTGAAGATGAGAATATGCTTTTTTCTGAGCTGCTTAGCATTTTACAGAAACATTATTCTAAAACAGAAATACAAATGGCGATTATCAATGCTGAAAATACAAAATGGATTTACAGGCAAAACAGGTTTATTACTTTTATTAAGAAGAATATACACTGAAATAATGTTAATGTCATATTTAAAATTAAAAAGAAGCAGAGGGCCAGTTTGTATTAATTTTTAAATCCGCCATCATCACTTTCATGCAAAATACTAAATCACAGCTTATTCTTATTGGAAGTTATTCAATACTCGTTTGCCGATAGGTTACATCCGAATAAGTAATGTTACAACTGGCTTTATTAATCTTTCGTAATATGCTTCCTTAATGAATTAATTGTTTTACATTAAATTACAGTTTTTAATAAACTAACATGAATGCCTTAGAGCATTTACATAATGAAATGGCTTTGTTGCATAGATATTTTACTTTATCATCCTCATAATACAAACCTTAGTAGAAAATGAAGGCGTCAAAAATTCAACCTTATTACCTTATTATCACAGAATACTATAATTGAAGTATTAACCAGAATAAGGTAATAAGGTAAAAAATAATTCAATACTCATATTTCTAGTAAGGTTTATGATCAGGTTATCCGTTACAGCTTTTAACTGCTTTTGTGTTCTTGATTGTTGATTAACGCGCTCAATCCATTACACTATTCGTGTAACAGGACCTAATGAAATTGATGAAAGCAATTACAGGAATTCATTAATGGTTCCGTCTGTTTAGTGCTGATTTCAAAACAAATGCAGATGATGATCGACTTTTAGTAGACATTAATTAATGGTTCGGAATTCAAGGAAAATATAATACAAAAAAGTCCTCAAGGACAGCGGCTTTTTTCTATGAACTCTCTGGTATAAAACTCGATTTATAATAGATGATTTAAGTGGTTAGTTTATCAAATAGACGCATAATAGTTGAATAGCAGAATGTAATATTATGACTTAGTATTATCTACGGCCTCCTCCCTGTTTCCTTATTCGAACTTCAATGAGCTAAAAAATGTTTTTGGTAATGAAAGTTTGGTAGGGGATGACAGAGTCGTACCGTTTGTGCATAGCTAACAATGAATTCTTATAAAATTTCAAATATGATGATTAATTTTTTAATTTAACATTGCCATAAATATGCTGTTATATGATAATGAAGAAAACAATTATTTCTCTTTTTTTTATTAGCTGCGCTATCATTCTCTATGCACAAAACAAAATGAGCATTTCATCTCCTGGTGGACACATAGTTTTTTCGTTTGATCTTGAGTCCGGACATCCGGAGTATTCTGTTAAGTATAAAAACAAAAACTTGATAGAACACAGCACTGTCGGACTTACTTTTTTAGATGGCGATTCTTTAGGCAGCAGTATTGAAGTTAGACATATCACAACCTCCGATGGAATTGATGATTATATATTGCCTGAAGGGAAAACAAGCAAAGTGCAAGACGAATACAAAGAAGCCAGTATTCCCATGCAGGAGCGCAATGGTAAAAAGCGGCTGATCTCTTTAAGGATTCGCGTATTCAATGATGGTGTTGCGTTTCGTTATGAGTTTCCGGAGCAAAAAGATTGGCACAATTATACACTTACAGATGAAAATACCAATTTCAACCTGGTGGGAAATCCCACTGCAAGAGTAGCTTTTCTTGAAAATTTTACTACTTCACATGAGCACCGCTATAATGTTATGCCGTTAAAAGAAATTAAAAATGATACACTAATGGATATGCCTGCCCTTTTCGAATTTCCAGGTAAAATATATATGGGTATTACAGAAGCTAACCTGGTTGACTATGCCGGAATGTCTCTCATCAAACATAATGGAATATTATCAAGTCAGCTAAGTCCATTGCCCGGTCAACAAAGCATAAAGGTAAAGGCGATACTTCCCCATCATACACCGTGGAGGGTAATGATGATCAGCGACCGGGTTGGAGCGCTTATCGAGTCAAACATTCTTACAAACCTTAGTGAGCCATGCAAGATAAAAGACCTATCCTGGCTAAAGCCTGGTAAAGCAAGTTTCCATTGGTGGAATGGAGATATAATGCCTGACACTACTTTTGAGCCTGGTGTTAACTTCAATTTCAATAAATATTATATTGATTTTTGTTCAAGGAACAACATACAGTACCATACGGTAATAGGTTACAGGGGCGTTGCATGGTATCAGAATGATGGAATAGAATACCAGCCCGGTCCTAATACAGATATAACCAAGCCAAGACCAGGATTAGATATTCAAAAAATCTGTGATTATGCAAAAAGTAAAGGGGTAGGTATACGTTTTTGGGTTCACTGGAAAGCCTTGTACCCGAAATTGGATACCGCGTTCGCATTGTTTGAAAAATGGGGCATCGAAGGTATGATGGTAGATTTTATGGACAGGGATGACCAGGAAATGGTGAAGATACAGGAAGAAATTCTGCAAAAGGCCGCTCAGCATCATCTGGAAGTCCAGTTCCATGGCGCCTTTAAACCTACTGGTCTTAGCCGCACCTATCCTAATGAATCTACCCGGGAAGGGACTCTTAATTATGAAAATAATAAATGGGGTAATCTGATTACACCTGATGATGATATTGAAATACCATTTACACGTTTGCTTGCCGGACCTACAGATTACCATCTTGGAGGCTTCAGGGCAATGCCGCCTTCAAAATTTCTGTTAACATATACCAGACCGCATATGCTGGCAACCCGCTGTCATATGTTAGCGATGTATGTAATTTTGGAAAATCATCTATCTATGGTATGTGACTATCCGGAAGCCTATGAAGGCCAGGATGGTTTTGATTTTATCCGTGAAGTTCCGACTGTATGGGACCAGTCTGTTGTGCCAAATGCAGAAACAGGACAGTGGATATCAATAGCCAGAAGAAAAGGAACAGACTGGTATGTTGGTACCATTACAAACAGCATAGCAAGAACTGTTACAATTCAGTTTGATTTTCTGCCGCCCGGTAATTATCATGCAGAAATATATAAGGATGCGCCAGATGCTGTAAACAACCCTGATAAGTTAATTAAAGAAACAAAGGATTTTAATTCATCAGATAAAATGATATTGAACCTTCCTGCCGGTGGGGGAGTTGTGATAAAATTGAGAATTAAATAATTAACACAAAAATATATACAGAGAATAGTCAGATTCTCAAATCTACAAGCTGCACCATTCTTCCAATCTCCAAAAATGGCTACCGTTAAGCCATAAGTTTCATGCGCCGTGCAAGCATAAAATGTTGTATTAATGCCTTCGGCTGTCAGCTATCAGCTATCAGGAGGAAATGTATCATAAAATACTATCTTGATAACTGCTAACCCCCCTTTTAATAATGAGTTGCTGCAATAACCCAATGGCTAATTTCTTCAAGAACTTTCTTTTTAAGCAATGTGTCCACATAATTGGGGATACGGTTTCTCTAATTCGGGTATTGAAAATTAGGTATGATCTTTTCATTTTTGCACCAGGATAAATTAACAACCAAAAAATTAAATAATGGACATCCTTATTTTCGGAGCATCCGGTGCCACTGGTAATGACTATAATGGAAGAAATTTCGTTTCAATTGTTTTTAACGTACGACTATTAACCCAGATGAATCAGGCAAGCTAAATATATTCAACTTACGCAATTCCATTGCTGATAACAATAAGAATATTCATACATTTAAATAACTATTAAGATTATCAAAATACCGTGTTTTTCACGGTTCCCAGTTTAATAGAAAGCTTTATTATTACAGGATGCAATTTTCCGTACTATGTAATAAAAATTAAAAATGATATTTTTTCGCAAAGTTTGATATAAGCATTTATAATTTAAAAACAGTATAAAAGCGATAAATTAAGCCAGGAAGAAGCTCGCCTTCCGCATGATACATGTTTGACATTTCGTTTTAGGTTGAGATTAACATACAGGTAATGGAATTTTAAAATAGTGCAAGAAAACAATTGTTACTGTTAAATCAAAATCCATAACCTTTTCTAATTCTACAATCAGAAAAGTTGCCTGTATACTAAACCTGAAACTAAATAAAAAGATGTGCATAACGAATAAAATTTAACCGTCCTTAATTCTTGTGCGTTCATTATTTATGATATTAGTAATGCATATGTTAATATAGCATACTTAACAAGTAAACAGGATGTTTCTTCCTTTGCACTGATGTAAATAAGCAGGCCGCATGGTTAACATATGACTATAAATAATTATGATATAGTAATTATTGGAGGGGGCCCATCGGGGGCCACTTGTGCAATTTTTTTAAAAAATCTAAATCCATTTTTACGCGTTTGCATAATAGATAAGCAATCTTTCCCAAGAAATAAACCAGAAAATGGTTCTATTACTCTGGAGGTTTATTTCAATATGGAAGAGAAAAAGATTTACTTTAATATGAC
>JAABUK010006220.1_pt1 | contig 17969 bp, 24 predicted proteins | sample 5559141 | NCBI WGS metagenome assembly JAABUK01 (sample SAMN10711869, study PRJNA513367) | rock metagenome | isolation source: Antarctica rocks | place: Antarctica: Victoria Land, Pudding Butte nord | collected 2016-01-03 | reverse complement strand
GCCACGGCGGGGGGAGGGACTGTAGCTGCGGCGTCGGTAGCTGGGCCTGTTATACCCTGCAAGCACCAAGCAATGCTGCATTGAAAGTACAATGAAGGACAGATAACCCCACAGGTACTCATTACAGTCAGCACAAAACACACTGATGACTCCAGAATGCTTGTTTCTGCACTTGTCTGTCCATGTTCCAGCTAGGATTGTAGCATGATCCAAGCAGGGCTAGTTAGGAAGTCATATGATCAGGTGTAACACCATTTGTGGGTATAGACAGATACCCCAGATAGGACTGATAGTTTGGCAGCTGGCAGAATCTAGCTTACCTCCACCACCCCTGTAGCCACCTCCACCACCGTATCCTCCTCCTCCACCACCACCACCACCACCATAACCACCGCCTCCCCGGCCTCCTCCTCGGTAGCTGCCACCACCGCCACCTCTGTAGTCTTCAGGCCTTTTGCGCCCTTGCATGGCGAAAACGACTGAAATCTGCGCAGTCCACAGCAAATATTGATTGACAAACCTTCAGTGCATGACTAGCATACCTCAGTTCTGAAGATGACCTGGACCGCACAGTCAAGAGCATGACGCATAGAAACATGTTGCCAGGTACAGCGTACCTCCTTGCCGTCCAGGATAGACCGATCCATACCATACTTTGCATCCTCAGCATCTCTGGGACTGGTGAATTCAACAAATCCAAGACCTCGTCCTTCCCTTCAGTAAACATCCAATGTCAGCTTGCAGTGGCAAAACAGGAAAACACAGTATCAAACGCAGCAACAAGAAGCTGCTTACCCTGTGTAGTAATCCCTTGGACAGTACACGTCTCTGCACGGACCATACCTCTCAGCCTCATACCGAAGATCTTCGCTCCTGCAGCAGCAGAGACTCAGCAACAAAAGGCGAAGAATAAATGAGGTGCGGCAGACACAGCCTCAAGCAAACCTGCAGGCCTTCGACAATCCCCTTACAAGCAGACTGCATTGGCTAGGAGCTTCCCTGCGCATAGGCGTCGTGTCACGTCTCCTCTCTCCCCTCCGGGGGCTGCGCGAAGGAGAGCGAGAGCGAGGCATGCTGAGGTCGTCAGATCCTCTTCAGCTTCTTATTTACAGTGTCCAAACGCAACAACGAAGCTTCTGTGCAGTGCTAGGCTGTGTGTTGAGTGCGAACCTTGAAAACAGTGATGAAGCCAATTTGCCGTGTTGAAGCCTGACGATCAGCCTGGCGACTCTGGACAAGCGAGACAAGCTTGTTTAGGACATCTACCGTAGATTCAATGTGACTCAGCTTTTACAGACCGTACCCAATTTCTATACGCCTTGGCCATTCCATGCTTAGCCGTCGCATTGTGTTAAGCGCTTGCGCGGGCTGCACAAAGTAATTACTCTCCAGCACATTGTTGATACTTCTTCCAGGTTGCGCAGCCAAGTCTAAGTTGGTTTAAGACTCGTTGTCGCTGCCTAAGGGCAGCAGGAGCTGCTGAACATGTCGATCTCCAAGACCAGCAAGCTCTTGCAATACATCAACTATCGTAAGTTCGACAGCTGTTGCCAAGGGACTCCCAGATGTGCAGCAAATCGAGCGTGCTCACTTTTATTATCCTGAATGCAGGCATGCGAGTCACAATCCTGGATGGAAGGCAGATCGTTGGCAGGTACCCAAGACTGTTGGATTCCACCAAGAACTGTTGTGGTGTGGATTTGAATGCTGAGCATCTTTGCATTGCTGCAGGTTTATGGCATTTGACAGACACATGAACCTTGTACTTGGTGACTCTGAGGAGTTTCGCAAGCTTCCACCAAAGAAGGGCAAGTCAGACGACGAGGTCAGTCATTTGCGCACATGTTGCACAAAACTTTTGCACGTTCGCCCGTTCACCAGCTCATGATGCTGAGCTACGCATGCATAGAATAGTTCTGATATGGCGTATCTGCTGTCTTGCAGCGAGAAGAGCGAAGAGTGCTAGGGCTTGTTCTGCTGCGAGGGGATGAGGTCATATCATTGACAATAGAAGGGCCCCCTCCTGCAGATGAGTCCAGAGCTGGCAAAGGCCAAGTTGCTCCTGTAAGCATTGCTTCTCTTGCATCATTGGAATGCAGAGTGTTCACATATGTAAACCCTTGTATCAGCTGTGCCCCTGTTATAGTGTCTTCGGGGACATGCCAAGCTGCAGTCAACTACCATTGAGACACACTCTTGTGCACCAAGTTCCATGCAAGCCAGTAAATTTCCCCTTTAATTCACAAACTGCAGGGCCAAGTAGCATGTACATCGTCTGGTACACCTCAGTTACATTGGAAACCTGCCTGCAGCAGCTGTTGAGAAGTCATAGCACATTCCCATGAGGGCACGTTCCCTTTGGTGTTTCCAGCACAAGGCACAGATGTTACATGAGCTTCAACACAAACACGCCTGTTGTGCCAGTCCTGGATTGCAATGATCAGCATGCCATGTGTTGTAGGGAGGCCCTGGAATGGGTAGGGCAGCCGGCAGGGGCATGCCAACACCTGCTCCTGGCCAAGCACCAGCTGTAAGCCCTCCTGTTGCCCCTGGGCGCATTTGAACATCCCTGCTGTTGGTCTCTCTTCACCTGTGCATGTGCAGCTTGCATCTTGTTCTTGTGATTCGAAGCAATGCATTACGCTTGATCTTTGACTATACAGAGAGATTAGTTTTTTTGTTGACTGAAGAAGATCAGCACGTTTCATGGCATGGTATCCCAATGCTTCCCAGGACTTGTGACTAGCGTTGCTTTTCCCTTGATTATTGCTTAAACGCTAGGAATGCATTGAACAGTCATAGCAAGGTGTGTGTTGTGGATGTCTAGGGTCTGGCTGGGCCAGCACGCGGGGTAGGAGGCCCAGCCCCTGGAATGATGCTTCCCCGCCCCCAAGTCCAAGCCCCCCCTGTCATGCGCCCCCCTGGCCAGATGCCTCCTGGACAGCCAGGTACTTTGTATGCAATCAGCACTTGCGTCAGTACGCAGAGCGTGCATACATGGGTGATCGCTTAGGTGGTTTCTTGATGGCGTACAATCATGCAAGCATGGAGTGCAAAATTGACAGCAGCTTGGATGTGCTTGCTTCTACAAAAAGCTGATGGGGCTCATTTGACCAGCTTGAGCACCTGCGCAGCATGTGGGTAGTTTGACTGTACAGGCCCGAACAGCCAATCTAGCTGTATGAGTTGCCGAGCTATGTGTTAGAGACATTGACTGAGCACATGGCTGCAGGTGGCCCTCCAAGGCCAGGCATGCCCCCTCCCCAATTTGCACAGAGGCCCCAAGGGCAGGGGCCCCCTCAGTTCATGCCCCCTGCTGGCTTCAGACCTGGCATGCCCCCTCAGCGACCCGGCATGCCGCCCCCTGGCATGCCTCCCCCAGGAGTAAGTATCCATATCATGCAATGTTTGCTTTTCATGACTATGCGTGTTCCTGTGTGTCCAAGCATTGATGTAGTGTATATCTTGCCCTGGTAGATTGGACAGTATTTGTGATTGTTGATGAATGCCTGCCTGGCTGAGTTTTGCTGCAAGGTAGTAAACGCTTTTACCTGCTTGCATGATTACTGGCTATTGGGAATGCGCCAGCATTCAGCCTGCATCTTTGGTTTATGCATGCACCCACACATGTTGCTTGCTTTATATGGGATGCAGTGAGCCATGGTTTGTATGTTTTGCAGATGCGGCCAGGGATGCCACCCCCAGGGTTCCCAGGGGGACCTCCCCCAGGCTGGAGGCCAGGCATGCCTCCAGCACAAGCTGGCGCTCCAAGGCCTGGATTCCCAGGCTTCCCACCACAACAATGATACATGCCTTGATGCCGTGACAGCTTGTACACAAAACACACACTCAGGACCCAGCCAAGCATTCTTTTGCTTATATGTGAGAGCAGCAGAGCAAGCTCTGTGCCACACATTGGTGCTGGGCCTCATTCACCCTGCATTTGGGTGTTTAGTAGCCACATCATCTGAAGATGAGCGTATTATCACTGGGTGTTGCATAGTCAGCAAAAATGCTGCTTTTGGTCCCAAAATTGAATTCACAGCAAATATGTTGCCTTGTAATTGACATACCCGATCTCATAATTTACAGAGCACACTTCATTATGCTTTGCATTGTCAATCACCTTTGGCTGTATGCAGCACGCAACCAGACGAGCAGATTGTCACACACAAGACTTGCATTTTGTCCCCTTTGACTCTACATTGCCACATGCTCCGCTGCTGGCACTAAGCCTTCATTGGGAGATCCGGTCAACTACGTTATTTGGTGATGGTGAGCAGCAACTGAGTGCTGGGAGAAGGTGGTGACTGTTTCAGTGGGCAGGCCTCAGGAGGCAACAGCTATTTTCCGCCTGCGGCTTTGGCTTGATCCCGCTCATCTACATCTACTGGAATGCCATCAAGCTTCTTCAGTTGCGGCAACCGCTTCAACACCTGCAAAATCATCCAATGTTGCCATATTGATACCTGCAAGCTAGGCGTGCAAGGTCGATTGCATGAATGCAAGGTTGATTGCATGAATGCAAGGTCGATTGCATGAACACTCCAGATCATGATGATCCAGTTTCTGTCACAGCTATTGTTTGAGGTAAAGTCATAGCGTGTACGTGCAGTGTTACTGGTCCAGGCATGAGAGCAAAAATGTGCTGAGCAGGCCAAAGGATTGCAAACCTTGTAGGGTGAGGTGCAAATCAGTGTGCTGATGCTAGCTGAATGCAAAAGATACACCAGGCTTGTTCAGTGTCATGGTGAGGAGCAGCAGAAGCAGACCTCAATCCTGTACTGCTGGGTCTCGCCCTTATCCTTGAACTCATTATACAGAGGGTTCCCAACCAACAGCAGCTCTTCCAGGGCTGTCAAGCCACCTAACCGCTCAACTTCACTCCATGCAGCAATCTTGTTGTTGGACAGCAGAAAGACCCTCAATGCTCCAAGCTTTTCTGTGCCAGTCTGCATCAGCAGTGTGTGTGTGAGTGTGTATGCCTTCACTGCCGGCACAGGCATTGTGCAGCTAAGGGGGATAATGCGTAATACACTGTACTGGCAAAAGAAGTGTAAATACGACTCTGTGCAAACAGCTGATACCCACAGCTATACAAATCATAGATGATGAAATGTACCAGGCGCTCCAGCACATTATACGATATCCAGAGCTCTTCAAGCGTTTCTGCTACACTGTCCAGGTTTTCTATCTTTTTTATCTGATTGCGCCCCAGAGCCAATATCTTCAAGTTTTCCATGCCAGACAAGCTGCTAATCTTCTCCAGACTGTTTGTGGACAACGACAACTGCCTGCAATACAGTTCAAGAGTCTTGCTCCTGCTTGTGATCAGACACGCTTTGTTTGGTACTTTCTGGACCCTTGGCAGCCTTTGCCCCGCATAGGCAGCTCGACGAGCTCAAGGCGCTCACTTGCATGCTTTTAACGAGGACAGGCTTGCATCCATCTTGTCAATGGGGGGAACTTGGCCAAACAGGAGAACCTGCAGGTGTGGTGGGTTGATCAGTTGCCCGACGGCCCGTGAGTTATTGCTGAGCAGCAATCATCTCAAAGACAAAGAGGACGTTGTACTTTGTCTGTTTCAGCAGCCACAACCCCTTTGGCCTTCTCAAAATTGGCTATGGCCTCTTTGCATGATGTTGACTTGGCCATGTCTAGCGAGAGCTAACAGGCGTAAGCTGTGTCTACATGCACAGGCGTTGGCTCCCAATACAAGCACGCGAATGGCTTGTCAGCATCAGTTATTATTTTCGCAAGTGTCCGGGGGCGGGATCGCCTGGTTGATGAGGGCAGCAAGATCCGAATTCCGTATTCGAGCAATTCTGTCCAAATTGCATCAGGGCTTTAAATTTCAGCAGTGTCCTGGTCAACATTCAGTGTTCTTGCATCCTGACGCCGAAGGCACATTTACAGAATAATGCTTTGCTGTACCAGGTAGAGTAAGGTACAGTGTAAAGCAGAGTTCTTTGGCGCTGCCCAGCAGGTCCAGAGCCTGCTATGCAAGGTGCACATCATCTCCTGTACGTGCCCCAAATAAAGGGGGGGAGGGGTCTTCGTAGTATACCACCATAACATGCTATCCATTGGCTATTAGTTGGACTTCTGACATTGTGCAATACAAATGTGTCATGACTTGAAGCTACTGTTGTTCCTTAGAAACGAAATGACTTTCATCTTCTACAACTTCCAGTCAAAGATGTCTAGACTATTGTACTGAGGCAAACGAATTAGAGAGCCTAATTTGCATCATCAAACAGGAGTAGATCTATGTTGACATTAAGCATATGGCTGTCTATACTGCACAGTGGGCTCAGCGCTTGCTCTAGTTCTTTGTGGCATCAAATGCAGAGAATGAAGACTGTGCGGGAGCAACATGCTACAGAAGGCGATGGTTGCAGCATATATGCCCTTGCACCTTTGTCTTGTATCAGCCCCCAATATACATTTTCATGCAACAAAAATGCAGAGACCTTTATGAAACTCTCCCTGTGAGGTGGTGTTGAAATAACACCATTTGAGTCGTGTGAGTGCTTTCAGTTGTGAAGCTTAAGCACGTTCTCCACGAATGCGGCGGGCAAGCTGGATGTCCTTGGGCATGATGGTAACACGCTTGGCGTGAATAGCTGCCAAGTTGGTATCCTCAAACAGGCCAACTAGGTAAGCCTCTGCTGCCTCTTGAAGCGCTAGCACTGCTGAAGATTGAAACCTCAGGTCAGTCTTAAAGTCTTGAGCGATTTCACGAACCAGCCGCTGGAAGGGCAGCTTGCGGATCAGAAGCTCGGTGGATTTCTGGTACTTCCTGATCTCACGCAGGGCGACAGTTCCGGGCCTGTATCTGTGAGGCTGCAACGGACAATAACACCATGTTACTACCCTCATGTCGAACAGGGACACACGCGGATTGCAAAACAACAGCAAGTGCAACAAGTGTCAACAAGGTACGCTCGTGATACCTTCTTGACTCCTCCTGTGGCAGGTGCGCTCTTGCGTGCAGCCTTTGTGGCCAGCTGCTTGCGAGGTGCCTTGCCACCAGTAGACTTGCGAGCTGTCTGCTTTGTACGAGCCATGGTGACAATACAACAAACTGAAGATTGACAAGACTTCACAGATGGTGGATTGTGCAGCTGTCGAAATCACCGGCACAGCTTTTGAAGGGAGGGCTGCTTTAGATGGCTTAGGGCGTTTGGCTTTGAATCTTGACCGAGCAGGCCTTGTCCCAGCTCATCAAGCCTTAGCAAACGACGCCTTTGAAATAGCTAATCGAGCAACAACTTGACTCACAAAGCCCTGCGTTGCGACCCACATTCTGCAATTGATGCGAACAACTGCTGACTATAAGCTTCTGTTGCGATGGCACCCAAGGCAGCTGCAGAGAAGAAACCTGCTCAGCCAGCCAAGAAGGCTGTGGCCAAGAAGTCCAGTGCTGGTCGCAAAAAGGGATCAAAGAAGGCTGTTGAGAGCTACAAGATCTACATCTACAAGGTATTTGAAAAGTTCATGTAGCTCATCGCCACCCTTGCAGTGATGCCTATGTGCCTACCTGTTTTACAAGACGTTATTTTGCTATTTCTCACCCTGTGGCTCGAGCACTCAGTCAAAGTGATGTCTGTACAGGTCTTGAAGCAAGTTCACCCCGACACTGGAATCTCCTCAAAGGCCATGTCCATCTTGAACTCCTTCATCGCTGACATCTTCGAGAAGATCGCAGTTGAGACCGCTTCTTTGGCCCGCTACAACAAGAAACCCACTGTCACATCTCGGGAAATTCAGACTGCAGTCCGTCTCATCTTGCCTGGCGAGCTTGCCAAGCATGCTGTGTCAGAGGGCACCAAAGCTGTGACTAAGTTCACATCTGCCTAAAAGCTCACTGCACATCCTCAAATGGTGTTATTTCAACACCACCCTATACATGGAATAAATGTGGACTTTATATGTCTGGTGTTCACATGATGGCCACTATATGCTGCAGTACACAATGAGCATATCTTGGAGCAGTTGGTCAAATCTCACAAGAGTGCTGTCTAAATTTTGCTGCTTGCAAAGACAAGGATGGGATTTGTGGGTATCTATGACGAAGCCAAGAGTGTATTGTTCAGTAGTGTGAGCATTTGCAGTGACCAGGACAGTATTGGACAGTCTCATAATTTTCTCATGAGATTTCCTGTACTTGCATACCAGTTGATACATACATTGCTCGGGGCCTAAAGCTAAGGCGTTGCCATGGCTCATATGCATACACTTCAGTGGATAATTTTCCTCCACAGCATTTAGGCCTCACAGCCAGAGTGGAGAATCTGACCCTGCCTTATCTCTGTTGCTGTCACAATCAACAGCAACTAGACAGCACACCACATTATCCCCGCTACTCACACACTGTAATTACATACCCTCAAGTTGTTTGTGTTTTCACGTGCACTACGCTCTTCACCAAGTCATAGTGGTTGTAGCATCACATACCTGTCTGCAGCTTAATGCCATGTTGAATAAGCACGGTCTCTGATCAGCATACACGGTCGAGATGCAACATTGGCGTGCAATAACAGCATACTTGATCGAGATGTGCCATATGTATTGTACTGTACGAGTGGTACACACAGCTAATGGCTTTGCTATATTCCAACAACAAGTACCGGACTGCGTGTCATCTATTCTGTGTACATATATGCCCAGAAAACAGTACATGTACTGTGTGTAGTCATAAACACGGACACAATTGTTGAACCTCCAATCTCAGCTGTATGTGCATTGTGCTGAAGCTTGTGGACAATTGTCTGGATTGTTAGCCTTAGCCCAACCAACAGCAACAGAGTTTGACGCTACAATTTCTTGTCAGCAACTTCCAACATGAGCAATTGACTGCGATCACAGCTGCCGCAGTCATGCAAGGCTGCGCAATGCACTAAAATGTATCCCGGAAGCTGTGCATGTTGTGTCTAACGTATTGCCTATGATTGAAGCATTACACCGGGCTTTGCAGGTCTGCAAATCAGTGCATCCTTGGGGACATGTGTGAGATTCAATCCAGCAGTAGAACAGTAGAGACGGTATCAGCAATAGATTGTGTGTTGTAGACCAGTTTCAGTTTAGCTTTGCAGATGATGTGTAAGCAAGTGATTGGTTGTCACCAACTTTGACGTACCAAGCTGAGTGGGGTGAAAGAGTAAGTTTTCTGAGCAACAATAGCACCAGTTGACATATATAGCACATTCATGTTGAACAGGACTGTGCTCCTAGGAGTACATCAGGCACGGAACTTATTTCACTGCATGCATGTCTAAGTCATGATTGGCACAGCTGCATTGCTGTGCCGTCAGCAAGCATAATATGCTCAACCTCGCTGCAGAACACTTAAACTACAGGTCTGGGTGTTGCAGCTCTTTCCTGGCTCATAGCAGCGTATACGTATGTACTCGCTTGCACATCAGTTTGCCTGCTCAGACAATACCTTTGACTGAATGCACATGCAACATGTTTGAATACAGGCTGTATTGTACAGCCCTTGAGAGTGTCTATCACATGTGAACGGCAGCTATTGGCTATCTCCATGGATAGTGTGCGAGTATTTGTTGCTGAGATGGTCTCCAAGGCTCGAGCAAGGATATTTCTGAAGTGACAGACACCGTCCAAGGACATTGCTGAGCATGTACAGGGTGCTCAAAACCTAGTAGTCTGCACAGGCAGAATAATGCTCCTCTCATGGTGGTGTTGAAATAACACCATTTGGGATATGAGAAGGTAGCTACCTATAGGACTGTTTTAACCGCCGAAACCGTACAAGGTACGCCCCTGTCTCTTCAAGGCATACACCACGTCAAAGGCAGTGACCGTCTTGCGGCGTGCGTGCTCTGTGTATGTGACTGCATCCCTTATGACGTTCTCGAGGAAAACCTGTGTGACCAAGAAAACAGAAGTCAGTTAGGCATTTGGGCGTATGCTGTGCAACTTTTTAAACAAGTGAAGTATGCACCTGTTTAGACAACTGAAATAGACGATGTGCAAATGCAAAGTAGTGGGCGTCAGCTGGTACTTTGAAAGTACCTTGAGCACACCACGAGTCTCCTCATAGATCAGGCCGGAAATACGCTTAACACCACCACGACGAGCCAGACGCCTGATTGCTGGCTTGGTGATACCCTGGATGTTGTCACGGAGCACCTTCCTGTGACGCTTGGCGCCTCCCTTTCCAAGACCTTTTCCTCCTTTGCCTCTGCCAGACATGACGATGCTTTGTTTCTGATGCTAGACAAGAGGCTGTGTGAAAGGGCGTGAGATGATAAGCGGTTGTATGGCAAGGTGTTCAAACGAGGACGCAGTTGATCTTTTGAAGAGCAGCTGGACGCTCACAACGCCCTCACAAAAATCGGCCCTGGCTATATTTTATCGAGCAGCCCCTGTAATATCAGTATTCAGACTTATCAGAGATTCTGCTTATACTGTCAACTTGACCGAGCAGCCTTTGTAACACCCATTCGTTGCGGTAGGCAGGATAAGTAGCTCTTGACTTGCGCGTCCTAGCATATCACAACTCCCATCTATTGCTCGCTATCTCTAGCATCAGCAGTTTTTCACTTGTACCCTTCTACAGCCTATCGGCTACCATGTCTGGTCGTGGCAAGGGAAAGGCTGCTGGTAAGAAGCAAGTCAGCAGGTCAAGCAAAGCAGGTCTACAATTTCCGGTGGGCAGAATCGCTCGTTACCTCAAGAAGGGCAAATTTGCCACCCGCATCGGTGCTGGAGCTCCGGTGTACCTGGTGAGCTTTCGTCGTAAAAGCTAAACCTTTCGCATCAGGCAGTCTGTTAGTTGAACTGGTCGTGCTGCAATAGCCCCTGCAAGGCAACAAACTTCTAGCATTGATATGTGCTTTCAGGCAGCGGTGCTCGAGTACCTCGCTGCTGAGGTTCTTGAGCTGGCAGGCAACGCCGCTCGTGACAACAAAAAGACCCGTATCGTACCTCGCCACATCCAGCTAGCTGTGCGCAACGACGAAGAGTTGAGCAAGCTGCTTGGAGCTGTTACCATTGCTGCTGGTGGTGTCCTCCCCAACATCCACAGCGTTCTTCTGCCCAAGAAAACCGGCAAGAAGGCTGAGGAGTAAAGATTCTTGTCCTGATTTTACCCAAAATCAAATGGTGTTATTTCAACACCACCCACTGGCAAAAGTCTGTACGCTGCGCAAAGATGCCAAGGTAGCCCTGTCAGCAAGGACAAACAGTTGTTGCCAGTCAAAAACGATGAAGACAGGCTGTCTCAAGAACATACAAGAGTGCAACATACTTGCAAGCAATTGCTTTGCAATGACTAGTCAGTACTGATGGGCATGCTGTCATACGGTGCTGCTATAACGAACTCCTCTGTACGCTAGTGCCCTGATCATTGTTCATCTGCATGCCTGCCGAGCTCAGGAATCACATGCAAGGTAGGGTGGTCATGTTTTTCGCCATCAGTATTGACCTGATTGTCAGAGTCTTGGTTCAACACAGTGCACAATAGACATTGCGATGTGCCGCCTGTACAAGCCTTAACATCACCGCCATATGCTTAATGCAGGAGCAACCGACATAACATCAGTATAGCAGTCAATTGCTCAATGATTCATTTCACACAATTGCAATTTTGTGTAGTAAGACTACAACTCTGTTTCAGAAAAGGGCTCACAGATTGGCCCATGGGTTCAGCACAACACTAGCTAATCTGAGTCTGCAGCTTCTGTTTTGTTGGCCTTGTATGCAGCCATTTGCTCTTCATATCTGCGCTTGTCTTTGGCAGCTTGTTCTTCAAATTCCTTCTTGTCATCTGCTGAGACGTTTTTCCACTTCTCTCCTAGCACCTTGGCAATCTCTGTAAAGGCAATACCTGGATTTTCCTGTTTGACCTGCAGCATCACACTAGTCATGGCACTGGTCTTTTCTTTGCTATGGTTGTTTCACATTTGCATGCTGCTGCCACTTATCATGTTAAACATCCAATCAACACAAAGTCACAAATGCAGTGTGCTCAGCATCCTATAATCAGATTCTTTGCTATGGTTGTTTCACATTTGCATGCTGCCACATGGCTTGCTTATCAAACTCAAAGTTCAACCAGCACAAAGTCACAGATGCAGTGTGCTCAGCACTTTATAATCACATGTCTGAATCAACACATAAGTATAGAACTAGAATAGACCAGCTAACAAATGTGTTTCTCTGCGTAGTCCACCAGAAAGGTGATGCCTATCAAGCGTCACGCAAATGTAAAGCAGATGCAAGCATACCTTTTCTCTGTTGGCCTGGCTGAAGAACATGAAGGCTGACAAACCCCGTTTGGGCTCATTCTTGTCCTTCTTCTTCCTTGGCTTCTTGCCCTTAGCCTTGCCCTTGCCACCTTCATCATCTTGAGCATCCTCTGAAGCCTTGGCCTTGGCTTTTGCCTTGCTCTTCTTTGCTGGCTTCTCTGTGCTAGAATCTGGGGTGGGCGTTGGCGTTGACTTGTGCTTTGCCTTCTTTTGCTGCAAGATCATCAATAAATCAAAGCCAATTCACATCATAAGAGGCTTGACCATCCCCAGAGTATGTGCACACCACACGGCTGGTTGACTCAAAATGCATCTTCACACTTGAACAACTTTCTCTGCTGTTTTGACTGCTTTGAGCTTGCATCCGTTTGTGATGAGAGTGGCCAACACATGTGCTTCATTGCTATTTCTGAGGCATTGTACAGTGTCAAATTGCACACACAGGGCTTTTGTGCCAGGCGAGACCTAGCTGGCAGGCTTGCCTTCAGCTGACCATAGCATTTTGAAGGTATCATGAGTGCTGGAAAAGCATGCGCTGTGATGGCAGTCACAGTGAACTGCAGGTATGTGTCTCAAGGGCGATGTCAGGTTCTACAGTGAAATTGGACATGCTCACCTTTGGCTGCTCATCAATCATTTCAGCATCCCCACTTTCAGCATCACTCTCATCTGAGGGCTCGCCTTCATCATCATCTGCGCTCTTCATGTCAAAGTCAGCATCCTCTTCAGAATCCTCATCCAGCTCCCCAGCTGCCTTCATTGACGCCATGCCTGCAGCATGTGGCAGCATACTGGAAATGAAAGCCCAAAAGGTATGATGATGATGATGCAAGCATTCTGTCCTGGCATTGCTTGCCAACACCGCCTGTCGCTGGAATAAGGTTGAAGAGCCAGGTTGCTAGTGACGTTCCATCACATGGTAGGTTTGAAAGTAGACAAGTGACGCAACGTTGCATATGTGTCTTCTGAGATCTGCACATCACATCTCACCCAGCAGTATGATGCTGTGCTTGATGTCAAGGTGCGTGCTCAGAAACTACTGAAGGTATGTCATTGCTGTTGAATATCTGCTGCGCAGTGCTGGAGCCTGTGTCTGTACAAGAAGGGAATTTGTATGGAAAGCCCTACACATTGCGATCCACATTGAAATGAGGGCAGAGAATTTGGAACACCTTGACAGCGGCTGAGAAATGACCTTGGCAGTAATACTTGACAGTGTCAGCAAAGCTTCTTTGAACACACGAGGCAGATCAAACTATGTCAACAAGATAGAAGCACAAGATCATAGCTGTGGCGTACCTGTGTCAATGTCCTCTCCAAGGTCAATGTCAAGGGCTGGTCTTACAGCCCCGCTAGGGCCCATCTCAGCTTCAGCTACATTCTCAATGCGAAGCCGCTTGGCTTGTATGAAATTGAACAGGTTGTTCCACTCAGACTTCTGGATGCCTCTGAACTGGTACTCCTGCAGAGCAACCCAACAAACGGTGAGCTTGGTTACAATGCAGCAGCTGTCATCAGTTTACTGCCCCATGCCATGGAGCAGCTCTAGCAATTGCGCAGCTCAGATCTTGACCGGCTATGTGCAAAATTATGACTGTCCACCCAGCAGTGGCTGCAGACCAGTTGGCATCAAGGCTGGGCATGCCACATTCTTCACTGTTGCTTGACATGTGCAGCGATCACTTGGCTGTCAGCCATTTTTGCACTTTGCAATTCCAGATGACGAACAGATTTCTCTGCAAACCAAACAGCATGCTAAAAGTGCTGCACAGGCAAATGTTCCTGCCTCACAGTACCTCATTAGGCAAGAAGATGACACAATCTGCCATCATCATACCAGGTGGATCAAGTGACGGCAGCTGGTGACAGCTGGCAGTGCAGGCGTGATGACATGTCAGTCAGCATTGCTGACAAAACAGCACACCTGGTCTGCTTGCATACGGATGGAGAGGTCAAAGGTCTTGGCACTGGCAGCCAGCATGCCACCGCCCTGCCGCAGAAACTCCACACTCTCTATCTCATCGTGCACCAGCAGGGTGGGAGGCTTCTGGACATAGAAGAAAGCGCGCTCCAGAGGGTACAGATAGCCGTCATCTGCCTGCACAGGTGACATGAAGACTTTTGACATATAGGTGCAGCTGCTGTTTCACTGGAAGGTTTGTGCAGTGAAGGTGTGTACATATTTGGGAGCATGCTGCCGAGCATATATCCTGCAGCTTCAAAAGCATATCGGGGTCGCACTCAACTGTGTTGGACCATCCACCAAACGTGCAAAAGATTTCAGATGGAGCTTTCAAATTTGCATTCCCACAGTGACAGGACCTGATATGGGCAGTTTCCAAGATGCCACCTTGATGTTGGGACAAGATTGTTCATGCACGTATGCTACAAAACAGAACATCTCAGCAGACTTGCTTGCATGTAGCATGTCATGGATACGTCGCCTGATGGTCAACTGACAACAGCAGGGATGGGTCACCTTGTAAGAACACCGCACAGCATAGCCAGCGCCATCTGCTGTTCTGAAGACGGATGGCTTGGTCAACTTGGTGGCAGCCAGTCCCCTCAAGGTCTTACTGAACACATCCACCGCAGAGCCCGATAGTGACTGCTGCAGTTTGCCACCACACTGCAGGCAGACATTTGACAATTCAAGAGATGACATGCAACGGGTAGTGCTACAGCCTGCCAATACATGGCAGGTAGACATCACAAGAGCCAATGGCCCTGCATGGGGTAGGGCCTTAGCCTAGGCAGGGGCGTATGTGTATGCCAGCAACCATTGGGGGGTCTGCCTTGTACACTAGGCCAAGCACAACTCAATCAATCGCAGGCAGACATCTGACAGTACATGGTGACATGCACATAAGGCACACTGATAGCAACTGCTGCAAGTTGCCACTACACTGCAAAGAAACATGTAACACTGCAAGAAGGGAATCAAACATGAGGCTGCTGCAGCTGAATGATCCTCAGGGATGGGCAATGTTCTGTATTTTGAATTGCACAGCCAACACAAGGTTAACACAATGCAGTCTCCTGCAGGCTGATGCCTACTTCATCTGCTGTTACAGTCACAGGATAATTGCCTGAGGGTCATGCCAAAGGACGCCACAGCTTCAAGAACAGTTGAGTGCCTTTTGCTTGGTTAACAGTCAGTACCAGCTTGCCCTGTCTCAACATACATCTGCTGTCTAGTGTTCAACTGGTTACCTTTTCATTCTTGGCCTCAAGCTGCTCCTCGGTGATCTCCAGCTCGACGTTCATCTCCTCATCATTGTTGAACTGACACAGTATGTGAGGGTAGTAGGTCTGGCCCTTACGGATGGGGGGGTCCAGGGAGATGACAACCAGGGTCTGGGGCACATTCGACTTGGGCAACACAAACAGACGCACAATGGAGTCGTACTGTATTCGGTAATCTTGTGCCTGCAACACAAACAGCAAAAGCTGTATGCAACATTGCAAAAACTGATTTCACACAGGCAGTCCCAAATGAGCAGCAGTGAACCAAGCTGTCAGCCATAAATTCAGCATGACAAACAATTATCATTAGTGTCAATCCGGATTCAGCATGGGCAGACTGATCTAGTACACATGCACATCTGTGCAGAACAACAATTGCTATGCCTGCCACGCCATTGATGCACACTGCAGAGCAGGCTCAAGAACACACTGAAGCTCAAAGCACTGGCAGGTTACATCACAAACATCTGCTGACATCTCAAGACTGCTGCAAAGCTGCAAAATTCCTATGCTGCTGACTAGCTCACCTGCCCAGTCAGCTTCAGTGAGGACAAGTACATTTCCACATCAAAGCGGCCACGAGGTGCGAGGAGGGACATGGTGTCAAAGGTGACCACAGCACTGCCAGTGGCAGCGCCAGCATCTGTGAACTGCACAATCTGGTCATGCAGCACCTGCACCAGAACACGCTGTAGTCATACCACAATCACACTGCAATGATGACACAGTGTTGCACAGCACAGCACGTCAACCTAAAGATTAGGAGATAAGTGCAGGTGTCAAAGCCAACTCAGCGCTACTGTGCATCATGATCATGTCAGGTGCAGCATTGCCTGATGAGCAGTATCAAGTGAATGTCAAGCCGAGGTAAAATCTGTGCTATGACCAACTTGTTGGCGTCAGAGCAGCAACTTGAGGTCATCAAGTTTGCGCCAGACTGATCATGCAACATCACATTGATCACAAAGCTTTGTGCTGACCTCAGCAGCTGAGGTAGTCTCCTCTCCTCCAAATCTGTCATTCTCCTTTGGAACATGAAAGGACATCTCAAACAAAGCATCCTCTTGATCGCCTCCTGCTGTGTCGTCAGCAGGAAACTCCAGCATCACATCGTCCCTGCCCTTCTGGACCTGTACTGCAAACAGGGAAGGCTTCTTTGCCCAGACTTGTGGCAATGCAAGATGTGAGCAGCAGCATATAAGAACAGCACTGTGTGCTGACGACGGACAACTGCCCTGCAATGCATACTTGGTGGTTGGAAGTGATATGCTAAGTCACACACACCTGGCCCACATCTGTCAGGGGTATTCGGAATGCTGGCTTTCCTGCCACGTTAAACACAAGGGTGGAGCCATCAATGACAGCATCGCCCCAATTGCGCCCACTCATTGACAGCTCCTTCTCCTACGTTTTGCACACACGCTGCTGTTGATATTGTTACATGCTGAGAACTGTTTATGATGAGACTGAGTGTCCCACATGCTGCTGTGCAGGCCGCAAGCCATGTGCTACTGCCGTTCCAAAATGGGTTGTTCTGTTTCTGTTTTCGGACTGTTCAATACATCTGTGAGTGCTGCAAACAGCAATTACAAATGTATTGAACAGTGCCAAGAGGCAACAAGAAATATCATCTCCATAGAATGCAGCGGGAGAGACTGAGGATCTGAACTCAAGAGGTGTGTGAGAGCAGCGCAAGATGCAGCACTTGTTGCAGCCATGATGTGTCAATGCATGGCAAAGCAGCATATTGTCAGCCACACAATTGTGTCTATGTTGCACAAGGGATTGCAACGCCATTACAGTTCAGGAGTAAAGATACACACCTCAATAGGCTTGTCATGCGTGTCAGTGACTTGCCGGATTTGGTCCAAGTCCTGCAGAGCAGTATACAATGACAGGAGTGCCCACAAGGAGAGCATGCTCAGCATAGCTCAAGAGGCATATGAGGCCTGGAGTCAGACTTTGACAGCTATACCTGGTCTCGAAAGCCGGTGAAGTTGGTTGTAGCGCCACTGTTGCCCTTCACTCCCAGTTGACATCCACGTGCAACCTTGGTCCATATGAACTTTTCGATGTCTGCACCACACTGAAATACTCAAGATGGCATGCATGGAATATGATGGCTGTTCCAGGCTGAAGGAGTTCAGGCTGTGTAAACCTAAAGCAGACCTTTGATGGGTAGCTCGACAGTTTTGCCGGCTCCTGCGCCAGTCTTCTTCCAGAAGAAACCTGCTGTAGTTATTTTTAACTGGCCTTGGCTCTGCAGTGTTTAAGATGAGGTTGATAGTCAAGCGATCAAAGGGAGAATCTTGCCTCGCAACAGCCAGTAAGCATACCGTGCCGCTTCTGCTACCCAATGAGATGTTGCCGAACTGATGTGTGCCTTCAGACATGCTGATGCCAACGGCGGCTGCGTATCAATGAGCCAAGTCGCCTAACTGGGTG
>JAABUK010006219.1_pt1 | contig 17973 bp, 15 predicted proteins | sample 5559141 | NCBI WGS metagenome assembly JAABUK01 (sample SAMN10711869, study PRJNA513367) | rock metagenome | isolation source: Antarctica rocks | place: Antarctica: Victoria Land, Pudding Butte nord | collected 2016-01-03 | reverse complement strand
GGATATAGAAAGCCTCGTCTGCACCGTTGCGCCCGCGCTTAATTCAACCGTGCCCGTCCGCCGTGCCGAAGTCGCGGCCGAAAGCGCCATAGAGGTCGTTGCCCAAGGGCTGGCGGACGGCCCCGTGACCAGCACATCGGCGACGTAGCCGAGGTTCGCCACCGTCGCGAGCATCACGTCAGACAGGGCCAGAGTGACCTCCTGCCCGCGGCCGGTGCGGCGCCGCGCGCGTTCCGCAGCGAGGTAGCCGGTCGCGAGATACAGGCCCGCGGCCACGTCCCAGGCGGGCAGCACGTGGTTTACCGGCCCGTCGCCACGCCCCGTCGCCATTGGAAAGCCGCTGGCGCAGTTAACGGTGTAGTCGATGGCGGCGCCGCCATCGGCATTGCCGGTCAGGCGCAGCATAATGAGGCCGGGCCGCTTGGCGCAAAACGACGCGTAGCTCATCCACCCGCCGGAAGGGAGATTGGTAAGTAGTGCGCCCGCGTCCTCGCCCGGCGCTGCGATCAGGGCGCTGGCCAGCTCCTGGCCCTGTGGCGTGTTCAATGCCAGGCAGACCGACCGCTTCGCCTTGTTCAGGCTGGCCCAATAAAGGCTGGTTCCGTTCGGCGCCAACGGCCAGCGCCCGATATCGATGTTACCGCCGATCGGGTCGATTCGGATCACATCCGCCCCCAGCTGCGCCAGAGTGTCATGCCGCCCAAAGGCGCCGCGATGAACGCCGACACCTCCACCAGACGCAGCCCGGCCAGGATGCCCGTCATGCCGACACCTCGAACGCGGCTGCCACGATCGCGGCCTGGTCCGCGTCATGGTCGTTATGGAACGACCCGGCGGGCGAGCCGGACTCCGCGCGGCCCGCATACAGCATTGTCGGGAACGCTGCCCCTGCAGCGCGGCGCAACCGCTCGATCCGTCGATCCAGCCATGTCCAGGCGCCCATGTTCTCCGGCTCGTCCTGAACCCACACACAGGGCGCACTGGGCCATCGCCGGAATATCGCGGTGAGCGCCGCCTCCGGCAACGGGAACAGCTCTTCGATCCGGACCACCGCCACGGTGTCCGCTGATCGGGTCGCACGCTCCGCCTCGAGGTCGTAGGCAATCTTGCCAGTGCAAAGCAGGATGCGGTCCACCGTCCCGCTGGGCAGGCTCGCCACCACGGGCTCGAAGGTTCGACTGGGCAGGAAATCCGCGAGTGGAGACACTGCGGCCGGTAGCCGCAGCAGCCGCTTCGGGCTCATGGTGATCAGCGGCCGGCGCTCCGGCGCACAGACCTGGCGCCGCAGCAGATGGAAGTAGTTCGCCGGCGTCGACGGGTTCACGATGCGCATGTTCGTACCCGCGGCCATTTGCAGGAACCGCTCCAGCCTTGCCGAGGAATGCTCGGGCCCTTGCCCCTCGAGGCCATGCGGCAGCAGCACAACGAGGCTCGAGGGCGTGCACCACTTTTCCTCCGCGGCAGCGATGAACTGGTCCAGGATGATCTGCGCGCCATTCGCAAAATCGCCGAACTGCGCTTCCCAGATCGTCAGCGCGTCCAGACGCTCAAGGCTGTAACCGTATTCGAAGCCCAGCACGGCGTATTCCGACAATGGGCTGTTGTACAGCGAGAAGCGGCCGTCCGCGCCCGGCAGGTCCGCCAGGGCGGTGTGCCGGGCCGCCGTCAGCTGATCGACAAGGCTGAAATGCCGATGTGAGAAAGCGCCGCGCACCACGTCCTGTCCGGTCAGGCGCACGTCGACGCCGTCCAGCAGCAGGCTGCCGATCGCCAACGATTCCGCCAAGGGCCATTGGATGCCATTCCCGTCGATCGCGCGTTGCTTCAGCAACCGGCCCATCTTGGGATGCGTCGCCATATCCTCGGGCGTATGCGCCAGCGCTTTGGCGATGTTGTGCAGCCGGTCCGCGTCCACGCCCGTTGCCTGCGGGTCCCGGCCCGGCATGGCGGGATAGCCGCTCTCATTTACGCGGTATTGCGCGCTGGCTTCGTATGCCTCGGCCAAAATGGTGCGGCAGGCCTGGACCTCGGCCTCCACCTGCGCCGCCGTCACCACGCCGGATTCCATCAGCCGCCGGGCGGTTGATGCTACCACCGTCTCCTGACCGGCAATGCGTTGATACAGCACCGGCTGGGTGAAGGTGGGTTCATCGATCTCGTTGTGCCCATTACGGCGGTAGCACACAAAGTCGATCACTGCGTCGCGCCCATGGGTTTGGCGCCAATCCACCGCCACCCCTGCCGCGCGGGAGACTGCGTCTACATCGTCGCCGTTCACATGCAGGATGCAGCTATCGATCGCTCGCCAGGCGCCGGTGCAATAGGTCGAGGTGCGTGCCTCGCTGGGCTCGGTCGTGAAGCCGATCTGGTTGTTGATGATGACGTGAAGGGTGCCGCCTGTGCCGAACCCGGCCGTCCCGCCGAGTTGCAGCGCTTCGGCCACGACGCCCTGCCCGATCACGGCCGCGTCCGTGTGCAGGATTATCGGTAGGACCCGCCCTTGCCCCAGCCGATCCTGCATCGCCCGGGCACGGCCCAGCGCCACCGGGTCCACGGCCTCCAGATGCGAAGGGTTTGCCAGCACCGTCACGTCCACTAAGCCGCAGCCAGTATCCACGGTGGTGCGGTCGCCCAGGTGGTAGGGCACATCGCCCGGGCGGGCCGTATCCGCCGCAAACGGGTGCGCCCCCTTTATCTCGGCGAACAGCCGCGCCGGAGAGCGGCCAAGGATCGTGGCCATCACGTTAAGCCGGCCGCGATGCATGGTGCCGATCACGGCGTGGGTCACGCCTGAAGCCGCCGCCTGGCGCAGGACTTCGCGCAGCAGCACGATAATCGCCTCCGCTCCCTCGGCGCCAAAACGCTTCTTGGTCGGGAACTTGCGCGCCAGGAACTGCTCGAACTCGGCGGCGCGGATCAGGTCGCGTAGCATCGCGGCCGGGTCGCCCGGTGCTGCCGCGAGCCCGGCTGCCTCGAATCGGGCCAGTAGCCAATTGCGCAGCCCCGCATCGTCGATATGCCCGGTTTCGACGGACAGGGGGCCACAATACAGGGTTCGCAGCAGGTCCACCGGGTGGCCCGGAAGTGGCAAGTGCGCGGCCAGCTCCCGCATATCTGGCAAGTCCTGCGCCGACGAGAGCGGATCGACGCGGGCCAACAAGTGGCCCGACAGCCGGATCGCGTCCGCAAGCGCCGCGCTGTGTGCCGCAGTGCCGTTAACGGCCAAGGCGTCAGCGAAATTGACCCCGGTGGACTCGCCCACCAGGTCGAGCACCCCGAACAGACAGCGCCAGCTTTCTTCAACGTTGTCAGGGCAACTGCGGAACCGGTCGTATAGGTTTTCAAGGTAGCCGACACTGGCCGCCGTAAGCGGAGATGACCTTCTGACCATATCGCGCTGTTTCACCCGAACGCCCGTTTCCCGTTACGAACCGTAGGGCCAAATCCAGCGGCGAGCTATTCGGGTTGTGCGATATCAGCTATTACACCGACGAATAGAGGAGATCGGGCCGTGGACGTGGTTGCACTGCGCTCCTTTATAGAGATTGCCGCGAGCGGCAGTCTTTCACGCGCGTCGTCTCGCCTGTCGATCAGCCAACCGACGCTGAGCCGCCAACTCGCGAAGCTGGAAGCGGAGATGCGGACGGAGTTATTCTACCGGCACGGTCGCGGCGTGGCACTAACCGGTAGCGGGCGGCGATTGCTGGATGTGGCAGCCGGGGCACTGCAACAGCTTGATGCAGTGAGGGAGGAGCTTCAGTCGCACAGGCTCGACGAGGTCGGCGAGGTGACAATCGGCACCCCGCCCTCCATTGCCACGACCGTCGGGGCGGATCTGGCGACAGCCTTTGCCGCGAGCTACCCGAAGGCCCATCTGCGGATGCGGGAAAGCTTCAGCGGTGTCCTGCTGGAATGGATCGAGATCGGGCGGCTGGACCTGGCTGTGCTCTACGATGCCCGCCGCGGGACGAACATCCTGACGACCCCGCTTCTGCTGGAGGAGTTGTTCATGATCGACGTGCCAGGCAGCCCGGGCAAAAGCAGGAGCGTAGAGGTCGCGGACCTAGCGGCACGCGCCTGCCTCCTTCCAGGGCCTGGCAACGGGCTGCGGCGGGTCGTTGATGCTGCGTGCTGGTCGGAGCGTATCCAGCCCCAGGTTAAGATGGAGATCGACTGCGTCGCGGCCTTGAAGCAATTGGTCGAACGCGGCGTGGGGTGCACCGTGCTGCCGTTCGGCGCGGTGCACCGCGAGGTGCACGAGGGCCGCCTCCGCGCGCGTCCGTTCCGAAGTCCGGCGATGCAGGCTATGCTGGTAATCGCGACGCCGCCCAGCAAGCCGGTCACGCCGCTGATCCGCTCCGTAATCCGAATGCTGCATCGCGAGGTGGGACGGCTTGCTGCGCTGAACGTGCTGCGAGGAAGCACGCAGGACCTGGCCACCTGGAGCCGCTCCGCCGTCGCGGATACGATTGAGGGCGTTCCCCCCGGAGTGTCCTGACGCCAGGGTGGGCGCGATTGGCCGACATCACCTATGTGCTGAGAGCGGCTGGAGTCTTCTACCTTGCCGTCGCGCTCGACACCCGGGGCCGCAAAACAGTCGGCTGGTCGCTGGCTGACCATCTGCGGGCCGAGTTGGCTGGACGCGATGGAGGCGGCCGTGGGACAACGCCGCGCCAAGGACTGTGTTTCGGCGCAGAAAGGTCGAGAACTGCCGAAGGACGAGCGGCGGCGAGCATCCGCTCTTCGCTCCCGCCCGCGCCAGAGCGGACAGTCCGGTATCGGCCCATGTTTCCCATTGCGCTTGGCATCAATCCCGGTCATTCGAACGTGCGTCCTGAAGCCGTGCACCACCAAATCGCGCGGGGTGGTTTCAGCTTTTAGAAGATGCTCATACGGAACATCGTTCGGCGGTTGCCAGCCAGCCACGGTAGCGCACGACGGGTCCGATCAGCGGCAGCGCGATCGAGACGTCGAAGTGGAACCGCCCGTCCACTTCCCACTCCCGCGCCATCGTCCGAGGGCTCAGGATCAACGGTAGCCGAACTCCGAAAACCGACCAGCCGCGCATCCGCATCGACAATCCCGTGTCATCAGCCGGCAGGCCGAACCGGAACCGAAGGGGCCCGAAGCGCTCGACTAGCTGGCCTTTCGAGGCACTCAACTCGCTGGTGAATGACCGGTCCCCGAAGGCGCGCGTCCAGCGCTCCGTGCCACCCCGCACCGCAAAGTCCACCCGCAGCACGTGGTGGCCCGGCGCAGAGAAGCCGATGATCCTCGCGATGGCGCGCGCCACGACGTTGTCGCTGCCGGTAACCTCCGCCTCGCCCTCGGCCGAGGCGTCGCGCCATGGCTGGTGCATGGCCTGCAAGGTGGGCGGCAGCGTATGAAAGGCAGGACCCATCAACCGTTTGTAGAGGGCTGCCGGTGCCGGCCGGTCCTCGATTGAGATTTTGATCGGCAGGCCGGCGAAGACCGGCGCATAATCCATCAGGTCCAGCGACAGTCCCGCATCACGGGCGCCAGCGGCTTCCTTGCCGGTCAGGATGCGTGCGACCAGCAGTGGGACGGAAAGGGCCGGGATCTCCGGGCCGATGCCCTGGTCGGCGATCAGCGTCCAGCGCCGCTCCACCCGCTCGCCGCGCCGCCCGCCACCCCGCACGCCGAACAGCCGGACGATCATCGCCGAGCGATCGGTGCCCCACTTGCCCGTCATGTGCTGGAGCCGCCCGAGCAACTTCGAAAGGCGCCCGAGGCCGGCGACCCACCCCCATCGCACCACCCAACTGCCCAGCCATAGGGCCAGGTTCTGGACATCAAGCTCGCTCCCGGCCCGGAAGCTGCAGCCGGGGGTGCCCGGCAGACGATCGGGCAGCAGCGCCAGGTCCGGCACGTCAGCCAGCCCCACCAGCCGCCCCCGGATCGGCGCGCTGCCCGGGACGAAGAACCCCTGCCGCCGCATCTCCTGCCAGCCGAACCGTTCGACCCACCGGCCGGCCCGAAACAGGCGCAGGGGTTGCCCCACCTGGCCGAGGATGGCGGCGGCGACCGCCGGGCCGGCCGTTGCCCGGTTGGAAGCGCTGATCGCCATCTCGACCGCATGGACCTGGTCGATGTCTTCCGCGAGCGCACGCACCACTGCCCCAGACAGGGCCGGCACGCTTGAACCGCCCGCAATGACGGCGACTCCTGCCGTCCGCGCCGCCGCATCGAGCGTGCCGATCCCGCACACGAGGTCCCGCCCGTCGGCGATGTCGCAGTAGTGCACGCCGGCCGCGATGCAGGCGCCCGGCACCTGGTAGCCCATCGACTGGAACGGGCCGGAGGCATCGATCACGATTGCCGGGCGCTGCTCGGACAGGATTGGCCCGATATCCCTCCGATCGAATGCCAAAGGTATCGTCCCGGCAACTGCCGAGCAGAAGTGTCGCGCCCTCGTTGCCGACCGGCCGGCAACGATCACCTCGTGCCCGGCCTCGGCCAGCCTGCGGGAGATGCGGGCACCGAACCCGCCATAGCCGCCCAGCACCAGGATGCGGCTCACAGGATGCGCGCCGCCTGCTCACGCGTCGGTAGCCAGCATGTGTCCCGCCGGCCGAACACCCGGTAGCGGTTCCGCGCGACCCAACGGTAAACGCTGTCGCGCAGTGGCCGCGGCACGAGGCGCAGCACCCGGATCGCGCGCCATGGCCATCCGATCCCCTCCCAGATCGCCAGCACGGCGTCGCTGTCGCGCAAGGCGGTTGCGCCGGTGACCACGATCAGCGTCTCGGGATTGTTTGGATCGACGCCGAACTGGCGATAGAGCGCACGCCCAACCTCATTCTGCATCGCTGCTAGACGGAAGTGCCCTTGCAGGTCGTGCTTCAGCACAAACCGGGCGTTGGCCGAGCACAAGACGCAGAGGCCGTCGAAGACGATGATCGGATGCTCATCCAGGTTCGTTTCAGCATCGGCAGCCATTCGAAACCCTAACAGCCGAGCAACCCCGAAGCCAATGAATGTCCGCTTTCCGGTCCCGCAAACCCGATAACTGACCGCCCGCTTCCGTGATGAGTTTCGGACGCCGCTTGGCTTACGAAAGTCTCCGAAGGAGGAAGCCGCGGGCCGGTGGTGGTTGGTATGGCGATTTAGGGGTTGGGCGATGCCGGAGCGGTCGGGCTCGGAGGCAGGGTGATGGGCTCAAACTGAGCACTAACGCGAGGCTGGGCGTGCCGCTTGCCCTGGATTGGACGTCTTCGGTGCCGATCGAGATCGTCAAGTACAGCGTTTGCCGCGTCAAGGAGCAAGCGGCATCGCTGCCCGCCATTGGGAGCGCGGAAGCAGGTGGCAGCCGCAGCCTTCCTTGCTTATGGTTGCCACAGTGCCCCACTGTCTGCCCGGTCGAGAAAGGTTCGCGATGCCGCGACTTCCATGCACGCCCAAGCCGGCTGGCGAGGCGGTTCTGGTCCTGCTTCTGCTGTTGGCGCTGGCGGGATGCGCTAGCGGCTCCGGCCAGGCACGCTGGGACGGGCGGCGCGGCTACGATGGCAGCGGTGACTACGGCTACGACCTCGATGCCCCCCGCGCGGCGGCGTACGAGGCCCGCGCCAGCCAGGGCTACCCGGCGCCCGGACCGCCGAACGACCCCTGGGGACCCCACATCCATGAGGCCGCCGCGCGCTTCGGGGTGCCGGAGGCCTGGGTCCGCGCCGTCATGCGCCAGGAGTCCGGCGGCCGGCAGGCGGGCGCAGACGGCGCCCCGGTCACGTCGAGCGCCGGCGCCATGGGACTGATGCAAGTCATGCCGGGCACCTACGCCGCCTTGCGGCAGCGGCACGGCTTGGGTGCCGACCCTTACGAGCCACGCAGCAACATCCTGGCGGGCACCGCCTACCTGCAGGAGATGCACGCCCGCTTCGGGGCGCCCGCGTTCCTCGCAGCCTACAACGCCGGACCGGACCGGGTGGAGGCGTATCTGAGCGGCAGCACGATGCTGCCGGACGAGACGGTGAGCTACGTCGCGGCGATCGGCCCGCGGATCGGCATGCCAGGCAGCTTCGGGCCGGGCGGCTCCGGCCAGCCCGATGTGATCCAGGTGGCGGCGGCGCCGGCCCAGCCCGGGTCCGCCGACGCCGCTTACGCCGGCGGCGGCATGACCGGGACCGAGTATGCCGCGGTGCGGCGCTGAAGCCGGCTTCGTCCCGCGACCAGTTTGGTGGATGAGGGCAGCAGCTTTACCTCCCTCGCAGGATCAGCAAGGGACCACGCACCTGAGGCAGTTGGCTGGAGGAGGGACTACAGCGCCGGCGGAGACGCTGTCCGGCCTGGTCGAGCGCGTGACCTACCACAACCCAGGCTGCCCGTGGCCGATCTGACACGGGTGACGGTCGAACTGATCGAGGTCGGGGCCGGGCGCCGAGCCAGCGTGAGGCGCTGCGCCTGGCCGTGGATGTCGAGGTGCTGGTCATCACCGGCGGCCCCGGCGTGGGCAAGACGACGCTGGTGCGCTCAGTCGCATCGGGGGCGAAAGGCGATGCACCTCGAAAGGTAGGCCATGGCCCCAAGCGCGGGCACGGAGGCCAGCACTGCCCAAAGCCGGGCCTTGGCGCGCAGCAGGGCTTCCACGCCCTGTGGCCAGGTCATGGCGAGCCAGAGCGTGCCACCCTCGGAGGCCAGCGACTTGGGGCCGAGCACGGCGAGGAAGTAGGTGCCGAACCAAATACCCACGGCGCAGGGCAGGTTCCACCCTGATGTCGCCTGCGCCAGCAGCCCGTGAAGGTTGAAGAGCTGCACGGCCGCCATGGTTGCCGGTACCAGCACCACCTGGATCAGCGCGCTGCGGTCTCGGGTGAACCAGGCCAGCTCCTTGCGGAACAGGGCATGGTGCCCTCTGAAGCGAGCGTGACGCGCCGGCCTCGTGTCCTGGCGACCCACCTTGCCGGCGAGGCCGCGCGCCGTGCTCCAGGCCGTGCTCGCGAGTGCCGAGCCCGTGACCGCGATCGAGGCCGTGAGGCAGGTGCCGACGCCGATGAGGAACGAGGGGTGCCCGCCCCAGTCGCCGAGGAACCAGCCCAGCCATAAAAGGCCTCGTGACGGGATTGGCATCCAGTCCAGCATCGGAACCAGGGAACGCCCGGCCGTGTCGAGGCTCAGGGCCGCGAACACCAGCAACGTAGAGGCGGCAGTGCCCAACCACGTCATGAGCCCGATCACCGCTCCGCGCGACCGGGCTGCGGCGCGCAGCAGGGCCGCCACCTCGATCGCTTTGCCGGCGGTCGCCGCTGCGATGGCGACGGGAACGCCGACCAGCAGAGCGGCGAGGATGCCGTATCCGGCGCCGTAGGCCTGGGCGTAAAGCGCCCAGGGCACGATGGGCGCGGTCCAGTAGGCTGGGTTGGCCGCGACCGGCGCCAGCATCTCCGCCGCGAATACCGCGCTGGGTCGCACGGGATGGCTGAACAACCATTCCCACATTGGGTGCCGGCGGCGCCCGGCATCCAGCTCCAGCCCCTCGCCCACGAAGACGAGGCCGAACAGCCAGACCAGCAGCGCCAGGGAGCCGAGCGTGGCGCCCGGGCCGGTCACCCCAGCCCCGGCCAGACCCGGCACCGCGTTCTCGCGCGGCACGAAGACGGCCGCACCGCCGCGCCGCACGGCGTTGCGAAGGTCGCGGCGGACGATCCGGCGGTGTGCCGGGTCGGTGCCGGCGAGCAGGGCCGCCTCGCGGTCGAAGGCGTCGTGCAGGGCGATATCCATATCGCCCGGCCAGGTGCCCAGGCCTCTGCCGACCGCTTCCGCGTCGGCCACCCGCTCGATGAACCAGCCGTGGACGGGCACCAGGCCCAACCGCTCCGCCTCGACCTCCTGCCCGACCCGCACCGCCCCCACCACGGCGTAGGCCGCGGCACCGCTCACCACCAGCGCGACCAGGAGCGACACGACCAAGCCGAGGGCGCCGGTGCCAAGGGCCGAGCGTCCGAACCGGCTGCTCGCCATGTCCCGTTGCCGCCGCCGCCGCCCGACGGCGCGCACCCTCGCGGCCCCGAGCAGGGTCCATGCCGTCCTCCACCATCCCGGCGGCACCGGAACCGGCGTGCTCACGCCGCCGCCGGTCCGGTGGTGAGCCGCAGGAACACCGCATCCAGCGATAGGTCCGGGTAAGTCTCGCGCAGCGCGTCGAGTAGGGTGTCGGCCACCACCATACCGTGGCTGAGCACCACGGCGCGTGAGCAGAGGCGGGCCACGTGATCCATCAGGTGGGTGGAGAACAACACGGTGGTCCCTGCCGCGGCCTGCTCGCGCACCAGCTCGTGGAACACCTGCGTCGCCTCGACGTCCAGCCCGTTGGTGGGCTCGTCCAGCACCAGCAGTCGCGGGCGGTGGAGCAGGGCGAGCAGGAAGGCAAGCTTCTTCTTGGTGCCGCGTGAGAAATCCTCGGCGTAGCCGTCCAGCTCGCTGCCGAGGCGCAGGCGCTCGATCAGCGGGCCCAGCGCCTCGCGCATGGTGCGGTCAGGGACCCCGTGCATGGCGGCGCTGAGCGACAGGGTCTCCCAACCGGACAGGTAGGAGAAGAAAACGGGCTCGTCCGGCACGAAGCCGATCAGCCGCTTGGTGGCGACGCGGTCGGCAAAGGCGTCCAGGCCGTCGATGGTGATGGCACCCTCGCTCGCCTTGAGAATGCCCATCAGCAGGCGGAACAAGGTGGTCTTGCCGGCGCCGTTCGGGCCGAGCAGACCGCAGATCTCGCCGGATGGCACGCCGAAGGACACGGAACGCAACGCTTCCTTGTCGCCGAAGCGTTTCGACGCTCCCCTGACTTGCACAAGCTGTTCGGCCACTGCCACCCCCGGCGCGGGAGCGTAATGGCATTTCTGCCGGGGGTCGCTAGCCTCGTAGAGTCAGGTCGACACTGGCAGCCCTGTTGTCCGCTGACCGAGGTCCGCCCGGTGAACGCAGCGGCGCCGGCGGCGCTCTTGGTTGCCTGCAGCGCTCGAACGTCTAAACAGAAAGTCCCCTGCCGAGGGCACCCCAAGCGTCGCGGCGGATGGCTTTCATACACGGTGGGTCGGCTGTTCTGCCGTCAACTTTGCCGGGCCGAGGGAATGGTCCAGGCGTCGTCGGGTCGGAACCAAGCCAGCACCTCGTCTCCAGCAGACCAAGCTGCCCCATCTTCGTTGGCGACGATCGCCATGGCAGCGGTGTCACCTGGCAACACCAGGTGCGTTTCGATCCGTGAACCCAGGTAAACCACCCGCTCAATCCGTGCTGGCCAGGCGGTCACGCCCGTGGGAACCGGGGTGAGGCGCGACAGTCGCAGACGCTCGGGCCGCACCGTCAGCAGGACCGAGCCGGCGGCTGGTGCCGGACAGAAGGGTCCAACCCGGGCGTCCCCGGCTGCGGTTTGCAGCAGCAGGTGCCCGGCCTGGTCCCGTCCGCGACCGTCCACCGTTGCGGGAAGTAAGTTGTTGGAGCCGATGAACGTGGCGACGAAGGTCGAGGCCGGCCGCTCGTAGATCTCCCGGGCCGTGCCCAGCTGCTCAACTCGGCCGTTCTGCATCACTGCGATACGGTCCGACATGGTCAGCGCCTCGTCCTGGTCGTGGGTGACGAAGACCGTGGCAATGCCCAGCCGGCGCTGCAGGGCGGAGATCTCGGTGCGCATTTCCTCCCGCAGCTTCAGGTCCAGGTTGGACAAGGGCTCGTCCAGCAACAGCAGCGCCGGATTGATCACCAACGCCCGGGCCAACGCCACACGCTGCCGCTGCCCGCCCGAGAGCTGCAGCGGGTAGCGAGCGTCGAGACCGTCGAGCCGCACCAGGGCGATCGCGTCGGCCACCCGGCGCCTGATCTCCGCCGAACCGACCCGCCGCATACGCAAGCCGAAGGCCACGTTCTCCGCCACCGTCCGGTGCGGGAACAACGCGTAGTCCTGGAACACGATCCCGAGGTCGCGGCGGAACGGCGGCAGCGTCTCGACCGGTCGCCCGCCCAAACGGATGCTGCCCCGGTCCGGCGCGACGAAACCCGCGATCATGTTCAGCGTGGTGGACTTGCCGCAGCCGCTCGGCCCCAGCAGCGTCACGAACTCCCCCGACATGACGCGCAGGCTCAGGGCGGCGACGGCCTGGTGCGTGCCGAACCGCTTCTCAAGCCCGTCGATCTCCAGCGCGGCGACCGGAGCGTCGTCAGCCATGGGCCCCGCCGCCGAACAAGAAATTGCCGATACCCACCGCGCGCCCGAACACCGCCACCAGCAGGAGGGGCACCGCCATGGACAGAATGGAGAGGGCCGCAAGCGTCGGCGAGAAGCCGTAGTCGAGAAAATGCATGATCTTGACGGTCAGCGGCTGCTGTTGCGGGCTGGCGACGAACAGCGACAGGTTCACGTCGTCGAAGCTGCTGATGAAGGCGAAGATCATACCGGCCCCGATGCCCGGCTTGGCCAAGGGCAGCGTCATCTCCCGGAACACGCGCCAGGGCGAGGCGCCGAGGCTGGCGGCCGCGCGCTCGGCGGTGAGGGGAATAGATTGCAGGCTGATGGCGATGGTCCGCACGCTGAACGGCAGGCAGATGACGGCGTGGCCGATCACGAGCGCCGGCAGACCGATCCAATCGCCCAGCCCGGCCAGGGTCAGGAATTGCAGCAGCGCGATCCCGGTAATCAGGCTCGGCAGCACCAGCGGCCCCAGCGCCGCCGCCTGGATCGCGGCCCGGCCAGGGAAGCGGTGGCGCGTGAGAGCAAGCGCAAGCGGCAGGCCGGCGATCGCCGTCGCGACCGCACTCAGCGCCGCCAGCTCCAGGCTGAACACGAACGACCCCATCCATTCCGGCGAGAAGGCGCGGCCCCACCATTGCAGCGAAAAGCCACGCGGCGGGAAGTAGGACCGCTCGGCCCAGTTGAACGAGACGGTGGCCGTGATCAGGATGGGTCCGAGCATGAAGGCGTAGATCAGCCCTACCACCCCGAACAGGGCGCGGCGGGGCCAGGCGGTGCCGCCAATCATGGTCATGCCGCGGGCTGCCGCCGCTGGACCAGGGACGTCAGCCCGACGAGCAGCAGCGAGCTGACCAGCAGGATGACGCCGAGAGCCGAGCCGGACGCCCAGTCCAGCAGGGTGGTCATGAACTGGTAGATCAGGGTCGCCATCGTCTGCTGCGCCGGGCCGCCGAGGATGGCGGGCGTGGCGTAGGCGCTGATGGCCACCGCGAAGGCCAGCAGGAAGCCGCCGGCGATCCCAGGCCAGGTCAGCGGCAAGGTGACCTCCAGGAACGTCCGCACCCGGCCGGAGCCGAGGCTCATTGCCGCCTGTTCGAGGTTCGGGTTCACGCCGCCCAGCGCCGCCATCAGGGTCAGCACGCCATAGGGCAGCAGGGCGTGGGTGAGGCCAACGATGATCACGGCCGTGGACGGCAGCATCCGGAGCGGCTGATCCACCAGGCCGATCCCCAGCAACAGCGCGTTGACCGCGCCCTCGCGGTTGAACAGCACCCACCAGCCATAGGTCCGCACGATGACGCTGGCCAGCAGCGGGGCCAGGGCGAGGGCGATCAGGACACTTTTCCAGCGGCTGTGGGTCCGGACCAGGACCCAGGCCACCGGGTAGGCGAGGACCACGACCAGCACGCCCACAGACAGCCCGATGCCGAAGCTGCGCACGATGGCATCGACGACCAGTTTCCGGGACAGCAGGACGCTGAAATTGTCCGACGTCAGCTCGTTCGTCAGCTCCAGCCCGTCCGCGCGCAGGACGCTGGCCGAGAACAGCACCAGCGTGGGCAGCACGAAGAAGAACAGCAGGAAGGCAGCGGGCAGGCTGACCAGCAGATAGGGGGTGCGCCCGCGCGCGCCGACCACGCCGATGCCGCTCACCGGCCCGCTCAGCTGGCCATGATCTCCTGCCAGCGCTGCACCCACTCGTTGCGCTTGGCGCCGAGCACGGCGCTGTCCGGCAGGTCGAGCTTCGCCATCTGCGCCTCGGTGACGATCTGGCTTTCGGCGAAGGCGGCAGGCCAGTCGGTGATGTCCGGTCTTGCCGGGCTCGCGAAGTAGGCAAGGCAGAAGGCGCGCTGCACTTCGGGCTCCAGGCGGAAGTTCAGGAACTCGTAGGCGAGCTTTTTGTTCGCCGCACGCACCGGGATGGCCGACACGTCCGGAAGGCCGATCGTGCCTTCCTTCGGGATTGTGTAGTCCAGCGGGTAGCCCTTGGAAACGTAGTAGCCGGACCGTCCGCTCCAGTAGGGTGTGAGCCAAACCTGGTCGTTCTCGAAATACGGTGCGGCCTGGGCCGAGGTCTGGATGGTGGCGAGCAGGGCCGGCTTCTGCTCGCGCAGCAGGTCCCAGGCCGGCGCCATGTTGTCGACGCCGCCACCCTTCAGTTTGGCGGCCATGATCAGGGCGTAGATCTCGAGAATGTTGGTGGCCGGGTCGTGGCCGAGAATGCGGCCTTTCAGCTTGGCGCTGGGCGCCCAGTAATCCGCCCAGGATGTCGGCTTGTCCGTGTGCTTCGTGTTCCACAGAAGCGGCATGTACTGATAATACGCAACGATCCCGACCGGCGGTATCGCGGCCTTGCTGCGTTCCCAACAGTACTTGAGGTTCGGGACTTCACGCTCTGTCAAAGGCTCCAGCGTCTTCTCGCGGGCGCCCAGCACCGCCTCGGGCGCAGTCAGCTCCGCGGCCACATCGAAGCCCGGCGCCCCGCGGGCCGCACGGATCTTGGCGTAGGTCTGCGCAGCGCCGCCGCTGAGGTCGTACGTCACGCTCACGCCGAACTTCTTCTCGAACGGTCGCACGACAGTGCTCATAAACACGTCTTGGTATTCGCCCCCATAGGCGGTCACCACCAGAGTTTCCGCGGCGCGGGCGCGGATGAAGAACGGGGCCGAAAGCGCAGCGCCCCCCAGGCCGGCCAGCAACGGCCGACGACCGATCAGCGCCCGATCACGTCCCATGCCACTCACATCTCCCAAGGTCGGCACGGAGCCTCGCAACTTCCGGGCCATCATGCCGGGCGCTCTCCCTCGGCGGTCGTGCGGTGCATGAGGCGGATTGCGGCGGGGTCGAAGGCATCGCGCCTGTGCATGGTGCAGCGATTGTCCCACGCCACCAGGTCGTCGTCGAGCCATTGCTGCGTCCAGGTGAACCGGCCATCCGTGGCGTGGGCCCAAAGTCGGTCCAGCAGGTCGGCGCTCTCGTCCGGCGGCAGGCCGACGATCGAGGCGTGGCGGCGCCCGCCGAGGAACAGGCAGAGCCGGCCGCTTTCGCCGTGGCGGCGGGCCATCGGGTGGTCGACGCCGGGCCAGGTGCGGACGTCGTCGCTGTCCGGTGCCGTCATGCCGAGCCGGATGTCGCCGCGGCCGTCGTACACCGTCTGGTGGTGGATGGCCCGGCCGCTCACCGCCGTCTTCGTCTCCGGGTCCAGCGCCTCGTATGCCATGTACATGTTGAGGAAGTGCGTATCGCCGCCCTCCGGTGGGACCTGGAGGGCATGCAGGAACGAGCCGGCAGGGGGCCGCTCCTTGAACCAGGTGTCAGTGTGCCAGTTCACCTCCCCGTCGCCGAGGTCGCCGGCTGCGGTGCCGTCCGGCCTTTTCACGTTGCTGATCGCCAGGATCTCGGGATGGGCGCCGTGGGCCCCTTGCTGCATCTGGCGAGGGTGGATAACGGGCGGGCCAAACTGGGCGGAAAAACGGATATGCGCCACGTCGTCGAGCCCGGTCCGGCGGAAGCGGAGCACCAAGTGCTGCAACCAGGTTTGCCGTAGCGCCTCGATGTCGGCCGGACCGTGATCGGCGAACGGGAACCCCTCCACGTCGGCGCCCAAGGCCGTGCCGCTGGGATGGACTGCAAAGCGGGTCGCCATCCGCCTAGGCCGCCGCCATCAGGGGCACGTCGCCTTCCAGCGTCGTGCGATACATGGTGCGCACGTAGGCATCGTCGTCGAACCCGGTCGCGCAGTGCTGGGTGCAGCGGTTGTCCCACAGCACGGCGTCGCCCACCCGCCAGACCTGGCGATAGATAAACCGGTCCTGCTGCGCGAAGGTCTGCAGGTAGGCCACGAGCTCGCGGCCCTCGGCCGGGTCCATGCCCTCAATGTCACAGGCCCAGCGACCGATGTAGAGCGAGGTGCGGCCGCTGCGCGGATGCTGCCGCAGCAGGGGATGGAACACGTCGGGCCGCGCAATCTTCTGCGCTTCCGTCAAGGCGGGTAGCAGGGGATAGTGGACGTGGTGCATGTCGATCCGGCTGAACCGGGCGCGCTTGCCCGCGATCTTGAGCCGGACGCTGTCCGGAAGCGCGTCGTGCGCCCCGTACATATCGACGAAGAGGGTGTCGCCCCGCGCCGGCGGGACCTTAACCGCAAAGAGGAAGGACCCGGCATTCGGGATCCGCTTGTCCTCGCCATCGGTGTGGAAGCCTTCCCCCGCCCGCCTCAGGCCGATGGGCGTTCCATCCCTAAGCGCGTTCGACACCACGAACACCTCGGGATGTCCGGGCAGGTTCATGTTCAGCGGCTCCATAACGTGGAGCGGCCCGAGCCGAGCGCTGAACGCGACATGCTGCTCGGGCGTCATGTCCAGGCGTCGGAACAGCAGGATCGAATGGCGGAACCAGGCTGCCTCGATCAGCTTGAATTCGTCGTCGGTGACCTGCAGGTCGGGGCGGATGCCCATCACCTCGGCACCGAATGCGCCGTGCAAGGGCCTGAACTCGACCGTCATCCCATTCTCCTGCCGCCACGACTTGCCCTCAGCGTAGACGCCGCGATGGGCCGAACACAATGATAAATCGTTTCACCGGATGCACATTGGCGTTCCCGGGCCGGACTGGCTAGGACGAAGCGATGCGGCCCGGGGCAGACAAGACGCGGCACACGATCCAGGACGTCGCCCGCCGCGCCGGCGTCTCGGCCGGGACCGTGTCGCGCGTCACCCACAACCACCCGGCCGTGCACGCGGACCTGCGCAACCGCGTTCTCGCGGCCATGGCGGCGCTTCGCTACCAGCCGAACATCATCGCGCAAAGCATGCGCATGGCCTCGACCCGGCTCGTCGGCTGCCTCGTGTCGGACATCAGCAATCCGTTCTACGCAACCGTGCTCCAGTCGGCCGAAGCCGTGCTCGCGCCCGCCGGCTACACGCTGCTGATCGCGAGCACCGGGAACGACGTCGAGCGGGAGATAAAGCTGCTCGGGATGTTCGCGTCGCGCCGGGTGGATGGGCTGATTGCCAATCCGTCCGAGGAGCGGGACCGCCGCCTGCTACAGGCGTACCGGCGCGCGGCCACGCCCCTGGTCTTAATGGAACGCGAGATGCGCCTGGATGCCGACGCCGTCGTCACCGACCACCGCGGCGGCACGCACGCCGCGACGTCCTACCTGGCCGGGCTCGGCCACCGCCGCATCGCTGTGATCACCGGCTCCGCGTCCACACGCTCCGGCCGCGACCGGATCGGCGGCTATCGGGACGCTCTGCTGCAAAATGGCATCCGGCCGGCGGCGAGCATGGTGCACGCCGGTGGCCTGATGCTGGCCGACGGGGAAGCGGCCACGGAGCGACTGCTGTTGCTGCCGCATCCGCCGACCGCGATCATCGCGGCCGGCAACCACTTGCTGGCCGGCGTTCTCCGCGGCCTGGCGGGTGCCGGGCGTTTGGTGCCGCGGGACATGTCCGTCCTCAGCTCCGGGGACAGCGAGCTCGCGGAACTCGCGGGCACGCCGGTGGGCGTGATCCGGTGGGACCTCGCTACCTTCGGCCGTGTCGTCGCCGAGCGATTGCTGGGCCGCATCGCCGACCCGCAGGAGGCGCCGCGCCGAACAGTGCTGCCGACGGAGCTCGTCGTGCGCGCCTCCTGCGCGCCGCCGGGCTAGGTCTAAGGCGTTTTCTGCTTCTCCATGATCTCCGCGAGGCGGGCATTCGTGCCATTCAGGTCTGCGAGCATCCCGCCGGCCGCGATCTGCGGGTGTCGCCTGGCCTCGTCCGCCTGCATCTGCA
>JAABUK010006218.1_pt1 | contig 17980 bp, 15 predicted proteins | sample 5559141 | NCBI WGS metagenome assembly JAABUK01 (sample SAMN10711869, study PRJNA513367) | rock metagenome | isolation source: Antarctica rocks | place: Antarctica: Victoria Land, Pudding Butte nord | collected 2016-01-03 | reverse complement strand
TTCTTGATTTCCTGTGAAGCTTCTTCGCCATTGGCAGCAGGGCGCAGATTCGTTTCGCGCACGTATTTCGAGACAGCCGTCTTGAGTCCGCTGAAACTAAAATCAGGACGCCCGTCATTCATGCGCGGCAAAGGAAGACGCACGCTTCGCGGATCGCCCTCGCGCGCGAGGCGTTCGATGACGGGGCCGCCCGGATAACCGAGTCCCAGCATCTTCGCTACTTTATCAAAGGCTTCGCCCGCTGCATCGTCTCTCGTGCGCGCGACGACTTTGTACTTGCCCGGCTCCGGCACAAGAAAAAGATTCGTATGCCCGCCGGAAACCACCAGCGCCAGCGCAGAATACTCGACAGGCGGATTCTCAAACGCGATTGAGTAGATGTGTCCTTCGATGTGATTGACGCCGACGAGCGGCACTTGAAGCGCAAACGCCATCGCCTTCGCGTAGGCGACGCCGACCAGCAGCGAGCCGATTAGCCCGGGGCCGATGGTGACGGCGATGCCGCTCAAATCTTTTCCGGCAATGCCTGCGCGCGCGAAGGCTTCTTCGACAACCGGAACGATCTTGTCCAGATGCTCGCGTGAAGCGATCTCCGGCACGACGCCGCCGAAAGGCTGGTGCTTTTCGATCTGCGACGAAATAACGGACGACAGCATCAAGCGCCCGTCGCTCACTACTGCTGCCGCCGTTTCATCGCACGAACTTTCAATGCCAAGCACAAGCATAAAATTGGATGTTAGATATTAGATGTCAGATGTTAGGTGCGGGCAGAACCGGCAACCAGCATGTGACATCAATCATCTGCTTTCATAAAAACTCAAACACGAATCGCCTTGCTTCAGTATGCGCCAGCGGCGGAGTTGTCCCGCTTCATCGCGCAACTGATTTTTGTGATGATGCTCGACGATGAGCACGCCGCCGTGTTCGTCTCCATTATTTGTAAGCAGTGAGCCTTCGCCGAACGCTGTTAGCACAGGCGAGTAATCAAGGGCATACGGCGGATCAAAAAAAGCTATATCCCATCTTGCTTCGCCGCGTGTTGCCGCGCGTCTTAAAAATTCGGTTGCTTCCGACAGCACGACTGTTGTTTCTTCTTCGGGCACTCCGCACAAATCCAGATTCGCTTCAACGAGGCCGCACATCTTGCGCGAGCGGTCAACGAAGGTGACGAACGATGCGCCGCGCGACGAAGCTTCGATGCCGACAGCGCCCGAGCCAGCGCACAAGTCCAGAAATCGCGCTCCTTCAATGCGCGGCGCAAGCACGTTGAAAAGCGTTTCACGCAGCCGATCCGATGTCGGGCGAATCTGCATCGACGGCGGACTCTTCAACACGCGCCCGCGATATTGTCCACTGATGATTCTCAAGAGAAGAAAATGGTAGCACAAAAAAGACGCTTTGAACGAAGCGACGGCCTTATCGCGGCAATCGTTACAACTTAACTAACCAATCCTACTTAGCCGACTGACGCTAACCCGAACCGCGCATCACCTCGCACGCGCTCGACGAGCAGAGAAGTTTCGCGCGTCAACTTTCTGGTCGATAAATAATAGTCTGCTTCGCGGCGTGCTTCTTCTAAAATCTGCACGTCGCGGACAAGATTGCCAATGCGAAAAGTGGGCAGCCCGGATTGCCTTGTGCCCATCACTTCGCCGGGGCCGCGTATCTCCAAATCTTTTTCGGCGATGCGAAAGCCGTCCGAAGTTTCTTCCATGATGCCGAGCCGTTCGCGCGCGACGCTCGTTTGCTTATCGGAAGCCAAGAGCACGCAAAAGCTTTTCTTCGCGCCGCGCCCGACGCGCCCGCGAAGTTGATGCAACTGCGAAAGGCCGAAGCGCTCCGCGTGCTCGATAACCATCACGGACGCGTTCGGCACGTCAACGCCGACTTCGACAACCGTCGTCGCCACGAGAAGCTGCGTTTCGCCGGAAACAAAGCGGCGCATCGCGTCTTCCTTTTCGGCTGACTTCAGTTTGCCGTGCAGAAGGCCAATCGAAAAATGCGGAAACACCCGGTCGCGCAGTTGTTCATACATGCGCGTCGCGTCCTTCAAATCCATCTTCTCCGATTCTTCGACGAGCGGGTAAACGATATAGCCCTGACGCCCCGCGCGTATCTCGCGCTCGACGCCTTTATAGACTCCGCCGCGCTGGTCTTCGCCGACGACGACGGTTTTGATCGGCGTGCGTCCGGGCGGGAGTTCGTCAATCACGGATACATCCAGATCGCCGTAAGCAGTCATGGCGAGCGAGCGCGGAATGGGCGTCGCGGTCATTACTAACACGTCCGGGTGAAAGCCGCGTGAGCGGAGTTCGGCGCGTTGCAACACGCCGAAGCGATGCTGTTCGTCAATAACGATGAGGCCGAGTTTGTCGAACTGCACGGATTCCTGTATGAGCGCGTGCGTGCCGATGACGGCGTGGATTTCGCCCGCCGCTGTGTCTTTGTGCAGGCGACGTTTTTCAGTGGCGCGAAGACTGCCCGTCAGAAGTTCGACGCGGTAAGGCGTGCTTGCAAGCAGGCGTTTGACGTTGCGTGCGTGCTGTTCGGCGAGGATTTCCGTCGGAGCCATGAGCGCCGCCTGATAACCGTTTTCCATCGCGGCGAGCATCGCTTGCAGCGCGACGATGGTTTTGCCGCTGCCGACATCGCCTTGGAGCAGGCGGTTCATCGGCGCGTCCGCTTGCATATCGTCGAAGATGCGTTTGATGACTCGCTCCTGCGCGCCCGTAAGCTGGAAGGGAAGCACGGCGGCAAGCGAGGCGCGCACGCGATCCGTGATTTCGATAACGGCTCCCTTCGGCTCTTTGATTCTTTCGCCGCGCTTCAAAGCGAGAGCCAGCGCGACCCAGAAAAATTCTTCAAAGATCAGACGCAAATGCGCGGGACTGCGCGCACGCTCGTAATCAGCGAGCGGCACGTCTTCGGTTGGAAAATGTATGCGCCGCAAAGCTTCCGCGCGATTGATTAAGTGCTGGCGCACGCGTAAGTCTTCCGGCAGGGTTTCCGTAATCGCTTCGTCTGGCACAAGCTCAAGCACGGCGTGCATAATTTCGCGCAGGCGTTTCGAGCGAAACTCGCCGAGCTTGCGGTAAACGGGAACGCGCCGCCCGACGTGAATTGCGGCAAGCGCCGGATCGTCTGCCGAATCTTCAGCCGCCTCCTCCGTATCTTCCTCGGTGCTGTCAGCTTCCTCCGCGCGCTTCTTTGGATCAATCGTACCGGCGTCGTGGTTTTCGTCTGTTTCTGTTGCCTGCGAGGAGTCGTCTTCGGCAAGGCGCAGCAAAGCATGTTCGGGCGGCGTCCACGTGCCGGGCAGCATTTCTAATTCTTCGTCCGGCTTGTTAAGCCGCAATGAAAAAGTGTTGCGCCGCCCGTCCCATTCCCACCTACCGAAAGCGATGAAGCGCGCGCCGCGTGGAAACTTTTGTTTGTTGTAAGCGACGATGCGCTGTGCCTGACGACCCGACACGAACCACCACACCACAACAGGCTTCGCAGTTCGTTCGGGATCGGATGCGGTGATCTCGAAAATATAAAGCGGCGGCGCTTTCGGGCCACGATTCTTGCCGACTTGAAATCCGCCCGCGACGCGCACATAGAGTTCGAGCGAAGCTTCCATCCCGTTGTGCAACTCACTGATGCGCGCAGGATTCGAGCGGTCTTCGTAGCGCATCGGCAGGTAATTGAGTAAGTCTTCGACGGTTGCCTGCGTCGCATCGGTTTTGCCCGCGAGTGTCGCCAGCGCGAGCGCCAATTTGCGCGCGGACGGTTGGCCGAAGCGCTTGATGCCGAAGCGATACAATTCTACTGCGGGAGTATCGAGTTGGATTGAGGAAGCTGTTGCCATTCGAGCGGGATGATAACATAACAGCAAAATTGTATGACGGCACGGGCGTTGCGAAGCACAGTATGATTTTACATTCATTTGTAGGGGCAGCGGCTTGTCCTGCCCGCGTTGCGTTTAATGAATCTTGCAATTGTAGGGGCAGGGCTTGTCCCTGCCCGTGTTTTTATTTCATAACGCACAAAAGAAATACGCGGGCAGGGACAAGCTGCCCCTACGGGAATCAAAATCGGTATGAAGAATAGAGCTGTGCCATAATGTGCGCTGCCTTATCCAATATCTTTATGAACTCGGCATTGAGCCGACGTTCTGGACTCACGAAAACAGTGCCCAATAAAACAAGGTGATAGATATTACTGAGCAGATTAGATAGCCAATAGTCTATATAGCTCGCAAAGGATGGTGATGACAGCATGACGCTTCTTCAACGATGGCGGCAAACTACTATCGCTAATCAAGCGTTGGTTATAACCGGCGTTCTCGTCGCCTTCAGTTCGCTGGTCTATACGTGCGCAACTATTTATCAAGTCATTATGTGGTAGCAGAGCACGGAGCAAACAACCAAACAAACTGACAGGTTGGTAGCGGCTTCCGAAAGGTTAGCTAACACATCAGTCAGCCAAGTAAACGCTATGCAAGGGCAACTCAGCGCGATGCAAGGGCAAGCTAATACCTTGAGGGATAGCCTTGAGCAAACCCGCAAGGCTGCCAACGCTGCTGTAACTCAAGCCAATGCTTCCAAGACACAGGCCGCCGCCTCTACAGTGCAAGCTCAAATTGCTAAACAGACCGCTGGTGCTGTTGTTAGTTCCGCTAGGGCTGCTGAACAGAGTGCGCAAACCGCCGCACAAAGTTTCACTATTGGGGAACGCCCTTTTCTCTACTTCAAGATTGTTACAATGAATAATTTTGAGGTAGGGAAGTCGCCCCACATCGAAGTGTTTGTAGCTAATGCAGGGAGGACGGCTGCTTACAAGATCACCCTTGAGATAGATTATGCTATTACAATCCCAGCCGTTTCCAATTCTCTTGTATATCACGGAGGCGGCACTACGTCCGGCAGCAACTACGAGTTGTCTATACCAGCCGCTGGTGAATTGAAACTTAATACCGCTACTCCTTTCCAACTGAACGAGTCGCAAGTTAATTTCCTTAAAAACGGCATTGCTCGATTTTATTTTTATGGTAAGGGGTACTACTTCAGTGAACTTGGAAAGAAATACCCTTTTACTTTCTGCTATGTTTACGACAAAGACAGCAACTCCCTCATCATTTGCACTTCTGACGTAAAGCCCAAATAACGACACCAAGCACACCGCCACCGCACACAGACATATCGGGCAAGATAGTGTTTTGCCTGAAAAGACTTTTTGTGCAGAAACGCCGCTTGCACAAAAAGTCGTGCAATATGGGTCAAAAAAGCTACTTTTTGTGCAAAGCCAGGCAGGGCTAGTCCCTGCCCGCGTATTTCTTTTGTATACTACGAAATGAAAACAACGGGCAGGGACTAGCCCTGCCCCTACAATCGGTGTGGTATCCATCGCACGGCATCCTTGCCCTACACGTCAGGAGTTTATGCCCGAGCATCAGCAGCTTGTACTCACGCGACGGAGGCTTATGACTACGATCCAGTACGTTATCCCGAGACAATGAAAGCTTTTGCTTATTGCTCGGAAGTCTATGCTGCGGCATCGGAAGCTTATACTGAAATGTGAGTAGCATCTTCCGACGCTCCGGCAGCACGTTCTGGGCGAAATGCCGCGAATAAGCTCACGGCATCCTTCTTTAGTCATAAATCTTGCGCGGTTACTGCGCGAGAAACTATGCGGCCTTCGTCACGAAAAACATTTTCTTGCCAAAGAGAGTGCGTCCGTTTATGATCGGCGCGTTCTCACGTTCCTTTTTCTCTCGACTCACGTCCACACACAAAGGAGAATTTTCATGGCTAAGAATCAAACCATCAGACTCAAATCCTCTTTACTCGAAGCCGACAGGCAAAGCTACGCGGCGTTGCAGGCGATAGCCGGTTACACGCCCGCCAATTCTGCCTACACGATCCCTATTATCAAGAAGGCGCAGGCAGACCTCGTGAGCGCGCAGACCACAGAAACGCAAACGGCGGCAGCCGCTGCTGCGGCGCGTGACGACGCGATGGCTGCCGAATGGGAGTTTCACAATTTAATGCTGGGCGCGAAGGATCAAGTGACGGCGCAATACGGCAAGGATTCCAACGAAGTGCAAGCGCTCGGATTAAAGAAGAAGTCCGAATATAAAGCGCCCCAACGCAAAGCGCCAACCGGCAACACACCTTAATCCTTCAAAAGAACTTTCAAACATAAGTGTAGGGGCAGCAGATTTATCTGCTGCCCCTACGAATTTATGGAAGCCTATCTTAGTTTGTCGCGGCGGTTGATGAAGCGTTGCAGTATGTATCGAACGCAGTGGTTAATGCTTGGGCGATTTGCTGCGGGCCGTTGCCTTCGATTTGGTGGCGCTCCATCATGTAAACGACTTCGCCGTTTTTCATGATCGCAATGGACGGCGAAGACGGGCGATAGCCCTTGAAATACTCGCGCGCTTTTTCCGTCGCTTCGATGTCGGCTCCCGCAAACACGGTCGCAACTTTGTCCGGGCGCACATCGTGCTGCAGCGCCATCGCAATGCCGGGACGCGCTTTGCCTGCCGCGCATCCGCAAATGGAATTGACGACGACCATCACAGTGCCTTCCGACTCCATGAGCGTCTTGTCAACTTGCTCCGGCGTCTTTAATTCTTCGACGCCGAGCCGTGTTAGTTCTTCGCGCATCGGGCGAATCATCATTTCTGGATATGGCATAAATGTTCTCCTATAAAAGTAATTCGTTTCTCGTTGTGATTAGCTGCAATCAATTATCGGCTTTTTATCGAAAACTCACAACCGTCTAACCGCCGCGAATAATTATTCTTCGCGGTTCGTCGCCGTCACCTTCAATAGAAATGCGATACACGGGCGAGGGCAGCGGATACTCTGCGCCTAATCTTTCAGCCCATTCGATAACGATGACAGCTTGCGTCTCCGTCAACAGTTCGTCGAGGTCTACGGCGTGCGCTGCCGTTGCGCCTTCGGGCAAGCGGTAAAGGTCTATGTGATAAAGCGTGAGGCGTCCCGTGTGGCGATTGACGAGCGTGAACGAAGGGCTGGTCACTTCGTTCGGGTCAATGTTTAATGCAAAAGCGACGCCTTTCGTGAAAACGGTTTTGCCCGCGCCGAGCGAGCCGTCGAGCAGAATGATTTCGCCGCCCGTCAAATGTTCGCCGAAACTCTTGCCGAGCGCGAAAGTCTCTGCGGCATCGCAGCACGTATATTCGCCTGCCTGCCACGCCGCTTCGTTTGCCGCTTTTGTGCTCAAGGCATTTCTCCCGCGAGGTCGAGCTGGCGAATCGCAGCAGTGAGATGCCCGCGTATGTCGGAGGCGACGAGAGTGCGCATTCCTTTCTCTCTCGCCGCAATGTCGCCCGCAAGCCCGCCGATGTAAACTGCCGCGATAACTGCATCGAGCGCGCTGGCTTCTTTTTTCAAAGTCCCGTAAGCCTGCGCGATGAAACCTGTGATGATGCCCGTCAAAGTATCGCCCGAACCGGCTGTGCCTAGTCCGGCGTTGCCCGTTGAAACAACGAAGACACGATTATCCGGCGCGGCGATAATCGTGCGCGCGCCCTTGAGCACTAAAATCAAATCATGCGCCGAAGCAAAGTCGCGCGCGACCTGTACGCGATCCGTAATCGCCGCGTCGTCTGCTGCGCCGATCAAGCGCCGCATCTCGCCCGCGTGCGGCGTGAGTATGAGCGGGAAATCGTCAGAGCCGGATAAGTCTTCAGGCCATGGCGCAAGCGCATTCAGTGCGTCGGCGTCGATGACGACGGGCGTTTTGCGATTCGAGACGATGTGGCGAACGAAGCGGCGCGTCGAGTCACTTTTCGATGAAAGGCCGGGGCCGATGGCGACGACATTGGCGCGCTCAATCAATTCATCCGCGCGTTCAATTGCCTCGAAGCTGATTGCTCCGTCGCCGGTTTCGGAAAGCGATGCCGGGATGACTTCGGGCATCAATCGCGCGCTGACGGCATCGTGCGCGCTCGCTGCGGTGGCGACGGTGACGAGGCCAGCGCCGGATTGCATCGCGGCGTCGCCGCACAACACGGGCGCTCCCGTATAATCGCGCGAGCCTGCGATGACGAGCGCGTGGCCGTGCGTGTTTTTGTAGGAACCCGGAGCATAGCGCGTTTGCACAAGCCAGCGGCGCGCGTCTTCACGCTCGACAAGGAAAAGCTCCGATGCGGCTTCTTCGATCAGCTTGGCGGGCGAGCCGATGTTGGCGATGACGAGTTCGCCGTTGCGATAAGAAGCGGGCGGAAGCACGTTGGCGAGTTTGGGCGCGGTGAAGGTGACGGTCAAATCAGCCTGAATTGTCGCTCCCGAAACGTCTGCGGAATCAGCATTGAGGCCGGACGGAATGTCCAGAGAAACGATCAGCGGGACATCGTCTTGATGAGAGTTGCGCAGGCCGCGCATTCTTTCGATGAAGTTGACTGCTTCGCGCGGAAGTTCGTCGAGCGGGCGCGTCAGCCCCGTGCCGAATAGCGCATCAACGATAATGTCGAAGGGCTGCTGTGCGTTGGCATACAGAAACTGCTCCCATTCCTGAAACGTGTGGCATTCAACGAAGGACAAAGAGCCGGAAGAATTGTGAAAGAGAATCAGCGACGCCATTTCCGGGTCATAGGATGTTCCGTATGGATTGGCGAATGCAGAACCCTCATCGGCAAGGCTTTTCGTCGTCTCGAAATTAATTCGCGCGTCGCCTTTGGTTTCTTCGACGGAGCCGAAAAGCACCGTTTCAACCCACGCGCCCATCAGGGAGAGAATACGCGCGAGCGCCGCGCCGTCGCCGCCGTTGTTGCCGCGCCCGCACAGCACAAGCACGTTTTTTTGCGAAAGATCGCCGTCCACGCGCGCGGCGATGGCTTGCGCCGATGCTGTTGCCGCGCTCTCCATTAAGAGCAAAGACGGCATTTTATATTGCTCTGCGGTGAGCCTGTCGATTTCGCGCATCGCGGCGGCGGAAATTATTTTGCGCATCCTTCGGATAATAAAGAGAGAACCGCAGGCGGGTCAATGACCGTCTGCGGTTCTCTCAAAATTCAACAGCTTCTTCGTGCGCCGAAAACTGAAAAGGCGATGGAGTATTTCTACTCATCGCCCGCCTGCCGCTTCGCTTCCACCCATGTTTTCTTCGGTAACCGAAGTAAATTCCGAATAGATAACCTTCTCCAGAAAAATTCCGGGAAATTTGAAAAATATTTTTAGAGTTCTGCAAGTCGCTTATTTCAGGGCAGATAGCGAAACAGGCTGGACTCGGGCGATAAAACCCGAGTCCAGCCTGTTTCGCATTTCGTGCGTACTAAGCGATTTGTATGATCTGCCGCGCTATTGTTCGGAAACCTTGCGGCGTTTGCGCATCTTCGCGGCGACTCCGGCTAATCCCGAGCCGAGAAGAAACATCGTCGCCGGTTCGGGAACCGGAGCGGGCGACGGATTGTTAGCGCCAGCGAAACCGAAGCGCTCCGGGCCGCCCTGCGCATCACCGATATTTGCAAACAATCCGAGACGCAGATTCGGGTCGGTAGCCAGCGCCGCCTGCAATCTGGCGATTGCGTCAGGAGTCAGTCCGAACACGTAATCCGCCGTCGAGCCTTGAGCAGGTCTAGACTGTTGCAGCGTTTGCGGCGTATTGAAAGAGCCGATAAACGTCGCCGCTCCCGTCTGGCTGTTATAAGCAGTCAAAGTCAAATTATTGAGCGTGACGCTGTCTCTGTTTTGACCGTTCGGCTCATTGATATTGAAAATGATCCGCAGTCCGGCGGCGCTCGTCGCTCCGGTCTGGCTGAAGGCGATAGTCTGGTTGTGCGGCCCGCTCACGAAATTGCCTGAGCCGAAGCGGAAATCGCTGGTTCCGTTGAATCCCACGCCACCGGATTCCGTGGTGCTGTTTCCCTGATGATTAAGATCGAGAACAGTTTGCGGCGGCACTAACTTCTGGTTGTTAGGCCCGAGGAGGACGATTCCATCAGCGTAGGCGGTCGCGCCGTTAACGCTGAGAAATATCATTGCCGCGAAGCCGAGCGCGATGGTCGTGAAGATTTTTTTCATACAAATCATGGTTTTATTCCTTCTAAAAAAAGTTGGTGGTTTGCCTTATCGTTCGCTTCAGCGTTCTTATAAGGCCGGAGCAAAAAGAGCTTTCGTTTTTCTGAAGGAGCCTTCATCCTTCTGTTTGTAGGAAAGTGGGAATCGAGACCGGGTTCCAAAAGTTCCCGCATTTTAGGAAGATGCCGTAAAAGGTTCTATTAAAGCTTACCGGAGCAATACTTATAAGATAGCGAGTATAGCATACGACTACCGGCTTCTGCGTAAAACGCGCGTAAGTTTTCCGACGACGGCGACGGCTTCCGGCAGCTTGAGCGCGGAAGTCAAACCGAAATACGCAAGCCCGTAAGCGCCGAGCACGAAAAAGGCGATGAAGATCGGATGATGATGCCCGATCAGCAATTTGACAGCCCATCCGATTCCCGCGCTGACCGCCGCCGCCGCCCAGAGTTTTGCCACGTAAGGAAAAGGCAAGCCGGTTTGCCCTATGCGCCGGTTGAGCGTGCGGCGCAGCAACGCGAACTCGACCCATCCGGCGATTCCCGCCGAAGCCGTCAATCCGGCGGCTCCCCACTTGATGTCCAGTCCGAGAAGGCGCGGCAGCGGAAGCGCGAACAAATAGCCTAGAACGATGGTGAGAGTAACGCGTATAACCGCAAACAAAAGCGGCCTGCGCGTGTCGTGCAGCGCGTAGTAAGTCGAAGAGTAAAGCCTGCCGAGCGTGGAGGCGAGCAAGCCCACGGCGGAGCCTGCGAGAATGCCCCACACATAAAGGGAATCGTTGCTGCCGAATTTTCCGCTTTGATAAAGCGCCGCCGTAATGACATCGCCGAGCGCCAGAAACGCCATCGAGGACGGCACAACATAAAAAGCTATTCGCCGCAGCCCCGCATCTAGACGCTGGCGCAGCTTTTCGGCGATTTCTTCTTCGTTACCGAGCGCGCTCGCCATCGCTGGCAACTCCGCCGCCGAAATCGACATGCCGAACAAACTGACGGGCAGCGTGTACAGGCTCTGCGTGTAGCTAAGCGCCGTCATCGGGCCGTTGCCGAGCAAGCTTGCCAGCAGCGAATCGACGTAAGCGCTGATCTGCACGACACCACGACTAAAAAAGACTGGCAGGAAATTGTGAACAACCGTCCGCACACTTTGCGATGCGACATCGAACGTGAGGCGCAAGTGTTTGGCGAGTCGTAGCACGGTTGGAAGTAGCACGCCGAACTGTAGAAAGCTTCCGATCACAGAACCCCATGCGACTATTTCGGCCAACTTAAATTGCGCGATGCGTTCCGCCAGCGGAGATTGCTTCGCATGACTGCCCCAACCGAAAAGCGCGACGATAATGGCGATGTTCCAGACGACGGGCGCAGTGTAGGAAAGAAAAAAGCGTTTGTGGCTGTTAAGCACGCCGAGACACCAAGCGTATAACACCAACAGCCCTGCGCCCGGAAAAAGTATCTTGACGAGACGAATCGTTAACTCGCGTTTTTCGCCTTCAAAGCCCGGCGCGATGGTGTTGATAATATAAGGCGTCGTCAGCACGCCGGTGAGCACCAGAATGGATGTAACGAGCGCGAGCAGAGCGAAGACTGCGCCCGCGACACGCCCTGCTTCACGTTCATCTTTGTCTGCCAGCAGCTTCGCATAAACTGGAATGAAAGAAGCCGAGAGCGCGCCTTCGCCGAACACGTTCTGTAAAAAATTCGGGATTCTAAACGCGGCTGTGAACGCATCGCCCGCTTCCGAGAGGCCAAAGTAAGAAGCAAAAATGCGCTGGCGCACAAGGCCGATGATGCGACTCAGGAGAATGCCCGCGCCGACGAGAAAAGCGTGGCGGCCTGTGCTTGCGTCGCGTTCATGTTGCGCGGTTTTTTGCTCGCCGACGGACTCGCCTTCTGCTGTGCCGACGGGCACTTCGGTTTCGCCCGCAACGATGCCCGCATCCGTGCGCGGTTCTGTTTCTTCGACAGCGCCGCCCTGTGCGTGCTGTGAATCAGCCGTTGGATTATTGCTCATTATGCGTTGAGAGATTGTAGTCTTTGATTTTGGTGAGCAGAGTTTTATAGCTGACGCCGAGGGCCTCGGCGACGCGCGTTTTATTGCCGTGATGCGCTTCGAGAGCTTCCTGTATTTTGCGGCGTTCGACGAATTGCGCCGCGCGCCCGGCAGCTTCGGCGAGCGTGCCGGATAGGTCAAGGTCGGCGAATGCGGGCGCATTCGTTGTCGCTTCGTTAGGTTGGGCGAGTCCCAGATCGCGCGGTTCGATAACTATTGAATCGGCGAGAATGCAGGCGCGCTCGATGGCGTTTTGTAATTCACGCACATTGCCATGCCATGGGTGAGTTTCGAGCGCGGCAAGGCTCGCTTCGCTTAAGGTTGCGGCGCGCCCGCGTAATTCCTTGCCGAGCTTTGCGGCGAAGTGCGTGGCGAGAAGCGCGATGTCTTGCCCGCGTTCGCGCAAGGGTGGAATCTCGACGGGAAAAACGGCGAGACGAAAAAACAAATCGCTACGGAAGTCGCCCGCTTCTGCCGCTTGGCGTAAATCTCTGTTTGTCGCCGCGACGATGCGCACGTCCACCGGAATCGAAGCGCGTCCGCCGATGCGGTCAATTGTTTTTTCTTCGATGGCGCGCAGCAATTTTCCCTGCACGCTCAAAGGCATCTCGCCGATTTCGTCAAGGAAAATCGTGCCGCCCGAAGCGAGTTCAAATTTCCCTAGACGGCGGTCAGTCGCGCCTGTGAAAGCGCCGCGCTCGTGGCCGAAGAGTTCGTTTTCGATTAATGTTTCGGGAATCGCCGCGCAGTTGATGGCGACAAACGGTTTGTCGCTTTTCTGGCCTCTCGCGGAAAGATAATGCACGGCGCGCGCGAATAATTCTTTCCCTGTGCCGCTCTCGCCCAAGAGCAGCACGGTTGCTTCGGTTTGTGCGACGCGCTGTGTTTCGGCGACGGCGCGCTTGATCGCTTCGGATTCGCCGATGATGCGCGGGAAACCATAGCGGCGTGACCATTCCTCGCGCAGCAAAATATTTTCCGTGCGCAGCCGTGACGCTTCAAGAGCGCGTTCGACAAGCAGCAGTAAATGATTCGAGTCAACGGGCTTTTGCAGAAAGTCCTGCGCGCCATCCTTCATCGCTTGCACGGCTTCGTCAATCGAACCGTAAGCGGTCATCACGATCACGGGAACATCCGGGTCTGCTTGGCGCGCGGCACGCAGCACGTCTAGGCCGCTGCCGTGCGGCATACGCAAATCCGTCAGCACGAGTTTGTGCGGAGCGCGTGCGATTTCCTGCGCGGCGGCGCGTGCGTCAGCGCTTTCCGTGACGGAATAGCCAGCCGCTTCCAATGTTAAGCGCAGGACGTGGCGCAAACTTTCTTTGTCTTCGACGAGCAGTATGTCAGGCATGACTTGTGCGCGCGGGCGAGCGTCGCCGTGTGATGCTGATGAAGGGAATGGTATCAGGAAGAATTTTGTCCAAATCGAAACGGATGGTAAGAGGCGCGGGCGGCGATGTCAAGTGCGCCTCTTGTACAGCAAAAAGAATGGGCGCGGCCCGGTTAAGGAGCGCGCCCGTGATGGCTTATCATTGTCAGTTAACTTTATCGTTCGATCACGCCCAACGTGACATGGCCTGTGGTGTTGAGCGCATTTGCAATGGCAGTAGAATTATAGTTAATGTCGGAGGTACCGCCGCCATTGACCGTAAAAGTTGGCGCTCCGAATCCGGTGGTTGTGTTAAGCGGATTATAGATATCGTCAAAGTTGGCGACGACGACTGATCCGGCAATTGTTCCGTTACCGCCACCGCTGCGTGTAAATGAGCCTCTGCCAAGCACGAGAATGATTCCTTGAAAGTCGGTATTGCCGCTTGTGATAACGTCTCCCGTAACAACTAAGAGACCAACGCCTTGCAAACCGGGTCCAAGGTTAACGGCGGTGCCGGTTGAATAATTATCAACAAACGTAAATAGCGGGGCTGATATCGTTCCTAAATTTGCCGGTTGCGAAGTGAAATAGCGCCCCTGTTGTACCGCGAGCGCTTTCAATTGAACGAGGAGAGCACGCGCCGAATTCGCTGAAGTTAGGAAACCCGGTGTGTTAGAAGAACTGAGCGGCGCAGCAACACACGGGGTGACTTGATTATCTCCGCATGTCGCCGGAGCTGCCGTGCCTGATATACCGTTAAGCGTATTGATAACGCCTTGCGCGGGCGTAACATTGTCGGAAGAGACCGCGACCGTCGGCTTTCCAGCTTGCGGTGGGACGGCAAAATCGTTTCCAGAATAGCCAACAACAGCGGAACTGCCAAGACTAAAGTTCATAGGAGAGCCGCCTGCCAGCGTTATTGTTGCCGGTGGATCAAAGCTAAATGATGTTCTCGCGACTAACGCTTCTAGTTTTTTTACCGCACCCTTCGGGCCATAGCCTGTTGAAGACACAAGCAGGCGATTAGGCTGACCGTTATTGACAGGAGTGTTATCCGGGTCGCTGACCTGAATACTAAACGAATAATTGCCGACAACGACGCGTGAATTCGCACTGGTATAAGTGCCGTTTACGTCATACACAAGCCAGTTAGACAGACGTGCGACTGTTGCAGGGTCGCCCGACCTATTGGACGTGTAAGGCGATCCGAGTGTGATGGCGTTGCGAAAGTCCATCGTAAGCGTGGTCGGACTGATGGATGTCCGGTGACCGTGCAGCACATCAAGCGTCGCTTGCAATCCGGCTTCCGCAGCATAGTAAGCCTGCGCCTCGGCTGTCGAATCAAAAGTGTTAGCCGTTGTCATAGATGTTGAGACGATCAGCGCGCCGCCCGCCGCCAGGAGCAGCATGGAAACTAACAGCGTTGTGAGCAGCGCCGCGCCGCGCTCGTTTTTGCGCTGTCGCGCGATACAATTAAGGGCTGATGTTGTGTGCATCGAAATCTTCCTCGCTTCTTAAGCTTAACGGCGGCTTAATAGCTGCCTAACACGCTCGGCGCGTTGCGCAACGAAACCTCGCTGGTCAAGCGCTCGGTCGAACCCGGCTCACCGCTCATCGCAGGCAACGTCACGCTGACAGTTATCTTGACTCGAACGGTATTTGCCGTGGGTGTTGCTGCTGTCGTCGCAGATACACTGCCAGCGGCGTCAACGTCGTAGTAATCAAAAGTCAGAGTATCAATACGATTGGCGAGAAGCGCCGTCGTTTCTGTACCACCGGGTGCATTCTTGTCATAACGTGCGAGCCGGTTATTCGATAAATAGTAAGTTATGTCTTCGCCGAGATCCGACGTAACGTTGTTGCTGTTAACAATGTTCGCGCGAAAGCGCAACTGCGTGTTGGTGGAATCGGCGACGATAATTCCGTTGTCATCCGTCAGCCCGAAACCGGAATTGGCGATTTCGCGCGACATGATATTTAGCGCGCGCTGCACATCGGCCAGCGCATCCGATTTGCGGTTTTCGCGCGAACGCGTGCCGAGAGACTTGGAAAGCAGCGTGCTCGCCCCCAGCATAATAACGAGCGTGATCGTCATCGCGATCATCAATTCCAAGAGCGAAAATCCGTCTTCGCGCTTTTTATTCGCGGGCATTAAATAACGTGTCGTAGCTTTCTTCATCATTAACCGTCCCGTCATTGCTTGCAAACAATTAAAAAGACTTGGCGCGTTGCGTTGTGATTCTTACCGTGTCAACTGTGTCCGTGCCGTTCGCCGCAGTCGCCCACTGTGTGCGCGCGCCCTGCGGCGTAACTTTCACGGTAACCGCTTTCAAAGTGCTGGTCGCGTCAACGTCAACCGCCGGCGTCGTCGGGTTGTCATCAATAATTGTGACCGCTGCATAGCAGCGCAGTCCGCTTTGCGCGACAATGCCCGTCTGACACAAGGCGGCTGTCGTATATGCCGTGCCTGTGCTGTCGAAATACTGCGTTGTCGTGCCGCCGCCAAGAGCGGAGAAAGCGGTGTTGCGTATTTTCTCCATACTTAATTGTGCGATGGCAAGCGACTGCGAACGGTCGTTGCTGGCCGAGTTATAGTTGATTGAATAAGCGAAGAGCGAAGCCGCGCCGAGTGCGACGAACATCATTATGACGAGCGCGATGCTGGTTTCGAGCAGCGTAAATCCAAGATCATTTTGCGTACCCGCGCAGTTTTGCTCAACTCTTAAACGCAAAGCGCTCTCACTGTTTTGTTCGGCCATATTTCCAACTCCATTTAATCTGCGTTTACCACAAGCTCGGCCTCTAGGGTATGACCGTGCTTTGATTGACAGTCGCCGCCGCCGCCGTACTCACGGTTGGAGGCGAGGGCGCTGCCGCGACGCTGTAGCTTGACGTTCCACTGTCGCCAGAGCTAATCGACGCATCACCCCAACTTGTAACGGCAATCGTATCCGTCCATGTGCCGTCGGTGTTGGCGACGCTGAAGGCATTGACGGGTTTGGCGGGAGCGGATGAGTCAACGCAGATGGCTCGCCCGCGCCAGTCAAAACTAATAGTGATTGGAAGCGTCACGGCGCTGCCGTCGGAGGCAGTCGCCGCGAAGGTAACTCCCTGCTGCAACTCCTTCAAACTATCCGCCACGCCATTGCCGTCGAAGTCTCCCGTCACGGTATACGTCGTGCCATTATTAATCACTACCGTCGCTTGATTCGCAGCCGTAATTGCATGACGGCGGATCGAATCGAGCCGCGCCTTCTGCACGAAGTTTGTGAACTCACGCGATGAGTTTGTCACGCGCATAACCTCGCGCGCGGCGGCAAGGCGAACATATGCGAAGCCCGAAACAATGCCGATCAGCGTCAGAACGAGAATCAGCTCCAGCACGGAGAATCCGCGCTCGCTCTGTTTTGATAATGTGGCCGCCGGTCTCTTCTGTGATGGATTGTTCATAACCAGTCTCCGTAAAAGTCTTGCATCTGTGCCACTCGCCCATTCCTTGCGCCCGTATGTCTCACGGGAAACATCGCGCTCCCCGCTGCAACTGCAACAACAGTGCCATAAGACTTTTGAGCAATAAGGCTCGACATTATCCATCTCACGCGTTCAGCGAATCCTGCAGTTGTTACTCTTTGTGACACATTCGGATTTGCCTTTCCACAGCCACGCTCGTCCATAATCTGTCGCATCGACGCGCACAGCCGTTACATAGGCTTGTAACTTATAGAAACAGCCGCGAGCCATTGACGGCATCTCGCGCGGCAACACGATGCGCCGTTGCAAGGACGCTTGTTGCGCGTTCCGATAAGTAAAATTCTGCTTTAAGCAAAATGATTTGTCGTGTTGTTTATGAGCGGCGTGGAAGTTGCAGTTGCGTGAGCGTGGAAGCGCTAAGCCATCGGCTGCGCTTTGAGGCTGGATGAAAAAGAGCGCGTCTGGAGTATGGCCTGAAGCAAGCGCTGCAAGATTTGCGATGGGGAAATCGACGTGCGGTGTTCCTCGACGCGAAAAACGCTTTGGTTCGGGCAAGGATGCGCTCGGAAGTATTCCGCCATGACATCGTCCTTTAGTTCACGCGCGGTGCCGCACGCTGCGTGTGAGCGGGGACGTAAAAGCGCCCCGGCGACTCTCAGGCTGCCGGGGCGCAAACTTTTTTAGAACACCGTTTCCGCTAACTCTCGGTGATGATTGCGGAATCAATGGATCAATTCGACGCCGGTTCGTATTCGTCTTTGCGCGTGGAATTGGCTGCGCCCGTCTCTGTGTCTGCGAGACGCATCGCAAGCTTCAGCGGACGATAAGCAAAGGAAGCAGCGCCGCCGTGCGAGTTCTGTATTTGCGTCACGAGCCTGTCTTGGTTTTCGCGGAAGCGCGAGATATTTCCGCGTTGATTTAAGATCACGAAAAGCAAAGTTTCATTTGTCGCCGTGTGCATTTCGCCAACGAGCGCGCTCGCGCCGCCGTCCGTGCGCGTGAGCGTGCCTGTTTTGGCGATCACGCTGCCGCGCGATGAATAATTCGT
>JAABUK010006216.1_pt1 | contig 17983 bp, 15 predicted proteins | sample 5559141 | NCBI WGS metagenome assembly JAABUK01 (sample SAMN10711869, study PRJNA513367) | rock metagenome | isolation source: Antarctica rocks | place: Antarctica: Victoria Land, Pudding Butte nord | collected 2016-01-03 | reverse complement strand
GACGTCGACGGCCAGGTGATCGGTCTTGAGCAGCTTGAGCATCCGCTCGACCGTCGAGGCCAGCCGCCGCCCCGCCCCGTGGATCCGGTCGACCCACGCCCGCTCGGCGTCGCCGGCGTCCTCGCCGATCGTCAGCTTCCAGAGCTCGGCCAGGCCGAGGACGACCGTCACCGGGGTATTCAGCTCGTGGCTGGCGACCTCGATGAACTTCCCCTTGAGGCGGTCGGCCTCGGTCAGCCGGGCGTTGGTCTGCTTCAGCTCGACGAGCAGGCGATTCTTCTCGATAAGCAGGTCGTGCTGCTCGACGCCCCGGCGGACGACGGCGATCAGATCGCCGGTCTCCCAGGGCTTGCTGAGGTAGCGGGCGATGTGGCCCTGGTTGATCGCGTCGATGACGGCGTTGATGTCGGCGAAGCCGGTGACCAGAAGGCGGGTGGCGTCGGGGTGGGTCTCCTGGGCCTTCTCGAAGAACTCGACGCCGGTCATCCCCGGCATCCGCTGGTCCGAGAGGATCACCGCAACGTCGCCGAGCCTGGGCAGGGCCTCCAGCGCCTCGGCGGCGTGCTCGAAGGTGTGGACCCGGTAATCGAGCCGGAAGAGGTCGTAGAGCGACCGGAGCACGTCCGGCTCGTCGTCGACGACCACGATTGTCGGTCGGTTGGTGGTCATGATCGGCGGTGCCTCGGCACCCCTCATCCCCCTTCGGCCCGGAATCGCTTGACCATCGTCACCTCGTTGCCCGCTTCATTATAGGCCATCTCGTCGACCATGCCGTTGGTGATCATCAAGCCGAACCCCCCCTCGCGGAGCCCGAGCTTCTCGCGGACGCCCATGTGGGCGATCGGGTCGTCGGGCGAGGCCGCATGCGGCAGGCAGGATCGGTCGAACCCGGGCCCCTGGTCGCGGACGACCAGCTCGACCCGGTCTTCGAGGATCCGATAGGTGATGTCGACCAGGCGGTCGGACTGGTGGCGGTTGCCCCATTCGATGGCGTTCTGGCCCATCTCCAGGAGGGCCTGCCTCAGGGCCAGGACCTGCTCGCGGTTGAAGGGGCTGGAGAGGTTGACGGTCATCAGGAAGTCGTTGACCTCCTGGAGGAAGGCGGCCTCGGAGTGGATCTGGACGTGGATCTCGCCGAGGACCTGGCCGGCCTCCATCCGGCCTCGCCAGGCCCTGGCCTCGGCGATCGCCTTGAACAGCTCCTCGGCGCCGTAGGGCTTGGGGACGTAGGCGTTGGCCCCGACCCGGAAGCCCCGGGTCCGGTTCAGCTCGTCGCCCAGGGCGGTGAGCATCACCACCGGGGTCAGCATCGTCGAGCGGTCTTCGCGGAGGCCCCGGCAGACGTCGAAGCCGGTGGTGTCCGGCAGCATCAGGTCGAGCAGGATCACGTCGGGGTGGAGCGAGCGGGCCAGGGCCAGCCCCTCGCCGCCGGTCGGGGCGATGGTCGAGTCGAACTGGCGGTAGCGGAGCAACCGGGCCGCCATCTCGGCCTGGTCGGGATCATCCTCGACGATCAAGGCCGTGGGCATCGCCGCCTCCCCTCAACCCGGGTCAGACGTGCAACTCGACGACGTCGAGGTCGCGAAGCTCGTGGTCGCGGCGGACGGTTTGGTTCTCGAAGGCCCCGGAGCCCCAGACCTTGGCGAACTTGAGCGACTGCTCGAAGTCGCGATGGACCGCGCGGGCGAGGTCCAGGACCGTGCTGCCGATCGGCACCGTGAAGGGATGGGAGCGATCCGCCGGCTTGCCGGGGACCTTGGTGTAAACCCGGATCACCCCCAAGAGATCGTAGGCGGTTGATCTCAGAATATCCAGCTGGGCGCCCGAGTTCGCCGAGGCCTCGACGATCGGGAACCGATCTCCAGCCCATTCGCGGAGGATCTCCAGCCGGTCGGCCGCCCCCTCGGCGTCGGTCTTGTTGGCCACGACCGCCGCCCGGACGTGCCGGAGCGCCTCCTCGCCCGAGTCGACCGGCAGCTCGCCGACCAGCTCGACGTGCGCCGCCGAGAGCCTCGCCAGGGCCACCTCGGCCGAGTCGATCAGGTCGTCGTCGCCGAGGTCCACGACGAACAGGGCGGCGTCGGCCGAGGCGACCAGCCCCGGCATCCACGGTTCGAGGAAGTCGGCCGAGACCGGCGGGAGGTCGACCAGTTGCCACCGGACGTCCTCCCAGGTGGCCATCCCCGGCTGGGGCGCACGGGTCGTGAACGGGTAGGGGGCGACCTCGACCTTGGCGTTGGTCAGAGCGGCCAGCAGGGCGCTCTTGCCCGAGTTGGCCGGACCGACCAGCGCGACCTGCCCGGCCCCTTCGGAAGGGACCTTGTACGAGACGCCCGCCTTCTTGCCGCCGGCGCGTCCCCCTTCGATCTCGTCGCGGGTTCGGCTGATCCTGGTCTTCAAGTCGCACTGGAGCTTCTCGGTCCCCTTGTGCTTGGGCAGGAGCCGGAAGAGCTCGCGGAGCCCTTCGAGCCGGTCGGCGGCGGAAGACGCCCGGCGCAGGTCGTCCTCGGCCTTGAGGTACTGCGGCGGGAGGTTGGCGGGCATCGCGGGAGGACCCCGGTCGGACCGTCGCGAAATTCATCGATGGACGCACCTTAGGGCCCCGAAGCCGTCGAATCAAGGCCCCGCCCGGATTTCCCGAGCCGGATCGGCCCGTCGCCCTTCGAGGTGGCCCTCCGCCCGTCCCCGGGATACAATAGGATGACACATCGACCGGCCCCAACCGGGCCCGAAGGAGCCACTCCCCATGGCGGAACCCGCCCCCCTCGGGCCAACCGTCGAACTGGCGACCGCCGAGGTCAAGTTCCGCGAATTCCTGGAGATCCGCGGCGAGAAGCTCACCGAGCCCCGCCGCGTCCTGGTCCGCCACGTCTTCGACTCGCACAAGCACTTCGACGCCGACGAGCTGGTCGCCGACCTCCGGGCCGCCGGCCGCCAGGTCAGCCGGGCCACCGTCTACCGGACCCTCCGCCTCCTCGTCGAGGCCGGGCTGCTCCGCGAACTCCGCCTGACCAACCGGACCGCCTACGAGCACGACTTCGGCTACCCCTCGCACGACCACCTCCACTGCACCGAGTGCAACCGCGTGGTCGAGTTCCGCAACGACGAGATCCGCAAGCTCCGCGAGGCGATCAGCCTCGAACAGGGCTTCCGGGCCTCCGCCCACCGCTTCGTCATCACCGGGATCTGCCCCGCGTGCAGCCGGGCCAAGAGCCCGAGGCGCCGCCTCGACCTGATCTGACGAGGCCGACGATCACCGCCCCCGGCCGATCGCGAACGGCAGCTCGAACGCACCAGACGGGGGCGAGATCCGGTCGAACGGCACCGCCGGGACGGGCAAGGGCCGTGCGGATCGGGCCGGCTCGATCCTCGGCGAAGGCTTCGGCGGCTCCACCCGGGGCGGCGCGACGGCCGCCGGCCGGGGCGTCTCGGCGGGCGAAAACGAACCCAAAGCGGGACGCTCGGCGACGACCTCGGCCGGCTTCATTGCCGGCTTCGCGGCCCGCTCAACCTGGCGCAACTCCTTGAGCGAGCGGAAGAAAGCCCGCTCGGCCGCCGTCTCGTATTTCCGGGCCTGGATGCCTTCCCTCGAAGTGTCGAACCGCGCGAGGTCCGCCGCCCGCCCCCGCTCGATCGCCCGCCGGGGGCCGTCGGTTCCGGCGACTTCCGGCCAGGCCGCGTCGAAGTCGGCGAGGGCCTGGTCAATCCGGTCGGCCAGGTTCGCCGTGTCCCGGCCGGCGCAGCGGTCCATGCGGACCGACATCAAAGCCATCCGGCGGACCAAGACCCGGCCGACCTCGCCCGAGGGGTTTAGCTCGGCCTCGAAGCTCCGAGAGAGCCGTTCGACCTCGGCCGAGTCGCCCTCGGCGAGGACGACGCCCTCGCCGGTCAGGCCATGTTTGAGCGCGTTCGCCCGCGATCGGGCCTTCCCGTCCTCGGTCTTCGGCCCGGTCGAGCGGGCGGCATTGGCGCGGTTGGCGATCAAGCGGGCTTCGGAGGTGGGCATCAGTTGGTCCTCGGGCGGTTGGGAATACTCACGGCTTCCGCACGTATATTCCTTACCGATCGAGGGCTTCGAACACAGTTTCTCCCCGAATCCGCGAAATCCTCAAACGCGGCCCCCGTCGATCCGGGGAGTCCGGTCGCCTCATTCCAGGTAGCCGAGGTCCGCGAGCCGCTGCTCGATCATCGCCTGTTCTTCGGGGGTGTACTCGAAGCCGGCCTGATGGTTACCGACGAAGCCTTCGTGGGCGGGGTCCTTGCGGAGGTTCGGGCCTTGCCAGCCGGGGCCGGTCAGGCAGGGGAGGGGCTCGCCTTCGACGTGGTCGGGGATCGGCAGGCCGAACCAGGTCAGGATCGAGGGGGCCACGTCGCGGAGCTGGGCGTCGAGGACGCGGCCCGGCTCGATCCCCGCGCCGGAGAGCGCGATCACGCCTTCGGGCCGGTGGGTCCCGGGCATCAGGGGGTCGGGCTCGATCCAGTCGGTCCCCGGCGAGAGCTTGCAGCGCACCCAGTAAGGCTCATCCGGCGGGGCGATCAGGTCGGGGAAGCCTTCGCGGGCCGGGTCGACGCCATAGGCCTCGGCCGTGGCGATCACCTCGGGGAAGAGCGGGCGGCCGGTCTCGGGGTGGCGGGCCTCGGCCAGGGCAGCGATCGCGTCGGCCCGGGCCTGGTCGACCTGGCGGGGGGTGGTCAGCGGGGCCCCGGGGCGGCGATCGGCGGTGTTCAGGTAGACCATCGCCGCGGTGTCCTGGTGCGGGGCGAAGGCCAGGGTCCGCTTCCAGTCGAAGGGGAACTGGGCGGCGAGGGCCTGATCGAACGAGGCGGAGCGGGCCGCCGGGTCGTCGCGCTTCGCGGCCCAGACGCGGAGGTGGTCGGCGGCCTGCGTGGCCCTCCGGCGGAGGCGGCCGGCGACGCCGGGCATCCGGGCCACGCCCGCGTCGATCAGGATCCGGTTGGCGTGGACCCGACCGTGGCAGGGGCCGAAGCCGTGGTCGCTGACGACCATCACGCCGGCCCCCCGGCGGTCGGCGAGCTCGCAGAGCTTGCCGATGGCCCGGTCGAGCCCGAGCATCACCGAGTCGGCCTCGGCGTTCATCGCCGGGTCGTCGATGCCGGTCTCGTCGACGTTCAAGTAGCGCCAGGCCCGATGCTGGAACGGGTCGAGGTTCTGGAACTGGACGAGGAGGCTGGCCCAGTCGGGGTTCATCCGGTCGGCCAGGAGTCCGGCGTCGGCCCCGGCGAGGAAGACGTCGGCGGTCGCCTTGGCGGCCTCGGTCATCTCGGCGAGGTCGCGAGGCGGGCGCTTCCAGAGGGTCCGCAGGTGGTAGCCGGGGACCTCGGCCCGGAGGGCCTCACCGAAGGCCGGGGCCCCCGAGAGCGCGGCGTCGAGGTGCGGGGCGTCCATCCCCGAGACGACGATCCCCCGGACGGCCAGGGGAGGATAGGTGACGGGGAGGTTGAGCGAGATGACCGAGCGGCCGGATTCGGAGAGCTGGTGCCAGAAGGTCGGCACCCGGACACGCCCGGCGTGGTTGACTTTCAGCCGGCCGGCGGCGGCGTCGAGGTAGCGGTGGTCGAAGACGCCGTGTCGGCTCGGGCCGCAGCCGGTCATCATCGTCGTCCAGGCCGCCGAGGTGACCGGCGGGATGCACGAGCGGAGGGTCCCGTGGCTGGATCGGCCGAGGAGGGCGGCCAGGTTGGGCATCAGGCCGCGTGCGATCATCGGGTCGAGGACCGTCCAGGTCGCGCCGTCGAGCCCCAGGATGAGCAGTCGTTCCGTCCTCGGCATCGGTGCCTCCTCGCGGGGCGAAGGGTGAAGGGGTTCGACCGGGAGGGGCGGTCGGGAGGGCGACGAGCGGGGGGCCCGCGTCGGGGTCGGGGCGAAGTCGCGGACGAGTTCGGCCCGGAAGTGGTGGCGGAGCCGGAGCCGTTCGCCCTTGGATCGGTAAATCTGGCGGAACCGACGGCGGACCTTGTCGGCGAAAGGCAAGGAGGCCTCCGCCTCGCCGAGCCAGGACCGGAAGGCCCGGTCGACCCGGTCGAGCCGCCTGGCGGCGTCGACCGGCGCGGGGTGCTTGATCCCCAGCCCGAGGACGGTGTGCGGGAACCGGTGATACCCCTGCGAGCCCGTCAGGCGGGCGGCGTAGGGGGCCATCAGCCGGCGGAGGCAGGTCGGCGACATCCGCCAGTAGTCGTCGGGGAAGCCGTGGAGCCGGAAGTTCAAGGGCATCGTGACGACGAAGAGGCCGCCGGGTCGGAGGACCCGGAAGACCTCGTCGAAGGCCCTGCGGACCTCGAAGACGTGCTCGAAGGTCTCGATCGCCAGGACCGTCCCGACCGACTCGTCGTCGAGGTCGATGTCGCTGACGTCGGCGACGCGGTCGACCCCCGGGCCGGGCCGGAGGTCGGAGCCGACGTACTCGCGCCCGGGGAAGAAGCCACGGAGGTCCGCGAAGCCGACCTGATCGCGGGTCTGGAACGCGCCGAACTCGTGGATCGGCCCGGGGGCGTCGATCGACTCGGAGACGATCCGGCAGAAAGCCTTGGTGTTGTCGCGCAAAGCGGGTGCCCCTCCCTGAGCCCCGGGCCTGGTGGTCGCCCGGCGGACTCTAGAGCAATCCCGGGCCGAGGTCAATCCGGGTCGGGGGCGGCCTCGGCCCTTCGGCTCATTGCCCGAGGCGGCCCCGGGCGATAACCTGGTGGGACGTCGGCGCTCACGTTTCCCTCCCTCCCGAAGGCCCGGGGTCGATCCATGCAAAGTCTGGCGTGCCTCAACGGCGAGCTGATGCCGGTGGACGAGGCCAGAGTCCCGATCTGGGACCGGGGATTCCTCTTCGGCGACGCCGTCTACGAGGTCTTCCGGGTCTACGGGGGTCGGCTCTGGCTCGAAGAGGAGCACACGAACCGGCTCCGCAGGAGCCTCGGCGAGATGGAATTCCCCGCGGTCGACCTGGAAACCCTGGTCGACCGGGTCAAGCGGACGGTCGACGCCTGCGGGGTCGAGGACGGGACGGCCTACATCCACATCACCCGAGGGGTCGCGCCTCGGGCCCACGCTTTCCCGAATCCCCCCGTGCCGCCGACCGAGCTGATCGTCGTCCGCCCCTATGACGACGGGGCGACGGCCCGGAAGCGTGAGGCGGGCGTGGCGGTCGTCTCGCGGCCGGACCTGAGGTGGAAGCGCTGCGACGTGAAGTCGACGAATCTGCTCGCCAACGTCATCGCTTTGGAGTCGGCCAACCGGGCGGGGGCCTACGAGGCCCTGCTCGTGGATGCCGAGGGGTTCGTGACCGAGGCGACCCACTCGTCGGTCCTCTGGGTCCGCCGGGGCCGGGTCGAGGGGACGCCCAACGACGCGACGATCCTGCCGGGGACGACCCGGTTCCTCGCCCACGAACTCGCCCGGGGCGAGGGGATCGAGGTCGTCGAAGGGCGGATCACCCTGGACGATTTCTTCGGGGTCGACGAGGCGTTCCTGGCCGGGACCACGATCGAGGTCCTGCCGATCGTCTCCCTCGACGGCCGGCCGATCGGCGGGGGGACGCCGGGGCCGGTTGCCCGTCGCCTCCAGGCCGCTTATCAGGTCGCGCTGGAGCACTGGCTGGCCCCTCGCGAGAGCCTCGCATGAGGCCCCTCCCCCCGCTCGAAGGACCGCCGCCCGAGGACGGGGACGACTGGATCCACCCGCTCGACCTCGCCGCGCTCCGCGAGCCGATCCCCGACGGCGCGGTCCTGGTGATCGTCATGGCGGGCGCGGACGACCCCGACCCCGACGCGATCGGACAGGGCCTCCTCGACCTCCTGAAGGCCCGGGGGCGACCGGCCGAGGCGTTCGTGGTCCGAACCGACGCTATCGGCTGGTCCGTCGCGCTGGAGGAGGGGTTGGCCGGCGGCGACCAGCCGATCGTCCTCGTCACCACGGCCCTCGAGCCCTGGACCGCCGCGCACCTCGACCCGCTCCTCGCGGCGATCGACCGCCGCGACCACGTCCTCGGCCGTCGCCCGGCCCCGGCCGGCGGCGACGCCTGGCGCTGGGCGAAGACGCTCCCCTGGCGGTTCCTGTTCGCCCTCCCGGTGCTCGACCCGTTCACCCCCTGCCGGGTCCACCGTCGCGAGGCGCTGGCGAAGCTCGTCCCGCAATCGTCTTCGCGGTTCCTCGAAGTCGAGATCCTGGCCAAGGCGACCTTCCTGACCCAGGTCATCGAGGAGGTCGACGTGCCGTCGCTGTCCAGCCCGCCCGTCCGCAAGGTCGGCGTCGACCTCCGGGCCGTCCTCCGGTCGCCCGTGTTCGTCCGCCCCGAGCCTTCAGTTCCAGCGGAAAATCTTCAGCGCGACGACGAACGACCCGAGGGCGTAGGCCGAGAGGACCAGCAAGGCGAGGGAGACGACCGGGTGGGCCAGGCCCGCCCCTTCGAGCATGATCGCCCGCAAGGCGTTGAGGAGCTGGGTCAGGGGCAAGGCCTGGATGAACGGCTGGGCCGAGTCGGGGAACCGCTCGGCCGGGAAGAACAGGCCCGAGAAGATCCACATCGGCAGCATCACCAGGTTCATCAGGCCGCTGACGGTCTCGGTGCTCTGGGCCCGGCTGGCGATCAGCAGGCCGATCCCCGAGAAGGCCAGCGCGCCGACGATCTCGACCAGGGCCACCAGCCACAAGTGGTCCCAGGCGAAGGGCATGTGAAAGACGAAGACGCCCAGGGCCAGGAGCACGGCCACGTCGGGGATCAGGAAGGTCAGGCGGGCCAAAAGGATCGCCAGGAGGAAATCCTTGCGGGGCATCGGGGTGGCGGTGAACCGCTTGAGCAGCTTGCCGATCCGAAAATTGACCAGCAAGAACCCGACGCCCCAGAGGCCGCCGCCCATCGTGTTCTGCCCGATCAAGCCGGGGATCAGGAAGTCGATGTAGCGTGAGCCGGGCTCGGTGACGAGGGCGTCGGTCGTCCGCAGGGGATCGACCCGCCCGGCGTTGGCCTGGAGGATCGCGTCGACCGCCGACTTGGCGGCGCCCGCCTCGGGCCGGGTCGGGTCGTAGCGATAGACCACCGGCGGCGAAGGCCCGACGATCACGACCAGCGGCGTCTTGCCGGTGCGAAGCCGCTCCAGCGCCCTCGCCTCGGTCGAGACCACCAGGCGAACCCCCGGTTGCTTCGCCAGCCTGGCCTTCGCGTCGTAGTCCCGGAGGGCCTTCTCCACCGGGGCCGAGGCCGGCCCTTCGACGAGGTCGACGGCGACGCTCTCGGGGACCCGCCCCTGGAACGCCAGGCCGAGCCCGAGGGCCAGCACGGTCGGGAAGCCGTAGACCCAGAACAGCCTCGCCGGCTGGCGGTAGAACTCGCGGAGCCGGGCGAGGTAGAGCCCGCGGAGCGGGTGGTAGAGCGACATGCGTCCGAGGTTCTCCGGGTCGAGGCGGTTTCCGGGCGATCTACCGACGTCGCTTCCGCCCGCCCTTGGCGGGCTTGGCGGCCTCGGCGTCCTCCTCGCGGAGGTGGCGGCCGGTCATGGCGACGAAGACGTCTTCGAGGCTGACCTGGCGGGTCGTCAGCCGGGCGAGCGGGCGGGATTCGGATTCGAGGTAGCCGAGCAGGGCGGGGATCGCCCGGTGCGGGGCGCCGACGGTCAGGGCATAGCCGTCGCCCTCGGCTCGGGAGGCCAGGACGGTGTCGAGCCCGGCGAACCCCGACGGCTCGGGGCCCGGCCCCTCGCCGCCGACGGCGAACTCGACGACGTGCTCGCCCCCGAGCCGGGCGATCAGGTCGGCCGGCGAGCCGAGGGCGATCACCCGGCCCTGGTCGACGATCGCCACCCGGTCGCAGAGCCGCTCGGCCTCGTCCATGTAGTGGGTGGTCAGGACCGTCGTCCGCCCCCGCGAGCGGAGGTCGAGGATCACGTCCCAGAGCTGCCGGCGCGAGAGCGGGTCGAGCCCCGTCGTCGGCTCGTCCAGGAACAGCAGCTCCGGGTCGCCGACCAGCGCGATCGCCACGGCGAGCCGCTGCTGCTGGCCGCCGGAGAGCTGCTCGACGTAGGCGTTCGCCTTCGCTTCGAGCGAGACCCGCTCCAGCACGGCGACGGGGTCGAGCCCCTCGCGGTAGAAGCCTCGGAACATCCCGACCAGCTCGAGGAGCGTCGACTTGTCGGGGAAGCGGGTCTCCTGCAAGGTCACGCCGATCCGCTCGCGGATCTCCGAAGCCTGGCGGTCCCAGCGGCGGCCGAGGACCTCGACCTCGCCGGAGGTCGGCCGGGTCAGGCCTTCGAGGATTTCCACCGTCGTCGTCTTGCCCGCGCCGTTGGGGCCGAGCAGGCCGAAGCACTCGCCCCGGGCGACTTCCAGGTCGAGCCCATTGACGGCGTCGACCGGGCCATCCCGGCCGGGGAACTGCTTGCGGAGGTCCGCCACCCGGATCGCCCATTCGCCCATGGATCGGTCGCCTTCGCTGCGTTGAGAGGATCGGCCCGCCCGACCCGGTCGATCAGGCGGGTTATTTTAGCCGGGACGACCGGCCTCGCCCACCCCACCGGCCGACCCATCAAAGATCGTGCGCCCTCGGGTTCAAGCCGGCGACGCTTCGACCCGATAGTCCCTCTTGGGCCAACCCCGCCACCTCTTGCCGGCCGAAGGATCGGCCGACCGTCCGAAGGGGAGTGGAGAGGCCTCGATGGCTGGACTCGTCCGGCCCGGCGGAGCCGGGACCCTCGGGTCCGGAAAGGGAGCGCGATGGATCGACCGACGACCCGCACGGAAGCGGACGCACGAAGCTCGCGGGCCGAAACGCCATGGACGCTGGTCCTGCCGAGCCGGATGCCGGCGCTGAATCTCTGCCGGCTGGCCCTCCCGTGCGCCGAGCGCGACGGATCGGCCTCCGGCCCGGTCCTCCTCACCGGCGAGGCCGGAGCCGGCAAGACCTGGCTCTGGCGGCAACTGGAGGCCGAGCCCGAGGCCGCCGGCCGCTGGGTCGGCGTCGACCTGACCCCGGCCAACGACCCCCGCGATTTCTACCGCCTGATTGCCCACGAACTCGGCCTCGACGGCGCGGTGGGCCCCGACCCGGCCGCCTCCCGCGTCGGGCTGGTCGACTTCCTCGCCGCCAGGCTCGCCGAGGGCGAGCGTGTTGGCCTCGTCGTCGAGGAAGCGCACAACCTCTCCGCCGAGGTCTGGGAAGAGGTCCGCGTCCTGGCCAACCGGCTCGATCGGCCGGGCGGGTTCGCCGGGATGCTCCTGGTCGGCCAGACCGCGCTGGCCGCGCGGTTCTCGACCCGGCCGTTCGCCGCGATCGAGGCCAGACTCGCCGCCCGGGTCCACCTCGGGCCGATCGACGTGGCCGAGGCGAAGCAACTGCTCGACCACGCCCGCCCCGGTCACTCCTGGGACGGCGAGGAAGTCGAGGCCCTGCATCGCGACGCCTCGGGCAACCCCCGCCGCCTGCTCCGCATGGTCCGCCAGGCCCCCTCGCCGAGGCGAGCCGCTCGGGTCGTCGAACCCCCGGCGATCGCCCGGCCCGCGCCGGCCGAATTGCCGAGGCCCGTCCCGGCACCGACACCGGCCCAGGTGCCGGACCCGATCCAGGCCACGCGGAATTCCCCGCTGACCGGCCCCGAACGGCCGCCGATCCGGGTCGAGGAGAACATGATCGAGGTCGGCTGGTCGCCCGACGACCTGGCGACTTCGAAGGACGAACCGGACGATGGGGGCCCCCGCCGACTGTCCCCGACGGTCCCGGTCCAGGGCGGCGAGGAGGCGGTCCGCGACCACTATGCGGCACTCCAGGCCTGGCGAGAGTGGGCCGAGAACCAGGCCGGACCCGCCCCGAAGGCTGCCACCCCGCCCGCCTTCGAGGACGACGAGGACGAGATCGAGGACGACGAGCCCGAGCTCCCCGCCCCGGTCCGCCCGACCGTCCGGGCCGAGGGGGAGCAGAAGTTCGCGCCGTTCGGCCACCTGTTCTCGAAGATGGCCCAGGCGATCGAGCCCGAACCGTGAGCCACCCCGGGCGGTGCCGTCGGTGAACCCGACCGGCCCGATCGGGTCGAAACACGGCTGGCGGCCTTTCTCGGGCCCCGGCCTCCGCAAAGAGCAGGTGTCGCCTCGTCGTCGTGTCGGTGCTCCCAGGTCCGCCCCTTTCCCGAGGAGGCGGGCCGCGATGCGGGGGCGGCACCTGCTTTTCTTCCAGGGATGTCCTCAGTTAGGATGGGGAACGGCCCGGCCGATCGACCGAAGGGCCCGGCCCTTTCCTCCGATCCTGCGATTGAGCCATCCCGACGCTTGCGATATAACGCCCGGCGTCGGGCGAGCCCGCTGACGAAGCCTTCCCCTCGTCGCGATCCGAGGATACGCCGCCGTGCTCACGATGACAATGAAGGACGCCCACGTCGCCACCTCCCCCAGGCTCCTGGTCTCGCTCGCCACTTACGACGAGTCGGCCAACCTCCGGCCGCTGGTCATGGCGATCCGGGCCCAGGCGCCGAACGCCTCGATCCTGATCATCGACGACAACTCGCCCGACGGCACCGGGCGGATCGCCGACGAGTTGCAGGCGAGCCTGCCGGAGATCCACGTCATCCACCGAGCGGGCAAGCTCGGGCTCGGGACGGCCGTGCTCGACGGGATGAAGTTCGCCATCGCGAACCACTTCGACTACTTCCTCAACCTCGACGCCGACTTCAGCCACCCGCCGCGCTTCATCCCCGCGATCCTCGCCGGGATGGAAGACGTCGACGTGATGATCGGCTCGCGCTACATCCCCGGCGGCGGGGTCGAGGGCGACTTCAACCTCAAGCGGAAGTTCATGAGCACCGGGATCAACCTCTATGCCCGGCTCTTCCTCGGCCTGAGGACCAAGGACAACAGCGGCTCGTACCGCTGCTACCGGGTCTCCAAGCTCCGCCAGATCGACCTGAGCCGCGTCCGGTCGCGAGGCTACTCCTTCATGGAGGAGATCCTCTACTGGTGCCGATCGGTCGGCTGCAAGTTCGGCGAGACGCCGATCTTGTTCGAGAATCGGCGCTCGGGCTACTCGAAGATCAACACCAAGGAGGCCATCAAGGCCCTCCAGATCATCTTCGAGCTGGGAGTCGACCGCGTCATCCAGGGGCCCAAGGGCCCGAGGCGGCGCTGAGCGAGCCGAGCCTGCGGAGACGGCAGGACGAGTCCTGCCCTACGAACTTTCGAACGTCGACCGGCCCGCCGGGTGGGAGACCACCCGGGCGGGCCTTGGTCGGTTCGTCGGGTCGACCTCAGGCGTGGTCGAACTCGCGGACGGTGACGTAGACTTCCTGGCAGGTTTCGGCGATCCGGTCGCCGAGCCCCTGGTGCTTGCTCTCCAGCTGCGCCGAGTACATTCCGAGGATCCGGCAGAGGAAAGCGTTCTGGCTGTCGTCGTGCTCCTCGACGAGCTGGTGGAGCGAGTCCTCGATCTGGTCGGCGAGGTAGAGCAGGAACTGGGCCTGGCCCTTGACCTCGGCGATCGAGCGGACCAGCTCTTCCGAGAGGAACGAGGCGTGAGGGGCCTCGGGCGTGGCTGTGGCCGTGGCCGGCGTCTGGGGCTCGGCGATGGCGGCGGGGCCGGGCTCGCGGCCGACGAGGTAGGCGCTGCCCAGGGGGCCGCGATTGATGGTGCTCATGCGGCGTCTCCGTTCGCCTGGTAGCGGATCGGGCCTTCGTTGACGGCGGCTTCGAGGGAGTGGCAGAGCTCGCCGACGAGCCTCATGTTCTCGCACTCGACGGCCAGGTTCGAGGCGTGCATCTCGATCAGCTGCCGGAGGAAGATCCGGGTCCCCTGGTCGCCCTCGCCGTCGAAGCGGTCGACGTCGGCGACGGCGGCCCTGACGAGGTAGTCCATGAACTGGAGCTTGCCCCGGATCGAGGTGCAGAGCTTTTCGAGTTGCGAGCGGTCGGACCGTTGTGAAGCGGTGGTGAGTTGTGACGCGGTGGTGAGTTGTGACATCCGTATCCTCTCTCCCTGGACGCGATCCGGGCCTCCCGTGGGGGACGATCCCCCCCGGTTCCCCGGCCGCCCCGCGTCTCTTCTCGCGTGGCGACGCTCGCGTCGGTGTGCTGGCTGGTCGGTCGGTCGGCCCTTCGGCAAGAGAGCAAGGTAGCGAACTGGGGTCGTCTCCGCAAGCGGGAGGCCCGAAGGCGACTCCCCTGCGTTCCTCTTCGAGATTCCCGGCCGCCGGGCGACACGTTCGAACGCCGAAAGGCCGGCCAACCCCTACGAGGTCGGCCGGCCTTCCGGTGGGTTCTGCGAGGAAAGGGGACACTCAGGGATGTGCGGGTTAGTGGCCGGCGCCTCCGAGGGCGACCTTTCCGGCCAACGTCTTGTCCAGGATGATCTCGAGTTCTCCGGCGGAGCGGAGGTTGCGGTTGATCACCTTGCCGTCGGCGTCGATCAGGATCATCGTGGGCAGGGAGATGATCCCGAACTCGACGGCGAGACGGCTATCCAGCCCGCCGGGCTCGAAGACCTGCGGCCAGGGGAGGGGGGTGGCCTGGAGGAAGGCCTCGACGTCGGCCTTCTCGTTGTCGAGGTTCACGCCGATGATCTCGAACCCCTTGGCCTTATATTTGGCGTGGAGCTTGACCAGCTCGGGGAGGTCGCGGCGGGCCGGCCCGGCCATCGTCGCCCAGAAGTCGATCAGGACTGTCTTGCCTTTGAGGTTGGCCGTGTCGATCGACTGGCCCCGGAGGTCGGCCCCCTTCAGGCTCATCGGCTTGCCGACGAGGTCGAGCCGGCGGAGCGCCCCGGCGGCCTTCTTGCCCCACTCGGTCGCGGGGTAATCCTTGACCAGGACGGCGTACGACTTCTTCCCCTCGGCCTCCTTGCCGTTCAGCTCGTTCGTGCTGGCCAGCAAGAGGAGGGCCTGCGGGGCCTCGTCGCAGGTCGGGTTCTTCTCGACGAAGGCGGCCAGTTTGGCCAGCCACTGCTCCTGGATGGTCAGGCTGTTGTTGCTGTCGGCGGCGTTCTGGAGGACGAAGTCGGCCTCGATCTGCTTGAAGGCGGCGTAGGTGCCGATCTTCCCGCCCCGGGCCGTCAGGCCGTCGAGCAGCTCGGACCCGGCCGCATATTGCCCGGTGGCATAGGCGGCCGAGACGCTGTCGACGATCAGCTTCTGGTGGTCCAGCTCGGCCCGGGCGTCGCCCGCGGCCTCGGCGGCCTCGACGACCTTCTTCAGGATCTTGGCCCGGCCGACGTGGAACCGGGCGGAATCCTTGGGGACGCCGCTCGACTGGAGGGCCTGGCTCTCCTTGCTGTTGTCGTAGGCCATCAGGGCCTGCATCGCGGCGGCGACCTGCGGGTTCTCCGTGCCATTCCCGGCGTTGCCCCCCTCGTTGCGGAAGACCCACGAGCGGATGCCGCCCTCGGCCACGGCGATCACGCCGTTCTTGGCCGGGTCGACCACGCGGGGGAGGTCCACGAACTTCCAGGTCTCGCCCAGCCGGACCATCTCGCCGACCTGGAGGAACGCCATCTTGCCGGGGTTGGCCTGGTTCGCCGGCGAGCCCGCGAAGATGGTGGCGCTCTCGCAGAGGATCAGGTCATCCTTGAGGCCCGAGTCGGCCGGGATCAGGTGCGGCATGGCCCCGTTGAGCCCGAGCCAGGTCGTGGCCGCGTCCCAGCCGACGAGCCCGGCGCGGAGGGCCTTGACCTGCGCGACCCGCTGCTTCTCGGCGGCGGCGACCTGTTCGACCTCGCCCTTGGGGATCCCCAGGGCCTCCAGCTCGGCCGGCGTGGCCATCACGCTTTCGAGCAGTTCCGAGTCGCCCGAGACGAGGGCCTGGACGAAGACCTTGCTCGCCTCCTCGGCCGAGAGCCGGGTCCAGGCGACGACCTTGATCCCGACGCCCTTGACGCCGACGACCTTCGCCGCGCGGGTGCCGCCGCCGTTGAGCCAGCGGACCTCGTCGAGGCTCTTGTCGTTGTTGTTATCCAGCTCGCGATAGACCTCGAAGCCGTCCTGGTAGTAGCTCCACTGGTCGAGCGACTTGTCGCCGTTGCGGTCCGTCAGGCGGCAGAGGACCTTGCCCTGGCCGTCGCGGAGCTGGAAGCCGCCGGGGATGGCCTCGGCCTTGCACGCGGCGATCGCGGCGGGGTCGGTGGGGAGGTCGTATTCGACGCCCTTGAAGCTCGGCCGGAAATCCATGAGCTTCTTGACCGTCACGTCGGCTTCCGCGCCGACGGCGGCCAAGGCGACGAACCAAGCACCGGCCAATGTCGTCCGCAAGGCCCGCATCGGCGTCTCCTTACTTCGAGTCGACGAGGCGAGGCTCCTGCCTCGCCCCTCCGGCCGGCTACTGGCCAGCCTCTCCAATCCTCATCATCGGCAAATCGGCCCGGCAATCCACAATCCTTCGTCATAATTCTCCCGATCGGGACGACCAGGAGCGCATCGCCGGGCGAGTGACAGTCGGCAAGAGCCGTGCCGCTCGGCCGAACAAATGCGAAGGCCCGACCCCAGCAAGGCTTCCGATGAATGATCCGGCGAGATCCGTGCGCGGTCCGGGCAATCTTTCCAGGAAATCGTCCCGATCATTACAATCGGCCGCTGCGTGCGGCCGGTCCTCGCCCCTCGGGAGGGCTTGAGCAACGCGAGGCCTGGCCTTAGACTGAACGTGCATCCAACGACGCGCGACGAGCTTTGCCCGGAGCCGAGCATGGTGCCTGCGATCGGGGGCGGGGTGATGGGATGGGATGCCCCGGCCCGCGTCCTCTTGATCGCGATCGGGCTGGTCGGCGGCTCGGCGCTGGCCTGGGCTTCGAGCGGCCCGCCGGCCCCCCCGATGGTCCCGGTCGCGCTCTCGGTCGACGCGAACTCCGCGCCGGTGCCCGTCTTGCTGGCCTTGCCGGGGCTCGGCCCGGTCCTGGCGGGGCGGATCGCCGAGGGACGGCCTTATCGGTCGCTGGCCGACCTCGACCTCCGGGTCAAGGGGATCGGCCCGGCGAAGTCCGAGGCGCTCCGGCCGTTCCTCCGGTTCGAGGCGTCACCCAGCCCCCACCCCTGAGCCCGATCGGATCGAGCCGACCATGCCCGATTTCCAGTTGGTGGCCCCCTACAAGCCGGCAGGCGACCAGCCCCAGGCGATCGACCAGCTCGTCCAGGGGCTCCGCGAGAAGAAGCCGCACCAGACCTTGCTCGGCGTCACCGGCTCGGGCAAGACCTTCACGATGGCCAACGTGATCGCCCGGTCGGGCAGGCCCGCGCTGGTGATGTCGCACAACAAGACGCTGGCGGCCCAGCTCTACGGCGAGTTCAAGGAGTTCTTCCCCCACAACGCCGTCCGCTACTTCGTCTCGTATTACGACTATTACCAGCCCGAAGCCTACATCCCCCAGCGCGACATCTACATCGAGAAGGACTCCTCGATCAACGAGGAGATCGAACGCCTCCGCCTGGCCTGCACCAGCGCCCTGGTCAGTCGCAATGACGTCATCGTCATCGCCAGCGTCTCGTGCATCTACGGCCTCGGCTCGCCCGACGACTACCGCAAGATGATGGTCCCGCTCAAGCTCGGGCAGGTGATCGACCGCGACGAGATGTTGCTTCGGTTCGTCGACATCCAGTACGAGCGTAACGACATCGACTTCTCGCGCGGCAAGTTCCGGGTCCGGGGCGACGTGATCGAGCTCTGGCCGGCCTACGAGGAGTTCGGCTTCCGGATCGAGCTGTTCGGCGACGAGGTCGAGACCCTCGCCACCATCGACCCGACCTCCGGCGCCGTCATCGAGAAGAAGGACGAGATGCAGGTCTACCCGGCCAAGCACTTCGTCCTCCCCGAGGACCGCATCGAAGGCGCGGTCAAGGCGATCCAGGCGGAACTGGAGCAGCGGCTCCAGCAGTTCAAGGAACAAGGCAAGCTCCTCGAAGCCCAGCGGCTCGCGGCCCGGACCCGGTACGACATCGAGATGCTCCTGGAAGTCGGCTATTGCTCGGGGGTCGAGAATTACAGCCGGCACCTCTCGGGCCGGAACCCGGGCGAGACGCCGGACAC
>JAABUK010006215.1_pt1 | contig 17988 bp, 14 predicted proteins | sample 5559141 | NCBI WGS metagenome assembly JAABUK01 (sample SAMN10711869, study PRJNA513367) | rock metagenome | isolation source: Antarctica rocks | place: Antarctica: Victoria Land, Pudding Butte nord | collected 2016-01-03 | reverse complement strand
GGGAAGGCCGCGCACGCCGAGCGCACGCCAGCCACAAGGGTGTCCAGAAGCTCCATCCAGGACGTGGACCACACCGCCAGAGACAACGAAACCCACAACCGTCAGCAGCCACTTAGAATCGCTGACCAATCGCCTCCTGCCTTGACCGAGCCTGTCGTTGCGAGGAGCGCGGCGACCCAGAGAAGGCAGGGGCTGTGCCGGGCGCTCCGGACCGATACGCACGAGCACGGTTCGCAATGACGGAAGTCAGAGCGGATGGCGGTTGGCACCGCTGCGAAGGGTGCAGCGTGGCGTCGCTCCAGCAGCCGGATGAGCGCGCATCATACTAATGGCCGTCCGCTCTGACCCTATCTGTTGGCGCACCGTCATTGCGAGCCGCCCTTGCGGCGCGGCGATCCAGGGCCAGCAGGGCCGCGCTTGCCGCCCCTGGATCGCCGCGCCGCTGCGCCTCCTGCAATCACGGAAACGGTCGGCGCAAATGGCGATTCGGATCAGTCAAAAGGTGTTTGGCGTCAAGCTCCTAGAAGCATCCCGGACCGCCCGGCCTCCGTGCCGGCGATCTTGGCGACGCTGCGGCCGGCTGCGACGAAGCGGACGGCTTCGTGGGCGAACAGCAGCCCGGCATGGTGCGGGCGCAGCTCCGTCACGCCGCCCGTCAGCGGGTCAACGATCTCCGCTACCAGGTCGCCGGGGCTGACACGCGCGCCAGGCGTCCGGTGCATGACGAGGATGCCCGGCACCGGCGCGACCAGCAACTCCACATCGGCCAGGTTCGTCGGGCGGCAGCGCGCGAGCGGCAGGCGCGGGGCGGGCGCCTCGACCGCGCCGGCCAGGATCATCGCAGCCAGCAGCGCCTCCGCGTCCGCCGCGGCCAGGGCATGGGTCACGTCGGCGTCCCCGCGCAGCTCCACCGTGACGGCGCAGCAGGCGAGCGGGATGGGATGGCCGGGGAAGGCGCGTTGCAGGTCCAGCCAGGGCTGGCTGCAAGCCTCGTCGAAGGGATGGCCGCCGGAGTTCTCGGCCAGCAGGAACGCCTGCGCGCCCAGCAGCGCCGCGAGCGGGCGGCAGCGGTCGGCCAGCGGGGTCAGCGCATACAGGTGGACGACGCCGGCGTTCTCGCAGTGCAGATCCAGCACCAGGTCGGCGTCCAGCGCCAGGCCGAGCAGGGCGCGCTTCAGGTGCTCGGCCGGAGCATGGACCGGGGTGTCAGCATTGGCCTGCATCATCGCGTCGCGCAGGATGGCGGCGTTGGCCGCCCCGTCCGCGCCCAGCCGGTCTGCAACCGCGCCGGCCACGATGGCGGCCAGGTCCGGGTAGGCGCGGTTGAAGTTCACGCCGTCCGCCAGGCTGAACCGCCCTTGCAGCCCGCCCATCACCCGTTGCTGCAGGCCGATGGGGTTGGCCATCGGCACCACGACGACCTCGCCCCGGATGCGCCCGGCGTCGGCATGGGCCTGTAGCAGGAGCAGCAGGTGCTGCGCCGCCAACAGGCCCGGCACCTCGTCCGCATGAAGCCCGGCCTGCACATAGACCTTCGGCCGCGCGCCCGGCACGCCGAAGCGCCGCACCGGCAGCGTGTGCGTCGTTCCCGGCGCCAGGCCGGCCAGCGTGACCGCGTCCGTCATCCGGCGGCGCGCAGGTCCAGCGTGCGCGGATGCTCCGGCGACAGGCTGGCCGGCGGCTCCGCCATCGGTCCCGGCGTGTGGCCGATGGGTTCGAACCGGGCGCGGCGCCGGGCCTCGGCCTCGTTGGCGTTCACCGGGAAGGTGTCGTAGGCCCGCCCGCCGGGATGCGCGACATGGTGCGTCATGCCGCCCAGCGAGCGCCCGGTCCAACGGTCATAGACGTCGAACACCAGCGGCACCTGCGCCCGGATCGTGGGATGCAGCGCCCCCGCCGGGTCCCAAGCCTTGAAGCGCACGCCGGCCACGAACTCGCCCTCCACGCCGGTCGGCCCCAACGGCACCGCGGCGCCGTTGCAGGCCAGCACGAAGCGCTCGGCCTCCCAGCCCGTCACGCGCGCCTGCACCCGCTCGACCGAGCTGTCCACGTAGCGGACGGTGCCGCCGGTACCCGCCGTCTCGCCCAGGGCGTGCCAGGGTTCCAGGGCGTGGCGCAGCTCGACCGTGGCGCCGTGGACCGCGATCTCGCCCAGGACGGGGAAGCGGAACTCGTGGTGCGGGCGGAACCACTCGTGGTCCAGCTTGGTGCCGTAGGGCGACAGCTCCTCCACGGCGTCCTGCAGGTCCTGCCAGACAAAGTGCGGCAGCAGGAAGTCGTCGTGGACGCGGGTGCCCCAGCGCACCAGCCGGCGCTCGTAGGGCGCCTTCCAGAACGCCGCGACGGCGGCGCGCATCAGCAGCATCTGCGCCGCCGACATGCGGGCGTGCGGCGGCATCTCGAAGGCGCGGAACTCCACCAGGCCCAGCCGTCCGCTCGGGCTGTCGGGGGAATACAGCTTGTCTATGCAGAACTCGGTCCGGTGGGTGTTGCCGGTCATGTCGGTCAGGATGTTCCGCAGCATCCGGTCCACCTGCCAGGGCGCCGGCTCGTGCCCCGGGCTGATGCCGCGGAAGGCGATCTCCAACTCGCGCACGGCGTCCTGCCGGGCCTCGTCAATCCGGGGATGCTGGCTCATGGGGCCGATGAACAGGCCGCTGAACAGGTAGGACAGGCTGGGATGGTTGTGCCAGAAGCCCAGCAGCGACTTGATGAGGTCCGGCCGCCGCAGGAAAGCGCTGTCCTCCGGCGTCATCGCGCCCATGACGACGTGGTTGCCGCCGCCGGTGCCGACGTGGCGGCCGTCCAGCATGAATTTCTCGGCGGTCAGGCCGACGTGCCGGGCCTCCTCGTAGAGCTGCTCGGTGCGGCCCACCAGGTCGTCCCAGCTTTGCGCGGGATGGATGTTGACCTCGATCACGCCGGGGTCGGGCGTGACGGAGAAGCCCATCACCCGGCGGTCGTATGACGGCTTGTAGCCCTCCAGCACCACCGGGCGGCCCTGCTCGGCCGCCGTCGCCTCGATGGCGGCGACCAGCGCGAGCCAGTCCTCCGCGGCGGGAAGGGGCGGCAGATACAGGTAAAGCAGCCCATCGCGGGCCTGCACCGTCATGGCGGTGCGTATGCCGCGGCCGGGGCGGCCGTTGCCGATGGCGGCCAGCATGGCGGCACGGCTCGGCAACGGCCCCTGGTCCTCGAAGGGGTCCGGCTCCGGCTCGTCCTCGGCCTCGGTCGGGTCCACCCAGGGCAGGCTGTTCAGCGGCAGGCGCACGCCGGCGGACGAGTCGCCGGGGACCAGGAACAGCTTGCCCTCCCGCATCTCCCACTTCTCGGTCTGCCAGTGCCGCGCCCCGCGGCGGCCGGCCCGGCGCAGCGGCAGCACGCTGCCGACCGGCTGGTCCAGGCCCTGCGAGAACACGCGGATGATGCGGGCGCGTTCCAGGGGATCGCGGGACTGCGCGGCCTCCGCGACCATGTTGGCGGGCATCCGCGCCTCGCGCATCAGGAAGTACGGCTGGTCCTCGTAGGCGTGCAGCACCGCGGCGGTGTCCACATGCAGCCGCCCGGCCAGGGCCAGGGCAAAGCCGTGCGCCGTCGCGGCGTCCGCGTCGCCCTTGGCGCAGTCCGGATCGGCCAGCAGCGCCGGGTCGGACCAAGCGGGTTCGCCGTCCGGGCGCCAGGTGGCGTTCAGCGCCCAGCGCGGCGTCTGCTCGCCGGGGTAGTGCTTGCCGGCGCCATACTGCACGACGGCGCCGGGCGCCCAGAGCGGGATCAGGCGTTGCAGCAGCTTGCCGGCCTCGCGCCGCTTGGTCGGACCGAGGGCGTCCACGGTCCACTCCGCGCCCTCTGCGTCGTTGACCGACACGAAGGTCGGCTCCCCGCCCATCGTCAGGCGCAGGTCGCCGGCGTTCAGCAGCGTGTCCACCTCGGCGCCGGCCGCCTGGATCGCCGCCCACTGCGCGTCCGTGTAGGGCCGGGTCACGCGCGGGACCTCGTTCACGCGGACGACCTGCATCTCCACGTCGAACTGCGTCTCCGCTGGCTCCATCAGGCCGCTGATCGGCGCGGCGCTGGTCGGGTCGGAGCTGGCGGCCAGTGGGATGTGGCCCTCGCCGGCCATCAGGCCCGATGTGGCGTCCAGGCCGATCCAGCCGGCGCCGGGCAGGTAGGCTTCGGCCCAGGCGTGCAGGTCGGTGAAGTCCGTGGTGGGGCCGACCGGCCCGGTCAGCGGCTTCACGTCCGGGGCCAACTGGATCAGGTAGCCCGACACGAAGCGCGCGGCATAGCCCAGGTGGCGCAGCGCATGGACCAGCAGCCAGGCGCTGTCCCTGCACGATCCCTTGGCCTCCTCCAGCGTATGCTCGGGGTCCCAGACGCCCGGCTCCAGGCGGACGATGTAGCCCACGCGCTCCTGCACCCGGCGGTTCAGGTCCACCAGCATGTCTATCGTGCGGCGCTTGTGCCGCGGCACCTCGGCGATCAGCGCCGCCAGCAGCGGGCCAACCGGGTCCTTGCGGCGGAACGGCGCCAGCTCCTCCGCCAGCACGGCGTCATAGGCGAACGGCCACTCCTCGGCGTCCGGCTCCAGGAAGAAGCCGAACGGGTTGATGGTCGCCATATCGGCCACAAGGTCAACCGTGACCTCGAACTGCTTGACCCGCTCGGGAAAGACGACGCGGGCCAGGAAGTTGCCCTGCGGGTCCTGCTGCCAGTTGATGAAGTGCGGCTCGGGCGACACCGTCAGCGAGTAGGACAGGATCGGAGTCCGGGTCTGCGGCGCCGGGCGCAGGCGTATGGTCTGCGGGCCAAGCTTCACGGCATGGTCGTAGCGGTAGCTGGTGCGGTGCATCAGGGCGGCGTGGATGCTCATGCCGGGCGTGCCATCGGGGTGTTCGGTGCGATGCTGTGCATCGCAGCAACATCGCCGGATGAAAGCGCGGGCGCAAGGCCGCAGGCGGCTCCGGGCGCAGTGCGGCCCGCGTCTAGACCGGCATGGGATGAGGTGCTGGGCAGGGGGCGTCCTGCTCGTCCGCCGCCAGCAGCGCCGCAACCCCGCCGACCGGCACGGGCCGGCTGATCAGGAAGCCCTGCGCCTCCGTGCAGCCGTCGCGTCGCAGGCGGGCCAACTGCTCCTGCGTCTCCACGCCCTCCGCCGTGGTGGCGATGCCCAGGCTGGCGCCCAGCCCGGTGATGGCGCGCACGATGGCGCCGGAGCTGGCGCGGTCCAGCACGTCGCGGACGAACATCCGGTCAATCTTGATCTTGTCGAACGGGAAGCTGTGCAGGTAGCTGAGCGAGCTGTAGCCGGTGCCGAAGTCGTCCATGGCGATCCGCACGCCCAGGGCGCGCAGGGCATGGAGCATGGCCAGGGTGCCGGGGCTGTCGTGCAGCAGCACGGATTCCGTGATCTCCAGCTCCAGCCGCGCCGCGGCCAGGCCGGACCCGGCCAGCGCGGCCTGGACGGACTCGACCAGTGTGGGGCTGCGGAACTGCACTGCCGACAGGTTGACGGCGACGCCGATGCCGGACGGCCAGGCCGCGGCGTCCCGGCAGGCCGTCCGGACCACCCAGTCGCCAATGGGCACGATCAGTCCGGTCTCCTCGGCCAGCGGGATGAACTCCAAGGGCTGGACCAGGCCGCGGGCCGGATGCTGCCAGCGCAGCAGCGCCTCGAAGGCGACGACCGCGCCGGTGCCGAGGCTGACCAGCGGCTGGTAGAACACGCGGAACTCTTCCCGTTCAAACGCCAGGCGCAGGTCGTGCTCGGCCTGCCGCTTGGCAAGGTGGGTGGCGTCCATCGCCGCCTCGAAGAATCGGGCGGTGCCGCGGTGCTCGGCCTTGGCGCGGTGCAGCGCCATGTCGGCGTGACGCAGCAGCGCGTCCGGGTTGCCGCCGTCCCCCGGTGCGATGGCGATGCCGATGCTGACGCCCACGGCGACGCCGCGCCCGCCGGGCTGGCCGTCCCCGTCCGGCGCACCTAATTCGAAAGGGGCGGCAAAGGCCGCGACGATCCTCTCCGCGACCCGGCCGGCACTGCCGGGCAGCCCGGCTTCCGCGACGACCAGCGCGAACTCGTCCGCGCCCAACCGGGCCAGCAGGTCCACCTCGCGCACACATGCCTGCATCCGCTCCCCCGCCAGTTGCAGCAGCCGGTCCCCGGCGGGGTGGCCGAGCAGGTCGTTGATGCCCTTGAAGCGGTCGAGGTCCAGGAGCATGACCGCGAAAGGCTGGCCGCGCGACGCCTTGGCCAGCTCCTGCTCCAGGCGGTCGCGCAGCATGACGCGGTTGGGCAGGCCGGTCAGCGCGTCATGCCGGGCCAGGAACGCCGCCTGCTGCTCGGCCTGCCGGTGCGCGGTGATGTCGTCGAAGGTGGCGATCCAGCCGCCGTCCGCCAGCGGCTCGATCCGGATTCGCAGGGCCATGCCGGGCCGCGGCTCCTCGATCACGGTTGCGGCGCTGCGGGTCAGGACGCGGCGCATCCGGTGGCCGTACACCTCGTCCACCGCGAGACCGGCGAAGTTGCCGGCGGCCTGGCAGCGGGCGATCAGGTCCCGGAACGAGGTGCCCGGCCGCGCGTCGTCCGGCGTCAGGCCATACAGCTCGCAATAGCGTGGGTTGGCGACCACCAGCGCCCCGTGCCGGTCATGCATGGACAGGCCCTGGCCGATATGGGTCAGCGCCGCGGCGAACCGGGCCTGCAGCACTTCCAAGTCGGCGGCAGGGCCGGGCTGCCCCGCCGCCGGAGCAGGCGCAGGAACGCCACGCCAAGCACGCCGGCCACCCCGCCGGCCAGCACGCCCGCCGCCCCGCCGCCAGCCACCTGCATCGCTGCGGCCCAGCCATCCACCCCCCCCGTCCGGCCATGGCGCATACGCCGAGCCAGCCTCCAACCCGGCCCATGCCCACCCGGCGCCGAGAACGCCCGCAGCGGCCAGGCTGAGCACAAAGAGCGCGTATAGCGGCATCAGCACCTCCGCGGCTCGTCAGGGCGCCCCGGAGATGGCAGCCCTGCAACGTCCGTTGTCCGGAGAGCGTAGGGGCCGTTTGGTTACCCGGCCGTTAAGCGCACCGCCGCGGTCCGCAACACCCGGCTGCCGGCCATGGTCAGTCCGTGATCGCGGCGTAGGTCAGCACGCGCAGCTCCTTGCGGATCGGGTAGGTCGAGGACGGGGTGAGCTGCGTCAGCAGCACGACGGCCAGCTCCTCCGCCGGGTCTATCCAAAACGCGGTGCTGGCCGCCCCGCCCCAGGCATACTCGCCGGCCGTGCCGACGATCTGCGCCCGCGCCGGGTCCAGCATGACCGAGAAGCCGAGGCCGAAGCCGATCCCCTCGTAGTTGCTCTCGCTGAAGCGGGCCTGGCCCATGGCGGCCATGTCGCCGCGCAGGTGGTTGCAGGTCATCAGCGCGACGGTCTTGCGTCCCAGCAGCCGTTCCCCCTGCAACGCGCCGCCGCCCAGCATCATGCGGCAGAACCGCAGGTAGTCCCCGGCGGTGGACACCAGGCCGCCGCCGCCGGACTCGATGGCGCGCGGCTGGGAGAAGCGGCCGGTGGCGGGGTCGTCCACCTGCACCAGCGCCCCGTCCTCCCCGCGGGCGTAGTTGGCGGCGAAGCGGCCCTGCTTGTCCGGCGGGCAGTGGAACGCCGTGTCGGCCATGCCCAGCGGCGCCAGCACCCGGTCGTGCAGGAAGGCGCCGAACGACCGGCCCGACAGCACCGCGACCAGGTGCCCGACGACATCGGTGGCGATGCTGTAGTTCCAGGCGGCGCCGGGTTGCGCCAGCAGGGGCATCGTGGCGGCGAGGTCCACGACCTCGGCCAGCGTGCGGTCGGCGGTCTGGAAGTCCACGCCGGCGTCGCGATACATGGCGTCCACCGGCGTCGCCTGCATGAAGCCGTAGGTCAGGCCGCTCGTGTGGGTCAGCAGGTCGCGGTAGGTGATGCCGCGCTCCGCCGGCACGGGGTCGCGCTCCTCGCCGTCCCACACCCGCATGTGCCTGAACGCCGGCAGGACCTCGCTGATGGGGTCGTCGAGCTGAAACAGCCCCTCCTCGTAAAGCATCATCAGCGCCACGCTCGCGAGCGGCTTGGTCATCGAGTAGATGCGGACCAGGGTATCCCGCGCCATCGGGACGCCGCGCGCCAGGTCGGCGTGGCCGTAGCAGCCCTGATAGGCGACCCGGCCCCGGCGCAGCACGGTGACGGACACGCCGGGCAGCCGTCCGCCGTCCACCCATCGCCGCATCCAGCCGTCCACGCGTTGCAGGCGTTCGCCCGACAGGCCCACGCTGTCCGCTGCGGCCGTGTCCATGCCGTCCATTCCCGGGCCTCCCTGGTGTGTCCTGCCGGCATCCTAGCCGCGTTCGCCCCGGCATGGGACAGTCCCGGCGTAAATAGGGGAGAAGCGCCATGATCCACGTCATCGCCGTCATCACCGCGCTGCCGGGGCAGCGGGACGCCGTGCTGCAGGCGTTCCGGGCCAACGTGCCCGCCGTGCTGGCCGAGGCCGGGTGCATCGAGTACGGCCCCGCCGTGGACGCGCCGGGCGGGCCGCCGTCCCAGGCCCTCCTGGGTCCGGACACCTTCGTGGTGGTCGAGAAGTGGGCCGACATGCCCGCGCTGGCCGCACATGCCGCGGCGCCGCACATGGCGGCCTATGGCAGGACGGTGGCGCCCCTGCTGGCCAGCCGCGCCGTCCACATCCTGTCCCCGGCCTGACCCGGTGGGCGCGACCCAGGCGGGGAGGGCCGCCGCCTTTCAGGCGCTGCACGAGCGGCCCGGCGCCTTCGTGCTGCCCAACCCGTGGGACGCCGGCACCGCGCGCATCCTGGCGGCCCAGGGCCACCTGGCGCTAGCCACGACGAGCGCCGGCCTGGCGTTCGCCCTGGGGCGGCGCGACGGCGCGTGCAGCCGGGCGGAGACGCTGGCCAACGCGCGCCTGATCGTGGACGCGACGGACCTGCCGGTTGCGGCCGACCTGGAGAACGGCTTCGGCGACGCCCCGGAGGACGCCGCGGAGACGATCCGGCTGGCGGCCGGCGCCGGCCTGGTCGGCGGCAGCATCGAGGACGCGAGCGGGGACGCGGCCCGGCCCATCTATGCCGTGGCGCACGCCGTCGAGCGGATCGCCGCCGCCGTGGAGGCCGCCCGCGCGCTGCCGTTCCGCTTCATGCTGGCCGCCCGCGCCGAGAACTTCCTGCACGGCCGCCCGGACCTGGACGACACGATCCGCCGGTTGCAGGCGTTCGAGCAGGCGGGCGCCGACGTGCTGTATGCGCCGGGCCTGCCGGACTTGGCCGCGGTGCGCGCGGTGTGCGGCGCCGTGGCGCGGCCAGTGAACGTGCTGGCCACGGCCGGCAAGGGCTGGACCGTGCAGTCCCTGGCGCTGGCCGGGGCACGGCGCATCAGCCTGGGCGGCGCCCTGAGCCGCGCTGCGCTGGGCGCCGTGGCCCGGGCCGGGCGGGAAGCGCTGGACGGCGGCACGTTCGGCTTCTTAGACGAGGCGATGACCTCGGCTGAGGCCGCGGCCTTCATGGAGCCGGGGTAGGCGGCGCCCTCTTGCGCTTGCGTGCCGGCTGCCCCGCGACGAGCCGGGCGCTGCCGCCTGGCCCAGCCAGCCAGTTCCGCCGGGTCGTCCAGCACGTAGGCGGGCAGGAGAACATGGCTGCGGCTGGGCGGGCTGTCAGGCTCATGCTGCAACGGGCGTGCGCCGGGCAGGGCGAGCAGGGCCGCGTGGTCCGCGCCGGCCAGCTTGAGGGCCAGGCCCACATCCGACAGCGACGCGAACGGCTCCCGCCGCGGCAGGCGCTGCCCGCCAGGCCCCAGGTTCAGCCCAGGGAGGCCGTTCCGGCACGCCGCCGGACCAGGGCGCGGTATCGCGGGTGCTGGCTTCTGGTTAACACTGCCTGGGATCAGGCCCGGAGCGTCCCGGTTGCCCGGCAAGCAAGGAGAGCGGAAGGTGAGCCGACACACGTTGCAGGCAGCGCTGCGCCGCCGGGACAAAGGCCGCCCCGGCAATGCGGTCCAGGTCCTGGCCGGCGCCCCGGCTTCTCCGATCCGGGCGAACCTGGCGTGACAGAGCACTGGCGCGCTGCCGTCCAGCGCGAGGCGCACGTTGCGGAGCCGCCCCGGCAGGCGACGCAGCAGGAATGGGAGCAGGTCCAGGTCCGGGGCGACATCACCTACCTGGAAGCCGGCCCGGCCGAGGCGGTCCCGGTCGTTTTCCTGCACAGCATCGGCGGCGGCGCCCGAAGCTTCCTGCCGCAGCTCGACGGGCTGCGCGGCGCCTATCGCGCCATCGCATGGGACATGCCGGGACATGGCGGCTCGACGCCGCTGGAGCTGGTCAGCGTGGACTCGCTGACGGCGGCGCTGGCCGGCTTCCTGCGGGAGCTGGGGCTGGACCGGCCGGTGCTGGTGGGGCACAGCCTGGGCGGAATGCTGGTGCAGCGGCTGCTGTCCCTGCAGCCGCAGGCCGCCCGCGCCGCCGTGCTGGCGCAGACCAGCGCCGCCTTCGGCAGCCGCGACCCGGCCTGGGCGGCGGAGTTCATCCACGCGCGGCTCGGCCCGCTGGACGCCGGGCACGGCATGGCGGAGCTGGCTGCCGGCATGGTGGCGGACCTGGCCGGGGACGACCCGGACCCGGACGGCATGGCCCTGGCGCGCGAGTGCCTCGCCGGCACGCCGGACAGCACCTACCGCGACACGGTGATGGCGCTGCCGGGCTTCGACCTGCGGGAAGCGCTGCCGCGCCTCGCCGTGCCGGTCCTGGTGCTGGCGGGCACGCGGGACCCCAACGCCCCGGCGTCCGCGATGGAGCGCATGGCGTCCCGCATCCCCGGCGCCCGGTATGCGGCGCTGGACGGCGCCGGGCACCTGGCGCACCTGGAACGCCCGGCCGCCTTCAATGCCGTCCTGCTGAGGTTCCTGTCCGGGCTGTCCTGACCTTCGCCCGGCGGTTGCAACGCTGGCGGCTCCGGTCGCCGGATGCGCTGTCCCGTTCCCGCAACCATGAGCGGCAACAGGGCGGGTCACGCCCCCGGCCTCAATACCTCGCGATCAATGCCAGCCCGGCGAACATCAGCAGCGCCTCGCTGATCCGTCCCCAGCCCGCCGGATGCACCTCGAACCCGACCAGCCCGAAATGGTCCAGCAGCAGCGCGCTGGCGACCGACGCCGTGACGGTCAGGGCGATGAACACGCCCGCCCCGACCTTGGGCGCCACGAACAACTGCGACAGGATGAACGCCGCAGCGATCACCCCGCCGAACCAGGCCCACCAGGGCGCGGCGTGCATCTTGTCCGCGCCGGGCCAGGCAAGCTGGCCGGATACGGCGCCGAACAGCAGGCCGCTCGCAGCGATCACCAGGCCCACGACCGCCGCCGCCGGCATCTGCCCGATGCTCTTGCCCAGGGCGGCGTTGCAGCCCGCCTGCACCGAGTTCATCAAGCCGGACCCGACCGCGAACAAATACAAGAACACCTTCATGCGACACCCCGCGGTTGCGGGACGCCAATGCGCGGAACGGTCCAGGGTTGCCGCCGGACGATGCCCGCGGCGTCCGTGACGCGCCGCGGCGCAGCAATCGCTGGCATTGGCGGCGAAGCTGGAAGCGATGCGCCAGGGCGGCACCCATGTTGCGGCACCCATGTTGCCGACCCGGCGCCGCTGGGCGGCACCATGGTCCGCGCATCGCGAGGGCAGGCGCCTGCTCCGTTTCCGAGAAGGGATCGGGGCAGGAAGGTCTTGCACCGGCCCGCAACGGGAGCGGGCCTCGCGCCGGGGACATGCCTCGTCACGGCCCGGGACCGGACGCCAGCCCCCGTCCGAGGGCGCGCACGACCGCCTCAAGCTCCCGGGCAAGCGCCGCGGACGGCAAGGCCATCAGCTTCTCGTCCAAGCCGAGGCTGACGATCCCGTGCGTGCCTTGCGATGGGCATCGTCATGCTGGTCCAATCCTGTGTGGTGCTGACCAAGACGGCCCGCGACCGGCACGAGAACCGCCGCATGGTGAACCGCATCGAGGACGCGAAGGCCGAGCGCCTGCTGATGGACATCGGCAAGGAGTAGGCTGCGAACCCTCGCCGTGACGGGACCGGTTGAACCGATGCCGGCGCCCGGTTGCCTTGGCCGCTTGCCATCCGTCCTTGCAAGGAACGCGGCAGTCCAGAGGCTGCAAGGGCCATGCTTGCCGCTTCTGCACCGGCACGCCGCAAGAGCGGCCCGCAACGGCGGGCGGAAGCCGGCCGGAGCAAAAGCCGGTTGGGCTGGATGACAGTCGCTGCCCATCCCGCCAGGCGTCGCGGCTTCCGCGCAACAGCCGACGCAGTGGCCTCAAGCCGCTGCGCCGCCGTTTTTCTTGAAACGACGTGTTTTGGGGATTCACAAAGCCTTCTCACGGACTCATGCTGGGGCGTCTCAACGCCAGGAGTTCAGTCCGCGTGCCTCGCCCGCTGCGAACCCACCAGGCCCGGGTGGCCGCCATCGTCCAGGCCGTCGCGGCCGGCGAGGCCGGGGACATGGCCGACATCCTGGCCGCCGTCACGCCCGGCGGCGGCAAGAGCCTGCTGCCGGTCATCGCCGCCGCCGCGCTGATCCGCGCCGGGGTGGTGGACCGCGTGTGCTGGGTGGTGCCGCGCGACAGCCTCCGCCTGCAAGCCGAGGAGGCGTTCGCCGACCCGGCCTGGCGCGCTGCCCTGGGCCACGCCTTGCAGGTCCGCGCCGCCGGCAACGACCCGGACCCGTGCCGCGGCCTGGCGGGCTACGTCACGACCTACCAGGGCGTTGCCGCCGCGCCGGACCTGCACCTCGCCGAGTTCTCGCGCCACCGCTACCTGCTGGTCGTGGACGAGGTGCATCACCTGCCCGCCCTGTCGGACTCGGCGCCCGACCCCCTGGCCGAACCCGGCGCGTCCGAGGCGTCGGGATGGAGCCGCGCCTTGCAGCCGCTGTTGGAAACGGCCCGCCTGCGCCTGCTGCTGTCCGGCACCCTGGAGCGTGCGGACGGCCGCGGCATCCTGTGGCTGCCCTACCGCCCCGGCCCGCGCTCGGCGACGCGGGAGGTGGACCTACAGGCGCCGGGTTGGGCCGTCGTCGGCTACAGCCGCGCCCAGGCGCTGGCGGAGCGCGCGGTGCTGCCGGTGATGTTCGGGGCGCTGGATGGCGAGGCAAGCTGGCTGGATCACGACACCAAGCAGCCCGACGGCTCGCCGACCCAGGTTGGGCCGCACCGCCTGTTCAACCACTGGCCGACCGAGCAGACGCGGCCGGCGCTGTTCACCGCCCTCCGCACCGGCTTCGCCGAGCACCTGCTGCGCGAGGCGTTCACCGCGACGCGCGACCTGCGGACGCGGCGGCGGCAGGAGCTGGGCGCCGTGGCTGGGGACGGGGCAGCGGGCGGGGCGGGGCTGCGCGGCCTGGGCAAGCTGCTGGTGGTGGCGCCGGACCAGGTAGCCGCGCGGCACTACCAGGAGGTGCTGCGCGCCTGGGTGCCGCGGGCGCAGCAGGACACCGTGCGCCTGGCGACCAGCGACGAGCGGGACGCGCGGGAGACGCTCGCCAGCTACCGCCTGCGGGTGGAGCCGACGGTGCTGGTAACGGTGGCGATGGCCTATGAGGGGCTGGACGCGCCGGAGGTCGCGGTGGTTGCGGCGCTGACCCATATACGCAGCCGCCCCTGGCTGGAGCAGATGATCGCCCGCGCCACCCGCATCGATCCGAACGCCGGGCCGTATGACACCCAGCGCGCCCTGGTGTTCCACCCGGACGATCCGCTGTTCGCCCGCTTCCGCCGCCGGGTCGAGACGGAGCAGGGCACGCTGGCCAAGCGCCCCGTGCCCCGGAAGCAGGGCCACCTGCCGCTATGGCTGCAGGACCTGCAAAGCGAGAAGGACGAGGACCGCGGCATCGTGCCGCTGGAGAGCAACGCCCTGGCGCTGCGCTACGAGCTGCTGAGGCCCGGCCCCGAGCTTACGCTGCATCCCTCCGACCCGGACCCGCAGGGCGCATTGCTGGAGCCGCCGAGCATCGCCGAACGCCGGCTGCGCGCGCGCGTCGGCGAGATGGTGGCGGCGCAGGTGGTGGAGGACGAGGGGGCGCTGCTGACCACGCGAGGGCAGGGCGGCTACCACCGCTACAACGCAGTGCTCAAGCGCGTGCTGGGCAAGAGTCGCGCGGCGATGACTCTGCCGGAGCTGGAAGCGGCGCTGGGTTGGCTGGAGCGCAACCGGCTGCAGGACAGCCTGCATCTCCTGGAGGGCGATGCCCAATATGCCTGGACGGCGCGGCAGCGTGGGGAGTGGCGTCCCCCGACTGGAAGGACGCGCCGAACGCCCAACACAGCTTCGTGACGAAAACTGACAATATCGGCGCTTGCAGAATCGCTTGGGCACCATCAGATTGTGCAGCGCAGCATGACGGCCTTGCCTCATGCTTGCAGGACGTTTCCTCCCTAAACTTGGCGGTGCCTTCGGGCGCCGCCTTTTTTTTAGGGTGGTGAACTTGGCTGGCGGAATTGTCGCTCCAGTTGGGCCAGGCACCCGGGTGGCGGCAAGGTCAGGCGCCGTGTCCGTGCGAATTGGCGCTGGTGGTGCAGGCCAGTCCATCGTTGCCGGCTGCCGTGACCTGGTTGCCCAATCATGCACCCCCCCTGGCATTCACCCCGAGGCGCGGCTAGGACGCAGTACAGGCCGTGTGCATCCTTGCCGCTCAGCGGCATGTGCCTCCGACTGGTTACCGGATCATGCCCGGTCAGCGCCGTGCGCGCCTCCAGGGTGTCTGGGGAGCAAGCGAACGCGAAGCCCATATAAGGCTATGCCGCGCAACTTGTCGCGGAGCCTTGCCTTTGCGCGACGTGCGCCTGCGACAGGCAACACCTGGGCCGTTTGAAGCCTGGCCGCGGTCGCGGAACTCAGGAACTAGAACTCAGGGGTTCCGCGACAAGCGTGCGCCCGCGGCGCCGGCCGAGCCGCCCTAGCTGCTGCCGATCAGGATGCCGAGCGCCAGGACGATGGCGCCGCCCAGCATGACCTTGGCGACGGCCGACAGGGGCGGCGTGTCCATGTAGCGCCACTGTATCCAGGCGATGGCCAGCAGCTCGATGACCACGACCACCCCGGCGACGGCCGTGGCCGTCCAGAAGTCGGGGATGAGGTAGGGCAGCGTGTGGCCGATGCCACCCGCGATGGTCATCAGCCCGCACACCAGCCCGCGCAGGTAGGGCGTGCCCCGCCCGGACAGCTTGCCGTCGTCGGCCAGCGCCTCGGCGAAGCCCATCGAGACGCCCGCGCCGACCGAGGCCGCCATGCCGACCAGGAAGGCGTTCCAGGAGTTGTGCGTGGCGAACGCCGCCGCGAACACCGGCGCCAGGGTGGACACCGAGCCGTCCATCAGCCCGACCAGGCCGGGCTGCACGATCTGCAGCACGAAGCGGCGGCGGGCGTCGTCGTCCTCCTTGACCCGGCCCTCGGTCGGCGGCGTGGCCTCGTCGATCTCGTCGGCCGTCTGCTCGTGGGCGGCCTCTGCTACGGCCAGGTCGCCGAGCACGTTGCGGATCGTGACATCCAGGGTGCGGCTGGCAGCCTGGTGGTAGAAGCGGCTGGCGTTGGCCTCCATCTGCCGGGCCTGCCGGCGGTAGCCCTCGGCCCCCTGGAACTTCACCAGGCCGGACGGACGCTCCTGCATGAGGCCGCGCACGTCGGCGGCGTCGATCTTGGGGATGGTCTCGCCGAACTTCGACTTGAACAGCTCAACAAGCTGGTGGCGGTGGCCGGTCTCCTCGCGCGCCATCTCGGTGAACATGCGGGCGGTGTCCGGGTAGTCGGCGCGCAGGGCCTCGGCGAAACCGGTGTAGGCCCGGCTGGCCTGCTCCTCGTTGCTGATGGCCAGCGCCAGCATCTCGGCGTCGCTCAGGTCCTCGATGTGGCGGCCACGCCGCATCCAGCTCATGGTCTTCTGGGTCGTCTCGCTCATGATTAGGTGCTTTCAGGGAAGGTGGCCCGCTGGTTTGCGGGTCCGGCTCCGCAGGTGTGGACGGCCGGGCGCGCAGACCGCGTTCCGGTCATGGTGCCAGTTCAGGCCAGCGCAAGCTGGATGATGCGGAACACGACCATGCCGACGGCCGCCAGCAGGCAGCCGCGCAACACCGGCATCCAGGCCCGGGCGGCGCCGGTGATCCGGTTCGGCTCGATCTGCCGCAGCGGCGGCATCCGCCAGCCCTGCCGCAAAGCGCGGTCCACCGGATCAGGCGCCGAGGTTGACGACCTGGACCCGGCGGTTGCGCGGTTCCGGCACTTGCGGCCCGGTGGGCACCAGCGGCGCGTCCTCGCCCATGCCGACCGCCTCCAGCCGGGCACGGTCCACCCCGAACCGGGCATTCAGGTAGCTCACGACGGCGTTGGCCCGGCGTTCGGACAGGACGCGGTTGGCGGCGGTGCCGCCCATGGTGTCGGTGTGCCCCTCGATGCGGAACCTGTAGGGCGCAAGCGCCCGGGCGGACAGGGCCTTGCCCAACTCGTCCAGCGTATGCTGCGCATCCGGCGTCAAGTCGGCCGAGCCGGTCCGGAACAGCACGCTCAGGTTCACCGAGGGCGCGCGAGGCTGTGCGGCGGCGGCAGGTTGCATTGTCGAAGGTGCGGATGGCTGGGAATTGGGGTCGGCGCGGCGGATGCCGCGGTCCATGCCGCCGTCCCGGGGCTGAAGGCCGCGCGTGATCTCATCGGCGGACCGGGCGCCTTGGGCAAGCGCCGGGCCGGCGTGGGCAAGGAGCAGGACGGCAAGGGCGACGCTGCGCATGGTGTGCATGGCCTCCAGTTGGGAAAGAGCAGCCGCGTCTCCGGGATGGCCGACCCGGCCAGGCTGGCGGGGACGGATCACGGAGGGGGAGAGATGGTGACGGGTGCATCGAACACGGTGGCAACCTTGCCGATAACGACGTTCTTGCCGATGGCGACCCTCCTCCCGTCCGGGGACGTGAAGGCGTATCGCCCATCCGACTCGGTCAGGGTGGTCACGGGGCGCGGCCTGAGCACGACCGGGACCGTGAGCGAGGAGTTGTCCCACGGGACCTGGCGGCCCTTGGTCGCAGCAGGGACGTCGCGCCGGACGAGGCGCAGCAATTCTGCGGTCTCAAGGCCCGGCGTGGTCAGACGCCTGGCCAACGCGCTGGCAAACGGGCTGTTCTGCCCCGCGCCGTCGAGCGCCACCGTCCCCGGTGCGGTCGAGAAGCTGATGAGGGTGCCAAGGCCCGCAAAGGGGCCGAGATCGGCAGCCGCAACGGGCGCGAGGCCGCGGCCGAGCGAGCGCGTGGCCGCCTGCTCCCGCGCGTGCCCGGCCATCGGCCCAGACATCGGCCCAGACATCGGCCCAGCCATCGGCCCAGACATCGGCCCAGCCATCGGGTTGTCGCGGCAGGCGTCGAGGAACACGAGGCGGAGCCTGGCGCCCTGCACCGCGCGCATGACGCGCGGCAAGGGCCGCGCCTCGGCGTCCAGGCTGCGCGCGTCGGCGAGGGTGGCGTCGGTCGGGATCAGGTAGTTCTCGCCGCCGACCTGCAAGCCGTGGTCGGCATAGAACAGCAGCGCCAGGTCGGCGCCGTCCGAGGCGCGGGCAAGGCGTTGCAGCGCCGCTTCCAGCCTGGCGCGCGAGGCGTCGAGCAAGGTCTCGACCTCGAAGCCCAAGTCGCCAAGCGAGCGCGCGACGAGCCTCGCGTCGCTTAGCGCGTTCGGGAGCGAACGGAACGCGCTGTAGCCGCCGTTGCCGATGACCAGGGCGACGCGGCGCTCCGCCCATGCAGAGGCAACGGGCCAGGCGACGCAGGCCATCACCGCCAGGACCATCGCCCAGGGCGCAACGGCGCCGGGGCGGAGCAGCAGTTCTAAGTCGGCTACGGACGGTGAGATCATCACCTGGCGACCTGGGCTTCGATGTCGGGTGGGGGTTTCGAGTCGATCAGGGTTTGCATGAGGGTGGCCCAGTCTGGGAAGACCAGGT
>JAABUK010006214.1_pt1 | contig 17990 bp, 18 predicted proteins | sample 5559141 | NCBI WGS metagenome assembly JAABUK01 (sample SAMN10711869, study PRJNA513367) | rock metagenome | isolation source: Antarctica rocks | place: Antarctica: Victoria Land, Pudding Butte nord | collected 2016-01-03 | reverse complement strand
CCCCTCCCCCCCTCTTCTTAACAACCAATCAGAGATCATTTTGCACAAAACCACATATCCTGACGGAATGTTGCACCAAAGCAGTCCTAAAAAAAACCATGACTGGCACAGCCTAGTCAAGAAGGAAAGAAGAGAGAAGAGGATGTCAATGCAGGGATATGTGCACGTAAAGTGATGGTAACTTCTGGTGGTACCAAGCTGAACCATTTCGCATAGGCAGCTCTCAACATCCACGAGACACGTTAGGAACCCCTCATAAAATCTGGGCTCTAAATCTACCCATCAAGTTCAAGAGCGAGACTTTGTATCTTCGAGAACCTTTCTGCTTGGAAAAGGACTCGACTTGAACGTCGTCAGAATATGGGTTCCCCTGTAGACAATGGCGGAACAGACAGTGGAGTCCAAGCAAAATGAATCAAACTCCTTTCCTTCACCGGACGACGGATGGAATGCGTTCGCCGCATGCCAAGAACGGAAATTCAGGGGTTGGATCACATAAGCAAGCTGATTCGAGGGGAACTACAACCCTGATGCCACATGGGGATCTCACATCGAGAATCACAACCGGAGGTGGTGAACTATGCCGGTTTTTGATTTTGGTTCTTTCGTACCGTGTGCCCTGGTGTAACCCATGCAGGAAGAAAATTTGGTACCATCCAGTCACAGAGTGAAAGTTCAAATGCATTGCTGTTCAATCGTACGACTTTGCTGAAGCACCTAGGAATTGCGCGTCAAAAGTTCTCGGTATGCGCCAGCATTGGGGTCGGAGGCTAGCTGGACATTAGTCTGATCTAGAAAGTGAGGAACACGATGACATGTCAACGTCAAGTTCTCCTCGGTGGTGAAGGTGATGTTATGCTAAGCTATGCTAACAATATGATGTTTATGGGGTCGACGTTGGACACATTATCCCTTGTAGTCTGTCATCTTCGCGCATGTGTCCCACGTCCACGAGTGTGCCAATACTCTACTGATGACTCGTCCTCCACTGCTGACACTCCTCCTCGCTAACCTCCCTCAGTTTATTGACCTTCGCCGCCTCCCCCGTCACCGCCCCCTGCACCATCTCCACGCCTCTACTCACAAAATTCCCCCTCGCAGCCGCATAAGTGATGGTCTTCGCCTCCACCTTGATAATCCCAATCCTCGGATCATCGGGCCCCCCATCATGTTTTCCGTCTCCTAGATCCCCCAACCAGGCTTTCAGCGCTGGGCTATAGTATTTCCTGACTATTTCGCGGTCGGTGAGGATCTTCGATAAGCCGGAGATGGAGGCCCATTCGCCGGTGGAGTTGAGGAAGGAGATGTTGACGCTGGGGTCGTCGGAGAGGTCGTTGGTTTTGCCGGATTCGGTGTTGGTGTGGAAGATTAGGTCGATGCCGCCAGCTTCCTAAACATGCAATCAGCCATGGCTGATCTGGGTAATTGGGTCTGAAGGAGGGCCAGGCATACCTTTCCAGCAACGGCCATGCATCTGCTTGCTAGGAGCTTAGAAGCCGCATTCCAAGTTGTCATCATTCCGAATTTGCAAGACGAGACGAATGCATTGAGGGTTTCAATCTTCTCTTCCAGAGATGGCTCATCTTTGTTCTTGGCTTTGTAGGGGTCTGCTGGAGCATCTCCCGTCGTTGTGTTGCTGAATTCTTTCGAAGACATTGTGAGTTGGCGGCAGCGGCGAGTAGGCACAGTTTGTGGACTTATTGGCTTCGTAGACGCTGTCAGTGAATGGCTCAGCCGCTGGATTTGACAGGAAGGTGTCAGATAGTGGAGGCAAAGTCGTGACAATGAAGGTCGAACGAGGACTCGTGAAATGAATTGGTTTGACACAGAGGACATATCAAAGGACTTACTAGATTGACGAAGTGGCAAGGTCTGGCTTTTTAAGGTGGATTGCTTCTGAATGTTGTGCTTTCGATTTGAGGAATTAGATGTCACTTTTTGAATTGATGGTGACGTCAATCGAGACCCCGTCACAAGACTCTTGGCACTCCTCCAATTTGATTGTCCTAGCCAATTAGATTGCAGGGCTTCGTTTTTTGGCCCAGAATTGAAGGGCTCCTCCGCTACTATTATTTGAGCACCGGTATTCATCTCTCGACGAGATGAAGAAAACTGCGACGACCTGACTAGTCAAAACTGCAGAGACCTACGGACTTAGCACGAACATCGTACCTTGAATCTTGGTACACTTTCATGTAGTGCCAGCATGTAAGTATGCGGGTCTTTGGTACTTGCCTGCTCCTGCCCCTATGCTTACCACGCATTTGATTAATGATTAACACATAATCTTGTTACATGCTCAGACGAACCGAGACTCCCCAACCAACATCCAGGACGTGAGCCGGCGTTTTTCCAGGGCTCCATGAAATCGAAAGCGAAGAGAACGCCTGTACGAAGAAACCCAAAACAGCACTACAAATTTCAAACCTAGAAAAAGTGGCGCGTCCCAATATTCGTTCCACCTCTCCTTTCCCTCTCCGTATGCCTCCACCATTCAGGCCCTCTGGGACCTCCCTTGTTCCAGTTCCCCGTACATCCATCCCGAATCCAAGCAGGCCCATTGACCGCCCTATCATCCTTCTCCTTCAGCCTCAGCAGTTCTGCCCAGCCTATGATTCCACCCTCGGTGTCGTACTCAGGGACATCAGGCAACAGATTGAATCGTGGCGGATTGAGAACAGAGGAAGCTGGCGAAGAGACCGAGACTGAAACCCGTCCAAGGAAAGGCGGAAGGACGTATTCATGGAGTGTTAGCGGCCCAGCAGGGGCGCTGCGACATACGGACTTGTATTTGTTTTCGATTGGGTCACCAAGCATAGTGAGGATTTTGGCAGAGACTTCTTTGCTGGACGGGGTATTCGGAGACAACGGACGGTCGGCGCTGGTGTCGAGAGTGGGGTCTTCGGTGTCACTGAAGAGGTCTTCAGGGTCAGTGGGGTCGGTAGAGACTGAGTAGTGGGAATCCGTTGATTCGTGGCGGGATGCTCCATAGTTGCTGTGATCGGTGATGATAACTTTGCAAAAATCTTTCTCGGATTTTGAAGCTGTATCGATATAGCTTTGCGCGCGTATACGAGCGGCGTGGAGGGAATTGTTCGTAGGTAGATTATCTGGCATGGCGGCGTTGCTCCCTCGAGATATGGGAGGTAGGCCGTATCTATCAGCCGGAAGGAGTATCGAAGCGTTTGTGGTAGGACGGCAGACCCCTTGGAGTATACCCGGAGGATCGATGTCTTGAGGGGCACGAAGAGTGAGTAGATCGGGAAAGCCAGCATGGAGAATGGAAGCTGCGAGATGAGAGTTTGCGGTTTGTATGTTCTGGCTAGTCGGTGGCAAGTCGCCATGGTATCTGGTTGAAGGATAATGGCCCGATGGGGTCACGTCCCAGTGAAGGTGCTTCAGTGTTGGCGACGCTATGATAGGCTGAAAGATCATGACATCATTTGGCAGCGACGGACTATTGTCTGCTTGAACAATGGTGAATTTGAGAAGCGAAGATAACGAAGTCAGGATCTTGGAGATTGCAAGGAGTTCTTCCACGTTTTGATGGATAAGCGAAAGAGATTCCAATGATTGCGCCGCTAGCGTAGCTGCCCATCGAGCAAGTCCATATTCGGAAATGCCTGGACATTCCTCCAGCCGTAAAGATACCAATGCTGGAAGGGCAAGCAAGGTCTGGTCCATGAAATCGTCTCCGTCGAAGCAGGACAGACAAAGATGTTTCAAGGAAGGCAGCAGTTGGAAGATTCTGACAAACAGTTCATGCTCGAGTACACCGGTGCCTCCTGGAGAGCAGAACATCAAGGTCTCCAGCTGAGACCAGGCGTAATGATAGTGCATGAATTGATACACTTGATGTTCATCCAATAATCCAGGAGCAATTTGATAGTGTGATCGTTCTGTGATTGCCTGGTTCTCCGAAATGATCCACACGTGCTCCTTTAATCTTGTTCGAGTTGAGAGCGCGTGGGTCAGTCGATCGAATTCGTGATTGTAAAAAGTATAGAAGCGCTGCATCCGCTCCAAGTTGGGGCACACCATGACCAGGGAGGCAAGCAGATCGCGGTATTCCGCAAATTGTGGATTAGGCCTGCCATTCGGCAGCACTGGTGGGATCGCTGGATCTGGCACAGTAAGCTCTCTGACAAGACTTCCCAGCATTCGCCTCTCCCTCAGTGTTCGCCGAAGTAGCCTCAGTCTTGTGCCCTGTTTCATCTTATACTTCTTTAACTGGGCTGGCGAATCATTGTCGGAGATGTGTATCTTGGAATATCTGAACATGTCAATTTCACAGCCGCAAATCTGGTGCATATTCTTACAATGTCTTTCGGACCGCCTTGTCCCACGATCGACTTGTAAGCTGTAAAGCCACTAGATCGCGCATATAGCATGTTGCGCAACTCGGAGAAAGTCTGTCCGAATGCAGCTCTTGAAGTTGTCCTAGTATGCGGTCGTATACCTCCTGCGGTATACGTTTGAAAATTGGGAGTCGTTGCAAGCTAGGATTGGAAGGTTTTGATCCGAGGGAGAAAGTCGCCGAGACTGGCGAAGGTATGGTATGCTGCGTGTAGTTCGAAACCCACGATGTGCTTGAGGATCGTCGGGAAGGAATGGAGTCGAGAGATCCGAGTGAATCAGTGCGGGGGACATGGGTCTTGTTCGCCTTGACCTGCTGAAAGAATGTCTCGGTATTGTCGTAGTGAGATGCATGACTATCAGATATCAGCCAGTGTAATTCCCAACAACCTTCCCTCCTTCCCTCGTCTATGATTTTCTTGCAGGACGGTTGGGATAGGCAGGAGTCATACCGTCTTCCGGACATGGCAGCCGCATCGTCTGGGCTCAAAGAGCCACGATGAACACGCTTTGGATCAACGGCAAATGGACGAACTTGGTATGGGTTTGCCATGGTTGGCACTTGCTGCGAAAACACAGCCATCTCCAGGACTGTAGGAACATTCACCACGCACTAGAAGCGGGATCAAAGGAGAAGGACAATGACAGTAAAGAAACAGCGGGAAAGCGCCGATGGCCAAGACTGAAACTCTTTCAGTACAGCGACAATCAAGTGGCTCGAGGGTCTAACAACAATGGCCATAGTTTAGGAGATAGCGCCCTCGGCAGTGGTTAGCTTTTCAGGGGGATCATGTCACTTGCAAAAAGGACCTGACATGAGGCCAAGGGGCATCTGGAGAAAGATCCCATCCCCTGGAAGTAGTTGAAATGGGTTAGGGCCCTCCGCAGGCTACGCCACAGATCAGAGCTAAATCATCATGTTTCCTGGATCTGGTCATCAGTCATCAGTCATCAGGGGATGACAGCCAACTTGCCAACCCTTGACCAAAGCTGCACCTAGTTCACCGTTAAACGTCCCATCTTGCAGCGCGTCTGATGAGAAGACTGCTGCTGATTGTCAAGTGATCCCGCTCCGCCTCATCAGACGGAACAGTCGTTGCTTTGTTTGGAGGTGCTACCAAATCAATAGATTGAGCTCAACTAGCGCTATCGGGTAGTCCCTAGCCCGTGCTACTTGTGATCGCCCCTTTCCTCGATTTTCCCCTGCCATTTCCAGGCCCTCACGGCCAATTTTGCATCAGCAAATCTAATTTTGCCCTACCGGTAGTTAGGGAGTGCATGAATCTCTTTCAACATGTAGCAGGCCGAGATCCGTGAGGGTGGGGAGAGAGCGTATCGTTCTTGTTACATCGCCATGCATCTGATTGCCTGTTCCGGAAGGCCTCAACGTCCTTGCTACATTGATTCTCAGGTAAAGGGTTCCGCCTTTGATTGGGAGGGACTCCGTTCTGACTGATATGTCATCGGGTTGGTTGAGAGCATAGCAAGAGATATTGCTGGCTTCGGGTAGTCATCTGGCGCCTCGCCATATGTATTTCATGCTTCGTGACAAACATGCTTGCAATAAGGTTCTCTAGATCATCCATAGTTGCCTCGTTCCCAGCCCGACGGCGTCCACAAGATCTCTGACTTTGCTTTCTTCCCAATCTCCGTCATTGTTGGTTCAGAACACTCGTCGTATGCCTGCCCACTCCATGTAAGATATGCATCGATGGCACGGCCGTGAAGATGTTGCTGGAAGCGGTGCCTCACATCCTAAGCTCGTCTCATCGCCAATCTTTGATGTGCCTGGCACTTTGCATTTGAGCTCATCGCGGAATGATAATGGCGTAGTGGGCGGGCAAGCTGTCAGCATGTACGATATATTTGAGCATGGAGAGGGCGAGTTTTTACCTTGTTTCGGATCAAGGACAATGTCCTTTTTGGTGAGACGGTGTTTCCATGCTGGCCAGATAGAATAGAGATCTGCCTCATTGAGCGGATTGTCCATCCTCCTCTACATGACTCCCCCCGCCTTCGCGGTGCTCTAAGCAATTGGTACCAGCCTTGGCCCATTGTTCTCTGGCGGAGCACCAGCTGGCTTGTCTTCCGAGCGTTTCGACTTGTCCGAATGCGAGGCCCTCTTCTCATGATGCTGATACTGATACTGATACCGATTCTAACCAATTTCCTCGTGAGGAGAACCGGCTGAATAATTTTTACTTTCGTTCGACTTGTCCTTCTAACCTTTTTTCGGTTTCTACACATGCTCGTAAGGGACATTTTTCTTGAGCTTGGTCGAGTCGACATGTATCTGATTCAAAACGGCAGATGTCGCGCTGTGCTGGGCAGGCAAAGGACTCAATCTTTCCTCCGCTTCTTCTCTGCTGCTTCACAGACTCTCTCTACGTGTCATCAATCTTCTCTTCTCGTGATTTATGCTTTCGTTTACCACGACCCGATAATTTAAAGTACGGTGTTTCATACCACGTGGTCGAGCGAGCCGAGGCACCGGATGGATGAGAGGACAAATACGAGACGAATTAAATCGCCATCACTCTTAGCTAAGCTTCGTTTTCAAAGCTTAGCTTTGTCCTCTCCTTCCAGCCACACAACGTTCCATCCGTGTTCCTCCCAACGAAGCGAAGTTTATTCTGCGAATGGAAAGGACGTGAGCATTGAAGCTGCCGGTCTTCGTTCAATCTATCCTTAATCCAAACGAGCGGCAACAGTACTTTGCTACACCACATGGCTTGTTTAAGCACTATTAAAGTAATCAGAGGGTACAGTGCTGTAGGGCAGAAGTATATACCACTCAAATGTACTTACGTGCCTGCTGCTCCATGTTTCCTTACTGAGTGCACTCGGACACGACGCATTCTCAGCGCTTTTCGGCGGAGACACCAAGACAGACGATAAAAGATTATCACGAAGAATGGTCGTCTTGCGACAACCTCAATTGGTGCTTGAGAGAGGTAGATATGGCGTAATGAAAATGTTACATCCAGGATGTTAGCGCAGCGAGTTCAGACTGGCTAATACGTGAAAGCCCTCCATTAATCGCGGCTCATTCTTTAATGTGATATCAGCCGTAACTAGCGCCATGCCCATAGCTGGTGTGTAGCATCTTTGCTATAAATGCAAGCTATAACTCTCAAAACTCGCGTTTTTGTTCGCCCAGGAAGTTGAATATCATATCGGAAAGACATCAGCTACGGCACGACTAGCATCTGCCGGTACCGCAAGCAGCCTAGAGTGTTGGTATACAATTAGCTCAAGTCCCACTCCTCAGGTACTGCAAAGCAATATTCAAATACAGAAGGTGGGAGCATTTACCTCTTTCCAGTATCCGTCGCGCAGCAGCCGCATAGAAGAGCAGCTGGCCAGAAGAAAAGCGCTAGGCAGACTGCGATAATGAAGCCTATCGATTTATCAGAGTCGTTCTGAGAGTGACGTGTTCCAATTGAGAGAGAATAGCGGAACCACGGTCACAAAGCCCGCCGCTCAAGATTGACTAGTATCAAGCACAACGAACGCGTCAAAGCTACATACCAATTGTCGGTCCAATGACCTTGAAATAACACGGAGAGTTGGGCCCTCCGCAAGTGATGCAAACGACAGGGCATGGCAATATGCCGCAATCCATTTTGAGAGGAGGATGCGAGAGGTTAGCGAAGGCGAAAGTGGATTCTAGGAAGACAATGTCGTGAAGAGAATAAACAGTAGATGTTCAATACATAAAGCTTACGTCATCGTGATGCCAAGCCCATTAGTTGCCCTAGATCTTGGCAGCTGCGACTATCAAATGAAGCATCATTTTCAACCTCAAATTATTTGGAAGAGCAGTGCACGCGAAAGTTGGATCGTCTACCATGGCTTCAGTCAAGGTCGTTCCCACTGCACTCCCACTTGGAGTAGAGCCTACAGAAATCTATGGCGCCGAGGGACCTATCACTCTCCGCATCGCCACTGGCGGTGCAGGCCAATCAGGACTGATTAGATCACTGGCTGAAGCATTCATCAATGAGTGAGTCTGTCAGCATCAATCTTATCGCAATGTGTTTCAAAACCCATGTGGAAATGACACGCCAACCATGAGGACTTTGCAAGCTTCTGTCAGCAGTATACTTCAATGCCAGAGTCACGAAGGCCTCCTGGTTGCGTCATACCTTTTAGGGCATGTTGGCTTGTTTCAGATACCTCAGCGTCTTTCAATTACCTCGCTCAGAATGCGGCGGACGTCAGCATCACATATCATGCTTTTGCGGAGAAGACTGCGATCAGTCAGGGTGTCGCTGAACGTTGCGAATACGCGTGGAGGGATCATTGGATGCTTGTTGGTGAGTTGGATTCTGTTTTTGTAGTGTCATCGAATACAAGATGTTGAAGTATAGGAGGTTTTGTGCATTTAAAAACGATCAGGTTCATGGTAATTATCTTTGTCATCTAACAATGTCTAAAGGACCGAAGTCTAATCCTGCAAATCTGCCTGTTGGGAGTCAGCAAACAATCTACGAGCTGTTTGCAGACATATTTTGCGCTGCCATAGCGACGGCCACAGACAAGCACCCTGTACGATACCTATCCCGGTAGGTCCAGCTTCCTCTTAACATGTACAAGTCCCTGGTTGAACATTATTTGGGAGTATTCCATGCCTCGTCAACGCTGATTGTTTGTTCCTTGAAGTCACGACAAATCAGCAAGCAACATCTGCGAGTCTAAAATCTGGACCACGATAGGACAAACCCCCTGGGCCCATCCATACTCAACATGGTACCACCAATTCATAGAGTTTCCATTTCAGGCTCTCAGAGTGGCTGGCAAGCTTGGTGAATACACCCTCGTCGATCGAGGCACATGGTGCTCCATTGAGGACGATGTGACCAAGAATTTGGAAGTTTTCGTCAGTCTCAACGCATCTAGGTGCAGTCTCCGGTGTACTGACATCTCGACCAGACTTTGGGAACCGATAACGAAGAGGATCCCTTACTCAACCCCGCGCATGCACTCGTCGGTGCTTTCGGCGCTAACAAAGGAATGGCAACCGCGTTTGTCGACTGGCTGATCAGGCTGGATGGCGGACAAAGAGTCATCGAGAGCTTCACCGTGAATGGACATATTCTCTATTCGCCTGCTCCGAAGAATGCTAGGGCCATGGCTTCGAACATAGTGTGACGGAAGCCTATTCCAGGGACAAATGCCAGCAGCGGAATCTCTTGGCAAGTAACTACTTGACGCTTAATAAGATTATTGCCACCGCTTTCGACAGCTTACCTTTCAATCATGGCATATTAGACGACTCGAGAAAGCACTCAAAGTGAGTGAATGAATGAAGACTGCAATTACGACCATGTTGACTTTCAAAATCCTATCCTGACACTCAGAAATTGTGATCCCACTTGCATTAGGCATCTACGTACTTCATTGATGTCATACAATACCACAGTCGCACAAGTGACTTCTCCAAGCCAAATGGCTCCCTGGCTTGCCTCATACTGAAGCACACCAACCTGTAAGCCTTGGACGAATTCAACTTCTGGCTTGCCGCCTGTGCCTGTTTTACGTTCTGCCGTCCGGGTGGGATACTTGCCTATTACAGTAGTGTGAAGATCCGAGATGCTCGCGGATCCTTTAAGACAGATCGCATGCCGGACGCATTGTATGCCGGACGCATTGTATGCCACCTGCTGAATAGCTAAAGCTGACACCCTTTCGTCCTGATCTTCCGATACTTTCACTTAATGTCAGTATAGTATAATCCTATAAAATCCTTTGATTATCTAGCTTTATGTGAATGCGATGGAGTCGGATCTGACCCTGGTCAGCCAGGTGAAAAGACATATATTTCTCATCGTCAAACCAGAGAAAACTAGTCGTCGGGATAAATATCTCCCCCAGTACTTGACCACGACCTCCTAGCCTGAGTGGACAAGATGCGGAAATCGATGTCATTCCCGTGGTCTTTGGCACGGCTGCATACTCCATTTCCTAACAAAAGCCACGACGACGTGTCAGGCTTCTCTTTGCGTCGAGAGCCAGTGAGCGAAAAGCTGCGCAATTTGGCCCAGCTTTGCGGATAGCTGTGAATGGTAACCACCACGAAGCTGTTGCAAGGATGCTGCTCTATTGCATGCTAGTTCGGATGTGGATGGGGTGATTGCGAAGAGAGAGTCGGTCAAGACAGTTCGTTTTTGGGGTCGTGAATGAATTGGATCGAGACGCCGAAGTCATGGGTGGAACGGGCACTGCAGAGTCGGGAAGGGCGCAGGTTGCGTGCCTGGCAGCTCAGGAATGAGAATCGTCCGACGAACATGATCGGCTTCTTGTCTACCAGTTGACCCGCCCAATGTATGCACCATTCTTTCATTTTACCCGAATCTGGTGCACCCTACTCTGATTTCTCATCATCTTCCCCATCCTCCATCTCATCGTCGGATTCATAGCTTATCCAAGAACGATACTGCAGCTTCCTCACCACATGATATCATCTTCCGTTCCATCATCGAGCCATAATCCTCCTTCGTTGTTTCTATGCCACATGAAAAGATTGCGTGTCGCGTTGATAGAGGTGTGGTTGGTCTTCGTGAATTATCTATCCTTCGCCTCTTAATGCCTCTACCAGAAAATGCCAGGAACTCTTCAAACCCAGCCAGTAAAATAGGAAGCACACTGCTCAATACACCTAGTGCACAAGCCGGTTAAGAAGTCCCTGCGTCAGGGCCCCCAGTGGATGGTTTACCCAAAACCCACTCGCAGCAGTCTCGTTCGTCCAGCCCATCAACGAGTAAGACATCCAAGCCGTAGTCCACAGATACCCGAAGATCCTGCCTAGACGAGACCCTTCCGGCATCCCCATCAGCCGTGTGAGTCTCGCAACGTGCTCCTCGGCCCAGATCGCCGCCGCCTGGCCCAAAAAAACTTCCAATCCCCCGTATCTCTCCCTTCAGCCAAAATCGAGCCGTAGACATGCATCAGGTACGCCCAATAGAACGCGCCAAATACCTTACCATAATTGGACAAGTATGTCCCGCGCTTGACCTTCAGCACGCCATGCACAAAGTAGCTGACCATGGGTTCGGCGGTACTGCGCATCATCTGATGCCAGCTATACGCCCAAAACGTGCGCACTGAATACGCATCGCCGAACCGTCCGAAGAGCGGCGGCCAGTCACACGGCTCGTAGAGATGCACCGCCACAGTCACTGCCGCGACGAGCGAGTGAAGTGTGATAAGTATCCATTCCACGACCAAGAAAATGAGCGCACCGATCACCCAGCCCTTCGGGAACGGCTCGTCGTACAGAGTTCTCGTCAATGGTACTTTGCCGAGCGGGGTGGATTTGATATATGCAGCGCCCATATCCGCCAAGGCAAAATACAACATTGCGTTGGCGAGGCTCTCAACAACGAACTTGCCTCGAGGATACCCTGGGTGTTTGCCGGATGGGATATTCTTGACCTGGAATCCCCAGCCGATGCCGCGCATCGCGATGACAAGCTCTAGACCGCGAAGCCAGCGTTTCCAAAGTGGGAGCACTTTGTCTGTGGGTGATTTACCACCCGCCACGGAGTGCTTTGCTTCCTCTGACCTCCGGACCTTGATGAAGTTCCTTCTCAGGCCTCATGAAGAGCAGCAAGCTAATCGACCGGCCTACCAGCGCCGACACATTCTGCTCGTAACTGTAGGCGTCGCTCCAAGAACTGTTGGGGCCACGACTGTAGCCCGGCAGGACGATGAGCCAGGACAGCTCGAAAGCCAAAAACGCACAGGTAAAGACTCGGTTGTGGAAGCAGATTGCTGAAGCAAAAAGAATGTGCAGAACCGGGAGGAGCCATAATAGATGGACATGCTCCAGGACTAAAGTGGTAGACATGTTGGGTTGCATTGACGTACTGATTAAGGGAGGAAAATGTAAGAACTGAGGCCAAAAAGGGGAGTGTTCTGAATAGCAGGCCAGTGCTCACCTCACGTGGAATCGAAGAGCTATTTGAACGAATTGTGGGAGCTTATTCCTTCGCCGGCGGCGCTACTCATGATAGCGTGCCAGTCAATGTCGCAACATTGAATAGAAACCATGAATTTACAACCCCCAAAGCGTCAGGCAAAGGAACCAAACAGATATTTGGATTATAAGCCTATGAACAGCGGCCGGCCTGCGTGTCAGACACTTGAGCGTGCTCGAGGCGACTGTACCCCAGAGTCTCCATCCAAGCGGCTCAATATTGACGAGACTTGTGTTGTCTACAGCCCTGCTCCTGCGTCTTTGCACGGAAGCAGCGCTCCAAGACCACAGGCCGAGAACGCTTTACGGAGCTACAGCATCTCTAACCTCAGGAAACTCCAGTCGTTTGCTCGTCACGGTATACCTCTGCTTTCGGATCTGCGCGGAGTATGTGGTTGAGACTTCCGTAATGTAGAACTCCACGAACTGGGTTTGAAATTATTGTGGCAAGATGTATGCGCCTCGAATACAAGATCCAAGTGTCAGATTGCACGCCGGACCACATTCGATCATTTAGGGGAGCAGATTTTCAAATGGTATCTATGCACTGGTCACTATAACGCCATATGTGTGCTTGAATGCTAATTCCGTGCGTTTTTTCGGAGGATCGCTTCTTTATGTCTCATATTTGCAGCGTCTGAAGTGACTCCTCAGGTATCTCAAGGCAACTACTGTCAATTGCTCACGCCTGCTATCTGAAATTTCGGTGGATCATTGGAAATCGTTGCAACCTTCTTGACATCTCTCTCAAAGCGATTTAGTTTCCTCGTCAGCCGTCTGCCCTTTGAAGATAGCTTTTCGTTTTCCTGACCTAGGGTTTCTATACGTGGTGTAGACGTCCAACATCATCGTAGCTCATGTACTATTGTAGACGGCGAATCACCGGTAGCTAGAATCTGCAGGGACCTCTGTGTGCTCGCTGCTAGTGGATTGGATATTCCGGCTGTCGTTGGTCACAGTACCTTTCCGTCTTGCTGGACCTGGACCAAGCTCGACAGGAGAGCCAGCATTCAGAGAACGATTCGGCATTGCCCGACTATGCTGCTGCAGCATCAGAGAAGTCTCTAGCTCATTACAGTGGGTGTCGTCCAACTCGTTCTTGACCCTCCCTGCCGGAACTCCTGAAAGTTCGGCTTGAACTTTCTTCTTGCGGTTGCTTCTCCAGAAGAGGTAGCCGAGGCCACCGAGGATGAGAGCAAGACCAAGTATGCCGCGATTGACACCTCCGGCGATCGCACCAACGTGAGTATGCTGAGCCGTGGGCACAAGTGTTGTTACGTTTGTTGCACTGGTGGATCCAGAAGTTGGGCGACAGATCGCGCTTATGACTGGGCCTAATCCCAGAAGGATAGGGTTGCCCTTTTGTAGGAGCCAGCTTTAACTCGTATTTATCGTGGTCCATCAGCATATAGTTCATCGTCAAAAAAGGCACGCCGAAAACAAGATTTTTTTGTTCCGGCTCAGTGATATTCCACAGGCGGCTCGTCCGGAGCGTTTTATTGATTATGGAGTATACACCATGAGAGTTGTATTCTTGAGGGGTGCTGAAGACTTCGTCGTTGACTATGGTGGTTCTGAAACCATTGCTCAAAGGCACAGAGATGTTGCCGGTTGGAGTATTATTGATATCATACCTCAGCTCCGAGATGTCTGGATCGTAGGTACCGTTCGATATTGTTGCCCATCTGTCAAAGAGAGATTGGAGGCCCGTCTTTATACCACATCCTGCGCCGGACCGGCAGATGCGCGCAGGCCGACGCCAGAGCGGGCGGGGCAGGCAGTGTGCAGGTCACGGGGCCGCTCAACCGGAAAGCGTCATTCACATGAACGTTTGCAACCCGGAGGAAAGATTGTATTGTCCTCGTCCATAAAGCCATGAGGAAATTGATTGGTGATCGAGGATAAAAGGCGCAATCAACCGGATCGCTTGCTTCACCAGCCCAGATTACGGCTAGCCACACGACGGTCAATTTCGGACTTCGAGCTGCTATTGCCGCTGCAGGTCTTCCGTTGTCTTGCTTGGCCCCGCCCAGAGCCTGTTTCGTGTCGAATCATTGAGCTCCAACAAAGTTGAATATCACACTTGGATCAAAGAAGACGCTGCATAGTAGGGAGTCGATGCCCTCTCTGACACAACTTAGGGCAATGCATTTGTCAATAGAGCCGTACAATATATCGAAGTACTCGTCCCTCCTATCTTCGTTGAGAGCGATCTCGGCTGGTGTGGTGGATGTAGGAAGTTGAAGGTCCACTTCAACGAGTTCCGATATTAGCATCAAGACCATTGCCAGAGCAACAATGCACTCGTGTCTAAGACCTCGAGCGGCACAAAAGTTTTCAAGCATTGTAAAAGCAGAGGACGATTCTTGCCAAATTTGGCGCGGCTCGCAACTGAGGGATCGGTAAGATCAATCTACTGTCATCAAATTGGAAAGCGATTTGAGTTTTGACATACCTTTCTGGGGTTACCTAGTCTTCCTGCTCTAACATCCATGGTGCATAGAAGGTTGCCTCATCTTAGATGATGACAGCTCTCCAGCGGCATCCGAGAACAATGTCGCAGAAATCTTCGGCTGTGATATTAGAGTTCTCGTGTATCAGTGAAGCTTTTCTACCCGCGCGCTGGAGTATCTCCACCCAGAGGCAGCACAGAATATGAGACCACGGCAAAACAAGGCAGGTCAGATCTTTCAGTCACTCTGCTTTAAGGCCTGGGTCCGGGAGGCTTCTTCTCTCGGTACCATCGAAAAGATTGAAAGGCGTAGGCCTCGCGTAACCTAGAACTTGATAGAATTTCGTGACCTTTACCTGATGGTCGCACTCGGCATTCGTCGTTGTCTTCCATTCCAAAGCACATTCAAACATGAAACTTTTGTCAAGGATAACAAGTCGTTCAGATGGCAGATCACGAAATGCAGGGATGTCTTCTAACAGCTCGAAAAAAGTGTATGTGCAGAAGGGGTGGGGTTAATTGTCCGCTATAGTAGCGGAGGCTAAGGAATTTTAGGCCTTATAGCTTGCCGTATGGACCTCTCCAATTTCTTGACGTGGAAGGGCAAATGCTAGCACCAGGATACTCTATTTGGGAGACAGGAGACAGCAAGTTTCTCTGACTCCCAGGGTTTGAATTTTCTTCTTGCCGGACAGGAGACGGAAACTTTGTCGAGAGTGCTTCATCAGAATGTTTTCTGCTCGCAAGAGAAGTTGAAGTATCTCTCAAATTCACACCATCCATTATGTGCGTAAATGGCCCACCGAATATTTCCACACCACGCCCCAGATGAAATTTCGCTGTAACTAGAAAATCAATGACACACGGGGTCAATCATGAGTTTCTGATAGAGGGCAGAAATAGCAACGTCAAAGGGTGATGGCCATTTGCTTGCCAAGAACACGACGGCTTTGAATATTGGAGCTGTTGATAGACCTTACATGAAAACTTGATACCTTATCCCTGGACATGCTGCTGGTATTCCATTTCAGAAGCCCAAGCTTAAACAAATACATCGCATCAGGTGTGGCACCACCTCGAATTGAATAGGCCAGGGCGACCGCCAGTACTTACACGGCGACCTGCCGACTATTGTATTCACAACATTGTACTGCGAGCTCATGGCCGACTTATCTGGCATTGGGGCGGCACTGACTTCGAGGAAATCGGCGTTGGATTTCTTCGACTAGAAAAGAAGGCAAGAGAGTTATTGATTTTCGATTGCTGTTCTTTGGTGCTGTCATTGGGAAGGTTGCGATTCAGACTTCTCATGGTTCTGGGATACTGCTTAAAGCTTGGAATACTTGTCGGCTGTTTGTGGTCGAGGAGGGAGGTGCCTTGAATGGTGCAAAGCGAGGGTTTTTCGTACCGCTCTGTCCACCACAGTTGTGATCTCATACTCTCTGTCTAAGCAAGCTTCCGTACAGTGCTACTTGGAAACCAAGCGAGAATCTTTAGTGTGAAGTAATGGTGGGAAAGCAGTTAACACCACAGCAATAGTCTGAATGATTAATATGACTATCGTTTCGTGGCTCAATACCAAGAAATGCTGCCAAGACCGGAGTTAAAGGGTTGCAAAAGCCGCCTGTCACGTTCACGTTCCGCACCTCTATCATTCTTCCAACACATAAAGATCTTGTGAAACCAATCTCACGGAGGTAATCTCTCACTTAAGAGCATGCAGTAACCGCTCTCGCCTGCCATCGTCTCTCCTGCGCGCCACCGTCTCACGGCTCTGCTGCAGCGCGCCCATCGACACGCTCTCATCTGCGCCATCCCGGAAAGTCATATAACCTTCCCGCCAGTACACCAACAAGCACGAGAGATCACCCAGCACTTGACTCTGGCCTTTTCAGCCCGCGGAAATGTCCGAAGCAATCCCGGAATCCATCCCAACTTCCATCTCCCACCCTTCCAACCGCGCAACCAAAAAGCTCCGCCCTACCCCTTTCTCCAAACCCAACGCCACCGCCCTCTCCCAACAAGCCAATCAAATCTCAACTCTGATGTCCAACCCGGACATACGCATTTCTATGCCGCCACCCCCGTCTAAAACCGCATCCAAATCCGGCTATACCCCACCCGAAATAGTCGCAAACGTCCAAGGCAGCTCCGCGGGAGCCGGAAGCGGTGAGTTCCACGTCTACAAGGCGAGTCGAAGGAGGGAGTATGAGAGGGTAAGGGGAATGGAGGAGGAGGCGAAGAGGGAGAAGGAGGATGAGGAGTGGGAAAGACAAGAAAGGGAGCGTAGGGAGAGGGATGAGAGGGAGACGGAGAAGAAGAAGAAGGCTAGGGAGAGGAGGAAGGGGAAGAATAAGGGGAGTAAGAGTGGCCAGAGTCAGGCTAAGGATGGCGAGGCACTGGGCCAAGAAGGCAAAGGAAAAGACCAAAGAGCGAGGGGTTTGCAGATACCGAAACGGCAGGGCGACGACGTCGACGCGGAGTTCACGAAAGGAGGCAGTGATGCAGGGAGGGAGAATGGAGAGCAACCAGCTACTGAGAGGCAGGAGGAAACCGGCGTGGTTATTCATGATGATGATTGAGCAGCTCTACACACCTGCACGCACACATTCAGTCTTGCATTCAGCAATCTCTACAACCACGGCAAGAGGCACGAACCGCTAGTTCTCCATAGCCGGTCGGACGCTCACCATCAAAGAGAGACTGCCGTGCCCAAAAATGGATACATTGGTGCTATCACACATCCATGAGCAAAGCACCTTCGCTTCAACATAGCTCAAAGCAATGGGGAAAAGTATCCATACGATCTCGCTACTAAGGCCATCTCCGGCGCCGTTCCCTGCTCTGCAGCCTACTCCAGCTCTATTCTCTGGTGCTATTGCTTACGCAGATGGCTCTCGGATCGTTCATAGTGTCTTCCGAAATGACGGCAGCATCCGTTGCCTTTGCCAATCTTTTTTCTCAATCACATTCCATTTACTTTTCGTGTAGACGGCCCCAAAGAGGCGAAGACGACGGACGTGGATATGATGTCCAATGGCTACCACCGTAAGGGGTGTGGACAGCGGAGTCACCAGAGTGTGAGATCTGAATGAAGATAATCGTGTTGCTATGGATCGATTTTCTACAACACCACCAAAGCTTGCATAAGAACCGGTTCATCTACTTCTTCTCCACCACCACCAAATCATGGCGGGGCCC
>JAABUK010006213.1_pt1 | contig 17993 bp, 27 predicted proteins | sample 5559141 | NCBI WGS metagenome assembly JAABUK01 (sample SAMN10711869, study PRJNA513367) | rock metagenome | isolation source: Antarctica rocks | place: Antarctica: Victoria Land, Pudding Butte nord | collected 2016-01-03 | reverse complement strand
AGAGGTTTGGGAGGAGCTATACAGCATGGCAACTACGCAGATGAATCCAGACTGCAGAGTTCTCACCAAGGGTACAGGCACCACTTCTGTTGTGGCTTCACCAGGAAGGAGAAGGCGAGGGGGCCTGGGGCTGTCACGGGGGGTGGACATGGCTGATCCCAGCAGAGGGTTGTCATGCCATGTACCACCCAGAGGGTTGTCATGCAGTACTGCCCCCTCACCCAAATCCAGGTTGGAGAAGGAAGCAGGAGACATCTGGGACGACATTGCTGCCAGTTTTGCTGCAGGCACACAGTCACATATCAAGATTCAGCACAACTGACTACAAAGTCTGGATCTTTTGAGGCCCAGATCTTTCTCTTCTAGAACAGCAATGAATGACTTGTATCATTCAAGCTTAGCATTCTCAGAATTCTCCCGTTTAATGTCTGTCGACTCGCCTGATGAGTCCAAAGACAGGAAATATAAATTGATTGATTGATCAAGTGCCAGCATCTTCAGTGACAACAAGCCAGGCAGCCTTTCAGCCCAGGGATGAGTCAACTTCTGAATCGATGCAGAATTGCAGCACCAGTAGAGTGTCACTATTTGCAAACGCTTGCTCTGAGCAAGTGGCGTCATACCTATGCGTCTGCACGTTGCCAGCAGCAACACTGGACATGATGGCAGTCTTAAGGTCATCAGCTCATACCTGATGAGCTGGGGTCCTCGGCAAAGGACATGAGGTCCTGCTGCCCACTGGTCTGCTTGGGGAAGGTGTTGCTGGCTTGCAGGGCCAAGTTGTGCCTTTCCCAAGAGGAGCCCAGAGGGAGTGAAGGGAAACGGCGCATGCCTGACAAGGGCTCCACATCAGCAATCATCTGTGCAGCACAATGTTCATGTTGCAATGTATTAAAGAAAGACAGCAGTTGTCAAGTCCTGTCCAGCAGTTGGGTTGCACAAGCCGGATAACTAGAACAGGGTAAGCGTCCGTACTTGACTGCTCAGATGGAAGTGCAGAAGGGCCAAGCTGGCTGCCACAAGACAAGCCTGACAACGGTGCAGATGCTGCCATGTGCATCACTCCACATAGTATCCGATGATGTCTTTGGCCACCAGCAGTTCGACAAGTCATTCACATGCAAATGCCTGGAGGTCTCAGATTGCTGCATGACAAGTGTGAAAGCTGACAGACCTGCGGCATGGCATGCTCCGAGATGGACACCGAGCTTCTTCTGCTGCGAGAAGACGCAGCTCTGCTCACGATTGACATATCAGCTCTGCTGCTGGCGTCCCACTCAAACTCTGACACAGACCTTGTGTCTGCATTCTCATCGCTGCTCCTCCTCCTGGGCAGAGGGGGCCCAAGGCGGGCCAGGGATTTCCTGCGGGGGACGGTCCCCTCATGCAGCAGGGGTTCCTGGGTTGGGCTGGAGGTGCCCATGGTGAATGGCTGAGCCACGGGCAGGGCTGACACTGCAGCCTGCAACACAAAACCTCCATATGTGAACCATTGCTTATAACGACAGCCACATGATATGCTCAATCCTTGTTGCGTGACCTGAGGAGCATGCTGTTAGCCTATATAAATGTATGCGAGGTGCATGCAAGGTGTATGCAGTGTGAGAAGTATGCAACATGTAGATAGGTATGCAAGATGTATGCACGGTGGAAAGTGCTAGTGATGCTGCAAGGGTTGTGCCGTATGCATCAGAAGCAGGCAAGTGCCATTTGGGCACTGGGTTTGTGCAATCACAGCTCTGGTCAGTGCCACCAGAACAGAAGCTGACCTCTTTGAACTTGACAACGCCCCTTTTGAGCAGCTGCTTGACCCTGGTCGGGGTGCTGGGGGTTTCAGTGTCATCAGCCCCTTGGAAGACAATGGGCGGAGGCTGCCAGCCTGTGCCTGCTGCGGCAGCAGATGCACCTGCCTGCTCAGCTGCAGCATCCGTCTGCCTGCCATGTGGTCTCAAGGTACCTGCACACACATCTTGCCTGTTGCTTTGGTCCTACTGCTCAGCAAATGTACTGAGGTCTCATCACCAGCATATGCCCCAGTCTGCTGTACTTGCCAAGATTTGGTCACAGAAACAGCCTCTGCGACAAAGTTTGCATGAACCTTGAAGGACACCTCTGTGTTTGGTGAGTCTGTGCAGGTTGCGTAAACACTGCACGGACAAGGAGGGGAAGCTGGTGACCATCAAGCACAGCATCAGCAAGCAATGCAAGGCTGGCAAATCTCAACAACAGTTCATTGCGAAATAGGGACTGGCAGCGCCCATTCCCATGCACAATCGTGCTTCCATACAACCAAGCTGCTGCATGATGCAGTTGTAAGATTGTGCAGAGACGTACTGACAGACAGGCTGCGTGTGGCACCCATGCGCATGATGTTGGCGCGGGGGAGGACTGGCATCTTGTCTGACACCAGGGAAGCATTGTTGTGGCCACGCCCCATGATGAGACCTATGTCAATGTTCTGCTTCTCTTGGAAGTCCTTCAGCTTGCCATCCACATCCTGCATGGTATGGATGATCAGCACGAGCTGTATGTCTGAAGCTGTAGCAAGCAGGGCATTGCTGCTGGGTGCACAATGCACCCGAGGCAGAAAGCAGTGACTGCTTTATTGCAGTGTATGCAAAACACAGAGCAAGTGGCAGACTCTTTGAGCAAGCCTTTGCAGTGACACTCATGATCAATGCAACAGCAATCTAGACCCAGAAAGCGTGAAAATCAGTTGTTGAGCTGCTCAGCAACGGACAATGCAAGATGAGGCTGTTGTGCAAGACTGTCCCTAATCACCACAGCAGACACATGTCATGAACATGGTTGATAAGACCTAGTTGACGTAGCCCTCAATGCAGCAGAGAAGGCCCTGTCCTTTACCAATGCAATTCTGATACACGTTCTGTGCTTGATTTGATCATTCAACAGACAATGGTGTGCCATGCAGTGCATGCATGGCAAGGGGAGGCAGTTCAGCATGGCTTGGCTGTTTTCTTTTCTTTTCTTGTATTTTATTTTATGATATTTTCTTTTCGTTTCTTTCAGCATGGCTTGCCTTGATGCGTTCCTCCAGCCTGGCAAGCTTGCTAGTGAGCAGGCTCATGGACTCCTCATTGCTGCCTCGTGTGTACTGGTCCTTGGTCTCACTGAAGCACAGCACTCGGGTGGGCCCATCAGCATGCACCCCCACATACACGAAGCGGGCGTCCAGCTCGGGCTGGTCCACGTGCAACATGGACTGGGTGCGGTTGCCCATGCCACTCATGTCCTTGATGACCCGCCCCACGTTGGCCACCCTCTGGACCATCTTGGAGTGGGCTCGCCCCAGTCTCACTTTAGGATGTGCCTACAGAATGGTGGATCACTACTTGCTCCTGGCCAGCCTGCTGTAATACTTGCCTTCTCATTCAATTCACACCAAAAGGCATACACTAGACCAGACTAGACTAGACTAGACTAGACTTTCAATACTTGGCAGGATGATGATGACAAAGCAAGAGGCTGTACATGACCGCAGGCCAACAGGAACCAGAGCAGTAGTGCTGCCTCGGAACTAAACAGAGGAGCAGATCCATACATCCGTGCTCAGTCAAGCACTGGCTGGGTCAGCAGTTGAGCAACAAGTAGAGGAAGTCTGCAGTGATGCCAGAGACAGCCATTGCTTCACAAAGTGTGTAGGGCTTATCTACCTTGATGTCATCCAGGTTGTACTCCTGGACAGGAGCGTCTCTGAAGGCCTCGGTGGCAGACTCCAGCACCACCCTGAGGCGGTGTGCAGCCATGGGCTCATCCCAGGCATACTCTGCAGTGTTGCCAGGTGTCAAAGTGTCCCAGTCATTGGCTGTCTCCAGGTCACGCTGCTGGAACTTGACCGTCACATGCTCACACCTGGTCAACAGCACAAGCTTCTGTCGATGCTATGCCAGCTTTTGGCAGACCACAAAGTAGTTTGTGATGCTGTGAGATGCATGCAGAGTATGCAAAGCGTGCGCGTGATAGTGTCTGTCGAATAGACCATGATGAATGCTCTGACACTGTGAAAGACCAGAGCTTGGTGACAGTGACTAAAGCCTCACCATGAAGCCATGCAGTGCTCTCAATGGTCAGGTCACATTTAAAGGGAGATCTCATGCTGCTGTCATCCATTGCTGTTCTTTACTGCAAGATTGCAGTGGCAAGCTATGACAGCATTCTAGCCAGAATTTGAAGTTGGCATTGGTCAGGAAACTGTTGTAGCCATGGAAAGCTTTGATGAAAATATGCTCATAGGCAGAAAAAGGGTACCTGTTCTCTATGCGGTAGGGTGGCTGTTGGGCATCCTTGCCCACAGTGATGAGCAAAGAGCCGCTGCTGAGGGAGATGTCCACAGGCAGGATGCGGTGCCGCTTCGTGGTGTTGTATACCCTCAGCCCGAAGTCATCCACTTGATCAATCTGCACTCAAGTGGTTCAGTCACACTGAGCTGTTGTCATGTCTCCTTCTGGTGTTGATATGTGCAACAATAGAACCACTGAAATGATGTCAGGCTCATGTCAATGGTGCAAGATCATTAAGCTATGTTTGAGCATGCCAAAGCAAGCAAGATATACCAAACACGCCATGCCTGTGCTCAGCACTGTGGATGCAAAGCAGCCTTTTAAGAATGCCATGCATGTGCCAGATGGCAAGTCTCAGCAAACCTCAACCATATGCCTCAAATACTCAATTAATAATACCCATAGATGAATGGCTGGCAGCCTGAAAGGATCAGGGAGTGAGTCAAGGGAGTGAGGCAAGGCAGTGAGGCAGGGCTTACCTCAAAGGCACCTGACCAGATCCATTTGCCCTGGGCGGGCCTGACACACAGCTCAAAGCGGCCATCTGCATCGTCCCAGTGGAAGGGGGCCTTGACCCCGGGGGCCAGCTGCCACACCAAGCTGGTGTTCCTCTGCCCGTACTGCAGCGGCTCGCTGCTGTTGTTGAAGAGCACGTACCTGGAGGTGATGGTGATCACCTACAAGCACCACAACTGCATTTCAGCCGTTGCCTAGTGACCATTAACACATTTGCCTAGAGGCTGCTGATGCTGCTCCTGCCACATGATGAGCACAGCCAGCAGCAATGAGTGCTTTGGCCACTCTGTGGCTACAAAGCTTACGCGGTCTGCAATTGCATGATCAGAGAGGTAGTGATAGCCTTGATGCTGCCAATGTCTCAAATGGCACAGTCTAAGCGAGACAAATATGACAAGAGCTTCATTGCAATAGTGAGTGACCAGCATGCTGTCAGTCTGTAGACACTTGTGGCCAGCAAGACATGCATTGGTCCTGCAGCGCTGAAGCTGTGCGTAAGAGCTCAGCAGTGAGCTATACACACAGGCAGGCAGGCAGGCAGATGCAAATGACCTTGGTCCTGTGAAAAATGGTGGGACCAAGGCAGGTCTCCAGGCTAAACTCATGCCGGTGCTTCTGAGTGATGTCAGGGTTCAGCTTGGTGAGCAGGTGGCCGGGGTCCATGACAGGGGAGGCTATGGGCAAGCCAGAAGGGCCCTTGAATTTCTTGCTCCTGGGGCTGCTTGGGTGGGACAGCAGCCTACACTCACACACATGAACACATGCATACTTTGACTGAGCTGTGTCACAGGCACAGGTATGTTTGGCATCTTTGATTGGGCAAACAATTGTGTGCAGTCAACGAGAGTGCAAATGCACAGCATGTCTTGTAAAATGCCAAGGCTGGTGTGTACATTGTGAAGCCTGTGTCAGGAGTGCAATACTGCTGATACTCATAAGCTCAGACAGTGCGTGGACTGGGCAGATGGGTCAGCGGATGACTGATTAAGTCAGCAAGGTGAGTGGGTGTGAATGTAATTGAGCAAGAGACTCACCAAACAAGTAATTGATTGAGTAAGCTAAGAGTGAGTGAGTGAGCAAATCGAGGTCAGATCATATAGTTTTGGGTGTATGAGCGCATGAAGCAAGAGCCATACATGCGGGAGCTGTCCCTTTTGCGGCCGGGGACCTGAGCCCCAGGCTCAATGGGGAACTGGTTCTCAAACTTGATGACGTCCTCCATCATGACGTCCATGTCCATGCGACTGGCACGCCCCACTGAGTTGGTGGGGGCGTAGGTGTGGGTCTGAGTGTTGATGCCAACAGACTCCAGGTTGATGGTCTTGGACCAGTAGCTCTCATGCACACTGATGCGCATGTGAGCACGCCCAGCCCTGCAGGGAAGGGACCTTCTGTCCTGAGCTGGAGATATTGGTTTGGCTACGTATTGTGAGCGGGAGGCTCTTGGTCTGCTGCACATCTGGGTGTGCATACAATTGTGAGCAACAGGCTTGACAAAGTGCAGCCTGGGATACATCAAGGCACCTTTCATAGCAAGAGAACAAAGACCAACAGACATTACAGATGTAGATGTGTATACTGAGCACACCCATAGCCCCTCACAAGCAAGCTGTGTTTGAGGGATAGCCTCACAGCAGCCATGCTGCCCATGAGTTTGGATTCTGTGTCAACTGCCTGCCTGGCAGCATTATGCACTACACATGAGTCTGAAAGCATGGGTCTTACCCAAACAAGATGGGCTGGGCAACACCGCCTAGGCCAGGGGCAGCCTTGGGTGGCAAGGAGCTGACTGGGGTGTTGTCCTTCAGCTTCAAGGTCAGATTGGTCTTGTTGATGATCCAGTAAGGGCAGAAGATCACCACCTCGCGTGCCTTGCTGGCAAAGTCCATCTGCACACAGCAACCACCCCATACATGGCCATACTTCACATGCTGTGCAAAGCAAACACTACATCTGTGGTACAGTCAGGCTGACTGAAGTGTAGATGGTACAGTACAAATGCTTGCTGCATCCAGTCAAATGCAGCTGCATGTACATATGTTGCAGGATAGTAGATTTCATGCCATGCAGGCAGGCAAGCAGTACACAGGTAAGTGTGAGTATCACCTATCTGCAGTTACACGGCCATGATAGCATAGCCTGAGTGCATGATGCAGTCAGCCAAGGGAGAACCCACCTTGTTGTGGATGCACACCAGGAGTTGGTTGCCGTGGTGGCTGACCCCATTCTCATCGGAGTCACCCTCCCGCTTGAGCATGATGTTGCTGGAGGAGCTGAAACCGCCCAGCAGGGACCAGTCTGGCAGCCCGAACATGGAGTGGTGCTCATCTGTGGCCCACGAAGCGTGTGGGTGATGAATGGTCTTGTCCTTCATCGACCGATACTCCTGTGTTCAGCGAACAAAGTGATGTAAAACTGCACTTGTTTGTTTAGGTTGGGGTGCTCCATAAGGCTTGCAATGCATGGGGCATCAGCTATGAAGCACAAAGTACAGACAGGAACAGTGACAGCTGCAAACCACTGTTGTGCAGTGTCTCTACAGCAATAGCATAACAACACTTTGGGTGTTACTGCCAGTCAGGTGACACAACAACTATTGCTGTGGTAGTATGACAACAGCAGCAACAGCAGCATCATTGTGTCAACTTCCCAACAGTCCACAGAGATGTCAGCACTAGCATAAACCTGGGATCACCTGCATCTCAATGCCCATCTTCAGCTTCTTGCTGAGGTCAAAGAAGTAGACATCCTCAGAGCCGCCCACCCGGATGTTCCAGCTGCCCACTTGGGCTGACACCCCCCCAGACTTGCTGGAGCGGGAGTCTGTCAGGGTGACTGTGACAGGGTAGGGCAGCAGGTTGTGCATGACTATGGGGGCATGGAATCTGAGGACATACTCAGGCAGCCCCTCATCCTGCTTTGTGGCTGGCTCACCCTCCTTGGTTGCCACCTGCATGCTTGCATCAGGTCAGACACTCTGCTAGCAAAAAACATAAGTTTTGGGCTAGGTTGCTCAGAGACAAGACAGGCTCAGAAGGACAGAGATAGCCCTTCATGCGCCAGCAAGGTTTGAAAGTCTTCTTGGGAGGTAGCTGCTGCAAGATATCGACAGTTCAAGGAGTGCTCTGCATTGAACAAGGAAGTTGAAACAGCAAGCTTCAGTACTTCATATTGGATGTAAGCCTTTTTGGACTTTCCAACTACAATTCATACGTGTCAAGAAATGACTGTCACAGCACCTTGATTTGCTCCTCCTTGACCTCAAGACAGCAGTGGAAGGGCAGCTGGTTAGGGCTGCTGGGAGGGCAGGTGTACAGGCCCTGCTTCTCCTTCAGCTTGCTGCCCTCCAGGTCAATCTTGTCCTTCTTGGCGGTCTCCCACCCAATCACATGCACATACATCAGCCCGCCCCTGCATCAGAAGCACCTCATGTGACATTGTGCAATGCTTGGGCATTGGGTTTGTACAATGTTGCCAAGTGTTACAACTAGAATGCAGCAGTGGGTCCATTCACATCTGGGACAAAGCTGCGCTGTATTGCAGTGACAGCATTCTGCAAGCAAGCAAGCACACCAGGCAGCAAGAGAGTGCAGCAAGTGGTGCACTATATGGCTTGGGCATATGCATGCATGTAGGACCATCAGGTGTATGCATGCATGGAGCAGCAAAGAGTCTGACCAGATGGCAGGCACAGGCAGGTAGGTCTGCTGGCCGGGTGCCAAGGGGTTGTTTGGCACCACAGAGATGGCAGCAGCACCCTTGCCAGGGGCTCCTGGGGTCTGAGGCCCCCTGAACAAGTGCACGTTGAACTCCAGCTGCTGATTGGTCAGATTCTCCACTCTAAAAGGGGAGTGCACTGTCAACACCTGTGGGTAAACCAAATTCAGCAGTTGCATCAGTGTGCAAGCTGTAGCAGTGCCTGATGTTGTGCAGCACTAAAGCAAAGCTTGCAGACAATGCTGTCAACTGCTGCAGCCCTGGCTCATTTTGCAGCAAGCAAGACTATACATGGCACTGGGGCTCAACTGTCATGTATTGAGTCAATATATTCAATGTTTTCTGTGTTTTGCTAGCTAAGAATGGGTGTGGCACCCAGGATGTGGGTGTGTACCTTGGTTCTGACATCCAGGACCACATCCATGACCACGGGTGTGGCGGCTGCATCATGGGGGGACCCAATCACATAGGCATACTTGCCCACCTTATCCACCACAATGTCAGTCACCGGAGTCCAGTTGCCCTCAAACTGCATGCAGATGGTCCTCGCCAACACCTGCATGTGTTCAGATTTCTACCAAGTCAGCTCGCTGAGGATGCAAGAAAGCTCGTACAGATAGGTAAATTTCCACATCAGACCAGGCTGTCAAGTTTGTCAAGCAAGTGTTCAAGTCAAGCTGTAGACCAAGTTGACATCCCTGTTTGGGTGCTGTGTCAAGGTGAATCTGACTGCAAAGAAACACCACAGACTGAGCAGGTGAGCAGGAAACCAAGAAGACTTGTCAGCGTGAGTGACATGAAGCTTGCTAGCACAAAGGCATTGACGAGGGTGATGGCAGCTTGCCTGTTGTTGGGTGTCTGGTATGATGACGGTCCTCTCGACTGGGTCCACCAGCAATGGGGACTCTTCCCAGGCATTCAGGGTGTAGGCGCACCCCACCTCTCCATCCTCTCCTACGTCGTCTGTCCAGTATGAGAGCCGTAGCCCAGATCTGTTCACCAACCTGCAAGAGGGAGGGCATTGCTGACATTGTTGTGCATGGCTAGCATGCAGACCTAGATTGCAACACAATAGCTCTGCCACATCAAGCCTTCCTGGTCGCAGAGATGTGGCTGCCGGTCCTGATAGAGGGGCGACTTTGATGAAGCTGGGCAGGCAAATGCAGCCCAGGTGCCATGTTGTACGTGCACATGTTCTAGAAGCGCAGCTGTGGAGGAGTAAAATTCAGTGCTTAGTGTCTACGTTGTTTCCCCTTATTGTCTGTTGACTCCCCTGATGAGTCTTACAGACAAGAAATGTAAATTGATTGACTGACTGGTTGACGAGGTCCAAGCAAGGATGGGGGGTGACCTATACAGGGTGGACATCTTGGCCCTAGAAGGTCCCAGCCAGTTCTGAGTGAGGCAGCGGGCCACTGTCCTGCTGCCCAGCATGCAGACCGGGTCAGGCACGCTGTTGAGCAGCTGCAGGAAGCTGCGCAGGTCACCCAGGGATCTGAAGGCTGCGGGGGTGACCACCAGGTTCAGGCGCTCGTTGGACTGGAAGGAGAGGTTCTGGACATTGCCATTGTGGCGGTAGGCCACAGTGAAAGGCCACCCCTCCACCATAGGCTCTGCACACCAGCCACACCATGATTATGATAAACACAACAGTGACAACAACAATAACATCGCTAAGAACAAGCAATGATTGCTTGCTCCTGCTTCATCTCTGCTGCTAGCTGGTCTGAGGTCTTGCTTGCATTGACTTCAGTGAAGCTGGAGTAAAGAGACAGGCCAAGGGGTGCTGTCAGCCTGGTGTGTAATGATGATCTTGACATTGAAAGCTGCCCCGCACCACTTTGCCAAGCAACAATTTCCTGTCAGTCGGAACACTTCATAGCATTGTGTCACGCACTGCTGGCATCATACCGAGAGCAAGGAAGCACTGTGCTTTGTTGCAGTGCTTTGTAGACAGACTTTGTGATTGCAGAGCTGGAGAGGGTGCCAACACAAATGCCTGCAGGAAATGCTTACCAACAGAGTCCACAGCGCTGTTCAGAAAGGTAACTTCCAGGCCCATGGCCACGTCTCCCACTGTGGACATGGGCTGGTCCAACACTGTCAGCTCCCTCTGAACATGGACATGCACATCCTGCAACATCCGGCATGATCAGGCCCTTGTGTGCAGCACTGGAGGAGCATACAAACTGGTGCAAGGTGCCCAGATCAAGTGGCACTGCAGCAGGCTGCCAAGTGTGCACTCTGCTGCAGCTGCAGAATGAAACTGCATAGAGGCAGCACTCTTAAGCCCCACTTGCATTGATTTGTCAAGCAACATGTTGAGAGGTGGTAAGAAGCGTTGCAACCACTGGTGCAACGTGTTATTCACAAAAGCATGGCACAGCAATTGATAAGACATGCAGAGTATTGGACATAGTCTGACCTGCAAGCGCACTGCCATGACCTCGATTGGGTGCCCATAGCGATCGTCCACCAGAGCGCCTGCCAGGGACTCAATGTCTGCCGTCACATGCATGCAGGATGGTCTGAAAGGCGCATGGGTATGCGCTGCAGCTGCTCTGGCAACCGTCACAGAAGCTACAGAAGCAGCTGCCACCGTGGATGCCACAGAGGCTGCAGAGGCAATGGACATGTGTGGGGCCAAGTCTGCTGTTGCTGACAAGGGCGATGCCAGTGTCTCAGACAGGGTCTCGGTCAGTGGCGTTGCTGGGGCAGCACTCTCAGCAATAGGTACAGCTATAGGGATGGGCTGCTGGTCGTTGACAGCGACAGGTGCTCGGCTGGCCTTGATGAGCTGAGTGGCTGTGTGGATCAGAGGGATATGGCCAAAAGCTGGCTGGAATTGCACGTCAGACAGCTTGAGGTTGAGGGTCTGCATGGAGCGGCTGCCAGGAGCCTTGGGCGTGTGCCACTGGCTGTCCATCACTGCACGGACGGGTACCAGCCAGTCCTGTATGCACACAAAACCAGAACGATGGCATGACATGAGCACAACATGAAATGTGAAATGCATCTCAAATGGCTCAAATTGGTAGACCTTATAGAGATGCGCACGACAGACTGCTTTGGAGAAACAAGACTTGTCCCGCACATACCTAGCTCATCGTGAGCTGGAAAGCGGATTTATTAACATTGTTGTTATTATTATTATTAGTATGATCTCAACACGCTGCACAGAGTGCATGGAGCAACTTTGCAAGCCCAGGTGCTGTGTCTGTCAGGATTGCAGACTACAGAATAAAGCCTGCAGTGAAGACCAGCCTAGGGTGGTGATCTCTGTTTTCATCTGACTACAGTGACACAAGCAAGAATGGGGTCACGTAGCACAGATAAGACCTCTTGCTTAGTAGTAGAATTGAACTCACCTGAGTATGGGCTGGGGCAATATTTGCTGCCCATGCTGGCAATCTTCTGTTAGCTACAGTCATGTCACTTGACTACAGTGACATGCAGGGGTGGCCAACCATGCTGCATTGTTGCTGCCAGTCACTAAATTACCAGGCAGTATTCTATGGCAAAGTGAACTTGCAAGTGTGTCACGGTGTGCCAGCCTACTGAGGCTCACCTGTGACTGAACCACCTCTGGCAACCTGCCAATCATGGACAGCTCATGTGCATTCACTCTGAGGATCTTCTCCCCATCTCCACCAAAGAAGTAACCCACCCTGAGCTGTTCCCAGCGCAGTGCGACGCCCCTCAGCTTGCTGTTCAAGGCGTGCTCAACGTCACCATCCAGCTGGTCTGGCAGTGGCACAAACAGCTCAGAGTTATCCAGCATGATGTTGAAGTAGAACCAGTTGTTGGGGCCCATATCCTGCATGTCCATAAAGCTGTTGTCAGTCTGCTGTGAGCAAGCACACTGTGAAGCACGGCGCACATAAGAAAGAACTCTCCACTTGTGCTTTGACTCAGACCTCTGCTGTGCGGCGGAGTGCTTGCATGTGCAGGAACAGTGAATCATCCTCGCACCATGACAGTCATCATCATAACGGTCTGGCAGACAGCATATCAGGTATGACAAGACACAATGTGGTCTCAGCTTGCTTAAAGCACCAACAAACAGCTTGAGTGGCAGCTGCAGAAGGGTTTCACAAGGGGCAGCATCACCTCAGGGTACGGTGCAACCCAGTCTCTGACAAAGTAGTGCTTGTAGGCATTGGCAAGGTCCCACACAAAGTCCATCTGAGTCACATAGGGCCACTGCAGCTGGGCGCCCTTCAGATGCACCTCCATCACATGAGGCCCCTGCCCAGGCCTGACTATCTGGATGACATACTCCAGAGAGAAGCCATGCTCAAAGTCCATTGTCTGCTCCTCTTCCTCCTGCTCGTTGTACTGTTGTGCTCGTGGGGACACTGGGTCGTCCAGGAGCACAGACCCCAGCCTTGAGGCCACACGGAGGACATTGCCTGTACAAAATGGGCAGTCAGCATGCTATGTTCTTACTGAAAGTTCTCTGCATGGTGATCCTTTCAAATGCGATGCGATGCAGTGCAATGCAACACGCCTTGGCACATCTGTACTAAAGGTGGCAGTAAGCTGGCATGCAGCAAGTTGTGAATTTTGTGGGACTGCCATGTTGCATCATGCATTACTGTATCTGTGCTGAAGCTGCTTAGATGCAAGCCACTGTACTGCAGCTTGTACATTTTGCAGGACTGACATGGTGCACATTGTGTTGCTACACAACAAACTATGTGCAGATGTGATGGCAGGTCACAGACAGATCACCAAAGTAGTTGAGCAAAGAACACACTGCATGACCAAGGACATCTCAAGAGTCAGTGCAACCTGACAGCAACTTGCCTGTGCGGTCATGCCTGTCATCAGAGCTGCGCCTGTCCTGAGAGCTCCTCCTGTGGCTGAGCACGGAGCCAACAGTGGAGGTGGCCCGCCTGATGGAGTGCCGCCTCTCAAAGGAGGAGCGGTGAGCCAGCCTGCTGAACTCCGGCATGAACACATTGGTGGCCACGAAGCCGCGCACGGTGTCCCAGGGTGCAAACACATCTGATGTGCTGCCGGCACCATCAGGCTGGTCGGGCGTGATGGTGATGATGGACAGATGGCGGGGCATGTGGGGCACATGGCGCTTGTCTGCTATGGCCAAGCCGCTGGAGGAGACTTCCACATCTAGAGAACCGCAAGGATACCGGCCTACCTTCACCAGCAGATCCCTCATCTTCACCTGCATAGGTACGCTTTGACTCAGTGATTTGGGCAACTATATTGAGGCTGCTGAAACCATGATATAGCATGACTGCTGTCTCCTGGTTGAAAAGTCTGCTGCTACTTGAAACAAATATGGTGAAGAGTGCTTACTGACCGGCGGCATCAATGTCTTGTTTTTTGGAAGCTACCCTCTTCAGGAATTGGGACCACAGCCCTTTCAGGTTTTTAAATGGGTGTTGCTCATCTTTAGTTTCACAGGGTGTAAAGTATGCCAAGCCAGCGTGAAAAAAGGTTTTAAGAGCAAGCAAGACAAACGCTTTTGATCTGATCGATCTTTCTGTCTGTGTCTTATGATGTGCAGATGTTAAATGCAGCAGTGGCTTACCGTGCCAAGGTCAGGACCAGAGCCAAGTGCTTCATACCCTAAGGGCGGCAGCTTCTCCATAATGAGGCTGATGCTGTGCACATTGACCACCACCTCCCACTGTGGGGTCTTGGACTTGTCCACCCCCAGAGTCTCAGGGGCTGGAGGTTGGGGTGGAAGTGGCTTGCCTGCAGACAACAGCCGCAAGCAAGCTCAGCAAATGACCAGCACATGTGTGCTTGGAGTGGTGCTGAATGCAACATTTTTTGCACACCTTGGACAAATTAGGCGCAACATGTCATTGATTCACCATGCTGCAATGCATGCCTCAACACAGCACCAACCATCAGCTGTGTCGGCTCAAAACAAGTTTGAGTCATGCGAGTAGTACATGATGCTATTTCTCCTTCAAACTTGTGCGACGGTGGACATGCCAATGAGTGTCATACAGCTTTTGAGGTGTGCTGACCTATGGGGAAAGGTGGGGGACGCTGGGGCCCAAAGCTGCAGGGCTCCGCCATATTTTCCCACAGGATGGCCATCATCAGCTCAAACTGCACCTCACCCCACACTGCGCTGGCCCAGGGCCACCACACCTACACAGCACGTGCACCCTAGCAGTTAGTGGTATGAACCGTGCCATCAAGTACATTTGCCTAGCTGCCATCCAAGCTGCTTCCAGCTGACAGGTAGCATGAGCACCACGTTGCTGGACAACCATGAGCACAATGCTTGTGGGCTTGGCCCACAACAAGTATGACTGGCCTGTATACCTTGCACTTATGCCTCGGTGCATTTTCAACTGATGGAAGCATGGTGGCAGGTTGGTACACACTAATCAGCCAAGCATCACTCAGCAGCATCAGCAGGCTTTGCTTCAAGCATGCCTTTCCTACCAAAAGGAACGCTGGCTGATTCTGTGGTGTCCAAGGCCTGATGGCTCACCTGGACTTTGGTTGGGTTGGAGCCAATGGAGATGAGAGCATCAGCACCATCGATGACTTGCCGCATGGCCAGGTCATGCATGCCGGTCAAGGAGGAGGCCCAGTACATCTTGAGGGCAGTCAGCTCTGCTGCCATGGCCCAAGAGCACGCCCAGGAATGGTTGAACTGGCTGTAGAACTCGGCTGTGGCACACAATGAGGCAAGTAAGCACTGAGTTGGACCTTGACAGCCTCACTTGATTTGTCAGCTGTTCAATTGCAATGCGCATGATGTTGCATGAAAAGCGTCTTGCAAAGGAAGCACTTGCGATAGACAAACAAGGGAATGCATGTCCTTGTGAGACTTACAGCAGGCTCAAAAAGGTGTTGAGGCTGTATGCCTTGACGGCGCAATCACAGGATACGCTGAACAGACTCATGAACTTAGTTGCCCAGCCTGCAACGGGAGCAGGACTTGCACTGACAGGAGCATGCAAAGGGGGAGTATGACGTGGGCTGGGATGAAGCACCCACTGAGAGCGAATGAGTGTACCTTCATGGTCGAAGGCCTGCACATGCTCAGAGGTGCGGCGGCGGTGTGGCACAGCAGTGACACACGGACTGAAGCGGTCAGAGCGCACTCTGTGCACAAAGTCGCGGTGGTACTGCTTCATCATGGACTGCATGACCATCTGGAACCACTCCTGCCCCCCTGAGGGTGGGCTGAAGTCAGCCCTGGCCTGCTCACTAGGCCTGGGAGCCCTGCACCACATGTCTACCCTTTGTGTCTACAGCTCACCACCAGATCTGTACTTTGATTGTCATTCATGTTCATGTGCCTTGGTACAATCTTACATGCTAAATGGGAAATGGCTTTACATTGTACATGATGATACACAACCATGCCACCATGAGTTTCATCTTATGATGCTTTGGTGTTGTCCTGCATGCTAAATGGGAGATGGCATTACACCATACACAACCATGCACACAGTGTTGACTAAGATATGCTTGTTTGCCGCATGCCCTGCCTGTCTATAAATCCCAAGCAAGGCAGTTACAGTGTGCTTTGTTTGTCCTTCAAGTTCCAATGGAACAGTATCAGTGTGCTTCTTGGAGGGAACAGCACAGAAAGTGCCATTACACTCCAAACTTTGCTGCAAATTGGTGTGCTGACAGTACTGACCAAAGCCAAGCCATCACTCACAATTGAAGTTCTCAGGACAGAAATCTGGTTCTGGCTTTGAGCTGTTGTTTCTCGGCAGTTGTCTTTGGTTGATGCAATCTTGACTCAGCATTCTGTGATGGTCGTTCAAGAGTAGAGCACACCTTGACATATCAGGCATCATATTGGCCACCTGCTCCTCAGCCACAGGCAGCAGCAGACGTGCTTGTGCACAGCTCAGGGTGTACATCTCTGGTGACCAGGAGCACCTCGGGACATCCACACGCAAATTGGTCAACACCACCTGTGTGTGGCATCACCCAAAGCTGTCATGCAGAGATGCACCAGTGGCAGTGGTGTACAAAGGGTCAGTCCGGTGATAACAGAAGCTTGCTGCAACAGCATTGGCATGAGTCTGATGTGCTTTGGTGTAGTACAAGAGTTGTGTGGTGCTGATGTGCCTGGACAAGCACCACAGTGCCCAGGTGGCTGAAGGCTAAGTCAATAGCTCCTAACAACCTGCTGGGTGTGCATGCTGCTGCAGGTGGCTCAAGTATAGGGAGTGCGCTTTGCAGGCAAGGTGACAGTGAAGCATGAGGAGCACATCCTGTGGGTGGAGAGCCTGGTGCTGCGCAATCTGCCGCCTATATGACATTGTCATTCGCCGCTACATTGGCATCTTCTTCTGTTGGTTGGGCCTACCTCTGTGATGGGACGGTAGCTGTCTGCATGCTGCTGTAGTGTGTCAGGCACGGCAGCAGGGCTTGGGGTGGACAGGACTGAGGCAATCTCCCGTGCCTCTGTCACAAAGTGCATCACGTCATACACAAAACGTCCCACCAAGGTCAGATGCAAAGAGTCTGCCTCCACCTTGAAGACTGTTTGTGCGAGGGGAACCGCCTGCATCAAGACTTTCCTTGTGTTTATGTTGTGTGGGACAACACAACAGCCTTCAAAACTATGTCGTCGGTCAACAGGGAAAGCTGCGTGGTTTATGATGAGCACTTGCCACCCAAGCAAACAGAAGATTCCACATCTCAACTCAGCGAGACATTCTCTGCCGAAATTAGTTCTGTCGCGCCTCTTTGAGCATGCCTCAACAAGACAGCAAGCACAAAGCATGCAGAGAAGGAATAACAGCGGACAGCTTGTCATGCTGATGTGCAAATGAGGATACCTTGATGCGCCTTCTGGGTGAGCGAGCAGAGGTTGCACCCATGGTGGAGCGCATGTGTGCATTTGTCGCGTCCTGGGCCATGCTGTGGGTTGCTTCACTAGGCTCACCAGCTACACCACAAGCAACAGTTGATGGGTTATCATGCAGGTATTGCCTGGACTGCAGTGCATGATCTGAAGGGCGTTGTGAGAAGGCACTGTTGATACCGCAGTTCACTGCTAGCAAACTTCAAGCAGCCTTGCTATAGAGACTCTTGGCCTCTCTCAGCAAGCTATGTTTCCCCAGACAAGCTGCAGCCCTGTCTTGACTGGGGCAATGCCATGTGCTGTTGCAAGGTACTTGTATGTAGATGAGCCAGCTAGAACTCAGCCGCCTGCCAGCAATGCTGTCCAGCACAATGCACCTGTGACTAGGCTGGTGGCGTTGAAGCTCAGCAGTGAACAGCTTCATCACCGCTGGTATGGCGTGTCAATCACAATAGCATGGCACAGCAGTTGATAAGAAGCAAGGCTAGGGGCAGAAGCTGGCAGGCGAGCCTACCTGCTGCAGCTGAGGCTGCTTGGTGTGGTGAGGCTGGCAGGTGCACCACCTTCTTGTGGGTCATGGCAATGCGCAGCAGGCAGTCTGAGCTGGGGGTGGAAGCCATGCTGGCCCCCGA
>JAABUK010006212.1_pt1 | contig 17995 bp, 17 predicted proteins | sample 5559141 | NCBI WGS metagenome assembly JAABUK01 (sample SAMN10711869, study PRJNA513367) | rock metagenome | isolation source: Antarctica rocks | place: Antarctica: Victoria Land, Pudding Butte nord | collected 2016-01-03 | reverse complement strand
GATGCCGGGCATTGAACATCATGACTCATCAGGGCATGCCGCAGAACGAGCGGGTTGTGGCGTGAGCCCCCGAGTGAGGTGGGAGATCGTCCGACCCGGCCGCCTGCCCCTTCATGCAACAACGCCGAGGGGCAGGAGACTTATATCAGGGTCTTTGCCGGGACGGCCGCAGGGAAGAAGGTGGGCTCATCGAATAGTGGACGGACCTCCCAGGCCTCGCCGTGCCAGGCGTGATGGAGGACGGAGATGGCCCGACCCTCCATTTCGATTTCCAGAAAGCCCGGCGGGCGGAGGCCGGTTGGATCGCGCAAGAGGGGCGCCCCCGAATTTAGGCTGAGTTGGTCGGGGAGGAGTGGCGGTCGGAAGGCCCACGCGGCATGGACGTGCCCGCAGCAAAACAAGTGAGGGCCCAAACCGGCCAGCCATTCGCGAACATCGCCGGCATTCCACATCCTCTTTTTGTTCAACTCGACTGCGTAGGACGGGGGGGCGGCAACCGGATAATGGCAGGCCACGATCAGCCGACGAGGACGATGGTCCGTGACGGCAAGCATACCGCGGGCCGTGGCCAATTGCTCCCTTGGAAGTATGCCCTTGGCGGAGATATGGGAGCGCGTCGGATCCAGGCCGAGGATCGCGGTCTCGTGGTCGATGTATCGTAACCAGGGAAAGCTGTCCGAGCCGGTATAAAGCCCGAAGGTGGCTTCGAATTTCCGGGATCGGACCGAGCCGGCGGTATATCGGTCGTGATTTCCTGGGATGATAGTTGCCCTGGTTGGGTCGTTCAGGAGGGGGGAAAGGGCCTCGCGGGCGTCGTCGAATTCCACCTTCAGGGCGGTCGTCGTCAAATCGCCCGTGATAAGGACGTGATCTGGCTTGAGGTTGCACGCGCGGTCGACGACGGCGTCAAGCCGCTCCAGTCGGTACTTCCTGGCCCGACCGGCGAGCAAGCTGGCGATCCCCACCGCTCTCTTGTTGAACAAGTGAAGGGGATTATAGGAATATCGCCAGACATGAATGTCGGAAAGCTGGAGTAACCGCACGACATCCGGCTCCGGGTGGACAAATCAGAAGTGGCAGTCGAACCAGCCGACGAGCAAGTCGTATGCAGTGTGCGTGCCAACCGCGATTCCGAACCCGCGGACGACGAACGCCCAGGCAAAGAAGACGCCGGCCAGCCATCGGAATATGAAAGCGAACCAGGTGAACGTCTCGCCCGGGGCACCCGCATGGTGGGCCATCGAGAAGACGAGCGATGAAGCCGTCACCGCCATCGTGCAGGCCGGCAGGGCGGGGATCAAAAGGATTCGGAGCGACCGATAGAGTAAGGGAATCAACGCCAGCCGGAACAACGCCTCTTCGTAGATCCCCGCGCCCAGAAACCCTACAACCGGCCAGATGGGATGCCCTCCGGCCGGGTGGGGCGCGGCGAGCGGCCCCGGCCCTTCGAGCCGGGAGAAGCCGAGGTCCACCATCTTGCTCAGTCCGACGAGCGCGACGGCCAGGATTACGCTTTCGATCGCCATGCCGATCAGTAGGGCGGGAGGGAACCGCCAGTCGCGACGGTCGAGGGCCTGCCAGCCGAGCAGGCCGGAGATCAGAGCGATGGGAAGGAGCCAACGGTCGGTCAGCCCGAGCGAGGCCAATCCCTGACGGACCCATGCGTCGGCCCCGGCCCGGAGTGCGTCGGCGGACGGGCCGCCCAGCCAGGCCACGCCCGCCTCGTAGCCGATCAAGAGCGGCAGGACGAACGCCAGGCCCGGGAGCGGCCGGCGGGTCGTCGCCCAGTAAGAGCGGTCTTCGACCATCGCGGGCGCGGATTCGCCCCACCATCGATGGTCATACCCGTATCGCGAGCGGGGCCTTCTGGGGGGGCCCGCCTTGGGTCGATTCGTGGTCTTCACAAGGGGGAATTATCGGGCACCGACCCCGGCGAATTCACTCCGATGCGACGCCACGCGATCGCGTCGGGGCGGTCGAAATTTTTGTAACGACCGAAACGAACGAAATGACGGTGGCCCTTGTAGCGCCTCACTTCCGCAGATACCATATCCACCGGGGGAGTCCGAGCCGGAACCTTGATGCAAGCCGGCCGGGCCTGGACCATAACCTCCCCGACCTGTGCATTGAAGTTCCGCCCGTCGGCCCCCCGGGGCTCTGCGATCGGGCCTATCCCGCCCGCGTCTCGTCGCCCCCTCGCCGCGAGGCCGCCGTTCCGGCGGCCGCCCCGAGGTGCCGACATCTCGCCCGCCTTGGGAGGATTGGACGCGTGACGTCGCGCTTTCGCCTCGCCTGGATCGTCGGAGCTTTCGCACTGGTCGGCTGCGACGATGCCCAATATGCCGGCCCGATTCTGTACCGCGACAGCGAACGGATGGCCAACGACCTCGGCGATAAGCCAAAGCTCCAGGCCGTTGTTCGCAAGTCGCTCGCCGACCTCTATGGCGACGACCTCCGTCACATCAAGGTCCCCGAAAATTCGGGGCTCCGGGGAGGCGGGATTTACCTCGCCGATCGCGTCTGGGTGGGCGATAGTGTCGAGCCGGTGACCGACAAAGATCCTGCGACCGGCCGGACGGGCCCGATCGATGGGGGGTACGCCCTTTATCGGAAGCATTGCCTGCACTGCCACGGCGTCTTCGGCGCCGGAGATGGCCCGACGGCGTCGTTCCTCTACCCCCGGCCGCGCGATTATCGCCTCGGGATCTTCAAGTTTACCTCAACCACGTCGGTGAACGCCAAGCCGACGAGGGCGGATCTGAGAAAGACAATCCTCTATGGCCTCCACGGCACCTCGATGCCCGGCTTCGAGGCGACCATGAACCCGACCCAGATTGAGCAGGTCATCGATTACATGACCTTCCTCTCGATCCGGGGAGAGACCGAGAAGTCTCTGATCGACGAGGCGATGAACTCCGAGGACGTGGACGCCGCTTCGGCCCTGGATGAGAACGTCATCAAAACGATCGTCCAGACCGTGGCCGGGTCGTGGAAGGAGGCCGAGACCAACGTCTTCCGCCAGCCGGCCCGTCGCGTCGGGCCCTCGAAGGAAAGTATCCTACGCGGCCGGGATTTCTTCCTGGGGACCAATCAATCCGGCAACAAGCTCGAATGCGCCAAGTGTCACGGGGCTTCCGGCAAGGGGAACGGCGAGGCGTTCAGCGACCCGGAGATCTTCCGCGACGTGGTCTTCCGACAGTGGCGGCTCGATCAGGTCGCCGTCCGGTTGTACCGTCGCGATCGCGACCGGGAGGCACGGCAACCCGGTTCCGGGATCAAACTTAATCACCAAGCTCTCCAGACGTTCCTCACCGAGAAGAAAGAGCGCCTGACGCAATACGTCCAGGAAGAGAAGGTTTTCAAAGAAAAGGGCGATTTGCCGCCACGCGATCTCAAGGCGAATCCGAAGTCCCTCGAGGCATACCTGGCGGGGAAGAAGGACCTCCTGGACGCGTTCGTCGACGGAAAGAACAAGGAAACCTCGGAAAACCTGTCCGAAATCGACGAGAAGGTCATTGATCTGTATGCCAAGGAGGTATTTGGCCTGGGCCGGGAGGAGGCCTTGATCCGGCTCGACGTGGCCCGATACCTGGAAGAGACGCCGGCCGCCTGGGCCTCGCTCCGGATGCACGAGAGTTTCCTGCCGTCCGTCCCCGACCGGGTCCTGGTCAAACGGATCCACGACGACCCGATCGCGATGGGGCTCGAAGCCTTGAAGCTGCAGCCGGCCCTGGATGATCCCGACTTCCGGACCTTCCTGGCCCCCGTGCTCGACCTTTGGTCCAAGTCGCTCGACGTGTGGCAGAACCCACTCCGACCGGCGAACCTCGTCGAAGGCATTTACAAGGGCGGGCGGCGACCGATCGATCTCTTCTGGCGGCTCGCCAAGGGGATCAACGGCGCCAAGATGCCCGAACATGCCGGTCTGCTCACCGACGATCAGATCTGGGACGTGGTCAACTTCGTCCTGGCCCTCCCGGAAGACCCCGACCTCCTCCCCGATCCGCCGGCAGCGCTAACCAGGCCCGCGAAGGTGGCCGACTAACGCTGAGCCGACCGCTTACCCGTGATTCCGAGCGACAAGCCCCGGAACGTGGGCCGGACCCGAGGCCGATCTCTCGGGGCCCGATACAGGGAGCGAATCGTGAAGTACTGGAGTCTGGTGTTCGCCTCCGTCGGGCTCTTCTGCGTCGGATGCTTCGTCTACGCCCCCTTCAATTCGGAATGGTGGCTGCCGGCCGGGCCCGATCCCAAGGCGAGCCACCTCCATTCAGTCTCGTCGATCGGCAAGGAGATCGACGCCCTTTTCGTCATCATCCTCTGGATCACGGGGGTCGTCTTTATCGGGACCCAGGTCGTCCTGGCCTGGGCCGCCTGGAAGTACGCCGACGGTCCCGGGCGGGTCGCTGTCTATTTTCACGGGAGCCAACGCCTGGAACTGATCTGGACCATAATCCCGTCGTTCTTCCTGGTCTTCATCGCCCTGTACCAGATGAGCACCTGGGCCAAGGTCAAGTTCAAGGGCGATGTCCCCCGGGTGGCGGCCCTGGCCGAGGTGACGGGCCGGCAGTTCCAGTGGCTGATGCGGTACGCCGGCCCTGACGGGCGGATGCACACGTCCGACGACATCCACCTGGTCAACGACCTCCACTTCGTCAAGGACCAGCCGACGCTCATCCAACTCCAGTCGCAGGACGTGCTGCACTCGTTCTTCCTCCCGCAACTCCGGATTAAGCAGGACGCCGTCCCCGGGATGAAGATCCCGGTCTGGTTCGACGCCGATCAGGCCGGCCAGTATGATCTGGCTTGCGCCGAGCTTTGCGGGTGGGGCCATTACAAGATGCGGGGCAACGTGACCGTCCATGCGTCGCAGGCTGAGTTCGACGAGTGGATGATGTCCGCGGTGCGCGAGCAGGGCCGCGACCAGGTCGCCGTGGCCGACGGGAGATGAGGGGCCGATGAACGACGACGGGACCAATGTCGGCCAGGGGACAACGGGTGGGGATCAATCCGCGCATCGGCCGAGGCACGAGCACGACCCCTTGCAGGACCACATCCATCCCCTCCCCTCAAATCCACTGCTGCGCTATGTCTTCTCGACCGACCACAAAGTGATCGGGATCCAGTTCCTGTTCTCGGGCCTGATCTTCTTCGTGCTGGGCGGCTTGCTCGCGATGGCAATCCGCTGGCAACTGGCCTGGCCTTGGTCGCCGATACCATTCCTTAACACGGCGCTCTGGGCTGATCACGGTTACCGGATGCCCCCGGAGTTCTACAACAAGCTGTTCACGATGCACGGGACGGTCATGATCTTCTTCGTGATCATCCCGATCCTGGTCGGTGCCTTCGCCAATTTCACGATCCCGCTGATGATCGGGGCGCGCGACATGGCGTTTCCGAAGCTGAACATGCTGTCGTACTGGTGCATGCCCCCCGCGATGGTCGCCGTCCTGAACTCGTGGTCCGAGGCGGGTTGGACCAGCTATCCGCCGCTGTCCACTGCTCGATGGTCGACCCCCGGCTCGTTCAACGGTCAGACTTGGTGGCTGGTCGCCGTCCTGTTCGCCGGGATCTCCTCGCTGCTGGGATCGATCAACTACATCACGACCATCTTGATGCTCCGGGCCCCGGGCATGAAGATGTTCCGGATGCCAATGACGGTCTGGGCGATGTTCATCACGGCGATCCTCCAGGCGTTCGCGCTGCCGGTCCTGACCTCGGCCCTGGTCATGCAACTGCTCGACCGGACGGTGGGGACGAACTTCTTCAGCCCGCCGGGACTCTCGGTCGCCAACGCCCCGGCCGTGGTCGGCGGTGGACAACCGTTGCTCTTCCAGCACCTGTTTTGGTTCTACTCGCACCCGGCCGTCTACATCATGATCCTGCCCGCGATGGGCATGGTGTCGGACATCATCTCGACCTTCTCTCGCAAGCCCCTGTTCGGCTACAAGCCGATGGTCTTCGCGCTCGGGGCGATCGCCGGGCTGGGTTTCCTCGTCTGGGGCCACCACATGTTCCAGTCGGGCATGAACCCCATGCTCGGCGCGACGTTCATGCTCTCGACGATGTTGATCGCCTTGCCGTCGGCCATCAAGGTCTTCAACTGGCTGGGGACGATGTGGGGCGGGAGGATCCAGTACACGTCGGCGATGCTGAACGCGATGGCATTCGTGTCGATGTTCATCATCGGCGGGCTGTCGGGGATCTTCATGGCAGCCACTCCCGTCGATATGCACATCCATGACACTTATTTTATCGTCGCACACCTCCACTACGTCCTGTTCGGCGGCAGCACGTTCGGGATCTTCGCCGCCATCTATTACTGGTTCCCGAAGATGTTCGGGCGGATGATGGACGAGAGGCTGGGCCGGTTCCACTTCTTGCTCACGTTCCTCACGTTCAACGGAACATTCTTCCTGATGCACATCGTAGGGATGCACGGCCAGCTCCGGCGGACCGCCGACCCGTCGATCTACCCGTTCCTGAACGGCCCGGGAGTCGTCGGTATGAACAAGTTCATGACGATCAACGCCTTCGTGCTGGGGGCCACCCAGGTCTTGTTCGCCTTCAATTTCCTCTATAGCCTGGTGCTCGGTCCCAGGGCTCCGGCCAACCCCTGGCACGCGAACACGCTGGAATGGGTCACGGCGTCGCCCCCGCCGTATTACAACTTCGAGTCGATCCCGACCGTCTACCACCCGGCTTACGAGTATAGCGTCCCGGGAGTGGTCGGCGATTTCCTGCCCCAGACCGAGCCCCGGCCGCCGATCGCGGGGCCGATGGATCCGATCATGGCCTGACCGACTTCGCGGTGGGGGCCAATTATACCCAAGATCAACAAATGCATACCGAGCCTGAATTCATTGGGAACGATGCGGCCGGCCCCGGGTGGGGTTATCGGCCCGGACCGCACTGGATGGCGTTCCTGGCAGCAACCTTCACCTGGCCCTTGCTGTTCGTCGGAGGCCTGGTGACGACCTACCGGATCGGGATGGCCGTCCCCGATTGGCCGACGACATTCGGCATTAACATGTTCGTCTTCAACTTTTTCAACGCATCCTGGGCGGTTTTCGGCGAGCATACCCACCGGCTCTACGCGTCCGCGGTCGGGCTGTTCACGATCCTCCTGACGCTCGAATTCCTCATCCGCGAGCGGAGACGCCCGGTCCGGTGGCTCGGCGTGGTCGCCCTAACGGGCGTGATCGCGCAAGGGCTCCTGGGCGGCTACCGGGTCCGGCTCAACTCGACTACCCTGGCCGCGGTCCACGGATTCACGGCGCAGGCGTTCTTCGGGCTGATCGTGGCGCTCTGCGTGCTGACCGGCCGTTCCTGGTTCTGCAAGCCCCGGATCGTCGAGTGTTCGGGGAAATACCGTCGGCTGTCGACGGCGATGCTCGGGCTTATCGGCTTGCAGCTGGCGTTCGGGGCCTGGCTCCGCCACTCCGGCGACCGGACCGCACTGATCGTTCACTCGGCGATCGCCCTGGCGGTGCTCGGCCATGGTTCGGCGATCTTCGCCCGGATCGGGATCGGGGGGAGGAAAGTCGTCCCGGAACTGGTCCCGGCGGCGCGGGCGATGGCGGTCCTGCTGGTCCTGCAATTCGCCCTCGGGGTCGGTGCATGGTGGATGCTCCGGCCGTATGATGGGATCGCCCGGGCGGTAACCACCGGCCAGGCGCTCGTCCGGACCGGCCATCAAGCGAATGCCGGATTGTTGCTCGCCTCGGCGGTGGTGCTCGCCCTCCGGGCATCCGGTCAACTGGCCGGGCTCCCCGGCTCGGCCCGATCGGCCGGTATCTCGGCGCGGGATTTGGAGGTAGTCGCGTGAAGACGGCGGTATCGTTCGCGGCTCCGGTGCTCATCGATCCGCTCCCGGAACGCCCCCTCGTTGACGTCGACGTCCGGGGGAAGTTCGCGGCCTACGTCGCGATGACCAAACCTCGGATCGCGGTGATGGTCCTGATCACGGTGGCCGTCGGCTTCCTGATGGGCACCCGAGGCCCGTTCTCGGCCGTCAGGCTGCTGCTGACCCTGGTCGGCACGGGGCTTGTCGCCGGCGGCGCCAGCGCCTGGAACATGATCCTGGAACGCGAACGGGACGGCCGGATGCGACGGACGGCCGGCCGGCCATTACCCAGCGGCCGGCTCACCCTGGCCGAGGCCGTCGCGTTCGGGACGTCGCTGGCGGCGGCCGGAGTGGCGATCCTGGCCCTGGGCGTCAACGGACTCTCGGCCGGCGTCGCCCTGACCACGTTCGTCCTCTACGTCGGCGTTTACACTCCCTTGAAGTCCATCACCACCCTGAACACGGCCGTCGGGGCCATCCCGGGGGCCTTGCCGCCGGTGATCGGCTGGGCCGCCTCGACTGGCCGGCTCGGGATCGAGCCTTTCGCGCTATTCCTGATCGTGTTCCTGTGGCAATTCCCCCATTTCCTGGCAATTGCCTGGATCTACCGCGAGGATTACGCCCGGGGCGGTCACCGGATGCTCCCGAGCGTCGACCCTGAAGGCTCGATGACCGGCCGCCAGGCGATGTTGCATGCGCTGGAACTGCTTCCGGCCGGGCTCATCCCCGCCTTCGTAGGGATGGCCGGCCCCTGGTATCTCGCGGGCGCATCGATCCTCGGCGCTTTCTACTTTTATCACGCCGTCCGGTTCTGCCTCGACGTGAATGACCGGACGGCTCGCCGGTTGCTCCGGTCGTCGTTCCTCTATTTGCCGGTCGTCCTGCTGCTGTTGCTCCTGAATCCGCCGGCCTGAGCCCGTCCGGGGCCCGTAATCTCCCACTCTGGTACCTCCCATGGCCGATCCCGCCACATTCCCGATCAGTTTACCGATCGACCGCCCTTCGATGGCGAAGCCGACGATCCAGGCACTGCCGATGACCCCCGGCAAGGTCGCGATCTGGCTCTTCCTGGCCACCGAGATCATGTTCTTCACCGGCCTGATAGGGACCTATATCGTACTCAGGGCGGGGAGCCCGCGGACGGCCTACAGCAACCTTTACCCGCCAGCGACCGACCTGTCGCGGATCGCCAGGCGGAAGCCCGAAGGTCTGGTCGTCTCGACCTGGCCGAGGCCCTATGATGAGGCCACCAACCCGCTGAGCATCGACCTGACCGCGGTCAACACGTTCATCCTGATCTGCTCGTCGGTGACGATGGTCCTCGGACTGAGCGCCTTCCAACGCAACGAGAAGCGCAAGGGGGCCCTCTTCATCACGGCAACCACGGCCATCGGCACGATGTTCCTGGTCATCCAGGTCTTCGAGTATCGGCAGTTGATGTTCATCCATCATTACCCGATCGGGGTCAGCCCATCGGGCCATTTCACGCCCGACGTCAGCCTGTTCGCGTCGTGCTTCTTCACGATGACCGGTTTCCATGGGGCGCACGTCGCCGGCGGGGTGATCGCGATGGGCCTTCTATCGATCCGCGCCTGGATGGGCGCCTATTCCGCGACCAATTACAATGCGGTCGAGATGGTGGGCCTCTACTGGCACTTTGTCGACCTCGTCTGGATTATCCTGTTTACGGTCGTCTACCTGATCTGACGGGCCCTCACGACCCGCCGCCGAGGGCCTCCTCCGATGACGGATCACAATCTGACCCAGGAGCAAGAAGTCTACGTGGAGTCTCATGCCCCTTACTTGAAGGTGTTCTGGACCCTGCTTGTCTTGACGATCGCGGAGTACGCCTATGCGAAGTTCCTGCCGAAGATGCCATTCGCGTATCTGGTGGCGGGGCTGATGGTCCTGGCCATCACCAAGGCTTTCCTGGTCGGCTGGTTCTTCATGCACCTGAAGTTCGAGGGGCGGTGGATCTACATGATGCTGGTCCCTGTCTGCTTGCTGGCCACGATCGTCGTGCTCGGATTGACGCCGGATATCGCCTTCCACGAGGACCCGACCGCGTCCTCGCCGGCGATCGATTCCAACTTGCCCCTTCCCGCCCGGTGACGCCCACACCCTTTCGAGATCGCATCGCCTGTGAACCCTTCCTATCGCCTCGGGATCTGGATCGTCGCGGGCACGATCCTGCTGTCGGCCGTTGCGATCCTCGCCGCCGAGTCTTTCGGGCGACCGGAGACACCAACTCCGGCCGGCCAGGAACTGGGAGATGCTGGGTATGAACTGGGTCCTTTCCGACTGACGGAGAGATCGGGCCGTGAGGTGACCGACGCCGACCTGGCGGAAGATGTCTGGGTTGCGGCCTTCATCTTCACCAGATGCCCGACGTCGTGCCCGCGAATCTCGGCGATCATGAAAGGTTTACAAGGGCCCATGGGCGACGCCGGGGCGCGGCTGGTCAGCATCTCGGTCGACCCCGAGCACGACCGGCCGCCGGTCCTGGCCGACTACGCCCGGGGACTGGGCGCCGACCCCGACCGATGGTGGTTCCTGACCGGCAATCAAGAGGAGGTCTATCGGCTGATCCTCGACCGATTTCATATCAGCGTGGCAAAGACCGACGAAGAGGACCGCAAGAAGGGCGCCGAGGCGGTCTCGCATAGCGACCGGCTCGTCCTGGTCGACCGGGGTAACAAGGTTATCGGCTCGTTCCGATCGGGCGAACCCGACGCGGTTCGCGCCCTGGTCTCCAAGGCGCGACGAAAGGCGTCGTGGGCCCGACGGCTCCCGACGGTCAATGCGGCGCTGAATGGCACCTGCGCCTTGCTGCTCCTCGTGGGATGGTCGATGATCCTGTCCGGGAGGGTCCGGGCCCATGCGGCCTGCATGATCGCGGCGGTCGCGGTCTCGGCCATCTTCCTGGCAGGCTATTTGACATATCATTTTCAAGCCGGGAGCGTGACTTTCCCCGGTGTCGGCGGGGCGAAGTTTGCTTATCGGACGATCCTGCTCTCGCATACCGTCCTCGCGACCCTGGGCGTGGTCCCGCTCGTGGCCCTGACCCTGGCCCGAGCGATCCGAAGTGAATTCCACCGGCATGCGTCGATCGCCCGGGTCACGTTCCCGATCTGGGTTTATGTCTCGGTCACGGGCGTCGTGATCTACTGGATGCTCTATCAAATGCCCGTCTACACGTCCTGATCGGCGAGACGTCGCGAGGAGATCCGACCATGCGGGTATTCCGATCGATCGTGCCCTGGATAGCGTTGACGATCGCCTGTGTCTCGACCGGCGAGGTTTCGGCCTGCCCCAACTGCAAGGAGGCGGTCTCAAGCCAGGAGGGCGCCGACCCTGGCCGGCTGGCGGATGGGTATTCCTGGAGCATCCTGTTGATGATGGGCATGCCATTCACGTTGCTGGGCACGGGGTCGATGATGGTCGCCCGGGCGGTCCGGCGGGGATCCCTGCCGGAGTTGTGATGGGGACTCGCCTTCCGATATCGATGGTGCGAGGGGCGATGATGCGAAGGTCGTGCATCCCGGCGCTTTTCTTGCTGATATCGCCCGGCTTGACCGGGACCGCCGCCTTGGCCGACGAGTCGTTCCGCTCTCGGGTGGTCGTCTGCCAGCAGGCCGACGCAGCCTCGGCCGGTCGCGAGGCGATGCGACGCGGGGGGAATGCCGTCGACGCGGCCGTCGCCACGGCGGTCGCTCTGGCGGTGACGCACCCGGCCGCCGGCAACATCGGCGGGGGCGGGTTTCTGGTCGCCTACCTGGCCGATTCCCGCGAGGTCGTCACCGTGGACTTTCGCGAGCTTGCGCCAAAAGCCGCGACCGAGACGATGTACCTGGGCCCGGACGGTCGCCCCGCGCCCGGCCATCGTGCCGGCCCGAGGGCGGCCGGCGTGCCCGGGACCGTCCGGGGGCTCGGCCTGGCACACGCGAAGTGGGGCAAGCTCCCCTGGTCCGACCTCATCCGTCCCGCATCCCGGCTAGCCCGCGATGGATTCCCGATCTCGGCCTCGCTCGCCGATTCGCTCAACGACCAGCTCTTCCCTCGCGAGGCCGGCGGAGGGGGAGTCGTTCCGGAGGACCTCGGCCCGCAAGGCGACCGCCTCGCCGACTTTGCCGCCTCCGTCACTGCATTTCGCAAGCCCGACGGGACCCGATGGTGCGAGGGCGATCGGCTCGTCCAGCCCGACCTCGCCGACACCCTCGAACGGATCGCCGACCGGGGCCCCGACGAGTTCTACACGGGAATCACAGCCCGGAAGATCGTTGCCCACATGGAGCAGATGGGCGGACTCGTCACGTCCGACGACCTGGCTGCTTATCGGGCCGTGGTCCGTCCGCCCATCCGCGGGACGTTCAAGGGTTACGAGGTTTATGGGATGGGACCTCCCGCTTCGGGCGGGATCTTGATCGTCCAGATGCTCAACATCCTCGAGCGGTACGATCTCAAGGCCGACGGCCCGCGATCGCCGAGGACCCTCCACCGGGTCGCCGAGGCGATGCGACGGGGCTTCTATACCCGGGCCACCGCGATCGCCGATCTTGACTTCGTTGAAGTCCCGGTCGACCGCCTGATCTCCAAGGCCCACGCCGACGAGATCGCTCGGTCGATCGGCGACCGGGCCACGCCCAGCGCCCAGCTGGCCCCGTTCCCGATTCTCGGGCCGGAGGGATCGGACACGACACACCTCTCGACCCTCGACGCGGGCGGGTCCGCGGTCGCGCTGACCTATACCCTGGAAGAAGGATATGGGAGCAAATCCATCGTGGCTGGCGCGGGGTTCTTGCTGAACAACGAGATGGGCGACTTCAACCTGATCCCCGGCCGGACCGATTCGTCGGGGAGGATTGGCACGACGCCGAACCGAATTCAGCCCGGCAAGCGGATGCTCAGCTCGCAATCGCCGACGATTGCGATGAAGGACGGCAAGGTCCGGCTGGTCACGGGTTCGCCAGGTGGCCGAACGATCCCGAATACCACGCTCTGGGTGACGCTGAACGTCCTCGAATTCGGCATGAGCCCGCGCGAGGCGGTCGACGCCCCGCGGACCCATCATCCCTGGTTTCCCGACGTCCTCGCCCTCGAAGGCCAATCATGGGATCCCGCCACCCGAGATTCCCTCACCGCGATGGGGCATACGCTCAATTTCGGGGGCATCCAGGGCGACGCCCATACGATCGTCGTCGACGGGGCCGGGATCATTCACGGTGTCGCCGATCGTCGCCGAAGGACGGCCAAGGCGGAAGGAGACTGAGGCGAGGCCCCACATTCGTTTTAGTTCGGTGTCCGGGGATCTCGCAGTTCAGATTGTCAGCCCATCCTGGAGGATGGCAAACTTGGGGATCACGACAATCTTGTCGCGGATGACAAAGTGGGGCGCCTCGTCGGAGTCGACGAGCCCCGACTCGTTCACGATCCGGACGTTTCGACCGATTCGGGCATTCTTGTCCACAATCGCATCCTCAATCCGCGTGCCGGCGCCGATGCCGACATTGGGACGGTTAGCCCGGGCGTTGGCGGCTATCTGCTTGGGATTCTCATAGCTATCGGCGCCCATGATGTATGAGTTGCGGATCGTCACGTTCTCGGCGATCTGGGCCCGGACGCCGATCACGGAATTCTGGATCACCGAATTCTTGCCAATGACGCATCCGTCCGAGATCAAGCTATCGGTCACCGTGGCGCCGGAGATTCGCGAGCAAGGGAGGTAGCGGGGCCTGGTATAAATCGGATGGTCGCCGAAGGTGAAGTCGAATGGCGGGTCCTCGAGGGTCAAGTCGATATTCGCCTTGTGGAAGGCGCCCACCGTCCCGATATCCTCCCAGTAACCGTCGAAGAGGTGCGCCTGGACCCGCTGCGAGGCGATCACTTGGGGGAAGACTTCCTTGCCGAAATCGGTCGCGTTGCCCGAGGCGAGCAAGTCCACGAGCGTCGACCGGTTGAAGAGGTAGATCCCCATGCTGGCGAGGTAGGGTCGCCCCTGGGCCTCGATCCCATGGCGGGCCATCCAATCGGGATCAGTCCGGACGCGGTCGAGCAACTCGGGTGTCTTGGGCTTCTCCTCAAAATCGATCACCCGGCCCTCGGCGTCAATCCTCATGATCCCACAGGATCGGGCCTCGGACTCGGGCACCGGCAGCGCGGCGATGGAGACGACCGCCTTGTGTTCCAGGTGGGTCCGGATCATGTCCTGGAAGTCCATCCGATAGAGCTGGTCGCCCGAGAGGATGAGGACGAGGTCGAACGAGGCCTCGGAGAAATAGGGGATATTGCGTCGGACGGCGTCTGCGGTCCCCTGATACCAGGTCTCGTGCTGCATCGTCTGCTGGGCCGCCAGGATCTCGACGAAGCCGCCGCCGAACGGGTCAAAAGTATAGGTATTGGCGATGTGGCGGTGGAGGCTGACCGAATTGAATTGTGTCAGGACGAAGATCCGGGTCAGGCCCGAGTGGATGCAGTTCGAGATCGGGATGTCGATCAGGCGGTACTTGCCGGCGATCGGGACGGCGGGCTTGCTCCGCGATCGCGTGAGAGGATAAAGCCGGGTCCCGCGGCCCCCCCCCAGAATCAAGCTGATCACCTTGGGCATCGAGACACTCCCGCCAAGACAGTCGGACGCTTTCAAGGCAAGATGCCGCCCTCGACGGGCGGCGAAAGGCCATTCGGACGCCGATCCTTGCCCCCGGTTAGAGGACATGAGACCGTCCGGATCTGCTCACAGTTGGGTCACCAACCCATGGCCATGTTCGATTCGATGACCTTGCGGGCCCCTTCGAGGTCGGTCCCGGTCTGCTGCATGTAGAGGCGGACGGCGTGGAGCTTGTCCCCCTGGGCCTTGGCCAGGCAATCGCGGGCCTTGATACAAGGGTCGACATTCTTGGTCAGGCCCAGCAGATTCTTGGAGATAACCCAGGCGTCGCGGGGCCGATGGCTGACTCGCAGCACCTCTTCCTGGGGATAGTTCTGCTGGGCGAATCCGCGTGCCTCCGATTCATCGCCGGCGCACGCGATCATGATGTGCGACGTGGTTTCCACCTCGAACAAGGGCATGGTCCGAACCCCTTTCCTGGAAGTGACGTCAGGAGGACGCGGAGGGTCGGCGGGTCGATGTGCACCCTCTCCGACCGATCCTAACGACGCAACCGGGCGGGGTCAAACCCCCAATCTCGCGGAATCTCAACTCGGGCGATTTCGACCGAATCGGCTCACTGGGGCGGCAGGCCGGAGTCGACGGTGCTCTGGTCCTCGAATAATTGCGATAGGATCAGGGAGCCGTTGCTGACAACCCGGTCGCCGGGCTTGAGCCCTTTCTTGACCACGACGTCGCCGCTGTTCTCCTGCTCGATCTCGAGCCCACGGCGCTCGAAAAGGTCGGCGTCTTCCCCCTTCTCGCCCTTCTGGACGAACGCGTAATATTCGCCGTTGTTTACCGCCAGGGCGTTGCGCGGGATGACGGTATCGCCCGGGAGCGGTTCGACACGGAGCATGGCCTGCACCAGCATCCGGGCCTTGAGGTGCTTGCCGGGATTGGGGATCGAGGCCCGGATGCGGAGCGTCCGGGTCTCGGCGTCGACGCCATTCGCGATGCTCTCGACCTGCCCCTGGAACTTCTCCTTGGTGAACCGGAACACGATGTCCCACTTCTGACCGACGTGGACCTTGTCTTGGTCGACCTCGTACACGTTGCCCCAGACCCAGATCTTGTCCATCGGCGAGATGGTCAGCATGATGTCTTTCACGTCGTAAAAATTGCCGGCCACCACGTCGCGCTCAACCACGATCCCGTCGATCGGCGATGTGACCGTCATCTCCGAGATGTCGCTCGGGTTGACGATCGCCGCCAGCGCCTTCTTGCGGTCGTCGCTCAGACCCTCCAGGAGATGGTCGATCTGCTCGTTGCTCATGCCGTAGGTCTTCAGCTTGTCCCGGGCGACCAGGTAATCGAGCAGGCTCTTCTTCTCGTCGTTCTGGGTGTCGGTCCAGATGATCTGCGTGATCTGGCCCCCCTTGGCGAGCGGCTCGCGGGCCACCAGGTATTTGTGGTCGTGGTACCACTGGACGAACTTGGTCCGGCAATCGTTCCGGGCGGCGGCGAGGTCGGCGCTCTTGAGTTCGAGCAGGACGTCGCCCTTCTTGACCGCCTGGCCCGTGGAGGCGTGCACCTTCTCCACCAGAGCGTTGTCGAACCTGGGGCGGATCTTGGTCAGGGTATTCTGGTCGTAGTCGGTCGTGCCATTGAGTTCGAGGATGATCGGCTCAGTCTGGGCCTTGACCGGGGTGATCTTGAACCCGATCGTCTGCCGCTCCGCCTCCGTGACCTTGACCAGCCCGTTCCAGGAACCACGGGGCTTGATCGGGGCGACCTCGGACTTGGGGCCGGCCCGCTCGGCCGAGCCCAGGACCTGGGACCTGGCGTACCGGGACCATTCGATGATCTTTTCCTTGCCCACGGCCGCATAGACCCCGCCGCCGATACCGGCCAGGACCAAGACGGTGATCAGGAATTTCAGGAACCCCGCCCCTTCTCGGCGGGCGGGTTGCCTTGCGGGGCGGGCTGCCCCGGCTCCATGGTTGCCTTCCGCCATCGGCTGGGCCTTGTCGATCGCGGCCGTCGTCGGGCTATTCATGGGATCCCCCTTCGGAGGTAGACTTCGGTGAGTGGGAGGGCCGTCAATCGGGCGTCCGCGGGCCCCCGATGGGCGGCGGTCATCCCGATGGCACGATCGGTGATTTCGTCGACCTGGACATGATAATGGTCGGATGATCGCGACGTGGTCCGGCGAAAGGTCGTTGGCCGGGGAGCGGGGGGGGGGCGGCTAGCACCGAAGCTGAGAGGATCTCGGGGACGATCCGGGGTGGGTGAACTCACCCGTCGGGCGGGCCTGGATGGAGGCCGGGACCAGGCTCGGCAGGCCCAAGATTGGCCCGGCGATCGATGGTGGGAGGTACCGAGGGTCGTCGCGGCCGTGCGATTCCTCGGCTTCATCTGTCACGGTCGAACGGTCGGTCCAGCCGAGATGCGATTGGCGATCGCGACGCTGGATCGTGGCCCCGGCCGGACGATCCGCCGTCATTAACTGCGGGTTTCGGGCGGGTCCTGGGGAGGCCAGTGGGATGCTCACCGGCCACGCCATGAGCGCGGTCAGGAACAGCGACAGGGTGGAAAAAACCTTCACCCAGGCGATCAAGCTGGTCAGATCCGTGGATATTGTGCGCAAAATCGTCCAGAATCGGTCTCCCAATACTACGCCATGAGGAGTACCGAAGGCGAGCGCAATCCGGAAATTTTAACGACGGACGCGGGTTGCCGAATATATCGGTCGATCCTGAAATTCATGCGGTGGGCCTCCGTCGGAGGGCCTCCCATTTCGGTTTATCGAGAGTCGCAATCTTGTGGATGGAGCCGACGTTCGAGCCGCGGAGCAACTCCTTCAGTGGACAGCCCATCCACTTCGACAACCCCTCCAACTCGCCGTTGCCGATCACACGGGCTATGCGATGCCACCCGAGGTAGCCCACTTGCCCGCTCTGCTTGGCGTCATTACCGGTCATAGCGTTCAGAGCCGCCTGCCCCGCCAGCCCTCGGCCAGCAGCTTGATCCGGCCCCGCTCCGGCCACTCGGACGCCTCGGGCGTTTCCTCGCCGCGCAGGCCGTCCTCACGGCGATATACTGTGAGGCATGGGTGAATTAGCTTCCGCCCGGCCGCCGGGAAGTGTTCGGCGGCCACCGGGATCCAAACGCCCTCGACCACGGTCGTAGGCGACGCATGCCTTCGGCCCGGGCAGCACGCGGGCGGCCCTGGAACCGCGTCGCCTTCCAGCCTACGCCAACCGTCGTGAGCCGGGGCTATCACCCGTCGGTGAGGACTCGACGCCCCTCGGCCATGTCGAAGGCCCAGTTAAGAGGCCCTGAGTCGCGGCGGGCGGCTTGGTTGGCGGCCTGCAGTGGCAACAGCGCCGGATCGCCTTGACGTCGATCCAGAGGCTTACGATCTCAGCCAGGCGGTCCTAGTGGTCGACGCCGGAAGTCATGACGATTGGATCGTCTGGGCGTATACTGTCATCTCCCCCAAGGAGATACATCATGCGCAAGGCGGCCTTCGTGCGACTGACCCCGGAACAACGTCCCGAACT